>Ga0307505_10002813_pt1 | contig 11617 bp, 5 predicted proteins | sample 23_S_MG_FD_202183 | JGI IMG/M metagenome (GOLD analysis project Ga0307505, IMG submission 202183) | Soil microbial communities from Populus trichocarpa stands in riparian zone in the Pacific Northwest, United States - 23_S | ecosystem: Environmental > Terrestrial > Soil > Riparian zone > Trees...
CAGTTCCAGCACCTTGGCCTCAGGCCGTTCGGCGCGCAGCGATTCGATCACCCCGTAGCTCACGCCGCTGCCGCCGTGCACGGCGACGCCGGAAGGCTTGTCGATCACCAGCAGCGCGGCATCCTCGAACACGATCGGCAGGTCGAGCGGCCGCGGCGCCGGCCTGGCCGCGGGGCTCGCCAGCCGCACCGGGGGCACCCGCACCCGGTCGCCCGCCTGGAGCCGGTAATCCGGCTTGACCCGGCCGCTGTTGACCCGGACCTCGCCGCTGCGCAGCACCCGGTAGACGTGGCTCTTGGGCACCCCTTTGAGGCGGCGCAGCAGGAAATTGTCGATGCGCTGGGTCGCGCTTTCCTCCCCGACTTCGAGTAGCGTCGCGCGAGCCTTGCTTAAGTCTTTCATTTTTCGTATTATCCGCGCGTTGCTTCGAGATGCGAGGCACAGGTTCCAAGAGTGTGGCGCAAGGCTTTGGTTTGCTGCCGGGACCTGCAACCCGCCTCCTGTTCGGCCACAGCCGGGCCTGAAGCAGTGGTGATGTTCGCTCACCCTAAGTAGCGATACTACTCAATAGCGCGCGGCAGGATCATTCCCCGCCCCTTCGCAATCGGTTTCTAGCCCCAGGGAGAGCACTGACCGACGGACCGCCGGGTCTCCTGCGCGCGCAGGAGAACACGAAGTGAAAAGAATGTTGTTCAACGCGACCCAGCAGGAAGAACTGCGCGTCGCCATCGTAGACGGACAAAAGCTAGTCGACCTCGACATCGAATCGGCCTCCAGGGAGCAGCGCAAGAGCAACATCTACAAAGGCATCATCACCCGCGTCGAGCCCAGCCTCGAAGCCGCCTTCGTCGATTACGGCGAGGAACGGCACGGGTTCCTGCCTTTCAAGGAAGTCGACAAGGTCTATTTCCGGCCCGGCGTGAACGCCGGCCAGGCCCGCATCCAGGACGCGCTCACCGAAGGCCAGGACCTCATCGTCCAGGTCGAGAAGGACGAGCGCGGCACCAAGGGCGCGGCGCTCACCACCTATATCAGCCTCGCGGGACGCTACCTGGTCCTGATGCCGAACAACCCGCGCGGCGGCGGCGTTTCGCGCCGCGTCGAGGGCGAGGACCGCAACGAGCTGCGCGACACCCTGGACCACCTGACGGTGCCCGAGGGCATGAGCGTGATCGCCCGCACCGCGGCCATCGGGCGCTCGCCCGAGGAGCTGCAATGGGACCTGAACTACCTGCTGCAGCTGTGGAGCGCCGTCGAGGGCGCGGGCAAGACCCAGGACCGCAAGCCGTTCCTGATCTACCTCGAGTCGAGCCTGGTGATCCGCGCCATCCGCGACTACTTCCAGCCCGACATCGGCGAGATCCTGATCGATACCCAGGAGATCTACGACCAGGCGATCGCGTTCATGCAGACCGTGATGCCGGCCAACGTCGGCAAGGTCAAGCTGTACCGCGACGACGTGCCCCTGTTTTCGCGCTTCCAGATCGAGCACCAGATCGAAAGCGCCTATTCGCGCCACGTGAGCCTGCCCTCGGGCGGGGCCATCGTCATCGATCACACGGAAGCGCTGGTGGCGGTGGACGTCAACTCGGCGCGCGCCACCAAGGGCAGCGACATCGAGGAGACCGCCACGCGCACCAACCTGGAGGCCGCCGACGAGGTGGCGCGCCAGCTGCGCCTGCGCGACCTGGGCGGCCTGATCGTGGTGGACTTCATCGACATGGAGTCGCAGAAGAACCAGCGCGAGGTGGAGAACCGCTTCCGCGACGCGCTGCGCTTCGACCGCGCGCGCGTGCAGGTGGGCAAGATCTCGCGCTTCGGGCTGCTGGAGCTGTCGCGCCAGCGCCTGCAGGCCTCCCTCGAGGAGACCGCGCACATCAGCTGCCCGCGCTGCAGCGGCACCGGCTTCATCCGCGGCACCGAATCCACGGCGCTGCACGTGCTGCGCATCCTGCAGGAAGAGGCGATGAAGGAGAACACCGGCGCGGTGCACGTGCAGGTGCCGGTCGACGTGGCGAGCTTCCTGTTGAACGAGAAGCGCGCCGAGATCCAGAAGCTGGAGGCGCGCCTCAAGGTCAACATCCTCCTGGTGCCCAATCCGCACCTGGAGACGCCGCACTACAAGGTGCAGCGCCTGAAGCACGACGAGCTGAACGCCATGGAGCACGTGCCGGCCAGCTACGAGATGGTGGAGAAGCCCGAGGAGCCCAAGGCCGAGGATGCCGCGGGCGAAGCGAAGCGCGAGCGGCCGGAGGCCGCGGTCAAGGGCATCGTGCCCGACCAGCCGGCGCCCATCGTGCCGGAGCACCAGCCGAGGCCGGCGGCGCCCGTGCACGTCGAGGCGCCGCGCCCTGCGCCGGCGGCCGCTGCAGTCCCGCAGTCCGGGTTCATGAGCAAGATCCTTGGCTGGTTCAAGACCGACAGGCAGGAAGCGCCGGCGGCCGCCAACGACACGACACGCACGATGCGCAGCGACCCGCGCCGCGACCAGCAGCAGCGCGACCGCCGGCCCGAGCAGCGTCATGGCGGCGGCCGCGATCGCGACCATCGCCGCGACCGTCCGCGCGACCAGCGCCCAGGCGGGCAGCAGCAGCGCGGCGACCAGCGCCAGGGCGGCGAGCGCCGTCCCGACCACCGCCAGGGCGGGCAACAGCCGCGCGGCGAGCGCCGCCCGGACCAGCGGCCACCGCAGCAACAGCAACCGCAGCAGCCGCGCCCTCCCCGTCCCGAGCAGACCCAGCAGCAGGGTCCGCGCAACGCGGAAGGGCAGCCGAGCGGTGCACCGCGCGAGGGCGACGAGCCGCGCCGCCGCCGGCGCGGCGGGCGCGATCGCCATCGCGGCGAGCGCCGTCCCGACCAGGCCGGCGGACAGCTGCCGCAGGGCCTGCCCGTGGCGGAGCACGACGTGGACGTGGACGTGTCCGTTCCGGCCTACCTGGCCAAGGCCCCGGATGCCAATGAACTGCGGGCGCGCGAGCGCGAGATGCACCTGGCGGCGATGCGGGAGGAACAGGCGCGCCAGCGCGAGGAAGCGCCGGCGCGCGAGCAGCCCCGGGAGGAACCGGTGCGGCAGGAAGCCGTCCGCGCCGAGCCGGATTTCGCGCCCGCGCCGGTGCGCGTCGATCCCAAGGTGATCCTGGAGAGCGCGGGATTGCAGATGGTCGAGACCAGGCCGGACAAGGTGCAGCCGCCGGCGACCGAGGCCGAGCCGGCGCAGCTGGGCCGGGCGCGGCGCGAACGCCCTGCGGCGGCGCAGCCTGCCGTCGAGGAACTGGTCCAGGTCGAAACCCGGAACAAGTAGCGATCTGCGTGAACCGGGGCTGCGGAACGCGGCCCCGGCGATCTGGTGCGCAGATGTCACTCTGCCGCGCAGGCGCTATGCGCTCTACCGCACATACGGGCCCGGCGCGGCCGTAGGAGAGTCGGCCAGCCGGACCCATCCCGGCCTGGGCGGAGCCATGACTATCGCGATAGAGGTGCCGGCGCGCAAGGCCGGCGGCGGCAAGCCGGAGGACTCCACCGACGGCCAGGAGATCCGGCGGCAGCAGACCCTGCTCAAGACCGTCGACCTGCAGGACGCGATCTTCAACAGCGCGTACTTCTCCAGCATCGCCACGGACGAAAAGGGCGTCATCCAGATCTTCAACGTCGGCGCCGAGCGCATGCTGGGCTACACCGCCGCCGAGGTGGTGAACAGGATCACGCCGGCCGACATCTCCGACCCGCAGGAGGTGATCGCGCGCGCGAAGGCGCTCAGCGTCGAGCTCGGCACCCCCATCACGCCGGGCTTCGAGGCGCTGGTGTTCAAGGCCTCGCGCGGCATCGAGGACATCTACGAGCTGACCTATTTCCGCAAGGACGGCAGCCGCTTCCCGGCGGTGGTCTCGGTCACGGCGCTGCGCGACGCGCAGGAGAGCATCATCGGCTACCTGCTGATCGGCACCGACAACACCGCGCGCAAGCAGGCCGAAGAGGCGCTGCTCAAGGCCGGCGCCCTGCAGAGCGCGATCTTCAACAGCGCCAATTTCTCCAGCATCGCCACCGACGCGAAGGGCGTGATCCAGATCTTCAACGTCGGCGCCGAGCGCATGCTCGGCTTCACCGCCGCCGAGGTGATGAACAAGATCACCCCGGCCGACATTTCCGACCCCGAGGAAGTGATCGCGCGCGCCGGGGCGCTCAGCGTGGAGCTCGGCACCCGGATCACGCCGGGCTTCGAGGCGCTGGTGTTCAAGGCCTCGCGCGGCATCGAGGACATCTACGAGCTCACCTACATCCGCAAGGACGGCACCCGCTTCCCGGCCATCGTCTCGGTCACCGCGCTGCGCGACGCGCAGGAGAACATCATCGGCTACCTGCTGATCGGCACCGACAACACCGCGCGCAAGGAGGTCGAGGCGGCCCAGGCGGTGCTCGACCAGCGCCTGCGCGACCAGCAGTTCTACACCCGCTCGCTGATCGAATCCAACATCGACGCGCTGATGACCACCGACCCGCGGGGCATCATCACCGACGTGAACCACCAGATGATCACGCTGACCCGGCGCACGCGCGACGAGCTGATCGGCGCGCCCTGCAAGAACTTCTTCACCGACCCCGCCCGGGCGGACGCCGCGATCAAGCGCGTCCTCACCGAGAACAAGGTCAGCAACTACGAGCTCACGGTGCGCGCGCAGGACGGCGAGGAAACGGTGGTGTCGTACAACGCCGCGACCTTCCACAACCGCGACCGCAAGCTGCTCGGCGTCTTCGCCGCGGCGCGCGACGTGACCGAGCTCAAGCGCATCGAGCGCACCCTGCAGGAGAAGAACGTCGAGCTCGAGCACGCGAGCCGCATGAAATCGGAGTTCCTCGCCACCATGTCGCATGAACTGCGCACGCCGCTGAACGCGATCATCGGCTTCTCGGAAGCGCTCAAGGACGGCCTGGTCGGAAAACTGAGCGGCCCGCAGGGCGAGTTCATCGGCGACATCTTCAGCAGCGGGCAACACCTGCTTTCGCTCATCAACGACATCCTCGACCTGTCCAAGGTCGAGGCCGGCATGATGGAGCTCGAGCTGGAGGCGGTCGACCTGAAAGTCCTGCTGTCGAACAGCCTGACGATCGTCCGGGAGAAGGCGGCGGCGCAACGCGTGGCGCTCGAGCTGGAGCTGGAGGAAGGCCTGGGCGTGGCGCTGTTCGACACGCGCAAGGTCAAGCAGATCGTCTACAACCTGCTCTCGAACGCGGTGAAGTTCAGCGCCAAGGACGGGCGCGTGACCCTGCGCGCGCGCCGCGTCGCGCGCCAGGCGGTGGGCACGCTGCCGGGCGCCTGGCCGTCGCACGGCTTCCCGCTGGCGGCGAACGCGCACGCGGAGTTCCTCGAGATCGCCGTCACCGACGGCGGCATCGGCATCTCGCAGGACGACATGCCCAAGCTGTTCCAGGCGTTCAGCCAGATCGACAGCAGCCTGGCGCGCAAATTCGAGGGCACCGGCCTCGGGCTGGCGATGGTCAAGCTGCTCGCCGAACTGCACGGCGGCAGCGTGGCCGTTTCAGCCGCGGAAGGAAACGGCGCATGTTTCGCGGTTTGGCTGCCGATGCTCGCGTCCGACCCGGCGGCTGCGAACGCCGCAAGCGCGCCGAAATCGCCGGCCGCCCGGAGGCCCGTCCGCGTGGCGCTGGTGCTCGAGGACGACGACCGCTCCGCCGATCTGATCCGCCTGCTGCTCGAAGCGGAAGGCTTCAGCGTGGTGCGCGCCACCACCGCGGAGGCGGGGCTGGCGATGGCGCCGCTGCAGCCCCTCGGCCTGATTACCGTGGACTTGCAGCTCCCCGGGCTCAACGGCTGGGAATTCCTGGAGAAATTGCGCGAAACGCCGGCCCTGGCGAGCGTGCCGGTGGTGGTGACCTCCGGCCTGGAGGTCGCCAATCTCGGCTTGAGCCGCGGCGCGGCCGCGGTGCTGCAAAAGCCCATCAGCCGCGCCCAGCTCAAGAGTTCGCTGGCGGCGCTGGGCCTGGATCCGACCCAGGCGGACTCCTACGAGATCCTGGTCGTCGACGACGACCCGAAGGCGGTCGAGGTGATCGCCGCGTTCCTGCCGAGCCCGGCCTATGCCGTGGCGCGCGCCTACGGCGGCCAGGAGGCGATCGACCTGGCGCACAAGCTGGTGCCTGACCTGATGCTGCTCGACCTGATGATGCCGGGGGTCAGCGGTTTCGATGTCGTCGCCGCTATGCAGCAAAGCCCGAAGACAGCCCACATCCCCATCGTGGTGGTGACGGCCAAGCACATCACCGCCGCCGATCGCGCCGCGCTCAGCACCGCCACGGGCGTGGGGCTCCCGATCGTGGAGAAGTCGGCGTTCAACCGGCACGCGTTCCTCACCGAGGTCAGGCGCGCCCTGGCGCTGCCGGAAAGGAGCCCCGATGGCAAGAATACTGATCATTGAGGACAACCCGGCGAACATGAAGCTCGCCTCGCTGCTCCTGCATCAGGCGAACCACGAGACGCTGTGCGCCGTGGATGCGGAAACCGGCCTGACGCTGGCGCGCGCCGGGCGGCCGGATCTGATCCTGATGGACGTCCAGCTTCCCGGCATGGACGGCCTGGCGGCGACCGCCCTGCTGAAAGCCGACCCGGCGACCGCGGCCATTCCCATCCTCGCGCTGACCGCGATGGCGATGAAAGAGGACCAGGAAAAGACCAAGGCCGCGGGGTGCGACGCGTACATCGCCAAGCCGCTGCGCTACCGGGAGTTGTACGCGGCGATCGACGGCCTCCTGCTCGGCGCCCAGACGCGGGCGCGATGAGCGTTCCCGCGGCCTCGATCCTGGTCGTCGACGACGAGATCCAGAACCGCAAGCTGCTCGAGCTGCTGCTGCAGCCCGAAGGCTACGCCGTGCGCACCGCGGCCAACGGCGAAGAGGCGCTGGCGCAGATCGCCCGGCAGGCGCCCGACCTGGTGCTGCTCGACATCATGATGCCGGGCATGGACGGCTACCAGGTGGCCGGCGCCATCAAGGCCAACCCGGCCACCTCGAGCATTCCCATCATCATGATCACCGCGTCGGTCGGACGCGACGCCCGCATGGCCGGGCTCAATGCCGGCGCGGAAGAATTCCTGATGAAGCCCGTCGACCGGGCCGAGCTGTACCTGCGGGTGCGCAATCTCCTGCGGTTGAAGACGCTGGGTGATTTTTTCAGGAACCACAGCGCGATCCTCGAGCGCGAAGTGCAGGCGCGCACCGCAAGCCTCGCCGCGAGCGAGCTGCGGTTCCGCCAGATGGCGGAGAGCATCCGGGACGTCTTCTACCTGCGCGACGCCGACGGCGGCCGCATGCTGTACGTGAGCCCGGCCTACGAGGAGATCTGGGGCCGCAGCAGCGAGAGCCTGTACGCCGACCCGAAATCGTGGAGCAGCGCGATCCACCCGGAGGACCGGCAAGGCGCCGACGACAAGATGCGGGCCGGCATGCTCGCCGGCAGGTTCGAGATCGAATACCGGATCGAGCGTCCGGACGGCGCGATCCGCTGGATCGAGTCCAGGGGCTTCCCGGTGCGCGACGACGCGGGCAAGGTGGTGCGCATCGCCGGCGTCGCCGAGGACATCACGGCGCGCAAGCACGCGGAAACGGGGATCAAGCGCCTGAACCGCCTCTACGCGGTGCTCAGCCAGATCAACACCCTCATCGTCCGGGTGCGCAACCGGGACGAGCTGTTCAAGGAGGCTTGTCGCATCGCCGTCAGCCCGGGCGGTTTCAAGCTGGCATGGATCGCGATCGCCGATCGCGGCACCGCGACGCTCAAGCCCGTGGCATGGGAGGGCTCGGCGCCGGACTACATCGAGCGGATACCGCTCGGCCTGGACGAGGGCGACCCGATGTTCGGGCTGGCCGGGCAAGCCGTGCGCGACAGGAAGCCGGTCATGGTCGAGGACATGGAGCACGACCCGCGGGTTCTCCTGCGCCGGGAGTCGCGGGAGCGGGGTTTCCGTTCCCTGGCGGTTCTGCCGCTGGTCGTGTCCGGCACGGCGGTCGGCGTGCTGGCCCTGTATGCGACAGAGGTCGGCTTCTTCAACGCGGACGAGATGAAGCTGCTGGTCGAGCTCGCCGGGGACATCGCGTTCGCGATCGACCACCTCGACAAGCTGGAGCGCCTCGACTACCTCGCGTACTACGATGCGCTCACCGGCCTGGCGAACCGCACCCTGTTCCTCGAGCGGACCTCGCAGTACATGCGCACCGCGGCCCGCGACGGCCACCAGAGCGCGCTGTTCCTGATCGACCTGGAGCGCTTCAAGAACATCAACGACAGCCTCGGCCAGGCCGCCGGCGACGCGCTGCTGAAGCAGGTGGCGCAATGGCTCGCGCACAAGGTCGGCGACGTCAACCTTCTGGCGCGGATCGACGCCGACCACTTTGCGGTGGTGCTGCCGGTGGTAAAGCAGGAGGGCAGCGTGGCGCACCTGCTCGACAAGGCGATGGATGCCTTCGAGGGGCATCCCTTCCATCTGGGGGACGGCGTATTCCGCGTCGCCACCAAAGCCGGCGTGGCATTGTTCCCTGGCGATGGCGCCACCGCCGATGCCCTGTTCAAGAACGCCGAGGCCGCGCTCAAGAAGGCCAAGGCGGGCGGCGACCGGTACCTGTTCTATGCGCAGCAGATGACCGCGGCGGTGGCCGGCAAGCTGACGCTGGAAAACCAGCTGCGCCAGGCGCTCGCCAGGGGGGAGTTCGTGCTGCATTTCCAGCCGCTGGTCAGCCTGGTGGCCGGCAAGCTCACCGGCGCCGAGGCGCTGATCCGCTGGAACGATCCGCGCACCGGCCTGGTGCCGCCGGGCCGCTTCATCCCGTTGCTGGAGGAGACCGGCCTGATCTATGAAGTCGGCCGCTGGGCCCTGCACGAGTCGATCGCCGAACATCTGCGCTGGCGCACCGCCGGCCTGCCCGCCGTGCGCATCTCGGTGAACGTATCCCCGCTGCAGCTGCGCAACCACGCCTTCGTCGCCGAGATCCGGCAGGCCGTCGGCGTCGACGCGGGCGCCGCGGCCGGCCTGCAGCTGGAAATCACCGAGAGCCTGCTGATGGAGGACGTCAAGCACAGCATCGCCACGCTGAAGGCGATCCGCGCCATGGGCGTGAGCATCGCCATCGACGACTTCGGCACCGGGTTTTCCTCGCTGAGCTACCTGTCCAAGCTGCCGGTGGATGCGCTCAAGATCGACCGCTCGTTCATCAACGACATGACCGCCTCGCCGGAGGGGCTGGCGCTGGTGTCCACCATCATCGACCTGGCGCATTCCCTGAAGCTCAAGGTGGTGGCGGAAGGCGTCGAGACCGAAGAGCAGTCGCGCCTGCTGCGCCTGCTGGATTGCGACCAGATGCAGGGCTTCCTGTTCAGCAGGCCCTTGCCCAGCGAGGACTTCGAAGCGGCATTCCTCTCCCGTGCCCTCGCCGCCTAGCGCCGGCCCTACCCGGAATGCAGCGCCACCCCGAAGGCGCGCCTCTTGAGCTCGGCGAGCCGGTCGCGCGCCTGGGCCGCCTTCTCGAACTCCAGGTTGCGCGCGTGCGCGACCATCTCCTTCTCCAGGCGCCGCAGCTCGCGCGCGATCTGCTTTTCGCTCATCGCCTCGTAGCGCGCCTCGTCCTGCGCCGCCTTGCGCTCCCCCGCCGCGCCCTCGGCGTCGTAGGCGCCCTCGATCATGTCCTTGATGCGCTTGGTGACGCCGATCGGCGTGATCCCGTGCTGCAGGTTGTAGGCGATCTGCCGGTTGCGCCGGCGCTCGGTCTCGCCGATCGCGCGCTTCATCGACTCGGTCATCACGTCGGCGTACAGGATCGCGCTGCCGTTGAGGTGGCGCGCCGCGCGGCCGATGGTCTGGATCAGGGAGCGCTCCGAGCGCAGGAACCCCTCCTTGTCGGCGTCCAGGATCGCCACCAGCGACACTTCGGGCAGGTCGATGCCCTCGCGCAGCAGGTTGATGCCCACCAGCACGTCGAATTCCCCCAGGCGCAGGTCGCGGAGGATCTCCACGCGCTCGACCGTCTCCACCTCGGAGTGCAGGTAGCGCACCTTCACGCCGTGCTCCGCCAGGTACTCGGTGAGCTCCTCGGCCATGCGCTTGGTCAGCGTGGTGACCAGCACGCGCTCGTGCTTGCCGACGCGGTCGCGGATCTCCGACATCAGGTCGTCCACCTGCGTCGCCGCGGGGCGCACCGCCACCTGCGGGTCCACCAGCCCGGTCGGGCGCACCACCTGCTCCACCACCTGCGCCGACCTCCGGCGCTCGTATTCGGCGGGCGTGGCCGACACGAACACCGTCTGCCGCACCACCTTCTCGAACTCGTCGAAGCGCAGCGGCCGGTTGTCCAGCGCCGAGGGCAGGCGGAAGCCGTACTCGACCAGGTTCTCCTTGCGCGAGCGGTCGCCCTTGTACATGCCGCCCAGCTGGCCGATGGTGACGTGGCTCTCGTCGACGATCATCAGCGCGTCGGCCGGCAGGTAGTCGATCAGCGTGGGCGGCGGTTCGCCCGGCTTGCGCCCCGACAGGTGGCGCGAGTAGTTCTCGATGCCCTTGCAGAAACCCAGTTCCGAGAGCATCTCCAGGTCGAAGCGCGTGCGCTGCTCGATGCGCTGGCATTCCACCAGGCGGGTGGCCCGCTGGAAATACTCGATGCGCTCGCGCAGCTCCGCCTTGATCGCCTCCACCGCGCGCAGGGTGGTCTCGCGCGGCGTCACGTAGTGGCTCGACGGGTACACCGTGAAGCGCGGCAGCGCGTGCAGCACGCGCCCGGTCAGCGGGTCGAACAGCTGCAGCCGCTCGATGGCCTCCTCGCCGAGCGAGACGCGCAGCGCATGCTCGGCGTGCTCCGCCGGGAACACGTCGATCACGTCGCCGCGCACGCGGAAGGTGCCGCGGCGGAAGTCGAGCTCGTTCCGCTCGTACTGCATCGCCACCAGGCGCGCGATGACCTCGCGCTGCGAGCTCTTCTCGCCCTCGCGCAGGTGCAGGATCATGCCGTGGTACTCGGAAGGGTCGCCGATGCCGTAGATCGCCGACACGGTGGCCACGATCACCACGTCGCGGCGCTCGAGCAGCGACTTGGTGGCCGACAGGCGCATCTGCTCGATGTGCTCGTTGATCGAGGAGTCCTTCTCGATGTACAGGTCGCGCGAGGGCACGTAGGCCTCGGGCTGGTAGTAGTCGTAGTAGGAGACGAAGTACTCCACCGCGTTCTCCGGGAAGAACTCGCGGAACTCCGAGTACAGCTGCGCCGCCAGGGTCTTGTTGGGCGCCAGCACCAGCGCCGGGCGCCCCAGGCGCGAGATGACGTGCGCCATGGTGTAGGTCTTGCCGGAGCCGGTGACGCCGAGCAGCGTCTGGAAGGCGAGCCCGTCGCGCACGCCCTCGGCCAGCTTGTCGATCGCCTCGGGCTGGTCGCCCGCCGGCGCGAACGGCTGGTGCAGCCGGTAGGGGCTGTCGGGAAAGGTCAGCGCCACGGTAGAATCCCGGCTGGAAAAAACGGATGATGCTAGCACGATGAACGCGCCCCACTCTCCCCCCCACGCTCCGTCCCTGCTCGCCGCGGTGCCGATGGCGCCGAAGGATCCGATCCTCGGCATCACCGAGATCTA
>Ga0307505_10002814_pt1 | contig 11614 bp, 10 predicted proteins | sample 23_S_MG_FD_202183 | JGI IMG/M metagenome (GOLD analysis project Ga0307505, IMG submission 202183) | Soil microbial communities from Populus trichocarpa stands in riparian zone in the Pacific Northwest, United States - 23_S | ecosystem: Environmental > Terrestrial > Soil > Riparian zone > Trees...
CAGACGATGGCTCAGGCGACGTCGTTCGAGACGAGGATTGCGCGGTCCGACCTACTGGTCGCGACCCTCGCGCGTGCGAGCGACTATGCCGCCAGCCAGGCACATGGCACCGTGGCGCTCGAGCACTTGCTGCTGGCCCTCACCGAAGATGCGGATGCGGCGCGCGTACTCGTCTCCAATTCGGTCGACCTCGGGCGCCTGCGCAACGACGTCGCGAGCTTCCTCGGCCAGCAGCCGCCGACGGCCGCGCCCGGCAGCATGCCTGTCCACGATCCGGACCTCACCAAGATCCTTGCGTATGCCGAGGCCGCTGCGCGACAGAGCCCGCGCGCGGACGTGCAGATCGATGGCGCCATCGTGCTGGCCGCCATTGTCGGCGACGGCAAGAGCATGGCGGCGACCTTTCTCAAGGCGCAGGGCCTGACCTTCCAGGCGGCCATCCGCGTCATTCGCCAGAGTGCGGCAGCGCAAGCACCGGCCGCGCCGCAGCCAACCGCTGCAGCTCCCACGCCGGAAGCTGCATCACCGCCGCCACCTGCACCCGCTGGAGCCCCGTACGATCGCGACGCGGGGCGTGAGGCTGAGGCCCATCGCCCGGCTGAACACCACGAGGGTGCGCGCCCTCATGGCGGACGGCACACGCCACCAATCCAGAAGCCCCTTTGGGAGCCTTTGGGCTTCCCGAATATCCGCCCGGATCCGCCGCCGAGGCCACCGGCGCCACCGGCTCCCGCTCGAAAAGTCGAGACACCGCCGCCCGCAGCGCCGCCACAGCCGGTGCAAGCGCGCGAGGAGCCGCCAACGCCAGCGCGTCCCGCACCGGCTCCTGAACAGAGGCGCGAGCCGCCACCCTCACCACCCGATGCTGCGCCGATGGAAGAGCAGCCTCAGCCGCCGGCGCTTCAGGTGCCTGCTGCTGCTTCGCCTACGCGTGGTGGAACGGACGCCTATATCCAGCGCCAGCCGGCAGCGCCCGCCCCGCCAGGACCGCCGCCCCTGCCGAGCGGTCGCCGTGCGCCCGACGGACCTCCGCCGATCCCGCCGCGCCACCCCGCGGCCGAAGCAGGTTTGCCACCACCGCCTCCGCCACCGCGCGGCCTTGGCGCCTCGCGTCCGCCGCCACCGCGTCCGAACCTGCGCCTGCCGCAGAATGGGCAACCCGAACCAGAACTGACCACGCCCTGGCCCGAGGCGCCCGTCGATCGGCAGCCGCTGCCGCCAGTTCCGCCGCCCTATCCGGCGCAGGCCTCGCGCCCACCGCCTGGACAGCCCGAGCGCGGTCGCGCGCGAGATGGGGCAGCCCGCGCCGGCCGCAATGCACCGCGTCCGGGCACCGAAACTGGCCAGCTCGTCGAGAATATTCCGCGGCGCATGAAGGTCGGCGTGGTCGAGACCGTGGAGATCCGCATTGCGCGCGAGGGCGTGCCGGATGTGGCACGCGGGCTCCAGGGCGCAGGCACCCCGCACACGCATCAGCTCCTGATCACGCGCGCCATGAGCGTGCGTCTCCAGGGCGAGCCGGGCCGCTTCTACATCGAGCCGAAGTCGCCGGAGACCCAATGGACCGGCGCGCGCGGTGACCAGCTCGCAAGTGACTACGCCGTCTGGCGTTTCACCGTCATCCCGCAGGTGCGCGGGCCGGCCGAGCTGACGCTCATCGTAGCTTCGCGCTCCATCGGGGCTGATGGTGTGATCGCCGATACGAGCCTGCCCGAGCAGCGCATCTCGATCCGCATCTCCTCCAACATCACGCGCGGCCTTAAGCGCTGGGCCGGCTGGCTGACCATCGCCGTCCTCGGTGGCCTTCTCGGCAAGGCGGGCGAGAGCTTCTGGCCTCAGCTCCTCGAGATGGCCCGCAAAGCTCTCTCGATTTGATCGAACGCAACCGCAACTTTCCCGGAGAAGGTGCGTTTTGCGGAATAGGCGCTTTGCTCAGTCATGCCCGTTTCGCCGTTGACCCTGCGCCAGATGCGCATCCAGAACAAACAGTTGTGACGTCTGGCTAGTTGACAGGGTGCGCCATGCGGGCTTTGAAGGCCGTATAGTTCCTGCGTACACGGTAGATAGATGTTTAGCGTCCCCCGTCATTCTCGTTCGCCCCAGCTCGATCCTGATCCGAGCCCTGCGCCCAGGTCGATCAGGCATAAGCTGTCCGGCGTGCTCGCCGTTGGCCTCGCTGCGATTGTCGTATTTACCGCCGGCGCAACGAGCCGCGCCCTCCTCTCCAACACCTCGCCCGAGAGCATCGCTCAGGCCCGCACCGGCGGCATCGTGATCGAGACCACGGGTGCGTTTCTGACGACGAGCGACAACTGGCTCGATCAACTAAATAACGCCTCGGCGTGGCGCGGCGGGCAGTTCAGAGAGCGGCGGCGCGCCATGTCGCGCGACGAAGAGCGGCGCGAACGCGAGATGGAGGAGCGCGAAGCCCGAGAGCGACGCGTTCGCGAAGAGCGCGAGGCACGCGAAGAGCGGCTTCGCGAGGAGCGGGAGGCTCGCGAGGAAGCGTGGGGACGCGCGCGAGAGTTCGGCCGCGAGCGCGGTACCTATCGCACAGTTTGCGTCCGCCTCTGTGATGGCTATTTCTTCCCGATCAGCTTCGCGACGACGCCCGATCGCTTCGCAGCCGACGAAGCCGCCTGTAATTCCCGCTGCTCGTCAGGCGCCCGCCTCTATGTCTATGCCAATCCCGGAGCCGAGCCGGAGGACATGAGGGACCTGCGTGGTCAACCCTACATGGCCCTGAAGAACGCCTTCCTCTTCCGCACGAGCTACGTCGAGGCCTGCACCTGCAAACCACACCCCTGGGAGCGTGAGGCGCTCGATCGCCATCGCCTCTATGCCGAGCGTGCGCAGAAATCCAAGCAGGCGATCGCAGCGAAGGTCCAACCGACCCGGCGCGAGAGCGCACAAGTGCGCGAGGGCACCGAGAAGCGCGGCAATCTCGGACCCCGTCCGGTCGACGTCGCCGCACCGAACCCGATCGCACAGCCCCCGCCTGTCACAGAAGGTACTCCAGACGCCCCCGCTCTAGCCTTGCCGGCCGCGGACGTGGCGGAGGGTCCGGCGCGGCCCGAAGGAGCGATGCTGCTCGGCGTGGCCGAGCCGAAGCCCCCGACGAAGCGCGCGTCACGCACGCGTTCGGCAGAAAAGGCCCCCACGCGGGAGCGTCGCCAGACCACCAGCAGCGAGCGAAGCCCCAGAAGCTCCAGCGGTCGGCCAGAGTGGGCATCGCGCGTATTCGGCGGCAGTTATTGATATCTGCGAGAGCAACCTAGCCGAGCAGGTCGCGAAGCATGGCGACCAGCGGCACGTCGGCTGGCGGCATGGGATAGTCGCTGAGGCGCACGGCCCGCACCCATTTGATGCGCTGGCCCTCCTGCGGCGTGATCTCTCCCTCCCAGTTTCGGCAGAGATAAAGCGGCATCAGCAGGTGGAAGCTCTCGTATGTGTGGCTCGCGAAGGTGAAGGGCGCGAGACACGTCTCGCACACCTCGATGCCGAGTTCCTCCTTCAGTTCGCGCAATAGCGCCTGCTCGGGCGTCTCGCCGGGCGCGACCTTGCCGCCTGGGAACTCCCAGAGCCCGGCCATGGATTTCCCCGGCGGGCGTTCGGCAATGAGCACGCGGTTGTCGACATCGATGAGCGCCGCAGCCGCGACGAGAATGATCGGTTTAGCGGTCACGATGCCCCCTCATGCGGCGACTTCGACACCCTCGGGCAGCGGCACGCCGGTCTCGGCAAAGGCCGCCCGCTGGCGCGCACCGACGCGCGCGAGATCGAAGTCCTCGATGGTCTCATTGAAAATCTGGAAATAGTTGAGCCGCGCGTCGAGATGCAGGAACACGCCGCCGAGACCGATCGCAGCACGGTCCATGAACACGAACTCGCGCGGCACTCTCACCGGCCCCTTCTCCTTCAGCGCCTTGTGCACGGTGAAGGCTTCGCGGCGACCGTACTCGCCGGGCGTCGTCCCTTCGGCAATCGAACGCACGCGATCATCGAGCAGCGGCCCATAGATGAAGCGCGCCCAGATATTCAGGACGTCGATCAGCTCCTTGGAAAGCCCCGTGAAGCCCCACGTCTCATAGGCGTGCACGATGCGCGCCTGGTCGCCCTCGTGCAGCCCCCGATAGAGATCGATGACGCCGCCGACGAACTTCGGCGCGAACGTGCGCATGCAGCCATAGTCGAGCAGGTTGATGCCTGCCGGCCGCCCCGCTTCCTCGAAGATCGTGTAGTTGCCGAGATGCGGATCGCCGTGAATGACGCCGTAGTGGCTGAAGGGGAACCACCACGCACGAAACATGGCGCGCGCAATCTGATTGCGGTCCTCTTCCGGCGCGGTCTTGTAGTCCAGCAGAGGCCGCCCCTCGAGCCACGTCATGGTGAGTAGTCGTTTGGTCGACAGCTCGTCGAGCACTTCGGGCACGCGGATCAGAGGATCATCGCGGAAGATGAGGCGGTAGAGCGCCGTGTGCCGCGCTTCGAGGCCATAGTCGAGCTCCTCGCGCAGCCGTGCCGAGATCTCCTGAAGCATCTCGCCGGTCTCGATGGCAGGATCCATGCGCGCATGAATCGCAAACACGACCTTGAGCTGCGTGACATCTGCTTCGACGGCCGATTGCATGTCCGGGTACTGCAGCTTGACGGCGAGCGCGCGCCCATCATGCGCCACGGCGCGGTGTACCTGCCCGAGCGAGGCGGAAGCCGTCGATGCCGGCTCGAACGACTTGAACCGTCCCTGCCAGTCCGGACCGAGTTCAGCCTGCATACGCCGGCGCACGAATGCAGGTCCCATGGGCGGGGCGGCGGACTGGAGCTGCGCCAGCTCACGCGCATATTCGGGCGGCAGCGCTTCGGGGATGGTCGAAAGCAGCTGCGCCGCCTTCATGATCGGACCCTTGAGCCCGCCCAGCGCCTTCGCGAGCTCGGCCGCGTTCTTCTCCCGATCGAGATCGTAGCCAAGGAGGCGGCTGCCAGCGACGCGCGCTGCCACCGCTCCGACATTCGTACCGACACGGAGATAGCGCGCCGCGCGAGCGCTCAGGCGATTGGCTTCCTCGTCGTCGGACATTCGCTCTGAAACTCCCAGCGCGGACGGACCACCATCATGTGGTCACTTGTGAGATATGGCGGCGCGATCCCCGGCAATCAACGCGCCGACGTGCCGCGCCGCTAAAGCTTCTTCGGGTCGAGACCGCCCATTTTACAGATGATGCGCCATTCCTCGGGCGTCACGGGTTGTACAGATAGACGCGCGCTCGTGACGAGGCTCATCTTGGCGAGCGACGGCGTTTCCCTGACTTCGGCAAGCGTCACGGGTTTCGGTACCTCCGCGACGGCAACGACATCCACGCATTCCCACTTGCCTGTGTCGTCGCTCGGATCGGGGTGCGCGAGTGCGCTGACCTTGCAGATGCCGACGATCTCCTTCCCGATATTCGAGTGGTAGAAAAAGCCGAGATCGCCGATCTTCATGGCCTTCATGTTGTTGCGCGCGAGAAAGTTGCGCACGCCTGTCCAGGGCTCGCCAGCTTTGCCCTTAGCCTTCAAGTCGTCCCAGGAAAAGGCGTCCGGCTCGGATTTCAGGAGCCAGTACGCAGGCCCCGTTGCCTTTTCTGACGTCTTCGACTTTGTCGCACCGGCACTGGACGGCTTCTTTGGCATGGCCGCACTTCCTTGCTTCACCTGCACATTCTTCGAGCGGGCGGACTGTAGCCGCCGTACACATCTTTGTCATTGTGCGGGCCGTTGACGCGTCATGTGCGCCGGATACCATTCCCGCGATATCAGCAGACGGGGGAAAGACAGCATGTCGGTCGATCAGGATGCGCGTTCAAGCACCGGCTCGGCCATACGTCCCATGGTCAAAGTCTGGGATGGCCCGACGCGCCTCTTCCATTGGTCGCTGGTCATTTTGATCGCGCTTTCCTATGTCACCCGCAAGGTGAACCCCGACCTCGTCTGGCACATGCGGATCGGCTACGCGATCCTGGTCCTCATCACCTTCCGTGTTCTCTGGGGCTTTGTCGGCAGCTCGACCTCACGCTTCGGCTCCTTTGCCTACGCACCGTGGACAGCCATTCGATACGGCATCGATTTCGTGCTCCGCCGGCCGCGCGCGTTTCTCGGGCACAATCCGCTCGGCGGCATGGTGGTGTTCATCTTTCTCGCGCTGATCGCCGCGCAGGGCCTGACCGGCCTCTTCTCTTATGACGATCACACGGACCTGCACGGCGGTCCCCTGGCGAGCAAGATCAGCGAGGAAGCCGTCGCCGCCGCCACGCGCTGGCATGTCTGGCTCTTCGACATTCTGCTGATCGTGATCGCGCTGCACATCTTGGCGACCTTCGCCTATGCCTTCTGGAAGCGCGAAGACCTGGTCCGGCCCATGGTCACAGGTCGCAAGCGCAGTGCTCCATTCGAGGATCAGGCCGAAGCGCGGATCGCCTCACCGCTGCTTGCCTTGCTCTGCCTGGTATTGGCCGTGGCGATCGTGCTTGGCGGCATAACGCTCGCCGGCGGCAAGATCGGCTGATCAGGCGCCATTAGCCCTGGAGTGCCAGCGGCCGAGGTGAACATGCCGGCCCTGTCCGTAGAGACTACGGATCAGCACGAATTCACGCACGGTCCAGCAAACAGGGGCAGCAAGAAGCGTTTCCGGAATGGGCTGGCCTTTGTAGACGAGCGTCACATGAGGCGTGAATCCGATCGACGCCTTTTCACGTAGATCCGCACCGAGTATGGCCATAGCAATCGCGCGCCTAAGCTGCGCAAACTCGGCGTTGCCGTGGCTACATCGCAATACCACAAACGAACCACGCGAATTCTCGAAGCTGAGAGCGCGATCGAAGCACACTTCGAAAGGGGCGCATCGAACCAAAGAGCCGGCCGTTCTCGCGGCCGTGACAATACCGTCTGGTAAGTCGACAAAACTCCCGACTGGCACAAGCGAGATATGAAGCAACCGCGCCGGCTGCACACGTCCCGGAAAGCGGTGCCGATCCCACAGCTCACTGCCGATGCTACACATACGCCGCGCGGCATCGGGATCGGGCAAGACAGCAAAATAGACGTTGTCCGATGTTCGCTTGCTCGGGGGCCCTCGCATCGGCCCACCGAACTCAAAGGCCAACTGCCTCGAACCACCGTCTCCGGAAACGCCAACAGGCATTGCACGGTACTCCAACGCGCACAAGAACATATAGAGAACATACGTCTTGCACGGGTAACGCTCAAGCACTATTTCGGAGGGCGCTTCCTTTCCTACTGGCCTTCAGTACAGCGAGGATGATGAGTTTCGACAATCCGTCAGCTTGTCGGGGCGCGTCGTTTCTCGTCATCCTCGCGCAAATTAGCCAGCAGTCTTTGGCACCGTGTTGAGCAGCTGCTGCTCCCACAGATACGCAATTCCGCTGCCGGCGAAGTGCTCGATGAGAATCTCAGTCAGCTCCTCGACATGCTCGGTGCGCGCCCAGTCGCGTTGCCATTCGCCAGCGAGCGCCATCACGGTCATCACGTTCGCGCCGGCCGCGATCATGCGCTGGATGGCAACTTCGTGAGACTCCTTCGAAATCCCGCCCGACGCGTCGGTGATGACTGTCACGTCCCAGCCTTCGCCGGCGGCCTGGATGACAGGCATTGCGACGCAGACCTCGGTCCACAGGCCGGCGATGATCAGCTGCTTGCGGCCGGTCGCCTTGACGACCTTCACCACATTCTCGTCCTGCCAAGTGTTCACCCAGGTGCGATCGATGACTTCCTGGTCCGGAAATACGTCGGTGATCTGCTTAAAGAGAAGTCCGCCGCGCTCCGCGATCACGCTGGTGAGAACGGTCGGAACATTGAAGGCTTTTGCTAACTTTGCCAGCGCGGTCGTGTAGTTGACCACCGCTTGCGGATCGTGGCTGTTCAGGTTCGCGAGCTGATAGGGCTGGTGGTCGATCAGAACCAATACCGAGTCCTCGGGGCGTAGAAGCGAAGCAAGGCCGTTGCGAAAGGTCATTATTGTCCTCTGCTGTCGTTGGAGGTGAGTTAGGTCTGTGTGCAGAAGTGCGCCGAACGCGGCGCCACCTCGCTGGACTTGGCATTCCCCTTTGTGATGCGGTAGCGCTGTCTGGTGCCGAGCTGTGTCGCCAAACCGGGAACGCCGAATTGGACATCGAAGACCTGCAGACGTTCGTCGAAGTTGCCGATGCTGGCGGCGTTTCGCCGGCCGCGCGCCGCCTCGGCGTCTCCAAGTCGATCGTCAGCCGACGGCTCTCCCGGCTCGAAGCCGAGCTTGGCGTCCAGCTTCTTGCACGAACCACCCGCGGCGCTGCTCTCACGGAAGCCGGAGCCATGTTCCGCGACTATGCGGCCAGAGCCTGCGCCGAGATTGACGGGGCCAGGGAAACGATCTCACCAGCCGGTGAGCTTCGCGGCCGTTTGCGCGTGGCTGCGCCGCTGACTTTCGGCCCGACCCACCTCGCCCCGGTGCTCGCCGAAATGGCGCGGCGCCATCCGCAGCTTCACGTTCATACCTGCTACAGCGACCGCTTCGTCGATCTCATCGCCGAGGGCTACGATTGCGCGATCAGGATCGGTTATCTCCAGGACTCAGAGCTGATCGCAAGGCGCGTAGGCCCGCTCTACGGAAAGCTGGTCGCGAGCCCGGACTACATCAAGGCGCACGGGGCACCCCTGTCTCCGGAGAACGTCGTCGCTCATGAGGCTCTGATGCAGGGGACGGAAGCCTGGCAATTCATGGACGGCGACAAGATCATCACCGTTCGCCCGCGGGGACGCTTCAAGGCCGACAACGCCACAGCTCTCGCCGCCGCCGCACTAGCAGGCCTCGGCATCGCCTGGCTCCCCGACGGCATCGTTCACGCGCATTTGGCCACGGGTGCGCTCATTCCGGTCATGACGGACTATCCTCCACCTCTCGCGGGCATATATGTGGTCCGCCCGCCGGGCCAGCATCCCGCACGGAAGATACGCGTCCTCACCGATCTGCTGATCGAATGTTTTGGAGAAGATCCGCACATCGCTGGTGTCGGTCGCTAGAGCACTACCATGCCCGCCCCTTACAACGAGATCTTGATCCTGCGGGGCTGCGTCATCATTTGCCTCTCTGAACCCGGAGAGACGCGTCATGAGCCTCGAACTGACCGGCATCCACCATCTCACAGCGATCACAGCCACGGCCGCCGCCAACAAGCGCTTCTATACGGAGACACTCGGCCTTCGCCTCGTGAAGAAGACCGTCAACCAGGACGACACGAGCGCGTATCATCTCTTCTATGCCGACGGCATGGCCTCGCCGGGCACGGACCTCACCTTCTTCGACTGGCCCGTCGCGCGCGAACGGCGTGGCACGCACGCCATAAGCTGCACGGGGCTTCGCGTCGGCAGTAGTGCGAGCCTCGCATGGTGGGAGCAGCGTCTGGCGGATGCAGGCGTCGTACACAGCAGGATCGCCGAGATCGATGGCGTGGCCTCGCTGCTGTTCGAGGATCCCGAAGGCCAGCGCTTCCGCCTTCTCGATGATGGCAGCGCTGGCGAGAGCCATCCCTGGGAGCGTAGTCCCGTCCCGGCCGGGCATCAGATCCGCGGCCTCGGTCCAATCACGATCAGCGTGCCCACACTCGAGCGCACCGGCGAGGTGCTCAGCAGCGTCATGAACCTGCGCGAAGAGCGCACTTATCCCTCGCCCGACGGCGCGGGCGAGGTTCATGTCTTTGCCATGGGCCCCGGTGGATCGACCGCCGAGCTGCACGTCGCTGTGCAGTCGAACCTGCCGCCGGCGCAGCAAGGCGCGGGCGGTGTGCACCACGTTGCGTTCCGCACGCCCGACATTGCGAGCCTGCATGAATGGACGTCGCGTCTGTCCGAGTTCGGCGTGCGATCGAGCGGCGAGGTCGAGCGCTACTACTTCCGCTCGCTCTACTTCCGCGAGCCGGGCGGCAATCTCTTCGAGATCGCGACGGACGGTCCCGGTTTTGCTGTCGATGAGCCGCTGGAGTCGCTCGGCGAGCGGCTCGCGCTGCCGCCGTTCCTCGAAGGCAAGCGCGCGCAGATCGAGGCTGGGCTCAAACCGCTCGACTGAGTGCTCGCCAGCTTCACGCAACAACTTGATCACCCTGGCGCGTCACGCCAACATCTCGGGCCGAAACTGCGATCGGCGGCTGATGGTTTTGCCGGACACCATGAACACGCCGTCGCCAGTATAGTGCAGCGTTTCCGGGTGTTTCGGCGACGCGGCGACATGCGCCTTCACCACCTCAAAGATGAAGAAGTTGTAGCGCTCCACCAGCACGGCGTCGTGGAGGCGACACTCGAAGTTCGCGTGGCATTCCCCGATGAGTGGGGCGTCGACCTTGGCCGCCTTCTGGGCGGTGAGGTTGGACTCGGCGAACTTGTCGATCTCGGCGCCCGTCGTATTGCCGATGCCGACGACCGTGTCAGTCAACGCCGTCGTCGGCAGGTTGACGACGCATTCGCCGCTGTCGTGGATCATCCGGTGGCTGTGATTGCCGGCCGAAATCATCAGCCCGATCAGAGAGGGCGAGAACTCCAGAACGGTGTGCCAGCCGAGCGTCATGATGTTGCTCGAGCTCCGCCACTTCGACGAAACCAGCACGATCGGTCCCGGCTCGAGATAGCGGCGCACCTGGCTCACCGGAAAATCGGTCTTCTTGGGAAGTCTCGCCATGACAGCCTCTTCAGCAGCGGCTGCTGATATACTGCCTTAACTCATCATGATGAAACGAGTTCGCCTCACTCCCACTCGATGGTGCCGGGCGGCTTCGAGGTGATGTCGTAGACGACGCGGTTGATGCCGCGCACCTCATTGATGATCCGCGTCGCCGCGCGGCCGAGGAAATTCATGTCATAGGGGAAGAAGTCCGCGGTCATGCCGTCGACGGATGTCACGGCGCGCAGCGCGCAGACGCTGTCGTACGTGCGCCCGTCCCCCATGACGCCAACCGTGCGCACGGGCAGCAGCACCGCGAATGCCTGCCAGATCTTGTCGTAGAGGCCGGCCTTGCGGATTTCGTCGAGATAGACGGCATCGGCCTGACGCAGAATGTCGAGTTTTTCGCGCGTGATCTCGCCGGGAATACGAATGGCTAGACCCGGCCCCGGGAACGGATGCCGGCCCACGAACGCTTCCGGCAAACCGAGTTCGCGGCCGAGCGCCCGCACCTCGTCCTTGAAAAGTTCGCGCAGCGGCTCGACGAGCTTGAGATTCATGCGCTCGGGAAGACCACCGACATTGTGGTGCGACTTGATGGTCACCGACGGACCGCCGGTGAACGACACGCTCTCGATCACGTCGGGATAGAGTGTGCCTTGCGCGAGGAATTGCGCACCGCCGATTTTCTTCGCCTCGGCCTCGAAGACCTCGATGAAGTGCTGACCGATGATCTTGCGTTTTCTCTCTGGATCGCTGACGCCGTCCAGCGCGCCAAGAAAACGATCTGAGGCATCAACATGTACGAGCGGGATGTTGTAGTGCCCGCGAAAGAGGCTCACGACCTCATCGGCCTCATTGAGGCGCATGAGACCATGATCGACGAAGATGCACGTGAGCTGGTCGCCGATGGCCTCATGGATCAGTACGGCG
>Ga0307505_10002815_pt1 | contig 11607 bp, 12 predicted proteins | sample 23_S_MG_FD_202183 | JGI IMG/M metagenome (GOLD analysis project Ga0307505, IMG submission 202183) | Soil microbial communities from Populus trichocarpa stands in riparian zone in the Pacific Northwest, United States - 23_S | ecosystem: Environmental > Terrestrial > Soil > Riparian zone > Trees...
CGATGCCGGTCTCAATATCGCTTCGAAGCTCCAGTGCATAGAGCACGTCCTGCCACGTTGCATCCTCCGGCAACGCATCGATGAGAGCGCGAGCCTTGTCCTTTATGGGGGTCGACATCAGTGGGGTTCCTCGCGGGCTCATCTTACGCTCCTGGAGACATCGACAGCAGTCGCGCTGAACATATCAGGCGATACCATGCGCTCGTACCGCACTTTGACCCCTCAATACGCAGATTCGGCTTGGTTTCATCGAGGGTTGCGCGCGAAACGCGCCCGGTCCGCGATGCGCCCGAATGAGCGCCTGCCGTGTTCATGGCGCGGACGTGCGACGCTACTTCCCGCCGATCAGCTCCAACGCCGCGAGCGTCTCCGCCAACACCGCGGTGCGTAGCGTCGGCTCGCGATCAGGAGCAAAGAGAGAGGAGTGAGTCGTCGGGAGCGGGGGCCCGCCAGCCTTCGCAGCCTCGATCCTGGCAGGCGCCACCGCGCCGACCCAGAGGTACACCCCCGGCACACCCGCACCGACGAATTCACTGAAGTCCTCGGCGCCCATCTCGGGCGCGGGCTGCAGGACATTGTCATCCCCCAATGCGGCACGCAGGACCTTGCCTACCCGCTCGGTGAGCGCGGGATCGTTGTAGGTCGCCTTGGTGCTCTCGACCACCTTCACCAGCGGCTCCTTGGGCGCAAGTGCAGCGGCGGATTCCGCCTTCGCGATGCGCTCGATCGCAGCGATCAAGTGCTCGCGCACCTCGGGCTTATAAGAGCGCACGGTGAGCTGCAGCTTCACCTCGTTGGGAATGATGTTGCTCTTGGTGCCGCCGTGGATCGAGCCAACAGTAATGACGGCGGGATCGAGCGGGTTGTTCTCGCGCGCGACGATCGTCTGCAGCGACAGGACGATACGGGCCGCGAGGACGACCGGATCGATGGTGTTGTGCGGCATCGCGGCATGGCCTCCGCGGCCGTACACCGTAATCGTGACGGAGTCGGACATGGCACGGAAGAACCCCGGGTGATAGCCAATCGTGCCCGCGGGCATCGTGTCGTCGTCGTGTAGTGAAAGCGCGAAGTCGGGACGCGGGAAGCGCGTGAACAGGCCGTCGTTCAGCATCGCGGATGCGCCGCCCCCCCCTTCTTCGGCAGGTTGCCCGACCATGACGAGCGTGCCGCGCCAACGGTCGCGATGCTGGGCCATCAGACGTGCCGTGCCCGCCCAGGCTGCCATGTGGAGGTCGTGTCCACAGGCGTGCATCACCGGGACCATTTGGCCGGCGGCGTTCTTCGCGACAAGGGAGCTGGCAAACGGTAACCCGGTCTTTTCCTCTACGGGCAGCGCATCGAGCTCCGTGCGCAGCATCACCGTGGGCCCGGCGCCGTTCCTCAAGACGGCGACGATCCCGGTTCGACCGACGGCGGTGGCGACCTCGAATCCGAGCGCCTTCACTCTGGCGGCGAGTACGGCTGCTGTGCGCGTTTCCTGGAACGCCAGTTCCGGATTCCGGTGGAGATCCATGTAGAGCGCTTCGATGTCCGGGTAGATCGCGTCGACTTCGGTCTGTGTCGGGGTCGTCCACGGTGCGCCGACCGTCTGCGCCGACAGGCCGGCGGACGTGATGACGATCGCGAGCGCCAGTATCCGCGTGGTGTGCATGGCATTCCTCATGAAAGAACCAACAGTGGCATGGACGTTCTCGTCACGTCAGCGGCGCCCTTCCGGCACGATGGTTTCACCTCGAGCCAGCATTGCCACCAGCGCGGCGATCTTCTTTGCCCGCCCGGCCGGTGTCTTCATGTTGTTCGTGCGGAAAGCCAGCGCAAAGAGATTCTGGCGTCCGAGGGTGCGAAACGTCTTGCGCGCCAGGGGGTTCGCCTCGATCGACCGGCGAAGGTCAGCGGGAACGGTGGCCTTGGTTGCACTGCGGATGGGGGCGTAGGCGGCATCCCAGCGACCATCCGCCTTCGCGGCGTCGACCTGGCGCCGGCCGTGTGGCGTCATGCGGCCGGCCGTCGTCAGCCGGGCGACGTGATCCCTGTTGATCTGGCTCCACACACTCTTCGCTTTGCGAGGCGTGAGCCGCTGTAGAAACGAGCGTTCATCGAACGTCTTCCGGATGCCGTCGATCCACCCCCAACAGAGCGCCACGTCCAACGCCTGAGCGAAGGTCACCGTCGGCAGCCCCGAGTCCTTCTTGTGAATCTTCAGCCACAGCTCCGTCTCGCGGGCGTGGTTCCTGGCCAGCCAGGCTTCGAAAGCCGCCTCGGTGCGGAAGCTCATGATTTTCTGTGGATCGGGAACGATCGGCGCCATGGGATCAAAGCGACTCGCGCGTGCTACCTTGTCGCGTCCAACTCTGCAACCCACGGAGGCACGTTCTGCGTCGGCAACACCTGATTGTCTGGCCCGACGACCGGATCGTACTCTGCAAGCAAGCGGCCCGTGGCGACGTCGCGCAGCTCATAGTAAACGCCCAGGCCGCCGTGGACGGTTTCCTGTCTGAACGCGACCCTTGTCCCGCGCGCCTGAAATCCCCACCGCCAGACCGGAAGCCCGGTACCGGTGAAGGTACGGACACTGCCGTTCGCGAGAATCATGAGTTTCAGCGGAATCGGATACGACGTGCAGCAGTTAGGGTACTCAGCCAGCCACCCCACAGCGCCGCCGTCGGGCGAGATCTGTGGGTTGGCAAACCTGACCTGTTCGCGCTCCTTCGTTGGTTCGAGTGTCTGACCACCGGCTGTCAGAATTCGTAGCTGACCATCCTGGTCAACGGTCGCTCGGATGTAGATATCGGCGGCGAATACCGGCAACACCGCCACTAACGCGACTGCAAAAGCCGCAGGCGTCAAGACTGGGGCGAGGGGGCCGCCCAGGAAACCTGTCTTTGACATACCGTGTTCCGCCACACGAGCCTCCGACGCTCGTCCAAACCGTTGAGCGTCCGGATGTTAGCACGCAGTACCTCGGACCGTTGTCTGTCGGCTGCGAGTACTTCTGACCAGTGCAAAAGCGGCGGTACAGATCCTCTTGACACGCAAATACAGAGTTCTCTATATTTCAGAGTAAGTAGAGGAGGGACTCTCATGGGCCAAGACCAAGTCAAAGACGATCTGCACTTTGTGCGGGCCATCGTCGAAAGTGCGGATCGGGACAGCTCACCAACTGCCGTCTACTTCCTGTGGGCGGTCGTCGGATTCGTCGGATTTGCCCTCGTGGATTTCCGCGACGCGTGGGTGCCCATGTACTGGAGCATCGCCGGACCAACTGGATTCCTCGCGAGCGCCATTCTGGGCTGGCGTTGCGCCCGACGCACGGGCCAACTCACGGCGGCAGTGGGCCGCCGCCATATGCTCCATTGGGGAGGCATGCTGGCTGCCATCTTTCTCGCGAGCCTGATGCCAATCAGTGGCTTACTGTCGCAGGATGCGCTCGGGCCTGCGATACTCCTGATCCTTGCCCTCGGCCATTTCGAAGCAGGTGTACATCTTGACCGGACGTTTCTCTGGGTTGGCCTCATGATGGGCGCAGGGTACGTGTTCGTCGTCTTCGTCGCAGCGTACGCCTGGACCGTCGTTGGCGTGGTGGTGGCGACAGCCCTCTTGATCGCCGGACTTCGGGGAGGACGCCCGCATGAAGCGGCGGCATGACGAGGACGCTGCCGGGAGCGGCTTCCCTGGGCTGGACGACTTGCTGCAACATCGCGTGCGGATCACCATTGCGGTGTTGCTTTCTCGCCACGACCAACTATCGTTCAGCCGCCTGAGGGAGCTACTCACCGAAACGGACGGGAGCCTCGGTGCACACCTGCGACGGCTCGAGGACGCCGGCTACTTGACTGCTCGTAAGGAATTTCAGGATCGGCGACCCGTGACGTGGTACCGGCTTGCGGCGAAAGGTCGGCGCGCCTTGGCCGTGCATCTAGAAGGGCTGGGACGGCTTATCAAGCATGCGGGTTCCGCGGACACTGGAGAGTAGGCCACGGTCGACAGGTGCCACCAGCACGGATCGGCAATCGGCGATTTATAATGCGTTCCCCGTGCTTTCCACTGCGCCTCCCACGGTCACACTCCGAAATGCTCCGACGGTTCCGTTCGATGGAGCCATCGCCGCCGCGCGCACCTGTTATTCGCCTCGGGTTATCGACACGCGGGAGATCACCGAGAGCCAGCGCAACACGATTGGCAGCCTGACCTTCGATGCCGGGCACCACACGGTGTACCAGCACGCGCACTTCGAGTTCGGGTTGGAGAACGTCTCGCGCCATTTCGTCTGGACGTTCCTGCACTCCTACCCCTTCTACAACTCGGAACAGTCCAGCCAGCGCTACGTCAAGTTGAAGGAACCGCGTGCATTCGTTCCGCCGCTCGAGGGCGAGGCGCGCGACGTCTATGAGCGCGCGATCGAACGGGCCTGGGAACGTTACGCGGAGCTCTCGGTACTTCTCAAAGACGATGCCCTCGCGATCCTGAAGGAGCTGCGATACGTCCGTCCAACGACGAACCCGGATCGGCTGAAGCAGATCGAGCGAGATGCAGACAAGCGCGCCATCGAGACCGCCCGCTACGTCATTCCCATCGGCGCCTTCACCTCGATGGTACATACGGTCTCGGGCATCGTTTTGCACCGCTTGCTGCGAATGGTGAATACGAGCGACACGCCCTACGAGGCGCGCCTCGTGATCGGTGAGATGGTCCGGCTCGTCCGGGAATGGGACCCGATGTTCTTCGAGAAAGTCGGTCTCGGCCCCATCGATGCCGATGCGCTGCCCGAGGCGGATTTTCCGGCCCCGCAACGCGGTGCCGATTGTGTCGCCGCAGCCTTTGACGCCAGGCTGAATGGCAGATGGTCGAGGCTCCGGGACGCTTCGGCCAATGCAGAAGGGATTGTCGCCGACTCCGTGCGCTCGGTGTTCGGCCTGGAGCCGGAGGACCTCTCAGATGATGACGCGATAGACAAGGTGATGAACCCAGCCGCCAATCAGTACAGGCTGGATGTCCTGAACGTGTCGTATCACTCGCCGCTGATGCGGTCGCTGCATCACGTGAACTATGTCTTCGAGAAGCGGCTCAGCCACACCGCCGACTCCCAGGATCAGCGGCACCGGATGGTGCCGGCGTCCCGCCCGCTGATGACCTTCGCCGACACCTCGCAGCCCGACTACATCACGCCGCGCCTGATCGCGTCGAATGCCCGGGCGTTGGCCGCGTACGATTGTGCGATGCGGGAAGCCTGGACCGCCAAGAACCGTCTGCTCGAGCTCGGCGTTCCGCTGGAGTTCGCGTTGTACGTGCTGCCCAACGCCAAGACCCTTCGCTTCGTGGAGTCGGGATCCCTGCTCGCGCTGCTGCACAAGTGGACGCTTCGCACCTGCTTCAACGCGCAGGAGGAAATCTATCTGGCGTCGATGGACGAGCTCGAGCAGGTTCGCGCCGTGCATCCACGCATCGGACGACACATCGGCCCACCGTGCGTCATCCGGAACGGCCTTATCTCACCCCGATGCACGGAAGGCACGCACTTCTGCGGCGTGCCGGTCTGGCGCGATTTTCCGGTAGCCGTGCGCCGGCTGTAGCCAACCCAGGTGGTCAGGGTCTGGCTCGTCCACCTCTACACGGCCAGCGGCGCGCTCTGCGCCTTTTTCGCGCTCAACCGCATCTTCTACGACCGCTACCGCGATGCCTTCTTCTGGCTCGCCTTCGCCCTCGTCCTCGACGCCACGGACGGTTTTCTTGCCCGGCGCGCCGACGTCGCAACCCGCGCACCTTGGTTCAACGGCGGCAAACTCGATGACATTGTCGACTACCTGACCTACGTGTTCGTACCCGCGTTTTTCGTGTGGCACGCGTTGCTCGTTCCGGATCGGTGGTCAATCGCCGTGGTCGCGGCGATGCTGTACTCGAGCGCTTACGGATTCTGCCGGGACGCTGCGAAGACATCCGATCACTTCTTCACCGGGTTCCCATCGTACTGGAACATCGTCGTGTTCTACCTCTACGTGGCTCGTTGGACCCCGGCCACGAACGCGGGCATCCTGCTCGTCCTGGCGTTGCTGGTGTTCGTCCCGATTCGCTACGTGTACCCGTCGCGAACACCGAGGTGGCGGCCGCTGACGATGACGCTCGGCGGTGCGTGGGCCGTGCTGATGCTCGCGTTGCTGTGGCAGCTGCCGGATGTGTCACGGCCTCTACTCTGGGCATCGCTGGTGTTTCCGGTCTACTACGTGCTGCTGTCGCTTCGTCTCGACTTCGGTCGCCGGACGGCGCGGCTGGCATGATTCCGGTCGCCCTGCACGCCGGCAACCCCGGGCCGCTGACCGGTGAGGGCAATTGGACCTGGCTGATTCCTGGTCGCGTACCGACGTTGATTGACGCCGGCGTCGGCCTGTCGAACCATCTCGACGCGCTGGAGTCTGCGCTCGGCGGCGCGAGCCTCGCGCAGGTTCTGGTGACGCACGGTCATTCCGATCACGCATCTGGGGCGCCGGCGATTGCCGCGCGCATGCCGTCCACACGTTTCCTGAAGCATTTGTGGCCAGGACGCGACCAGCGATGGCATGTGCCCTGGGTGCCGATCGCGGGCGATGACCGGATCGAGGCAGGGGAGACGACGGTCACGGCCGTGCATACCGCCGGGCACGCACCGGATCACCTGTGCTTCTGGCACGCGGAGTCGCGAACGCTCTTCGGCGGCGATCTTGCCATCGAGGGCACGACGGTGTGGATTCCATCCGGCGACGAGGGCGATCTGCACGCCTATCTCATGTCGCTGGAGCGGGTGCTCGCGCTGAATCCGTCACGGATACTTCCGGCGCATGGGCCGGTCATCGAGGATCCGAGAGCCCTCCTGCTCGGCTACATTGCCCACCGGCAGAAACGCGAGCGCCAGGTGATCGAAGCGCTTCGATCGGGTGACAGGAACGCGGATGAGATTGTCGACCGGATTTATTCGAAGCTCGGGGACGAGCTCCGGACGCGCGCCGTGGAGACGGTGGCCGCGCATCTGAGGAAACTGGAGCGCGATGGCGTGGCGCGTCGAGACGACGAGGCGTGGCATATCATGACGGAAGGTTCGGGTCGATGATGACTGCTGGTCTTGAGAAGGCTTTCCAGATATGAACGACGTACTCGATTTCATCAACGTCAATCGCGATCGGTACGTCGATGAGCTGAAGGAGTACCTCGCGATTCCGAGCGTCAGCGCGCTGCCACAGCATGCCGGCGACGTGCGCCGCGCCGCCGAGTGGACGGCGGAGGCGCTTCGCAGCGCGGGGATGCAGAACGTCCGCGTCATCGAGACGCCAGGCCATCCGGTGGTCTACGCGGAATGGCTTGGCGCTCCAGGCAAGCCGACGATTCTCTACTATGGCCACTATGACGTGCAACCGGTCGATCCGGTTGACCTGTGGACCACCCCGCCCTTCGAAGCCACCGTGCGCGACGGCGAGCTCTATGCGCGCGGCGCCGCCGACGACAAGGGCCAGGTGTTCATGCACATCAAGGCGATCGAGGCGTTCATCAAGAAGGCGGGCGGACTGCCGGTCAACATGAAGGTGCTCATCGAGGGAGAAGAGGAGGTCGGGAGCGTCCACCTCGACGAGTTCATCCAGAGCCACAAGCAGGATCTCGCGGCAGATGTAGTCGTGATCTCCGATTCGCCGATGTTCGACCGCGGGATTCCGTCGATCTGCTATGGGCTTCGCGGCCTCGCCTACTTTCAGCTCGACATCCGGGGCACCAGGAGCGACCTGCACTCCGGCTCTTTCGGGGGGGCCGTAGCCAATCCGGCGTTCGTGTTGGCGCAGCTGCTCGCGCAGATGAAGGACCGGGGCGGCCGGGTCAAGATTCCGGGTTTCTACGATGCCGTGCGGGCGCTCAGCGACGAGGAACGGGCCGAATGGAAAAAGCTGCCGTTCAACGAGACGCGCTATCGCAAGGATTTGGGGGCTCCTCGTCTGTTCGGCGAAAAGGGCTACACCACGCTCGAGCGCGTGTGGGCGCGACCGACGTTCGAGGTCAACGGCCTCCTGTCAGGGTTCACGGGCGACGGTGCCAAGACCGTGTTGCCGGCTGTCTCCATGGCCAAGGTCAGTATGCGGCTCGTGCCCGACCAAGACCCCGACACGATCGCCAATCTCTTTGAACGCTACGTGAAGAAAATCTGCCCCGCGACGGTCCAGCTCACGGTCACGCGCATGCACGGCGGCAAGCCGTGGATGACTGAGTTCGACAACAAGTACGTCCGGGCGGCCGGTCGCGCGATCGAGTCTGGTTTCGGGCAGCGCCCGGTGTTCAATCGTGAGGGAGGCTCGATCCCCGTAGTCTCCACGTTCCAGGAGGAGCTCGGCGTGCCGAGCGTGCTGTTCGGCATCGGGCTTCCGGACGAGAACGCCCACGCGCCAGACGAGAAGCTCGATCTCGGAAACTTCCACAACGGGATCGTCGCGTCGGCCTATCTCTATCAGGAGATCGCGAACTTGAACCCGTGAACCTGAACCTGAACTTGAACTGTGAACCGAACCTGAACACGAACCGAGAACCGAGAACCCAGAAGTGTGAACGACAGTTCGCACTCGTCTAGTTCAAGCCAGCCACCCTCCGCCGAAGCGTCTTCACGTGCTCCCAGATCTGCTGGTGCTCTTCCCTCGTGTCCTCGGTCGCTTCGCCCATGCTGGCCAGCTTGAGGTAGGTCTGCAGATCGCGCAGCGCCGCGCTGATGTCGTTCAGGTGATAGGCCAGAAGGCCCCGGTCCCGCAGCTCGCTGAGCGCCGACGGCGTGACGGCCAGGAGCAATTCCGTGACGTCGCGCGCCTGCGGAAAGGAGCGCATGTGCATGTAGATGCGCTTCAGATTGAGCAGCATGCGCACGATGATCTGGGTGCGCGTCGCCGGCGCCATGAGCGATCGGCTGAAGGCCACTTCTGAACCGACATGCTTTTGCAGCAGCGTTCGGCAGTCGTGCTCCGACAGTAACGCCCCGGCATGAAAGGGGTCGACGATGAGACCGCGGGAGCGGCGGCCGACGGCATCCCGCACGCGCACGAGAAAATGGCCGGGAAAGTTCACGCCGTCGACGTCGAGTTGTGCGCGGCGTCCGACCTCCATGTACACAACCGACAACGTGATCGGAATACCGCTGCGTCGGTCGAGCACTTCGTTGAGGCAGCTGTTGCGCGGGTCATCGTACCGCTCCCTATTGCCGGCGAACTGCTGATCGCCGAACAGGTACGCGTTGAACCCTTTGACTTGTGACAGGGGAGACGCGTCGCCCGTTTCGTCCATATGGCGCGCAATCCACGTACGCGCCGCTTCGCCCATGGTGTCGAGGCGAGCGACGTACGCAGATGCGTCGAGTCGGGGGTACTCGATTCGAGCTATAACCAGTGCGGCGTCGGCCGGCGCTGTACCCGGCGCGTTGGACGCGGCCACGAGTGCGTCGATGAGGTCCTTACGCATGACCCGCCGTGGCGCATAGCCGATCGAGGGCTGCGAGAGTGAGTGCTTGAAGGCCGCTGACCACCAGTTCGGCCTGCGGCAATTCGTCCGCGGGATAGCTGTTCGTCACACCCACGCAGCGAAGTCCCGCACCCTGGGCCGATTCCAGCCCCCACCTCGAATCCTCAATGGCGACGCATCGCCGCGGGTCGAGGTCGCGCCCGCTCTTCGCGCGTAGCTGTTCGAACGCCAGACGGTACGGCGCCGGTGACGGCTTGCTCTGCGGCGTGTCGCCGGCAGCCACGATCGTGGTGAAGAGCTCGTTGATCCCGGCTGCTCCGATGATGCCGAGAATCTCGGGTTTCAAGGCGCCAGAGGCAATGGCGAGCGGTACCTCGGCGGCCGCACATCGGATGAACTCCACCGCGCCAGGAAACAGCACGTGGTCATCGTGGAGCATCTGCCGAAGCCGCACACCCTTTCTGGCGACCAGGTCGGTGAGCTGCCGATCGGTCATCGTCACCCCACGATCGATCGCCAGCGCCTGCAGTAGACCTACATCGTCGTACCCGAGGTATCTGGCGTAGTAGTCGGTCGCACCGAGCTCGATCCGTTCCTCCGCCAGGATCTGTTGAAATGCGCGCAGATGGAGCGGCTCGCTGTCGGCGATGACGCCGTCGAAGTCGAAAACGATCGCCTGAAGCGACGAGATCATGCGCCGGGCGCCTTTTCACCGGCACGGACCGCTGCTTTCAGCCGGTTCGTTGGCGGCGGAAACGGACATTCGAAGCTGGCGTTGTACGCGCAGTACGGGTTGTAGGCGCGGTTGAAATCGATCGTGTAGTACCCGGTCGACGTAGGGTCGATATCCAGATACCGTCCGGCACTGTAGGTGTCGCTCCCTGTCGTTTCGTCGGCAAACGGCACGAAGAGGCTCGTGATCCGGACCGTTCCGTCCGGGGCGAACGCGCCCAGACTTCGCTTTTGTCCCAGCAGCGTGAATTCCAGGACACCAACCAGTTGCATCTTGCGTAGTGCGCCCGATGACGTCGGCATCTCGAAGACCGGTCTTTCGTCGGCGAGGCGGAGGACAGCCGGCACGGAATAACTCGGCTCGACCGGGAAGTAGCGCAGAGGCAGGAGTGCGTCCCGCTTGTCTTTCGGAACCGGCGACTCGGGGGATTCAACGAAGAACTGGTTCTTGAACGTGCGCTCCGTCGTGACCTGCTCCAGATACTCCGACTCATCCGGCGCCGACGGGCCGGAGGAGCAGGCGGCAAGCCAGACGAGCGACAGTGCGACGAAGACGGGACCGAGTCTGAACCTCACTATTCAAGGATATACCGCCCCTGCTCGACCGAGGCGTCAGCGAGGCGTCGTCGAAGCGCGACGGTGTTGACGGGGGTCACTTTCAGCACTCGTCGCAGCGCGGCCAGAAGAGTACGAAGCGTATCGCCTTCGGCCATGGCGGCCAGGGCGCTGCGGGCGGCCTGCTCCGCGCGCTGGGCGGCCTCATTGACGAATGTTTGTGCCGCTGCGGCGTGGAGGCCGGCGCTGGGCAGCGTGGCCGTGGCCGCCGCGCGCGCACGAAGCACGGCGCTCTCGGCCGCGTAGGTGTCGATCATGATGTCGGCGGCGTAGCCGAGTATTTCCTGTTCGTCGTTGAGTTTCTGGCCGTAGGTCTGCATGGCCGTGCCGAGCACCACCAGCACCACCTTCTTGAGCGCCGATACCGTCAGACTCTCCTGCGCCAGCGGAGCAGCGTCCGCCACGTTCGTTCGCGCCGACGGCGTCAGCAACTCGTCCTGCAGTGCCTTCGCCGCGGCGATGAGCGGCAGATCGCCCTTGAGCGCGCGGCGGATCACCATTCCCGGGATCAGCAGGCGATTGACCTCGTTGGTCCCTTCGAAGATTCGGTTGACGCGCGCGTCGCGGTAGTACCGTTCCGCGGGATAGTCCTTGACGAAGCCGTTGCCGCCATGAATCTGGATGTTTTCGTCGAGTACGTAGTCGAGGACCTCGGTGCCGCCAACCTTGGCAATCGAGGCTTCAACGGCATACTCCTCGAACGCTTGTGCGACCGAAGCTCCATCGCGTGCCGTCTCGGCCAGGGCCGCGTCGATGAGTCCCGCGGTCCGATAGATCAGGCTCTCCATCGCATATGTTCTGGCAGTC
>Ga0307505_10002816_pt1 | contig 11606 bp, 7 predicted proteins | sample 23_S_MG_FD_202183 | JGI IMG/M metagenome (GOLD analysis project Ga0307505, IMG submission 202183) | Soil microbial communities from Populus trichocarpa stands in riparian zone in the Pacific Northwest, United States - 23_S | ecosystem: Environmental > Terrestrial > Soil > Riparian zone > Trees...
CTGATCGCGATCGCGAAGTTGTTGAGGAGCGAGCGCAGCGTCGCGCCTTCCTTGTGCATGTCGACGAAGATCTCGCCGAGCCGCCCGTCGTCATATTCGCCGGTGCGCAGGTACACCTTGTGCCCGCCGACCACGGCCTTCTGCGTGTAGCCCTTGCGCCGGCCGGGGAGCTTCTCGCGCTCGCGTGAGACCATCACGCGCTCGACGATCTTCTCGACCACGCGCTCGGCGAGCGCCGCCGCCCGCTGCGTCTGCGGGGCCGCGATGAACTGCTCGACCGCGTCGTCCTCGTCCTCCTCGTCCGCGATGAGCTGCGCGTTCAAGGGCTGGCTGAGCTTCGAGCCGTCGCGGTAGAGCGCGTTCGCCTTCAGCGCCAGCCGCCACGAGAGCATGTAGGCGTTCTTGCAGTCCTCGACCGTCGACTCGTTCGGCATGTTGATGGTCTTGGAGATCGCGCCCGAGATGAAAGGTTGTGCGGCCGCCATCATGTGGATGTGGCTGTCGACCGAGAGATAGCGCTTGCCGAGCCGGCCGCACGGGTTCGCGCAGTCGAACACGGGCAGGTGCTCGTCCTTGAGGTGCGGCGCGCCTTCGAGCGTCATCGAGCCGCAGACATGCAGGTTCGCCTGCTCGATCTCGCGCTTGCCGAAGCCGAGATGCGCGAGGAGATCGAAGTTCGGGTCGGCAAGCTTCTCGTCCGGCACGCCGATCGTCTTCAGCACCTCGTCGCCGAGCGTCCAGCGGTTGAACACAAACTTGATGTCGAACGCCGTCGGCAACTTCTTTTCGATGGACGCAATCGTCTCGTCGTCGAAGCCGCGCGCTTTCAGCGAGGAATGGTTGATGCCGGGCGCGTTCGAGAGCGTCCCGTGGCCGACCGCATACGCCTCGATCTCGGCGAGGTCGCTTTCGCTGTAGCCGAGCGTGCGCAGCGCTTCGGGCACCGCGCGGTTGATGATCTTGAAGTAGCCGCCGCCGGCGAGTTTCTTGAACTTCACGAGCGCGAAGTCGGGCTCGATCCCGGTGGTGTCGCAATCCATCACGAGGCCGATGGTGCCCGTGGGCGCGATCACCGAGGCCTGCGCGTTCCTAAAGCCGTGCTGCTCGCCGAGCTTGATCGCCTTGTTCCAGGCTTTCTTCGCGTGCTCCACGAGATGCGGGTCGGGGCAGGCCGCGGCGTCGATCGGAACCGGCGCGATGGAAAGCTTCTCGTAGCCGGTCTTCTCGCCGTAGGCCGCGCGGCAGTGGTTGCGCATGACGCGCAGCATGTGCTCGCGGTTTTCTTCATAGCCGGGGAACGCGCCCAGCTCCTTCGCCATCTCGGCGGAGGTGGCGTAGGAAATGCCGGTCATGATCGCCGACAGCGTGGCGCAGATCGCCCGCGCCTGGTCGGAGTCATAGGGGATTCCGGAAGTCATCAGCAGCCCGCCGAGATTGGCGTAGCCGAGGCCGAGCGTGCGGTAGCGGTACGAAAGCTCCGCGATCTGCCGCGACGGGAAGCTCGCCATCATCACGGAGATTTCGAGCACGATGGTCCAGAGGCGCACCGCGTGCTCGTAGCTCTCGACGTCGAAGCGGCCGGTCTTCACGTCGCGGAACGTCAGCAGGTTCAGCGACGCGAGATTGCACGCCGTGTCGTCGAGGAACATGTATTCCGAGCACGGGTTCGAGGCGCGGATCGCGCCCGACGACACGCAGGTGTGCCAGTCGTTCACCGTGGTGTGGAACTGGATGCCGGGATCGGCGCAGGCCCATGCCGCGTCGCCGATCTTTTCCCACAGGTCGCGGGCCTTCAGCGTCTTCGTGACCTTGCCGTCCTTGCGCGCGGTCAGATTCCAATCGCCGTCGGCTTCGACCGCGCGCAGGAAGTCGTCGGTCACGCGCACGGAGTTGTTGGAGTTCTGACCGGAGACGGTGAGGTAGGCTTCCGAGTCCCAGTCCGTGTCGTAGGTCGGGAAGTCGATGTCCTTGTAGCCCTGCTTGGCGAACTGGATCACGCGCTTGATCATGTTGTCGGAGACCTGCGCGCGGCGGGCGAACTTGATCTCGCGCTTGAGCGCCGGGTTCTTCTCCGGATCGAAGCAGTCGTCGCCCGAGCCCTCGCAGTTCACGCAGGCCTTCATCACGGCCTTGAGGTGCTTGGCGTTGATCTTGGAGCCGGTGACGAGGGAAGCGACCTTCTGCTCCTCCTTCACCTTCCAGTCGACGTAAGCCTCGATGTCCGGGTGGTCGGCGTCGACCACGACCATCTTGGCGGCGCGGCGGGTCGTGCCGCCGGACTTGATCGCGCCCGCCGCGCGGTCGCCGATCTTGAGGAAGGACATTAAGCCCGACGAACGCCCGCCGCCCGAAAGCCGCTCGTTCTCGCCGCGGAGCTTGGAGAAGTTCGAGCCCGTGCCCGAGCCGTATTTGAACAGCCGCGCCTCACGCACCCACAGGTCCATGATCCCGTTCTCGTTGACGAGATCGTCTTCGACCGACTGGATGAAGCAGGCGTGCGGCTGCGGATGCTCGTAGGCCGACGCCGCCTTCACGAGCTCATGGATGAACGGATCGACGTAGTAATGGCCTTGGCTCGGACCGTCGATGCCATAGGCCCAGTGCAGGCCGGTGTTGAACCACTGCGGCGAGTTCGGCGCCGCCATCTGCATGGCGAGCATGTAGCGCATCTCGTCGAAGAAGGCCGAGGCGTCGGCTTCCGTGTCGAAATACTTTCCCTTCCAGCCCCAGTAGGTCCAAGTGCCGGCGAGTCGGTCGAACACCTGCTTTGCCGACATCTCGCCGACGATGCGCTTTTCTTTCGGGAGGAGCTGCAACGCGGCGTCGTCCGCGACGGAGCGCCAGAGGAAGGAGGGGACGGTTTCCTCTTCCACGCGCTTCAACATCGCGGGCACGCCCGCCTTGCGGAAATACTTTTGCGCCAGCACGTCGGTCGCGACCTGCGACCACGCCTCGGGCACTTCCATGGTGTCGAGTCGGAAAACGATCGAGCCGTCGGGATTCCTGATCTCGCTCACCGCCGTGCGGAACTTGATGTCGGCGTAGGGCGACTGGCCTTCTTTGGTGTAACGGCGCTCGATGCGCATTCTTTCGTCCCCTTACAGTCCTGCGCGAACACTCAACGAATTGAGGCCCGCCTTGTTGCTCCGGCCCCCGTTCGGGCCGCTCACGCGTCTGGGACAGGCCCAGCTTCTACTTCCCGCGCGCCCTCGCCAAGGAGCGGAAGCCGCCCCCTTGCGCCGGCGCGGATTTTATCCGGCGGCGCTGCATTCTCGGGTCGCTTGGGAAGGCCAGGAGCGACGAATTACTGCGCCCCGGACCGGCAATGACCCTAAGACGACTCGCGAGAAGCCGTCAAGCCATAGTGGCTCGGAACTCTTAAGAACCTATATATGGTGTGGAATGGCCGAAATCAGGGGTGGCGGCTTTGGACCCGCCGACCCAGACAGGCACCTACCAGAGGCGGATTCGCCCCCGCCGGCAAGCCGGAAAAAGCGGCGGCCGGGCGCGGATTGAATAACAGCGGGGATTACGCGCGATGCGCCGAAGGTACAGTACTCAGGTTTCGTCTGTGGGCCGTCCGCTGCCGGGCTCGGGCAGGGTCTTTTCGTCGATCGGCCGTGAGGTCTCCGCGTCCGTGACCTTGCCTTCCTGCTTCGGCGGCGCGAGCGGCGTCGGCACGGAGACGTTGCCGCGCAGCAGCTCGCGGCCCGCATAGGTGCCGCCCGCCATCTGCAATTCGAGCCGCTCCGCATCGCGCCGGCGCGCGTCTTCGGTCACTTCACGCGCTTCGTCAGGAGAAACGCCGAGACCGATCAGCGCCTGCTCGCCGAGTGCCATCGCCGATTCCAGCGTCTCGCGAATCTCGTATTCGACGCCTGCCTTGAGCAGTTGCAGCGTATGCGTGCGGTCGTAGGCGCGCACATAAAGCTTCGCGAGCGGAAACTCGGCGTTTGCCAGTTGCACGATGCGCGTCGCGGTGGCGGCCGTATCGACGCAAATGAGAATCGCCTCGGCCCGGCCCGCGCCGGAGGTGCGCAGCACGTCGAGCCGCGTGCCGTCGCCGTAATAGACCTTGAAGCCGAAGCCCGCCGCCGCGCGGATCATCTCCGTATCTTTTTCGATGATCGACACGTCGATGCCGCGCAGAAGCAAATGCTGGCTCGCCACCTGGCCGAAGCGCCCGAAGCCGATGACGAGCGCCTTCGCTTCCAGTCCGTCGGCGACTTCGACGCCGTCCATGGATTGCGCTTCTTCCCGCGCGGGCATGAAGCGCAGCGCCACGACAAGAAGCGGCGTCAGCGCCATGGAGAGAATGACGATAGCCGTGAAGGTGGCATTGGCAGCGCTGTCGAATATGCCGGCCGCGGCCGCGCCGGCGTAGAGCACGAAGGCGAACTCGCCGCCCTGCGCGAACAGCGCCGTGCGGTAGATCGCGTCGCGATGCGACGTGCGCAGGAGCCGGGCGACGAGATAGATGCCCACGGCTTTCACCGTCATGTAGGCCAGCGTCCCGAGTGCAATGAGCTGCCAGTCGCGCAGCACCAGCACCACGTCGAGCGACATGCCGACCGCGAGGAAGAACAGGCCAAGCAGGATGCCGCGGAAAGGCTCGATGTCCGCCTCAAGCTGATGGCGGAACGTGGATTCCGAAAGAAGGACACCGGCGAGGAAGGCGCCCATGGCCATCGAGAGCCCACCTGCTTCCATCAGGAGCGCGGAGCCGAGCACGACGAGAAGCGCCGCCGCGGTCATGACCTCGCGCGCTTCGGCCCGCGCGAGGATGTGGAAGAACGGATTAAGCAGGTAGCGTCCCGCCGCGATCAGGAGCGCCAGCGCGCCGACGGAGATGGCCACCTGTTCCCAGCGTTCGCCGGTCGTCACCACCGCCGTGACCGGAGCGAGCAGGGCGACAATGGCGAGCAACGGAACGATGGCGAGATCTTCGAACAGGAGAATGGAAATCGCGCGCTGGCCGAATGGCGTCGACGTGTCGCCGCGCTCGTCGAGAATCTGCACCACGACGGCGGTTGACGTGAGGGTGAAGCCCATGGCGCCGATAAAGGCCGCAGTGGGGGAGAATCCTGCGAGCACGCCGATGCCCGTGAGAAGCGCGCCGCAGGCGCCGACCTGCAGGAAGCCAAGGCCGAAAATCTGCCGCCGCAATCCCCAGAGCCGCGACGGCTCCATCTCAAGGCCGATCACGAACAGGAACATCACGACGCCCAGCTCGGCGACATGAAGGATTGTTTCGGGCTGCGCGAAGATGGCGAGTCCGAACGGACCGATGATGACGCCCGCCGTCAGATAGCCGAGAACGGAGCCGAGCCCGAGCCGCTTGAAAATTGGCACAGCGAGAACGCCCGCGGCCAGCAGCACCACGACTCTCGCCAGTTCGCTGACGGGGACTTCAGCGGCCAAGTGCGACTCCTTCGCGTGCCGGCGCGGCGTACCGGCTTTGGGGCCGCCGCAGACCAAGGTTGTCGCGAAGCGTCTTGCCCTCGTATTCGCGGCGGAACAACCCGCGCCGCTGCAACGCTGGAATGACCTGATCGACGAAATCGTCGAGCCCGCCAGGCAGATAGGGCGGCATCACGTTGTAACCGTCGCAGCCGCCGTTTTTGAACCAATCTTCGAGCTGGTCGGTGACCGTTTCCGCCGTGCCGCGCACGATCCAGTGACCGCGCAAGACGATGCGCTGATAGAGCTGGCGGATTGTCAGGTTCTCGTTCTTCGCCATGTCGGTGAACATCTTGAAGACATGCTGGCTCGAATCCGATTGTGGAATTTCGGGCAGCGGCCCGTCGAGCGGGTAGGGCGTGAGATCGAAATTGCCCAGCAACTCGCCGAGCAGTGCCAGTCCGATCTCCGGATGCACGAGCGATTGCAGGGCCTCGAATTTCTCGTCGGCCTCCGCCTGCGTGCGGCCGATGAAGGGCGACACGCCCGGCATGATCTTCACGTCGTCGGGATGGCGGCCGTATTTTGCGAGACGGCCCTTGAGGTCGTCATAGAATTTCTTCGCACTGTCGAGGGTCTGATGGGCGGTGAAGATCACTTCCGCGATCCGCGCGCCAAGCTCCTTGCCGACATCCGACGATCCTGCCTGCACGATCACCGGATGGCCCTGCGGCGGACGTGGCACGTTGAGCGGGCCGCGCACCGAGAAATGCTCGCCCTTATGGTCGAGCACATGCAGCCGTTCCCGCTCGAAGTAGCGGCCGCTCGTCTTGTCGCGCACGAAGGCGTCTTCGTCCCAGCTGTCCCACAGACCCTGCACCACCTGCGCGAATTCGGTCGCGCGGTCGTAGCGGTCGTCATGCGCGAGATGCGTTTCCTTGCCGAAATTCAGCGCTTCCTTTGGGTTGGTGGAGGTGACGAGATTCCAGCCTGCGCGCCCGCCGCTGATGTGGTCGAGCGAAGCGAATTTGCGCGCGATATGGAGCGGCTCGTTGTAGGTCGTGGTCGCGGTCGCCACGAGGCCGATATGCTCGGTGACGGCGGCGAGCGCCGAGAGAAGCGTGATCGGCTCGAAGCCCGCGATGTAGGTCGCGACCCGGCTCTGCCGCTCGGGCGGCCAATTCCGCATCGCCGGCGAGTCGGCCAAGAAGAGAAGATCGAATTTGCCGCGCTCGGCCGTCTGCGCGAGCTGCTTGTAATGCGCGAAGTCCACATGTGCGGGCGCGTAAGCGTCGGGATGACGCCAGGACGCGATGTGGTGGCCGGTCGGGTGGAAGAACGCTCCGAGCTTCATCTGCCGGCGGTCAGACGCCATCTTGCTTTTCCTTCGGAGCAGGTTCCTGTGATAAAACCTTAGCCTGACGAGGCTTTTTGTGCGAGGGGCGGCTTCTGGACACTGCCCGCCCGGGATGGCATGAAACCGGCCACTCCGGATTCCAAGCGCCCATGAAAGTCTTCTTCGTCCGCTTCTTCACCTGGTGGAATAGCCAGACCTTCGGCACCCAGGTCTGGACGTGGCTTTACGGCGAGTTCGTCGGCGACGACGAGCAGGGCAACCGCTATTTCCGCACCAAAGGCGGCAAGATCGACGCGACGCTGGGTTTCGAACGCCGCTGGGTGATCTATAACGGCCTTGCCGAGGCCTCGCGCGTGCCGCCGTCCTGGCATGGCTGGTTGCACCACACGGTGGACGTGCCGCCGACCGAGGAGAACTATCGGGCGCGCGAGTGGCAGAGGCCGCACCGCCCGAACCTCACCGGCACACCGAACGCCTGGCGTCCGAGCGGCTCGACGCTGGCCACCGGCCACCGCCCGCCCGCAACCGGCGACTACAAGCCCTGGACGCCGGAATAAGTGGATATGATCTGGAAAGTCGGGTCCGGCCCGGTTTCCCGTCCATGCTGATCGTCGAGCTCGCTGCGGTTTTCGCGCTCATCCTGATCAACGGCCTGCTCGCGCTTTCCGAGCTGGCGGTGGTCTCATCGCGCCGTTCACGCCTCAAGGCGATGGAGCAGCGCGGCGTGCGCGGCAGCGGCGCGGCGCTGAAGCTTGCCGCCGATCCCGGCCGCTTTCTCTCCAGCGTGCAGATCGGCATCACGCTGGTCGGCGTCCTCTCGGGCGCGTTCTCGGGTTCGACCCTTGGCATCCGCCTGGCACTCTGGCTCGAAGATAAGGGCGTACCCGACGCCTATGCGGAATTTATCGGCATTGGCCTCGTGGTCGTGCTCATCACATATTTGTCGGTGGTCGTCGGCGAACTCGTCCCGAAGCAGATCGCCTTGCGCAATCCCGAGCGCTTCGCGGTACTCGTCGCACCCACGATGACGGGGCTTGCGAAGGTGGCCGCGCCCGCCGTTGCGTTGCTCGACGTATCGGGCCGCTTGCTGATGCGCCTGTTCCGTCTCAATCAGGGCAGCGAGGATCGCGTATCCGACGAGGAAATCCGCTCGCTGATCGCCGAAGCGGAAACCGCGGGCGTGATCGAGCCCGAGGAGAGGCAACTGATCGCGGGCGTGATGCGCCTCGGCGACCGCTCGGTGCGCGATGTGATGACGCCGCGCGCCGATGTGGAGATCGTCGATCTCTCGAAGCCTGCCGATGAAATCCTGTCGGCGTTGCGCGCGAGCCGTCATTCGCGCCTGCCGGTGCATCGCGGCGACCCGGATGTCGCGCTCGGTATCATTCAGGCCAAGGATCTCGCCGACGCCTTCATCAGCGGACTTGAAATCGATCCGCAGGATTTCGTGCGCACGGCGCCCGTTGTGCCCGATACCGTGAGCGCGCTCGACGCGCTTGAATCGCTGCGGAAGTCGCCGGTCCACATGGCGCTGGTGCATGACGAGTACGGCCAGTTCGAAGGCATCGTCACGAGCGCCGACATTCTGGAGGCGATCGCCGGCGCCTTCCGCCATGAGAAGCCGGTGAACCGCAAGGCGGTGCGTCGCGCGGACGGCTCATGGCTCGTCGATGGCGACATGCGCGTGGATGAGGCGGCCGAACTGCTGGGCCTCGAATTGCCCGACGACCGGCCCTATCAGACGCTCGCCGGCCTTGTACTCGAAGTGACCGGCCATCTCCCGGCGGTGGGCGAGGACGCGATCTACCAGCACTGGCGCTTTGAAGTCGTCGATCTCGACGGCCGCCGCATAGACAAGATTCTGGCAACGCGCGTCGCGGCGCGGAGATAGGACCATGCGGATTGCCATCATGGCGGCGGGGGCGGTCGGCGGCTATTTCGGCGCGCGGCTCGCGCAGGCAGGGCACGACGTCGTCTTCTTCGCGCGCGGTGCCCATCTCGCGGCCATCCGCCGCGACGGCCTAAAAATCGAAAGCCCGCGCGGCAACCTGCATCTCACGGACGTTCAGGCGACCGACAGCGCCGCGGGCCTCGCGCCGGTCGATGTCGTGCTTTTCGCGGTGAAGCTCTGGGACAGCGTCGGCGCGGCCGAGATCGTCAAGCCGCTCGTCGGCGCGAACACGCGCGTCATCACCGTGCAGAACGGTGTCGACAGCGTGGATATGATTTCGCCGGTGGTCGGCAAGGAGAAGGTGGTGCCGGGCCTCGCGCAGATCAGCGCCACCATTAAAACGCCCGGCGTAATCGACCATGCGAGCCAGTACCAGTCGCTCACCTTCGGTCATCTCGACGCTCGCGACGACGCGGTCGTCACGGCCTTCGCCGAAGCGGGAAAGAACGCCGGCGTCGATTTCCTGATTTCAAGGAAAATCGAGCGCGACCTGTGGGTGAAGTTCATCCTGCTGGTCGCGATGTCGAGCGTGACATCGGTCACGCGGCTTCCCATCGGCGCCACCCGCAGCGATCCCGACGGCAAGAAGATCATTCAGGCGATCGTCGCTGAGGTCGCGGCGGTCGGCCGCGCGCGCGGCGTCGATCTCGATGATGGCGCGGTGGAGCGGGGAGCGGCGGTTGTTTTCGGCGTCCCGGATTCCACGCGGGCTTCGATGTCGTTCGATCTCGAACGCGGCAACCGGCTCGAGTTGGATTGGCTGGCGGGCCGCGTCGTCTCGCTCGGACGCGAGCTGAATGTGCCCACGCCCGTCTGCGAAACGATCTACACGGTGCTGAAGCCCTACCGGATGGGTCCGCCGAACCGGCCCGGTAACTGAGGCGGCGGAAACCCCTGTTGCGGCGCAGCCGGTGCGGGCGCCTGCCCAGTGATGGGCGCCGCCGGCGGCAGCGACTGGTTCTCCGCAAGCACGACGACGCGCGTGCCGACCGGCGTGCGCAGATAGAGGTCCGCGATCTCTTCGTTCAACAGGCGGACGCAGCCGGAAGAAACATCTTCGCCAATCGTCCACGGCTCGGCCGTGCCGTGGATGCGATAGAGCGTGTCCTTGTTGCCCTGGAAGAGATAGAGCGCGCGCGCCCCGAGCGGATTGGTCGGGCCGCCGAGCATTTTTTCCGGCAACTCCGGCTGGCGCAGCCGCATTTCCTTCGGCGGATGCCAGTCCGGCCATTCGGCCTTGCGCTGCACGGTTGCGTCGCCGGCCCAGCCGAAGCCTTCGCGGCCGACACCGACGCCGTAGCGCACGGCTTCGTTGTTCTCGCGCACCGAATATAGGAAGTGGTTCTTCGGATCGACCACGAGCGTGCCCGGCTGATCGCTGCGCGGATACGGCACGAGCTGTCGCCGGAATTCCGGCGACAGCAGCTCCATGTTGACCTTGCGGATCTCGAACTGCCCGTCCGGCACGGAGCCCACATACCAGTCGGCTTCGGTGATCTGGCGCGGCTCGGGCTTCGCCGGGTGGGGGTCATGCGGTCGGCCGAAAGGCGGCAACAGTTGCGGAAACGGCTGCGTGTGCGCGCCGACGGTCGAGGCGAGGAGCGCGGCGCCGGCGGTCAGTAACCGGCGGCGGGACAGGGCGGAGCGGTCGGGCATTCTCATCGGTGGCTTAGGTCCGGACGTGGCGGAGGGGAGCAGCTTGCGAAAACAATGAAGCATCAGTGAGATGGAGCAAAGTCCACCGCTTTCCAAGGGCAAAGGCGGTGGCAAAAGTCACGGACGATCAATAGCGGGTGAAGCCAAAGGTTCCGGAGGATCGGTCGCGCCCTTTCGCCGCCGCATTGGTCATGTTAACGAGCGCCAGCCGTCGAAGAGGCGGGGATTCCACCCCTTTTTCCGCTCGCCCCGCATGTACCTGAACCGGATCGCTGGCGCTCTGTTCGTTGTCCTTCTGGGCGCGGGCAGCCTGTACGCCCAGCAACGCAATCCCTGGCAGGATCTGATGGCGCCGCAGCCGTCCTTTCCGCCACAGCAACGCCCGCAACCCGCGCCACCGCCCGGCGGCGTGCAGTCCGAGCCGCTTCCGCCGCCGCCGGGTCAGCAGCGCCAGCAGGGCGCGCCTCAACAACAGGGCGTGCCGGACATCGCTTCGCCGCCCTTGCAGCGTCCGGGCCAGAAGGGACAACCCGGCCAGAAGGGACCGGCCAACGCCAAGGGCGTGCTGCCCGAAGTGATGCCGGAGCGTCCGGCCGAACAGCGTATCTCGAACCCGACGGCTGTGTTTTCGGGCCTCGACAAGATCACCGGCCGCATCTTTCCGTTCGAGGCGGCGATTGACGAGACGGTGCAGTTCGGCGCGCTCCAGGTAACGCCGCGCGCCTGCTATACGCGCCCGCCGACCGAGCCGCAGAACACGACGGGCTTTGTCGTGGTGGACGAAATCACCCTCGATTCCAAGGTGCGGCGCATCTTCACCGGCTGGATGTTCGCCGCGAGCCCGGGGCTCAATGCGGTCGAGCACGCGATCTATGACGTGTGGCTCGTGGACTGCAAGCAAGGCGCGCCCGACGTCGCGAAGTCGAAGAGCTAGCGTTCCCCCGACAGAATCGCGACACAGGCCGCGCCGCTCATCGGCGTGCGCTCGAACCGCGTCTCACCCTGCACCGCATCGTTGAGTATGCGTTGGTAGCGCGTGCGGTCGATCTCGACCGCGCCGAACTGCCAGAGATGCTCGGTGATGAACTGTGCGTCGAGCAGCGCGAAGTTGCCGAGCCGCAGCCGCGCGACGAGATGTGCGAGCGCCACCTTCGATGCGTCGCGCTCGCGATGGAACATGCTTTCCCCGAAGAACGCGCGCCCGAGCCGCACGCCATAAAGTCCGCCGACAAGCTGGCCCTC
>Ga0307505_10002817_pt1 | contig 11604 bp, 11 predicted proteins | sample 23_S_MG_FD_202183 | JGI IMG/M metagenome (GOLD analysis project Ga0307505, IMG submission 202183) | Soil microbial communities from Populus trichocarpa stands in riparian zone in the Pacific Northwest, United States - 23_S | ecosystem: Environmental > Terrestrial > Soil > Riparian zone > Trees...
ACTGCTCAACATGACCTTGATCGCGGCACTGCTGGTGTCCCCGCCCGACGATAACGTCACGACGGTCCGGTTCATGGCGATTGCGGTGCTCGCCGGCGGCGTCCTGCAGTTCCTTTTGTGCTGGACCGCGGTCCGCCGCGCAGGGGTTAAGCTCCATTTCGGACGTCCCCGGATGACGCCGGCGGTGCGGGAACTAGTCGTGCTGATCCTGCCGGCGACCGCGGCGGCCGGCGTCTACCAGATCAGCCAATTGTTCTACGCCTACTTTTCCGCCGGCCTTGGCGAGGGCGCGCTCACCAAACTCAGTTATGCGGACCGCCTCAACCAATTGCCCTTGTCGATCATCGGCACGGCGCTCGGCGTCGCCATCCTGCCGGCCATCAGCCAGGCGATCGCGCGCGGCGCCGACGCGGAGGCGTCCGACGTCCAGGCGCGCGCCTTCGATCTGTCGATGCTACTGACACTTCCCGCGACGCTGGCGTTGGCGGTCGCGGCGGTGCCAATCATCGGCGCCCTCTTCCAGGGCGGCGAGTACAGCATGGAAGCGGCGACCACGACCGGCAACATCCTGGCCATCCTGGTAACCGGCCTGCCGGCCTATGTGCTGGTCAAAGTGCTGACCCCGGCATTCTACGCACGCAAGGACGTCAGGACGCCGGTGATGATTGCCATGTCCGTCCTGCTCGGAGGCATCGTCGCCAACTTCATCCTCATCCCCGTCATGGGCATCTACAGCCTGGCGACGGTCACGTCGGCCAGCGCCTGGCTCAATTTCTTCCTCCTGTTCGGCTTTCTCGCCGTACGCCGGCATTTTCGAATGCCAGGCTGGCTGATTGGCCGAGTGCTGCGCCAGCTCGTTGCCGCCATCGCCATGGGCGTGGCGCTCTATTTCCTCCGCGAGATGCTTGCGGAATGGTTCTTCGGCAGCGTCGGCGAGCGTTTCGTCGCTTTGACCGCGCTGGTCGGCACGGGCGGCGTCGTCTATTTCTCGGTTGCCTGGATGATCGGCGGCATGGACAAGCAGGCGATCAAGGATTTGCGGCGCAGGAAGGTTCCGGCGGCATGAGAGTTGTTTCCGGGATCCAGCCAACCGGCGACCTGCACCTCGGCAATTTGCTGGGGGCGATCCTGCGTTGGGTGCGGATGCAGGACGAGGCCGAATGCTTGTTCTTCCTGGCCGACCTGCATGCTTTGACCGTCGACGTCGATCCCGCCCAGCTCGCTTCCAGCGTTCGCGAAATGGCGGCGGCGCTAATCGCCAGCGGCATCGATCCTGCTAAGTCCACCCTATTCCGCCAAAGCGCCATTCCCGCCCACGCCGAGCTCGCCTGGATCCTCCAGGGGACTGCGCGCATGGGCTGGCTCAACCGCATGACCCAGTGGAAGGACAAGGCGGGCAAGAACAAGGAGGGCGCCTCGGTCGGCCTGTTCACCTATCCGGTGCTGCAGGCCGCGGACATCCTGCTCTACAATGCGACCCACGTTCCGGTCGGCGAAGACCAGAAGCAGCATATCGAGCTGACCCGCGACATTGCCGTCAAGTTCAACACCGACTTTGACGTGGAGCTGTTCGTGCCGCCCGAACCCTACATCGGCGGTGGCTCCGCGGCGCGGGTCATGAGCCTTCGCGATGGGCAATCAAAAATGTCCAAGACCGATCCGTCGGACATGAGCCGCATCAACCTCGGCGACAGCGACGACGCGATTGCCCAGAAGGTCCGCAAGGCGAAGACCGACCCCGAGCCACTGCCCGAGGACCCGGCCCTCCTCGAAGCGCGACCGGAAGCGAAGAACCTGGTCGGAATCTATGCGGCGGTGACCGGGGAGAGCGTCGAGGACGTGCTCGCCCGCTTCGCCGGCCAGGGGTTCGGCGCCTTCAAGCCGGCCTTGGCCGACGCGCTCGTCGCGTTGATCGCGCCGCTGAGGACCCGGCTTGTGGCATTGCGCAATGACCCGGCCGAATTGGACCGCATCCTTGCCGCCGGCGCCGCCAAGGCACGCGAGATGGGGGCGCCGACGCTCGCCGCCGCGTATCGGGCGGTCGGCCTAACCCACTGATTTCTCACTTCATCCGCCATTCAGCACGTTTCGTGGTATAGACCCGCCGCACAAGGTGGAATCGGCCTCAGTTGAAGGTGGGTAAGATGCGTATCAACAAGCTTGCAGCCGCCGCGCTGCTTGGAATTTCGGCGCTCGGGCTTTCCGCCTGCGCCACGGGCCTCCGCACGCAGGTGTCGCGCTACCAGGCGATGCCGGCGCCGCAGGGCCAGAGCTTCTTCATCGTCCCGGCCAACCCGGCCAACGCCGGGGGCCTCGAATTTTCGCGCTTCGCCGGGCAGGTCGCCCAGGCGATGCAGGCCCAGGGCTACGCCCAGGCGCCGAGTTTCCAGACCGCGACCATGGTCGTCAGCCTCGATTACGGCGTCGACGAGGGTAAGCAGCAGGTCGAGCGCGACCCGTTCGCCCGCGGCTATGGCTATGATCCCTTCTGGAGCGGCTACGGCCCCTACGGCGGCCTCAGCCCGTGGGGCGGCTTCTACGGCCGTCCCTATTACTCGCGCTACGGCTATTACGGTCCCCGCTCGCCCTTCTACTACGGCTGGGGCGACCCCTATTCCTATGGCGGCTTCGGCGACCCCTACCAGCAGGTGCGGGTCTACACGGTCTACGAAAGCTTCCTCGACCTCGACATCAAGCGCAAGGCCGACAACGCCTCCTTGTTCGAAGGCCTCGCCAAGGCGCGCTCGGCCGACGACAATATGGGCGTGCTGGTCCCGAACCTCATCGAAGCCATGTTCACCGGCTTCCCGGGTCGCAATGGCGAGACAGTCAGGATCACCGTGCCTGCCGCCAAGCGCAGCTAGAATCTTTCTAGCGAGGGCAAGAAAAAGCCCGCCTGGAGTCACCTCCGGGCGGGCTTTTTAGTCCTCCCCGGCCCGCGGGCACGAGGCCGGGGAGGTCGCGGCGCCTGGCCGCAATCGATACGCATTACTCTGGTCCCCCGGCGAAAACCGGAAGCGAACCTAGCCTTCGAGCTGCCTGGTCAGCAGCCGGATGTCGGCATCGAGCTCGGCATCGGCCGCCCGCAGCTTTTCGATCTGCCGAACCGCGTGGATGACTGTCGTATGGTCGCGCCCACCGAAGCGCCGGCCGATGTCGGGCAGCGACTTCGGCGTCAGCTGCTTCGACAGATACATCGCCACCTGGCGCGGGCGGGCGACTTCGCGCGCCCGGCGCGCCGAGGTCATCTCCGCCTTGCGGATGCGATAATGTTCGGCGACCTGGGTCTGGATCTCGTCGATCGAGATGCGCCGCTGGTTGGCGCGCAGGACATTGGCCAGCACTTCCTCGACGAACGGCAGGTCGATCGCCCGGCCGGTCATCATCGCATAAGCGGCGATGCGGTTGAGCGCGCCTTCCAGCTCGCGGATCGAATTGGTCAGCCGCCGCGCCAGGAACTCGACGACGTTCTTGGGCATTTCGATGCCCGGCAGCGCCGCCAGCTTGGCTTCGAGGATGTTGAGCCTGAGCTCATAATCGGCCGGGTTGATGTCGGCGACCAGGCCCCAGCTCAGGCGCGACAGGATTCGCGGCGCGATTCCGTCCAGGTCCTGCGGCGCCCGGTCGGACGTGATCACCAGCCGCCGCCCGGCAGTGATGATCTCGTTCATGGTGTGGAAGAATTCTTCCTGCGTCGAATCCTTGCCGGCGATGAACTGAACGTCGTCGATCAGCAGCAGATCGGCCGAGCGCAGCCGGCTCTTGAAGCCGATCGTATCATTCTCTTTCAGCGCCCGGACAAACTCGACCATGAACTTCTCGGCCGACATCGACACGACGCGCGCCGACGGCCGGCGGGCGAGGAAATCCTGGCCGATGGCGTGCAGCAAATGGGTCTTGCCGCGCCCGGTCCCGCCATGGATGAACAAGGGGTTGAAGCTGACCGTGTCAGCGGTCGCCAGGGTCCTGGCGGCGGTGCAGGCGACCTCGTTGGCCTTGCCGACGACGAACGTGTCGAAACGGTAGCGCGGGTCGAAATTCGGCGCGTTGGGGTCGCGCATTGTTGAGGCGGCGACCGGGGCCGGAATTTCCTCGAGAATCAGCAACGGAGACGGCCGGGGCGCGTCGGCTGCGGCCATGATGCGGACTTCGCGCACCAGGGGAAGCGCGGTCCGCCACGCGAGTGTCAGCCGCTCGCCGAAGTGGGAGCGAACCCAGTCCGCCATGAACTTGCTTGGCATGACCAATTCGAGCTCACCCGAATCGGGATCGAAGGCGCCAAGCTCCGCGGGCTTCAGCCAACCGTCGAAAGTGCGGGCGCCACAATCGCGGCGAAGGCCTGTGCGGATATTGTCCCAAGCCGCTGAGAGCGGCGTGTCGAGCACCGCACCACCTGCGGTTTCGCCCGACGCAACTTGCCCTACCCCCTGCACTTCGTGGCGCCTCCTCATGTCTCATCCGACAGGGCGCAAGAAGGCTTGCGCGCCGGTCCCGAGTCGCGGCGCCTTTTGCTTTCTCTACGCGGTGTCCCCCCAGTGGAATCACTGCCGGAGCGATTGGTTTTGAGAGCGATTGGGCGCGCGTTCAAGCGGGATTTTTCACAAAAGTGAAAATAAATCGCCTTGACACGGAAAACCCTCGGAAATCCGTTAAATTGGCGGTAACGCGCCATTTCCGGAGGTTTCGCGGCACTGCGCCATGTGCGAATCGCCGGAAATGCTCATGTTTTTGCGGATGCGAAACAAACGGGCCGCCGGAGCTTGTCCGACGGCCCGTTTCAATCCGGGACTGGGTTCGATCCGAACCGGCTCAGCCGAGCGCTGAAACTCGCTTGGTGAGGCGCGAGAATTTGCGCGAGGCCGTATTCTTGTGGATGACGCCGCGGGCGACGCCGCGCGCCATTTCCGGCTGCGCCTGCTTCAGCGCTTCGGCGGCGGCCTTCTTGTCGCCGGCATCGAGTGCCGACTCGACGGCCTTCACATGGGTGCGGATGCGGCTGACTCGGGCGCCGTTGATCTCTTCGCGCTTGGCGTTGCGGCGGATGCGCTTCTTGGCTTGCGGCGTGTTCGCCATCGTGTCGTTCCCAAATCCATGTCGGTCAAAATGAAAGCGGCGCGCACCCAAGGGCCGCACCGGCGTGGCGCTCCCCTATAAGAGCAAGGCAGCCGGGTCAACTGACGATGGCATCGTTACCGCTGGCAGCGGGGGCAATAGAAGGTCGATCGGCCGCCCTGGACGATACGCGTGACCCTGCCCCCGCAGGAGCAGGCCGCCCCTTCTCGACCATAGACGGCGAAATCCCTGGCGAAATAGCCGAGCTCGCCGTCAGGGCTTACGAAATCGCGCAAGGTCGACCCGCCGGCGGCAATCGCCTCGGCGATCACTTGGGGAATCGCCGCGGCCAATCCGTCAAGCCTGGCTCGCGACAGCTTTCCCGCCGGCTTTCGCGGGTCGATCCGCGCCCGGTACAGCGCCTCGCAGGCATAGATGTTGCCAAGCCCGGCAATCACCCGTTGGTCCATCAGCATCGCCTTGACCGGCGCGGTCCTCCCCGCGAACCTGGCCTTCAGCCAGGCGCCGGTGACCTCGCCGGTCGGCTCAGGGCCGAGCGCGCGGAAGGCCGGCCACTCCTGCATCTCCTCGCTTCGCACCAGGTCGACCGAGCCGAAACGGCGGGCATCGTTGAGCGCCACCCGCCTGCCCTCCTCGGTCTCGATCAGCAAATGGTCGTGCTTGCCCAGCTCGTCGGGATCGACCCGCCAGTGGCCCGACATGCCGAGATGGAACACCAAGGTGTCGCCACGGTCGGTATCGATCAGTCCATATTTGGCGCGACGTCCCAGCCCCGTCACTCGCGCGCCGGTCAGCCGCTGGCCGAGATCGGCCGGAAAGGGCCGCCGCAAATCCTCGCGCTGCATCTCGACCCGAGTAAGCCTGCGGCCGTTGAGCACCTTGGCTAGCCCGCGCACGGTGGTTTCGACTTCAGGAAGCTCAGGCATCTTGACCGTCATTGCGAGGAGCGGAGCGACGAAGCAATCCACAAACCCAGAAGCTGGATTGCTTCGCTATGCTCGCAATGACGAAAAGGGGCCGCTAGAGGCGCTTGGCGATGACCGACAAAGTCCAGTTCGGCGACCAGCTGGTCAGCCCCGAGGAGAAGACGCGGCGCGTCGGCACCGTCTTTTCGTCGGTTGCCCGCCGCTACGATTTGATGAACGACCTGATGTCGGGCGGCATGCACCGGCTGTGGAAGGACCGCTTCGTCGCCCGGGTAAAGCCGCGCGCCGGCGAAAGCATCCTCGACATGGCCGGCGGCACCGGCGACATCGCCTTCCGCATGGCCAGGCGCGGCGCCCAGGTCACCGTCGCCGACATCAATCCCGACATGCTCGGTGTCGGCCGCGACCGCGCCGGGAAACGCGGCATCGAGGGCTTTGCCTGGGCGGAGGAGAATGCCGAGCGGCTGAGCTTCGCGGCCGGCACGTTCGACGCCTACACCATCGCCTTCGGCATCCGGAACGTCACCGACATTCCCGCGGCCCTCAAGGAAGCCCATCGCGTGCTCAGGCGCGGCGGGCGGCTGTTCGTGCTCGAATTCTCGACCAGCGAATGGCCCGGGTTCGGCGAAGCCTATGCAGCTTATACGCAGCACGTCATCCCCAAGATCGGCAAGGCCATCGCCGGCGACGCGGAGAGTTACCATTACCTCGTCGAGTCGATCCGTCGCTTCCCGAAGCCCAACGAGTTCCGCCGCATGATCGCCGACGCCGGCTTCGCCAATGCCAGGGTCGAGCCGATGCTAGGCGGCCTGGTTTGCATCTGGAGCGGGTGGAAGATTTGACCGCCGCGGTGACTCACCTCTGGCGGCTGCTCAAGTGGGGCCGGACGCTGGCTCGGCACGGGGCCCTGCAGGGCATAGAGCGCGATCCGCTGACGCCCGCCGACGTCAGGCGGCTGTGCCGTGTGGCGCGTTTCGGCCTGCGCATGCCCAGCCAGGTCGATTATGCCGCGGCCATGCAGGAAATCGGGCCTGCCGCGATCAAGCTGGGCCAGGCGCTTGCGACCAGGCCTGACCTGGTCGGCACGGCCGCCGCGGCCAACCTGCTGCAGCTTCAGGACGACCTGCCTCCGGCGCCGTTCGCAGCGATCAAGGCCGCCATTGAGTCTGGTCTGGGCGGCCAGATCGAGCAATTCTTCACCTCGGTCGATCCGGAGCCGGTCGGCGCCGCCTCCATCGCCCAGGTCCACCAGGCCGTCACCACTGACGGCCGAAAGGTCGCTGTTAAAGTCCTTCGTCCGGGCATCGAAGACGAATTCGCGCGCGCCATCGACACGTACGAATGGGCGGCGGCCCATGTCGAGATCATCGGCGGCGACGAGGCCGTCCGCCTCCGGCCGCGCATGGTCATCGCCTATTTCAAGCAGTGGGTGCGACGCGAACTCGATTTGACGCGTGAGGCGGCGTCGGCGTCCGAGCTGCGTGAAAACATGCTGGCCGAGCCCGGCTTCTACGTGCCCGACATCGACTGGCGGCGGACCTCGCGGCGCGTGCTCACGCTCGAGTGGCTGGACGGCATCAAGCTCTCCAAGCGCGACGAGCTGGTCGCCGCCGGCCATGACCCCAAGGAACTGGCCGCGATCCTCGTCCGCGCTTTTCTCCGCCAGGCCGTGGTCGACGGCTATTTCCACGCCGACCTTCACCAGGGTAATTTGTTCGCACTCGCCGACGGTCGCGTGGCGGCGATCGATTTCGGCATCATGGGGCGGATCAATCGCCAGGCGCGCGTCTGGCTGGCGGAGATCCTCTATGGCTTGATCACCGGCAACTATGACCGCGTCGCCCAGATCCATTTCGAGGCGCAGTACGTGCCCCCGCACCATGACGTCGCCGAGTTCGCCACCGCCCTGCGCGCCGTTGGCGAGCCGATCCGCGGCCTCCCCGTCAAGGACATCTCGGTTGGCCGGATGCTCGAGGCCCTGTTCTCCATCACACGCGACTTCGACATGCCAACCCAGCCACATTTGCTGCTGCTGCAAAAGACGATGGTGATGGAGGAAGGAGTCGCGACCGCGCTCGACCCGGACATCAACATGTGGGAGACCGCCGAGCCCTTCCTCAGGGATTGGATGCGCGCCGAGCTCGGGCCGGAAAGCTATTATGGCGACCGCATCGTCGACGCAGTCCGCGCCTTCAAGAAGATACCCGACCTGATTCACCGGCTCGACGCTTATTATCCGCCGACCGGCGCGGCGCCCCCTCCGCCGCCTTTGACGGAAATCGCGATCCTCAAACCCGGCGGAGGCTGGCGCACTCTCGCGATCGCGGTTGTGGCTGCCGCAGTCGGCGCTCTCGGAATGTGGCTGCTCGCCTAGGCCGCGTCTACTTGCGCAATTGCAATCAGGTGATACACCGCGGCAATAACGCGTTGTAAATGGCGCATTCTTAGTGAGATGGGGGTCCGCATATGTTGGGTAAACTTACCGTTGCGTTGTTGTTGGTGACTGCTCCGGCCATGGCGCAGGACGCGCCGCCGGCGGACCAGGGGCAAGGCGAGATCGTCACGGACGCCAAGCCCCTTCCCTACAAGCTCAAGAAGGTATGCCGGACCCAGGAGGTTGTCGGATCGAGCATCGGACGGACGGTGTGCACGACCAAGCGCGTCTATCTGAAGCCGGGCGAAGAGGCGCCGGCTGAAAACAAGGGCTCGCCGGAGCCGGAGGCGAATTCCAAGCCCTAGGCGGAACCGCCGCTAACACTCGACTTTGGGCTGCTCACTTGGCAGGAGGCGTCATGTCACGCCTGCTCCTCATCGTCGGCGGCGGCATCGCCGCCTACAAGGCCAGCGAGCTGATCCGTCTCGCTCGCCGGGCCGGCCATGACGTCACCCCGGTCCTGACCGCCGGCGGCAGCCATTTCGTCACGCCGATGACGCTGGCCGCACTTGCCGAAAGCCCCGTCTACACCTCGCTTTGGGATTTGATGGACGAGAGCGAGATGGGCCACATCCAGCTCTCCCGCGCCGCCGACCTGGTGCTCGTCTGCCCGGCGACCGCCGACCTCATCGCCAAAATGGCAGCCGGGATTGCAGATGATCTCGCCACCACCTTACTGCTCGCCACCGACAAGCCAGTCGTCATTGCCCCGGCCATGAACGTCCGCATGTGGCTCCACGAGGCCACGCAGCACAACATCCGCCTCCTCAAGTCGCGCGGCATCCAGGTCATCGAGCCGGTCGAAGGCGACATGGCCTGCGGGGAATACGGGCCGGGGAGGCTGCCGGAGCCGGTGGAGATCATGCAATTCCTGGCGCGCGAGTTTTCCATTCCGTTCGTGCCGATCGCAGGCGAAGCCGAAGTCGAGGTGCGCCCCTCGGCTTCGCTCGGACCGAACGGAGGTTTGGCCGGAAAGCACATCCTCGTCACCGCCGGCCCGACTCACGAGCCGATCGATCCGGTCCGGGTGATCGCCAACCGGTCCTCCGGCAAGCAGGGCTTCGCCATCGCGGCGGCCGCTGCGGCTGCCGGAGCGCGCGTGACCTTGGTCGCCGGCCCCGTCTCTTTGCCCACCCCCGGCGGCGTAGCGCGCATTGATGTCGAGACCGCCGAGCAAATGGCCGCCGCGGTCGAGGCGACGCTGCCCTGCGACGCGGCTGTGCTCGTCGCCGCCGTCGCCGACTGGAAGGTCAAGCCTTCGCCCACGAAGCTCAAGAAAGCCGACGGACCGCCGCGCCTGGAGTTCAAGCCCAATCCCGACATACTGGCGACGCTTGCAGGCCACGCGCTCCGCCCGGCTTTGCTGGTCGGCTTCGCGGCGGAGACCGATGACCTGGCCGCCAATGCGGCCGCCAAGCGCGAAGCCAAGGGCGCTGACTGGATCGTCGCCAACGACGTCTCGGGCGATGTGATGGGCGGCTCGCGCAACCAGGTGCGCCTGGTGACGGCGGACGGCTTCGAGGACTGGGACGAGGCCACCAAGGAAGCTGTCGCCGCGCATCTCGTCAGCCGGATCGCGGCGCAGCTCCGCAAGTCCGGCAAGCAGGATCGGCCGGCAGTCCAATAGCCCGCCAGGCCAGCGCGTCCGCATCCAGCAAATGCAGCTTGCCGGCGTCACTGCCCATGCCGGCGATGGCGCGGATTGCCAGCAGCGCGGCGAAGGCGCCGATGGTCAGGGTCAGCGCCCCAAGCACGCCGAGATCCGCGCAATTGTCGCATTCGTCGCTGTCGAACGCGTCGCCGACGAAGCAGCGGAAGCAGGGCCGGCCGCGGAACAGCCCGACCTGGCCCTGGGACTGGACGGCGGCGGCGGACACCAAAGGGATGCCGAGGCCGACGCAGGCGTCGCCGACCGCCAGCCGCGTCGCGAAATTGTCGCTGCCATCGAGCACCAGGTCGTGATTTTCGAGCAGTTCACGCGCATTTTCGGCGTCGATCCGACAATTCCGCGCAGTCGCCTCGACAAAAGGATTGATCGCCGTCGCGAAATCCGCGGCTAGCTTGGCTTTTTCGCCGCCGACCTGGTCGTCACGAAAAATCGGCTGCCGTTGCAGGTTCGTGGTGTCGACAACGTCGTCGTCAATGATCGTAAGCCTGCCGACTCCGGCGGCAGCCAGCGCCGGGATGGCGCCGCTGCCGATGCCCCCCGCCCCAACCACCGCAATGCGCGCCGTCTTGAGCTTGTTCTGCCCTGCCCCGCCGAACCTCGGGAGCACCATCTGCCGGGCGTAGCGCTCCAGCTCGGCATCGCTCAGGTTCATCGCCCGGTGCTTCCAAAGCCCCCCGCGCCGCGGTCCGTTTCCTCCAGGGAATCGACCTCGTCGAACACCGCCTTTGAAACCACTGCTGGGACCAGTTGGGCGATGCGCTCGCCGCGCTTCACCTCGAACGGCTCGCTGCCGAGGTTGGCGAGGATCACCTTCACCTCGCCGCGATAATCCTCGTCGATGGTCCCGGGCGTGTTGAGGCAGGTGATGCCGTGCTTCAGCGCCAGCCCCGACCGTGGCCGTACCTGCACCTCATGGCCCGGCGGAATGGCGATCGCGAAGCCGGTGGCGACCGCGTGGCGTTCGCCGGGCTGCAAGGTCAGATCCTCCGCCGCGACGACATCCATGCCCGCGGCGCCCGGCGTCGCGTAGCTTGGCAAGGGCAGGCCCTCTCCATGCGGCAGGCGGGTCAGGGCGATGCGGATCATTTCTTCTTCCTGCGCGCCGGTTTCTTCTTCGACGGGCCCTTGGCGGCCTTCTCATCGATCAGAGTCACCGCCTCCTCCAAAGTCACCGCCTTCGGATCGGCGGACTTGGGCAAGGTGGCATGGGTGCTTCCGTCGGTGACGTAAGGCCCGTAGCGACCGGCCATCACCTTGATCTCCTTGCCGCTTGTTGGATGGGCGCCAAGCACGGCCACGGGTTCGCTCGCTTTCCGCCCTTTGCCCGCATTCGCCGCAGCGTCGGCCAGCTTGGCGACGGCCGCGTTCATGCCCGACTCGAAGACCTCTGCGGTTGAGCCAAGCCGCGCATATTTGCCGTCATGGACAAGATACGGCCCATATTTTCCGATCGAGGCGCTGATCGGCAATCCGGTCTCCGGATGCGGCCCGATCTCGCGAGG
>Ga0307505_10002818_pt1 | contig 11596 bp, 10 predicted proteins | sample 23_S_MG_FD_202183 | JGI IMG/M metagenome (GOLD analysis project Ga0307505, IMG submission 202183) | Soil microbial communities from Populus trichocarpa stands in riparian zone in the Pacific Northwest, United States - 23_S | ecosystem: Environmental > Terrestrial > Soil > Riparian zone > Trees...
CGCGCAGCAGCGCGCTGAGCCGCCCCTTGTCCTCGAAGCCGGCGCGCAGCGCCGTCGTGTCCAGCGCATCGCCGAGACCGTCGAGCACGCCGCCCACCAGATAGACGCCACCGGTGGCGCGCAGCGCCAGGCACAGGTCGCCGGCGAACTCGCCCAGTGCATGCGCGTAGGCGCTTGCGGCGCGGCGCGCCGCAGCCTCACCCGCGTGCACGCGGCGCGCAACCTCCGCCGGGTCAGCGGCTTCGGGTGCATCGCGCACCGCCGCGTCGAACTCCGCGAGCCCGGCGCCGCACAGCAGCCGTTCCCACGACACGCGAGCGGCGAGCCGGCGCAGCCGCTGCAACACTTCGCCGGCCAAGGGGTCGGTCGGCGCGGCGGCCATGTGCCCGGCTTCGCCCGCCAGCACGCGCGCGGTGGCCGCCATTGTTGCCGCATCCGTCAGCAGCGTCGCCGCGCCCAGTCCCGTGCCCGGTCCCAGTATCACGCGCGGGCCGTCCCGCGGTTCGCCGCCGCCGACCGGCGTGAGCTCCGCGGGTCGCAGCGCGAGGATGCCTGCCGCGGCGGCCGCGAAGTCGTTGACCAATTGCAGCCGCTGCAGGCCCAGCGCCGCGCACAGCCGCTGTGGCGTGAAGCTCCATGATCGATTGGTCATGCGCAGCTCTGCGCCATCCGAGTCCAGCGGCAGCGCCACCGCCAGCAGTGCCTGCGACGCGGTTTCATCGATGTCGGCACGATAGTGTTCGATCAGCGCGACCAGGTCGGCGAAGTCGTCGTTGCGATAGCGCCGCGCATGGGCCTGCGCCAGGCCGCCGCCCGGCATCCACAGTCCGATGCGCGCGTTCGTGCCGCCGATGTCTGCAACGATCCAGCGATCCGCGTCGACTGCCGCCGGGGACGAGAAGCGACTCACCGGCGAAGTTTGCCACGGCATCCGTCGTCGCTTTGGTACGAGCCTCCGGGCTTCGCCCTGCGGCGCAGCTTGCTTGGGACGGCCCGGCGCCGCGCTAGACTGCGCGCCTTCCATGCCGCAGGCCGCTTTCACCGGCCTGCGTCCGCTTCGATGACCACCGTCCGCACCCGCATCGCTCCCAGTCCCACCGGCATGCTGCACCTGGGCACGGCCCGCACGGCGCTGTTCTGCTGGGCCTTCGCGCGCCATCACGGCGGCCAGTTCCTGCTGCGCATCGAGGACACGGACCGCGAGCGCTCCACCGAGGAGGCGGCGCGCGTGATCCTCGACGCGATGCAATGGCTGCAGCTCGACTACGACGAAGGGCCGATACACCAGATCGACCGGCTGGCGCGTTACCGCGAGGTCGTCGATACGCTGCTGGCCGACGGCCGCGCATATCGCTGCTACGCCAGCAAGGAGGAACTGGAGGAACTGCGCGCCGCGCAGATGGCGCGCGGCGAGAAGCCGCGCTACGACGGCCGCTGGAGACCGGAAAACGCGCGCGGCAGGACGCCGCCCGCCGGCATCGCGCCGGTCATCCGTTTCCGCAATCCCGACGACGGCGACGTCGCGTGGGACGACCTGGTCAAGGGGCCGATCAGCATCAGCAACACCGAGCTCGACGATCTGGTCATCGCGCGCGGCGACGGTGTGCCCACCTACAACTTCGCGGTGGTGGTGGACGACATCGACATGCGCATCACGCACGTGCTGCGCGGCGACGACCACGTGAACAACACGCCGCGGCAGATCAATATCTACCACGCGCTGGGGGCGGCGCTGCCGCAGTTCGGCCACCTGCCGATGATCCTGGGACCGGACGGCCAGAAGCTGTCGAAGCGGCACGGCACCGTCAGCGTGCTGCAGTACGACGCGGACGGCTTCCTGCCGGAGGCGTTGTTCAACTACCTGGCGCGGCTGGGCTGGAGCCACGGCGACGCCGAGAAGTTCACGCGCGAGGAGTTCGTGCGGTGGTTCGATCTGGAACACGTGAATCGCGCCCCGGCGCAGTACAACCTTGACAAGCTGCTGTGGCTCAACGGCGAATACATGAAGGAGACGCCCGATGAGCGTCTTGCGGAGCTTGCGGCACCGCGCATCGCCGCACGCGGCGGCCGCGTGGAGGGCGGTCCGCCGCTGCCGGCCGTCGTGGCGCTGCTGAAGGACCGCGCGCGCACGCTGAACGAGCTGGCCGACGCGGCGCTGCTGTTCTACGGTGAGCCGGCGGATGACGCCGCACTGCGGGCGCAGCATCTGCAGGGCGCGGGACTCGATGCGCTGCGCGCTTTCGCGCAGCGCGCGCCGGAGGTGGCGTGGGACCGCGCGTCGCTGAATGCGCTGATCAAGCAGATCCTCGGCGAGCTGAAGCTCAAGATGCCGCAAGTCGCGGTGCCGCTGCGCGTCGCGGTCACCGGCCGCACGCAGACACCGTCCATCGACGCGGTGCTGGAGCTGACAGGCCGCGAAACCGTGCTCGCGCGCATCGCACGCGCGCTGGAAGCGCGCTAGACGGCGCGCGCGCCCACCGCGCGCATCACCGCGGCGGTGCGGTTTTCCACGCCGAGCTTGTCGTACAGATGCTGCAGGTGCTTGTGCACGGTGCGCGGGCTGATCGCCAGCAGTGCGGCGATGTCGCGATCGCTCTTGCCGCGCGCCAGCCATAGCAGGATCTCGCGCTCGCGCGGCGTCAGCCGCCAGCGCGCATCGACGGTCAGCTCGCCGCGACGGGACGGGTAGCGCGGCAGCCACTGCCGGGCATTCGTGCGTAACGCGCGCCGCGCTTGCTGCAGCCAGTTCGACTGGTGGTACAGCACGCCGAGGTTGGGCCTGAGCATCTCCAGTCGCTCGCGGTCGCGGTCGCTGAAATCGCGCCGCCGCCGGTTCAGCACGAAGCTCACCAGCAGCCGCTGGTCGACGTGCAGCGGCACGGCCATCGCGTGGTCCAGTCCGACGCGGCGGTAGTAATCGTTGTACAGCGCCGTCTCGCGGAAGCGCGCGAAGGGCACGGAGTCGCTGATGCGGTGCGTGTCGCCGCCGCGACGCAGCGCGTGGTAGCGCACCAGCGGATGCTCGTCGAAGTGGCGATCGAAGCACGAGCGGTCTGCCGCGCTGATTGCACGCTCGGGCGTGCCCACGACCTCGCGCCGTCCGCTGACGAGGTCGCACACCGACAGCGTGGTCACGTCGGAAGACACGAAGCGCGCCAGCATCTGCACGCCGCTGCGCGCGAAGGCGTCGGCCTGCAGCGTGGCTTCCGCCAGCTCGCGTACCAGCGCCAGGCCTGCACGGTAGTCACCTGCTCCGAGCATCGCATGCCTTCCGCAGCGCATACGCAATCCTGCGCATTTCCGCAGGACTGCACCGGCCGGAAAGTATAGGCCTGCGGTCAGCGTCAAGGGCCGCCTTCACTTCGACGAGGAGCCCCGATGAGCAACGCCCATGCACATGCAATCGCCGACGCCGGCGAAAAGGCGGAGTGGAAGAATTTCAGCCAGGCCGACGACGTGCGCGAGTTTCCGCGCGGCAAACTCGAGCTGATCACGATCGGCGGCGCCACCGTCGGCCGCGCGGTGTTCCTGCCTGGCTGGCGCTGGTCCACCTCGATCAAGCCCATTGCGAACACTGCAAGCTGCGAGGCGCCGCATTTTCAGTATCACGTGTCCGGCGTGCTGCGCATCCTGATGGACGACGGCACCGAATTCGACTGCCGGCCGGGCGACGTGTCGCTGCTGCCATCGGGCCATGACGCCTGGGTCGTCGGCGACGAGCCCGCAGTCGTCATCGATTTCCAGGGGATGATCGACTACGCGAAGTCGCACTGAGAGACGGATTTCGCGGCACGGCCGGCGGTGCAGTCCGCCGGCCGTGCCGCGCATGCCACATTCCTTCCAGAATCGCTCCACTTGTTCGATACGCACATATCTGCGAACGTACCGCGCCGCATTCACCGCCGGCGCCGGGCGTCTGCGCTGATCCGGCCGTTGCACATCGGGCCACGACCGGTGGTGCGCTGTGAACATACGGACGGGCAGTGCAGAATCCGCCTTCCCTTTGCATCCCCCCGGACCGAGTCCCACGTGACGTCACTGCCCCTCTATCAGCTCGCGGAAATGATCAACGGCTGGCATGCCGGCCTGCCTTCCGCCGTCTGCAGCGACCTGCAGTCGCGTGCACACCGCATAGTGCTGGCGCCAGGGCAGCGCATCTTTTCGCGCGGCGACAAATCCGACGGCATCTACCGCTTGCTTGAAGGTTGCGTGCGCCTGAGCGGCATCTCCAGCGATAGCCGCGAGACGATCCTGGATTTCTACGGGCCGCGCGTCTGGTTCGGCGAGGTCTCCGCGCTCGATGGTCTGCCGCGCGGGCACGATGTCGAGGCGTGTGCGCCGACGGTGATCCTGCACGTGGCCGGGGCGGATCTGGCTGCGGCGCTGCAGCGTCATCCGGAGTTGAGTCGCGCGCTGCTGAACCTGATGGCGTTGCGCACACGGCTGCTGCTGACCGCCCTGGAGTCCTACTCGGTCCAGTCGCTGGAACCGTGGCTGGCGAATCGCCTGCTGATGCTGGCCGCGACCCACGGCGTTCCGACTGCGCGCGGCCCGCGCATCGATCTGCATCTGTCGCAGGAAGTCATCGCGCAACTGATCGGCGCCACGCGCCAGCGCGTCAATCAGATCTGCAAGAAGTGGACGAATCAGGGCCTGATCGAGCAGGAGCACGGATGTATCGTGCTGCTCGACAGGAAGGAGCTGGAACGGCTGGCGCGGCTCTGAAGCCCCGGTGACGGTGGCTTCAGAGCCGCCGGTGCGTCAGCTCGTCGCGTGCTGTGCGTGTTCCGCACCCTCGGCGAGTTCGCCGAAGTGTCCCCCGTTGAAGTCCTCGATCGCCTTGACGATCTCGGCTTCACTGTTCATCACGAACGGCCCGTAACCGACGATGGGCTCCGCAATGGGCTCGCCCGCGAGCCACAACACGGTCGCGTCGCCGTTGGCTTCCAGCTCGACGCCATCACCGGCCCGATCCATGTGCACGAGCTGGCCGGAGCGCACGACCTCCCCGCCGTTGATCATCACCGTGCCGTGCAGCACCACCAGCGCCAGCGTATGGCCGGCGCGGGTCTCGAAGCGCGCGGTGCCGTTCTGGTTCAGCCGGATGTCCCATACGTCGATGGGCGTGAAGGTGCGCGCCGGACCCTTGTGCCCATCGAACTCGCCCGCGATCACGCGCACGCGGCCGGCGCCATCGGGCAGTTCCACCGACGGAATGTCCTGGTTCAGGATCGTCTGGTAGCCGGGCGCGGCCATCTTGTCGCGGGCCGGCAGGTTCACCCACAGCTGCACCATCTCCAGCATGCCGCCGCGGCGCGTGAACGCTTCGGAGTGGAACTCCTTGTGCAGGATGCCGGAGGCGGCCGTCATCCACTGCACGTCGCCGGGCCCGATGTGGCCGCCGGCGCCGGTGGAGTCGCGGTGATCGACCTCGCCCTGGTAGACGATGGTGACCGTCTCGAAGCCGCGGTGCGGATGCACGTCGACGCCGCGCGGCGTCGACGTCGGCTCGAACTGCGCCGGTCCCGCATGATCTAGCAGCAGGAACGGGCTCAGGTGCTTGCCGTGACTCTGGTAGCTGAACAGCGACCGCACCGGAAAGCCGTCACCGACCCAGTGCCGAGGCGGGGCGCTGTAGACGCCGAGGATCTTCTTCATCGTCGATCTCCTGTACTGCAGGCGCGGAGGGTAGGCGCCTGAACATGGATAGAGAGTAATGGCGCTACGATCCGCTTTAAAGAGGCCAAAAACCGATCTCAGCGTCCTGCCAGGAGAACGATGCAGCGCGACCTGAACGATCTCTACTACTTCGTGCAGGTCGTCGAGCACGGCGGTTTCGCGCCGGCCGGCAGGGCGCTGGGCATTCCGAAGTCCAAGCTCAGCCGGCGCATCGCGCTGCTCGAAGAACGGCTGGGCGTGCGGCTGATCCTGCGGTCGACGCGGCGCTTTTCGGTCACGGAGATCGGCCAGACCTACTACGCGCACTGCAAGGCGATGCTCACCGAAGCGGACGCCGCCGAGGAGGCGATCGCGCTGACGCAGGCCGAGCCGCGCGGCATCGTGCGCATGACCTGCCCGGTGGCACTGCTGGATGCGCGCATCGGGGACATGCTGGCGGCTTTCATGGCGCAGCATCCGCTGGTGCAGTTGCACCTGGAGGAAACCAACCGGCGCGTCGACGTGGTCGCGGAAGGCGTGGACCTTGCGATCCGCGTGCGCACGCCGCCGCTGGATGACAGCGATCTCGTGCTCCGCGTGCTGGGCGAACGCAGCCAATGCCTGGTCGCCGGCCCCGCATTGCTTGCGCGTGCCGGTACGCCGCAGGTGCCGGCGGACCTGACCGGCCTGCCGAGCTTGGCGCTGGGAGTACCGCAGGGCGACTACACATGGACGCTGATCGGCCCGCCGCCGGACAAGGCTCAGGCGGTCATCCACCACCGGCCGCGCTACGTGACGCGCGGACTGCTCGCGCTGCGCGCGGCGGCGGCGGCCGGGGTCGGCGTCGTGCAGTTGCCGAAGATGATGATGCGCGAGCAGTTTGCGCGCGGGGAACTCGTGCAGGTGTTGCCGGGCTGGGCGCCGCGACCCGATGTTGTCCACGCGGTATTCGCGTCGCGCCGTGGCCTGCTGCCAGCGGTGCGGGCGCTTATCGACTTCCTGGCACGCAGGTTCGAGGAACTCGACGAGGATTGAGTAAAGAAAGACGCCCGCGACTGCCGGCATTGACGCGGGGTGGCGTTCTCTAGGGGATTCGAACCCCTGTCATGCAGGCTTGCGGATGCTCGCCACTATGCAGCTTCCGCAACCTCCGGCGCGCGCGCGACCTTGCCCAGCGCGGCCTTCTGCTTCTTCTGTGCGTGCCAAAGGTCGTACGCACCTTGCATCGCCAGCCAGACTGCCGCATCGCCGCCGCGTTCGACCCCCAACCAGTGCTGCAGCCGCAGTGCCATCTCCGGGCTGATCGAGGCGTGGCCGTTCAGCACATTGGAAAGCATGACGCGAGTCACACCGAGCTGCCGCGCGGCGGCAGTGACGGACAACCCCAACGCAGGCAATACATCGTCGCGCAGTGTTTCGCCGGGGTGCGGGGGATTGAACATTCGATTGCTGGTCGGCATCAGTGGAAATCCTCGTAGTTAACCAAGATCGCATCGCCGTCTTCGAACCGAAATACCAGCCGCCAGTTAGCGCTGACCGAAACCGCAAATTCGCCGGTGCGTTTTCCGACCAAAGGATGGAACTTCCAGCTCGGCACGTTCATGTCCCGCGGCGCGCGCGCCGCATTCAGCTGCGAAAGCTGCCGACGAAGTCGGCTCGAATGCGGCGCCTGGATACCAGCCTTGTTCCCGGTCAGGAAGAAAGCTTCGAGGCCGCTGTGGCGAAAGGACTTGATCAAGGCAGGGAGACTGTAAAGCATGGCTTTACAGTCTGTCAAGCTGGGCGAATCTGGCTCGGCCCGGCTGACCTGGAGTTGATTTCGGGACGTTGCAGTATCACGGCGGGCAAAAGAAAACCCCACCGGCGTTTTGCCGGTGGGGTTTGGTATGGCGTCCCCTACGAGATTCGAACTCGTGTTATCGCCGTGAAAGGGCGGTGTCCTAGGCCTCTAGACGAAGGGGACTTGCGTGCGGTCGGTGTTCTGGGCTGCTGCTTTGTTATCCCGACCCTCTGCGTATCCGGTGGTGGAGGTAAGCGGGATCGAACCGCTGACCTCTTGCATGCCATGCAAGCGCTCTCCCAGCTGAGCTATACCCCCACGGAAAAGACGCGGATTATAGCGGCGCGCGCGATCGGGGCAAATCGGCCGCTCAGGCCGCGAGCCCGCGGCGCGGTGCGGCGGTCGCGGCACCCTGGATCGCGGCGATCAGCGTGGCCTCGTTGGGCAGCGCGCTGACGTTGTAGCGCAGCAGCCGTACGCCGGCGGCGCGCAGCGCGGTCTGCTTCTTGTCATCGGCACCAGCGCGGTCGGGCCGCTGATGGGACGCATCGTCGAGCTCTATGGCGGCCACCACCTCCGCGTCGCGCGTGCACACCAGGAAGTCGACGCTCATGCGGTTGATGCGGTTGTACCAGCCGCGCGCATCGTGGCCGCGTCGCACGGCCAGGAAACGCGACAGCCCCACCTGCGCGAGCACCATGTAATCGGGCAGCGCCTTGCACAGCCGGTAGTACAGCACCTGCTCCGGTTCCGTCAGCGGGCGCCGCACGCTGAACGGCCACGTGCCGGCGGTCGGCAGCCCGTTGGCCCGGGCGCGCAGCACGGCGACCGCAATGCTCACCGAAAGGACCAGGAAGACCGCAAACGCAAGCACGCCCAAAGGCGAGTGATCCATGAAGACGGCGGACGAAGCCGCGACACGACGACGGCCGCCAACTTAGCGGCCAATCGCCTGACGCAAACGCGCGATGTGGTGGATTTGGCTGCCGGATTTCGCCGGTCGCCTATTGCCGATCCCTAGCGCACGGCGTTGCGTGCCACGTAGGCGGCCTTGAGGCGGGCTTCGGCTGCCGCGACTTCCTTTTCGAGGCCGGCGATGCGTTCGTGATATTCGGGCGACAGACGGCTGCCGCCGCCGGCCAGGCCGAGTCGTTCGCCGGGCAGCGGTTCGCGGCCGAGTTCCAGGCGGCGCTGCGCGGCGACCAATGCCGTCTCCGCTGCGTTGATCTCGCCGATGGCCGCGTCCAGCGTCAGACGGTTCGCCGCCGGTGCGGCCTTCGTCGGGTCGGACGAGGTGCCCGGCAGCTGAGACGCGGGGGTAGTCGTCGCCGGCCGCGCCGGCCGCGGCGTGCTCCTCACCACGTCACGTTCCTCGAGGATCTTGCCGCCCTGCGGCGGGGCGTCGGTGAACAGGATGCTGCCGTCGGGCATCTGCACCTTGTAGATGGTCTGCGCAGCCGCAGGCCCTGCGATCAGCACCGCAAGGGATAGCGTGGCGAACGCAGCGCAGCGGCGCGCGCGTGACAGCCGTGACAGGCTTGACATCGGTCTCTCCCCAGAGCGGCCCAACGATAACCGCAACCGCGCAGCCGTCAAATCACGGGGCGGCGGGCGAAGTACCGTCCAATCCGGCGTTTCAGATCAACACCTTGCGCGCGCAGTGCCGCGCGGCGGCAGAATTCCTTCCATGAGCAGCACCGCGTTCGTCCACCTTCGCCTGCATTCGGAGTTTTCGGTCGTCGACGGCATCGTGCGCATCGGCGCGGCGGTGAAGGCGGCCGCTGATGACGGACAGGGGGCGCTGGCGCTGACCGACAGCGCCAATCTGTTCGGCGCGGTGCGCTTCTACCAGGCGGCGCGGCGCGTCGGCGTGAAACCGATCATCGGCTGCGACGTGTGGATCACCAACGACGCCGAGCGCGACAGCCCGTATCGGTTGCTGCTGCTGGCGCAGGATCGTTCGGGCTATCTGAACCTGTGTGCGCTGCTGACGCAGGCCTTTCTGGAGAACCAGCATCGCAGCCGCGCGGAGCTGCGCATGGCGTGGCTCGAAGCAGACGGTGGCGCGTCCGCGGCCGGGCTCATCGCGCTGTCGGGCGCTCGCTACGGCGAGGTGGGCGCGCAGCTGATGGCGGGGCGTACCGACGCCGCGACGCTGGCCGCCCAGCGGCTGGCGGCGATCTTCCCGCAGCGCTTCTACCTGGAGTTGCAGCGCACCGGTGATCCGCGCGATGCCGCGTGCACGCAGGCCTCGCTGGCGCTGGCGACCGCGCAGCGGCTGCCGGTCGTGGCCACGCATCCGATCCAGTTCCTGGCGCCCGAGGACTTCCGCGCGCACGAGGCGCGCTGCTGCATCGCCGAGGGCTATACGCTGGCCGATCCGCGCCGCCCGCGGCGCTTCACGGCCGAGCAGTACTTCAAGAGCCGCGCGCAGATGGCGCAGCTTTTCGCCGACGTGCCGGTCGCGCTCGCCAACAGCGTCGAGATCGCGCGCCGCTGCAACCTGACGCTGGCGCTGGGCAAGCCGCAGCTGCCGCGCTACCCGACGCCGCCGGGCGTCACGCTGGACGAACACTGCCGCGAACTCGCGGCCGCCGGGCTCGAGCGTCGGCTGCAGGCGCTGTATCCCGATGTCGCACAGCGCGAGCAGCGGCGCGGCGACTACGCGTCGCGGCTGCAGCTCGAGCTCGACACGATCGCGACGATGGGCTTCACCGGCTACTTCCTGATCGTCGCGGACTTCATCAACTGGGCGAAGGGCAACGGCATCCCGGTAGGCCCGGGTCGCGGTTCCGGCGCTGGCTCGCTGGTCGCCTACGCACTGGGTATTACCGACCTCGACCCGCTGCACTACGGGCTGCTGTTCGAGCGCTTCCTGAACCCGGAGCGCGTGTCGATGCCCGACTTCGACATCGACTTCTGCCAGGACAACCGCGACCGTGTCATCGACTACGTGAAGGCCAAGTACGGCCAGGATGCGGTGTCGCAGATCGCGACCTTCGGCACACTGGGCGCGAAGGCCGTGGTGCGCGATGCCGGTCGCGTGCTGGACCTGCCGTATACCAAGTGCGACCAGCTTTCCAAGCTGATCCCCCACAACCCCGCCGATCCGTGGACGCTGGACCGCGCGCTGGCCGAGGAACCGGCCTTCGCCGAAGCAGTGAACAGCGACGAGGAGAACCAGGAGCTGATCGCGCTGGCGCGGCCACTGGAAGGGCTGACGCGCAACGTCGGCATGCACGCCGGCGGCGTGCTGATCGCGCCGGGCAAGCTCACGGACTTCTGCCCGCTGTACTGCGCGCCGGGCGCGCCGGGCGCGGCGATCAGCCAGTTCGACAAGGACGACGTCGAGGCGATCGGACTGGTGAAGTTCGACTTCCTGGGTCTGACGACGCTGACGATCCTGGCGCTGACGCTGGACTACGTGCGCAGGCTCGATCCGGCGTTCACGCTGACGCTCGACGGGCTGCCGCTGGACGACGCGAAGACCTACGAGATCTTCAGACGCGCGGAGACGGCGGCGATCTTCCAGTTTGAATCGCGCGGCATGCGCGAGCTGCTGAAGCGCGCGAAGCCGGACCGGCTGGAAGACCTGATCGCGCTCAACGCGCTGTATCGCCCCGGCCCGATGGACCTGATCCCCGACTACGTGGAGCGCAAGAAGGGCGATCAGCGGGTGGAATACCTGCACCCATCCGTCGAACCGATCCTCGCCGAAACCTACGGCGTGATGATCTATCAGGAACAGGTGATGCAGATCGCGCAGGTCGTGGGCGGCTATTCGCTGGGCGGCGCCGACCTGCTGCGCCGCGCGATGGGCAAGAAGAAGCCCGAGGAGATGGCCAAGCACCGCTCGATCTTCGTCGAGGGTGCCGCGAAGAAGGGCGTATCCGAGCGTACGGCGACCGAGCTCTACGACCTGATGGAGAAGTTCGCCGGCTACGGCTTCAACAAGAGCCACTCGGCCGCGTATGCGGTGGTTGCCTACCAGACCGCGTACTTCAAGGCCCACTATCCGGCCGCATTCATGGCCGCCAACTTGACCGCGGTGAAGGACGACACCGACAAGGTCAAGGACCTGATGGAGGACTGCAAGGCGCTGGGCCTGACGGTGCTGGCGCCCGACGTCAACAGCGGCCACTGGCGCTTCGAGCCGGT
>Ga0307505_10002819_pt1 | contig 11593 bp, 8 predicted proteins | sample 23_S_MG_FD_202183 | JGI IMG/M metagenome (GOLD analysis project Ga0307505, IMG submission 202183) | Soil microbial communities from Populus trichocarpa stands in riparian zone in the Pacific Northwest, United States - 23_S | ecosystem: Environmental > Terrestrial > Soil > Riparian zone > Trees...
TCGACGACTCGAAGACTCGAAGACTCGAAGACCAAGGACCAAGGCTACGGAGAGCGCACGATCTCCACCCCGGCGTAGAAATTCTTCAGGATCCGATCGAACTTCCAGCCGCGGAAGGCCATCCCGTAGGCTCCCACCTGGCACATCCCTGTTCCGTGGCCCCAGCCCTTTCCGTAGAACGTGTAGCGATCCATTCCGTCGGAGTCGCGGGTCTTGTCGTAGACGAACAGATTGTCGGGCAGGTTCAGTGACCAGCGCACCGGCAGACCGCGCAGGACGAAGGTGCGGCCTCCCTCGGCGGTCACTTCCAGCTCCGCCACGCGCTCGGAGGCGTCGATCACCAGCGGTTTGATGTCCACGAGTTGGCGGATCGGGTTCCGTCGATTGATCGACGTCACCAGCTCGTCCGCACGGTAACTGCGAGTCCAGTTCGAGAAACTGGACGTGCGGTCGAACGCCGCGCCGTCATAGTTGGCGAGCACGATCACCGCGGCCACGCGCTTGTCCGCGCCCAGGACCAGCGTGGCCCGGTCGCCGATCATCACCGGCGTCCGCCGATACTCCTGATAACGGTCGCCCAGCTTGCGGAAGACCGGGATGTTCGCAGGCAGCGTATACGCGGTGGTCTCGCCTTTCAGTTTCAATGAGAGCCGGCGTCCCTCCAGGGACAGAATCTTTCCCTCGGCATCCCGCGTGAAGTTCTGCTCGCGGAGCCACGCACCCAGGAAGGCATACAGTTCTTCGCGGGGCATCGCCTCATCGAGACGAACGCGATCGATGAACTGCGCGGGCCAGATGCCGTACTTCACCAGGAACGCCGCCGCCAGATACGGGACGTCCTCGGGATCGCCGCTCTGGGGGAAGTAGTACCGGCGATCCTCGGGAAGCGTGACCACGCGGGCCTTGCGGTCGAGACCCATCATCGTGGCCAGGTACTCCAGCACGTCGCGACGGCGCGAAGAGGCCGGCAGCGGCTGGGGCAGCTCGCGGAAGCCCGCCGCGGTCATCGCCGCCACCACCGCGCGAGAGACGTCGCGCGCGGCCCAACTGCTGGTCTCCGGCAGATCCACCAGCGCCGCGAACTGGCGGGCACCCACCTGCATCTCCGTGAGCAGACCACTGTCCGCACGCCCGTCGAGCGTGACCATCTCCAGCTCCACGCACTTCGACGCTTTCAGATAGGGCTCGTTCCGCCCGGGGAACATCGTGCCGGCGTCGCTGGTCTCGCCGCCGCACGTGGCGCTGTAGAGCGAGTCGATGAGCTCCCCCTCGTGCGTCATCACCAACCCGGCCGTCTCGCGCACGGCGCGCGTGGACATGTCGTGCTCCCCGCCGAAGCCCTTGTAGGCCTGGCAGGCCGGACCGGGACAGATGTCGTAGCCCTCGCTCTCGAACTGACCCAGATTGCGGATCGCATACGTACGCGCGGCCACGGCCTGAGCCTTCAGGGCTTCGAGCTCGTCGTAGATCGAAGGGCCCATTTCGGCCGGGACCACTCCCAGCAGATAGTCCTCGAGGTTGAGGTCGTTGATGACGTTGAGGAGACCGCGTGCATTGATGACGAGTCGCGCCGAGGTCCGGTAGGGCTGCTTGTCGATCGTGACCGTCTCCGCAGTGACGGGAAACACCACCAGCGAGGACGCGGTGAACGTCGCGCGATCCCCTTCGTCGTCTTCGATTGCGAAGCGCCGCTCGAACGGCTGATCGGCAGGACGCCGGACCACCAATAGATCCCTGCCATAGCCGCGCTCCGTGAGTTGCGTCCGCGAGGGAGCGGCCGCCTCGGACGTGGCGAAGTCGCCCGCCAGAATCTTGTACATGCCCGCGGCCGGATCGAAGGTCGCGTCCACGCGCAGCCCCGTGTCCGTGCGCAGCTTTTCCACCAGCGTCTGGGCGCTGGTCTGATCCGAGATGGCCGCCATCTGGACGGCATAACGCACGCTCGCGTCCGCAAGCGGCGCGCTCACCGTGAAGCCGCGGCGCAACGTCGACGGTCCGTGGTCGGTGACGAGGAAGTACCCGTCCGCCGTGCGCGGAAACGTGACCCTGGCCTGATCGATCAGCAGCCCCACCCGAATGCGAGGCTCGGCAATCGCGCGAGGCCGCGTTGAAACCGGCGTCAACGCGTTGGCCGGGCGCGATGGCGCAGGAACCACCGCAGGACCGGGCGCGGTCGCAGGCGCAGGCCGCGGAACGGGTTGGGTTCCCGTGCATGCAGTGAAAACAAGAAACACGGCGAAGAATGCGAAACGGCGCATGAGACCTCTCGTCAGCAAGATTGGAGCCTCTGATCGGTTGGCGGTTGGCGGTTGGCGGTTGTCTGCGCTGATCTGCATGGACCGCAGTCTGACTCAGGATAAGGGAGACGACGAACGAAGCACGTGGAGCGGAGGCTTTAGCCTTCGCGCACTCGCGATGCTCATCGCCAGTGCCGCCGCGGCTCTCGGCACGAACCTCGCGAGTGCCCGGTGGGCTCAAGCCCACCGCTCCACAACCACTCAGCACCCAGCAAACATCAGGATCAACACGCCTGTGGCCCAGGCGAACCACCGCAGACAACCAACACCGACAACCAAAAAGAAGGCCCCCGCAAAAAACTGCGGGGGCCTTTACAAACAACGAGCGATGGAACGTTACGGCAGGATCAGACGGATGACCACGCGGCGGTTGCGCAGACGGCCTTCCGCGGTGGTGTTGTCGCCGATCGAGTCGGCGGTGCCGCGGCCTTCCACGGTGATGCGGGCCGGATCGATTCCGTGGCGCGTCACGAGGTAGTCGCGGACTGCTTCCGCCCTGCGGCGATCGAGATCCTGGTTCGCACCGGTGTTCTCGCGGTCATCCGTGTAGCCGATGACCACGGCCGTCGCCGAAGGCTCCTGCTTCATGCGCAGGGCGACTTCGTCGAGGATGGCCTTGGCGATGTTCGTCAGACGCGCGGAGCCCGCTTCGAAGTGGATCTCGTCGGTGCGGATCTCCGTCGGCTGACGCGGCTCGACGACCGGTGGAGGAGGCGGTGGAACCGGAGCGGGTGTCGGGGCCGGAGGCGGCGGCTCCACCGGCGCCGGAGGCGGCGGGGGCGGGACCACGGCGGCGAACGCCAGCGGCGAGAAGGTCAGACCGACCAGGCCGGACAGCGCGCAGTCGTCGAGCTCCGTGAACCGGCACTCTTCGTTGTGGTCCATGAACTTGGCCACGTTCCAGCGCGCGCCGGCGCTGAGGGACCAGCCGCTGGTTCCGAACCAGTGACGCAGTCCCGAGACCAGGAACACCGGATTATCAGGAGCGCGATCGCCCCCCGTGTACCAGACGGTGTTGATCTCGTTGACCCAGTTGGTCGTTCCGAAGAGGCTGATGGGGATGTTCAAACCGGCGTCGAGGCGAAACTCGTTCGGGATGGAGATGTCACTGGTCCCGGCCACGACGTCATCCTGCTCACGATCTCCGCGAGCGATGTACTTCGCGGAGACAGACCCTATGCCGCGGGTCAGATGGCCACCAATGCCGAAATCCGTACCGCCCGTGGCGATTCCCGTGTCGTCATCGCCGGTCGGCAGATCGACGAACGCCGACAGGGCGAAGCGGGTCGGTGCGTCGATGGGCGAGAGGCCGAACTTCGTGGCCAGACGGACGGCACCCAGTCCGCTCTCATTGAACTCTCCGGCGTGCAGGAAGCCGTTGATGAAGCCGACGCGGTCGCCGCCATTGCTGACGATGCGGTCGTACGGCAACATCGCGCTCACTTCCCAACGGTCGGTCAGACCGACGCCGACCGAGGCGCTCAGGCGGTACAGGTCGTAGCTGAGATCCTGATACTCGCGCGCCGAAGGAGGCGCCAGATCCCGAGCCTCACCCGCGGTGAGATCCCAGTCGTTGAAGTACACGCCGAACGACCAGGTTCCCTGGCGGAGCGTGTCCGCCGTGACCGTCTCGAACAGACCCGTCTGCCCCGAATGCGTCGGGGCGAAGAACCGGAGTTGGTCATCCCGGCTGATCTCGACAGTCGCATCCTGCGCGAACAGGGACGCCGATCCAATCATGAAAAAACAAAGCAAGAAAACCAGCCGATGCTTGCAACGCAACAAGTCACACCTCCTAAACTTCTTCGAACAGTCTCTAGTATCAGCGGCTACAATGACTCGCGCCACTACAAAACGTGTGCCAGAGCGATCGACAATCTTTTCCGTAAAGACTTCAAGTGCTTGACTTTACCATAGGTTGGCGCGGGCGCCATAGTTTGGGGCGCTCGAAAAAGGACCTCCATCGCCATGGCTAGAACCCGGATTTCGGCCGCTTTCGCGGCAATTCTTACGTTTGCGACGCTCGCCGTTGCGCAGACCGAACCCCCTGCTCCGCCAACCCAGCCGCCTCCACCCACGGGCACTCCCAGCGTGCTTTCGGATGCGGCCAGTGGAGCGTACGAGCGGCGCGAGTCGCTCCCGAGCGTCAACATCTACCTCCCCGAGGGTCAGGCCAGCATCCGGTTGCGGAAGTTGATTCGCAATGTCCTGTTCGAATCGCAGATCGACTACGAGTTCGTCAACGGCGACATCTCCACGTTCCTCCGCTACAAGTACTACGCGCGCAATTACACGTACCGCATCGCCGTCTTCGACTCCATCGAGTTCCCTGACCTCGCCTCCGACGACGACCAGAGCTTCGAGCGCGTGCGCGGGGGCCTGCTCCTGGTGGGCGTGCCGAAGAACTACAACAACCGCTACTTCGGCTTGCTCCAGAACGACCGGCTCACCTTCGGCGACGTCAACCGGCCCGACGACAAGAAAAACAACATCTACGTGAAACTGGGCTACCAGTACGGAACGCAATTCGACGAGCGCATGAATGCCATCGTCGGCGAGCAGCGGGGCCGGATCACTCCCGTCCTGACCGCCTTCCGCGAGATCGGCCCGCAGCGCACCGGGTTCGCCGCCGCGGTCACCAAGTCCGCCCAGGTATGGACCGGCGACTACTCCTATACCAAACTGGAGATGGAGGGTCTGCACCGTTTCGACCTCACCTCCACTTCGTTCGTCTTCTCCCGCCTCCACGTCGGCACGTTCCTCGGGCGCCAGGAGCTCGAGAACCGCGACAACCGCTGCGACGCGTTCGAAGACGGCGCGACCATCATCGACACCGATCTCGACGGCGACGGCGACATCGAATCCGGCGAGCGCTTCCGCGCCTGGGAGTGCTACGCCATTCCTCAGTCCGAGCTGTTCCGCCTCGGCGGCCGCGAAGCCTTGAAGGGCATCTCCGGCAACGACAGCGCCATCGGCACCAACGAAGTGCACCTCACCAACGAAGTCTTCGTCCCCATCTTCCGCAACCGCGACTACAAGCTCTGGTCCCTGCATTGGAACACGCTCTACGGCATCGGCTACGTCGGGGTGGGAACGGTCGGTTTCCTCAGCGACCAGATCGCCGACACCAAGCGCCTCGTCGTCGACGCGGGCATCGGCACCGAGTCCGCCCTCCGCTTTCAAGACTGGGACGTCTACCTCAGCGTCGTCTACGCCCACCCCGTCCGCCGCCCCGACGACATCGACAAGGGCCGCGGCGTGCGATTCTCCGTGCGCACCGTGCGGTAACTGGCGTTGTCGGTTGTCAGTCGTCGGTTGTCGGGTTGTCAGTTGTCGGTGATCGGTTGTCTGCACCCAGTCGCGCCACGGATGGATCACCCCGAACCGAGAACCGACAACTGACAACCCAACCCACTGGACACCGACTTCCGGGAAGCTGTACTAAGGCTATGCCAACCAGCGCTGCCGGCCGTGCCGGTCAGAAGCGATCGAGCTTCACTTCCACCGAGCGCACGCCGTTGATGGAGCGCAGGACCGCCATGGCCACGTCCTTCTGCAACTCGTGGCGCACATGGCCGGCTACTTTGAGCTTGCCCTTGACGGAAGTGACACTGAACTGGCAGCCGTCGAGGGAGCGGTGGACGGCCAGCTCTCGCTCCGCGGCGCGGGCGATGGCGGCGTCCTCGTGCTTGACGATCTGGATGAGATTGGCAACGCGGCGATAACCGAGGGTCTGAGCGTATTGGTTGAGAGTCTCGGCCTGAGCCTTGTCGGTCGCGCGGCCGCGGATGATCACGATGCCGGCGATCTCGTACACCTGCAGGCGGTCGATCGTGGCTCCGGCAGCACGGAAGGCATTGGTGAGGTCGGTCGTTTCCGGAGTCGCAGCGGTCGCGGCCGGGGAAACAGCCGCCAGAACGACTGCGATGGCAACGGCTTGCATGATCGTGCGCGTCATTCGATTTGCCTTCTCCTCATCACGGAGTTAGCACCCCTCGTGCCACTGCTCAGTTATTAGTTCGGAGAGAGTTTAGCGCAAACCGTCGCAAATTTTTACAACTTGTGGGAAGGCCGCTCCCACCGAACCGACACCGGACCCTCGCGATCCCTGGCGGGCCTGGCCTCCGCGTGGTGGATGTAGACCCTCCACAACAGCGTCATGGCCAAAGCGAGCAGAACGACGATCCCAGCGAACGAAGCGAGTCTGCGAGTCACGTCGAAGGGGCAGAGCAATGCCATTGCCAGTTACAATTGATCCACGCAAAGCGGCCGCCCGCGAGTCGACCCTCCACCTCGGCAAGAACGCCGATGCCATCCCGCGGGCAGCGCGTTGCCGACCCCGAACTGACCCATGCCTCGCATCCACCTGCTGCCTTCCGATCTCGTGAATCAGATCGCCGCCGGCGAGGTGGTCGAGCGCCCCGCGTCCGCCGTCAAGGAGTTGATCGAGAACGCCATCGACGCGGGAGCCACCACCATCGACGTGCTTCTCGAAGCGGGCGGCCGGAAGCGCATCGAGATCCGCGACAACGGCTCCGGCATGAGCGAGGACGACGCCCTGCTCGCGCTCGAACGCCACGCGACGTCCAAGATTGCCAACTTCAGCGACCTCACTCGGGTGCGCACGCTCGGTTTTCGCGGCGAGGCTCTCCCCTCCATCGCCTCGGTCTCCCGCTTCACCCTGATCACCTCCGACACGAACACCGGCGCCGCGACCGAGATCGAATGCGATCCCCTCACCGGCCAGCGAACGTCCCGCCCCTCGGCCCGCGACCGCGGCACGACCATCAGTGTGCGCGAGCTCTTCGAGAACGTGCCGGCCCGCCGCAAGTTCCTGCGCAGCCCCGATGCCGAGTTCCGCTCCATCGTCACCGTCGTCGCTTCCTACGCACTGCCTCTCCCCTCGCGCGCCTTCCGGCTGGAGCACAACGGGCGCCTCGTTCTGGATCTCCCGCCCGCCGTCAACGCACGCGAGCGCGCCCTGCAAATCCTCGGCAGCGAGGCACGGGAGCACCTCGCCGACTTCGACGCTCAGATCGGCGCCGCCCGCGCTTACGGCTTCGTCACCCGCAACCTCCGCTTCGGCAGCAAGCGCAATCAGTACTTCTTCGTCAACGGCCGGCTCGTCAAAGACCGCGTGCTCTCCCACGCCGCGAACCGCGCCTGCGAGGCCTTCGACTTCGACGGCCATCCCGGCATCGTGCTCTTCCTGGAGATCGACCCCGAGCTCGTCGACGTGAACGTGCACCCCGCAAAGACCGAGGTGCGGTTCCGCGACTCCTCGCAAGTCCACGTGGCGGTGGAGCAGGCCATCAAGAGGGCGCTCGGCGGAGCGGAGGAAGGGGCCACGCTCATTCGGGACGCACCCCAGGCGCCACTGGCCAACCAGCACTCAGCACTCAGCACTCAGCACTCAGCACCCAGCACTCAGCACCCGTCCCTCTTTCCCCCGAACCGCTACGACTCCGGGCCCCGCTGGACTCCGGAGTTCACGCCACTCTTCCAGAGGGAGGCGCTCGTTCAGCCACCGCTGGGGAACACGCTCGCGGAAACGAGGACCACCTCGGTTCTCGAAGAGGAACCGCAGCTCGGCGACCTGCAGGGCCGCGTCATCGGGCAATACCGGATGAGCTACATCCTCGTGGACATGCCCGGAGGCCTCCGCCTCGTCGACCAGCACGTCGCCCACGAGCGCGTGCTCTACGACCGCTACCTGGCCCGCGTCGAAGCGCGCGATCCCGTGTCGCAGACACTGCTCACACCCATCCTCTACGAAAGTGGCGCCGCCGAATGCGCGGCGCTCGAGTCGCATCTCGCCGAGTTGCGCGAGGTCGGCTTCGACATCGAGCGCTTCTCCGGAAACTCTTTCGCCATCGCCTCCGTGCCGCCCGAGCTCCTGCGCACCGACATCGACTCATTCCTCCGCAAAGTCATCGACGCCTCGCTCGAAGAGAAGTCGTCCCATCTCACTCACGTCCGCGAGCGCATCACCGCCTCGCTCGCGTGTCAGGCCGCCATCAAGGTTCATCGCCCGCTGGGCGGAGAAGAGATGGCCCGCCTCGTGGCCGAGCTGCTCCGCTCCTCCAACCCTTTCGCCTGCCCCCACGGCCGCCCCATCATCGTCGACATCAAGCACCTCGACATCGAACGGCACTTCCACAGGAAGTAGCTTTCGCGTCTTCGCGCGAGTTGTCGGTTGTCGGTTGTCGGTTGTCGGCGGTGCTTCCGCCTTCCGCCCGCTACGCGGCAGGACATTTTCGTGCGGCACGGGGTACCGCGTCAGCGGTACAGAGACGGTAGCCAGGGGTTGCGCGAAGCGCCACCCCTGGACTCGGAGTTGCCCCCTCGTCGCACCGCGTCAGCGGTGCGGAGACCGGCTCGCGAAAGTTTTCTCCGCACCGCTGACGCGGTGCGATTTGGATGGACCTCGTGAACCAGGGGTAGCTCGCTTCGCTCGCGACCCCTGGCTACCGTCTCTGTACCGCTGACGCGGTACTGTACCGCTACGCGGTACATGTCCAAACTCCAGCGGCGGTGCTTCGCCCGCCTCCACATCCCGTAGAACCATCGCAAAGCAATAAGGTTTGATGTCTACGAGATCACAGGCTGCCGCGCCCCCCGACAACCGCCAACTGACAACCGCCAACTGACAACTGACAGCCCATGAGACTCCCCGCCATCCTGCGACCGACCCGGCTCGACCCGCGCGCTTTGGGCGCGAAAGGGGAGCGCCGCGCGGCCTGGTTCTACCGGTTGCGCGGCTATGTGGTCGTCGCCCGGAACGTGCGGCTCCCCGCGGGCGAGATCGACCTGGTGGTCCGGCGCGGCGCGACGATCGTCATCGCCGAGGTGAAGTCGCGACAGAGCCTCACCGCGGGGGAAGGCCACGGTGCCGTGGGCCGTACGAAGCGCGAGCGGATGATCCGCCTCGGCGATCAATACGCCGCCCGCCATCCCGGCGCCCAGCTCCGCTACGACATCCTCTCCCTCTTCTGGACCGGCCGCCGCTTCGTCGTCACTCACTACCCCGACGCCTTCCGCCCCATCGCGGACGCGAATCGTCCGTGGGTGTGGAGGGCGTGAGCTCCCTTCGTCCCTTCGTAGTCGAGTCTTCGAGTCTTCGAGTCTTCGAGTCGTCAAGTCGTCTCACAGTCTCAAAGGCTCACAGTCTCATAGGGTCCTGGCCACGAGCGTCTATGAGACTGTGCGCCTATGTACCTGTGAGACTCCTCGATGGAGACGGGCGACGCGACGACTCGAAGACTCGAAGACTCGAAGGCTCGACGACCCGGCACGCGACACCCGAGAAGGAAGACGGAGAGGCTATTGACCCCGGAGTTCCGCGTCCAGGCGGTGCCGGCCGTCCGGCCAGGCCTTGAGGAAGGCGCGCCACATCACCGTCGTGTTCAACTGCTCGGCGAGCTCGTACTCCGCGGCCTCCGTGCGGCAGCGGCGGGCTTCGTCGGCACGCGGGGCATCCGGATACGTGGCCAGGTATTCGTCCCAGGCCCCGGTCGTGCCTTTCTCCCATGCGGCGTGGAAGTCGCCTTCCACGATGGCCTGCCTCGCGATGGCGCGTCGCTCTTCCGCCTTCTCCAGCCACAGCAGCCGCTCGTGCGCGTCATGGTCGCGCAGCCCGTCGGGGTGGTTGAGCAGGAACAGTCCGTACGCGGCGACGGTGTCCCTGGCCCGCGCTTCTTCGTAAGCGAGTTGCTCCCGCAAGTAGCGCTCCGCCTGCGCGCTGCGGCTGCTGTCCGGAAACTCGTCGAGATAGGCCTGCCAAGCCCCGGAGCTCTTCGCCTCCACGGCCACGCTGTAGGCCGTCTCTTCGCGCACGCGGGCCGCGTCGAGACGCCCGCGAGCCGCATCCGCGTGACGATCGCCCGCCCAGCGCTCGAGATACGAGCCCCAGGCTTCTTCCGTATCGAGCGCACCCGCGGCGTCGTAGTCCAGCCGCTCCTCAATGGCCCGCTCCGCCTCTTCCGCGCGGTACATGGGAAACCTCGCGCGATAGTCCCGAAAGGCCGCGTACGTGTCCGCCGCCTGCGCCACGACCCACGCCTCCGACGCTTTCTGTTCCTCCGGCCCGACTTCCTTGGTGCGCATGCGCGGAACTTCGGTGCGCGTGAAGTGACCGATCTCCCGCGAGGCGAACGGTGCCAACGCCTCGGCCAGATCGCGGGCCGTCGGCCATCGTTGCCCGCGCTTCTTCTCCAGCGCACGCAACACCACCGCTTCCAGACCGTCCGGCAATTCCAGCACCGGATTCGCCTCGTGGAACGTCCGCGGCGCCTCGGTCAGGTGCTTGACGATGTACGCGTTCGGAGTGCGGGCGATGAACGGCGGCACGCCGGTCAGCATCTCGTACAACACCAGCCCCAGCGAGTAGAGATCCGCACGTCCATCGAGCGACTCCCCTTCCTCCAACTCGCCCAGGTGCTCCGGGGACATGTACTTCGGATTGCCGACGAAGACTCCCGCCTGCGTCGTGTCCACGTTCGGCCCGGTCACGTCCTTGGCCACACCAAGATCGATGATCTTCACCACCAGAGTGTCGTCCCCACCGAACGCCAGCATCACATTGTCGGCCGAGATGTCGCGGTGCAGCATGCCCCGGCGATGGATCGCATCGAGGCCGGTCAGGACCTGCAGGGCTACCTCGATGGCCAACGCCAGCGGAAAGCGCCCATTCGCCGACTCCCACTCGCGCAAGGTCGTCCCGTCGATGTACTCGGTGACCATGTAGCTCGTCCCGTCCGCCAGGATCGAGAAGTCGTGGACCGCGGCCACATGCGGGTGATGGATCTGCGTGGCCAGCCGCGCCTCACGAAGAAAGCGCTGCCGGTACAACGGATCCGCCGTCAGCGCGCTCTTGATGACTTTGATGCACCGGAACGCGCCCAGGTGAACGTGACGAGCCTTGTAAACCTCACCCATGCCGCCGGCCCCGAGAAGTCCGACGATCTCGTACTTCCCCTCGAGCAGCGTCCCCGCCTTGAAGCCTGTGGTGGTGGCAGCCATGGGCGGGAGTCAGGATACCGCGTGCCGGGGCGCACTTTGTCTCGTGCCCGGTTGTCGGTTGTCGGTTTCGGGCACCTCTTCGCATTCGGGTCTCCGAAGCGTCGTAGGTCCGTCCCGCGTTCGCGATGCGCAACGAACCGACAACGGACAACCGACAACAACCGTTCAGCGCGCGCGAACGGCTCGCGCCACGAGCCCCACTCCTCCGACCAGCAGCACCAGCATCACCAGCGTGTTGAACAGACTGGTCGGGCGGAAGTAGATGTCGAGGTTCA
>Ga0307505_10002820_pt1 | contig 11589 bp, 14 predicted proteins | sample 23_S_MG_FD_202183 | JGI IMG/M metagenome (GOLD analysis project Ga0307505, IMG submission 202183) | Soil microbial communities from Populus trichocarpa stands in riparian zone in the Pacific Northwest, United States - 23_S | ecosystem: Environmental > Terrestrial > Soil > Riparian zone > Trees...
TCAGATGTACTGGGGGCTAACCCGCGTCACGTTCGTGGCTTGTGTGGCCGGTGAGCGAGGTTGTAAGTGAAGTTTTGGATGTGTCGTGCGAGCATGTTTTGAAATGCGTTGATGGAAGCTCCCCGGGGGGGACGCTGTTCAAACCTGTAAGTGGTTGGCATTCAAGGCGAGCATTCTGGTGCCATCCTGCGCCGCCGGGTCTGTTGGACTCACTGCAGCGGAGGGCACACTTTCAAATAACTTCTCCACCGTAATGCGACAGGTAGGCGGAGTTTAGCTACACCGGCTCATGCGCAAGTATGGTGTTTGTCTCTGTCGACCTTGGAAACGCCAGCGTAAACGTCGTCCCAACTCGTTCCTCCGTCAGGAAGGTCACAGTGCCCGCATGTGCCTCGACGATGCGTTTCACGATCGCCAAGCCCAGACCCGTACCCTGAGTCTTGCCCTGAGTGACAAATGGGGTGAATAACTTGTCCCGTATCTCTTCGGGGATTCCGGCGCCGTTGTCCGATACTTGGATGGCCACGCCATTCTCAGTACTGTTCACGTCGACGGAGATTCGGCCACCCGATGGCATGGCATCACGCGCATTAGTAATCAGGTTTTGCAAGACTCTCCAAATCTTCACGCGATCGCCACGAATGACCGGTGTCGCACCTGGCTCTGAAGTGTATGAGCAGGTCAGAGTAATACCGAACGATGCGCAAACCGGACCGTATGTTTCTTCGACTTCTCTGACGATACGGGCCAAGTCAATGGGATCATGAGTGATCCGAAGTTCGCCGCGAGTGAAGTCCATGATGTCGTTTCGCATGCCCACGATCATTTCGACTTCTCGCCCGATCGTGTCGACGTGCTTCGATCGCTTCTCTGGCGTGAGATCACTATTCTTCAGTATCTCAGCCAATCCAAGAATCGTCTGAAGCGGGTTGCTGAGATCGTGGATCAGTGCCGCCATCTGCTCGCCAATCGTCTTCAGTCGTTCTGCTTGCCTCAGCTGAGACTCAGCATCCCGAAGGGCCTGTCGCTGAATCGCTTCCTTCAACTCTCGCTGAACCGCTGGGACCAGACGATGCAAGTTGCTCTTCATGACGTAATCGTGAGCGCCGGCTTTCATGGCAGCCACAGCCGTCTCTTCGCTGATCGTGCCAGAGACGATGATAAAGGGAACATCAATGCCAATGCGATGAACATAGTCGAGTGCCTGAACTCCACTAAACTGCGGAAGCGTGTAGTCGCTAATCACTACGTCCCATAGCCCGGCGACCAGTGCTCCGTTCAAGGCTCCCGCTGTCTCCACTCGCAGGCAGTTTGGCTCGAAGCCACCACGGCGCAGTTCCTGTTCGATCAGAAGGGCGTCGTCTTCTTGGTCTTCGATCAAAAGGACATTGAGCATCGGCTTCATCAATAACTCCGCGCTGGGGTTGGAGTTTCGTTCAGGAGCAGCCAATAGAGACCCAGGCTGCGAACCGCTTCAACGAATTGTGTGAAATCCACCGGCTTCCGAATATAGCTGTTGGCCCCCAGGCTGTAGCCCTTGATCAGATCCTGCTCTTCCTTCGACGACGTGAGAATCACGACCGGAAGGAACTTGGTGCGTTCGTCCGTGCGGATCCGTCGGAGCACTTCCAGGCCATCGATCTTGGGAAGCTTCAGGTCCAGGAGAACAACTTGAGGCAGCCGCTTATTGTCATCCCAATTGGAGCCTTCTTTGCCGAACAGGAAGGCAAGCGCCTCGACGCCGTCGCGCGCGACTACAATTTCATTGGTGATATTGCTCTGCTTCAACGCACGGAGAGTCAATGTCACGTCGTCCGCGTTGTCTTCCACGAGCAGGATCGTCTTGTCCGTCATCGCTTTCTCCTTGTGTATCCATGGGCTCGACCGTGAAATAGAACGTCGCCCCACAATTGACTTCACCCTCGGCCCAGACACGACCTCCGTGTCTGTGGATAATGCGCTGCACGGTCGCCAGACCGATTCCATTTCCTTCAAACTCCTCGGCAGAGTGGAGTCGTTGGAAGGCTCCGAACAGCTTGTCGGCGTAGGCCATGTCGAAGCCAGCGCCGTCGTCCTTCACGAAGAACACTGTCCCGCCGTGTTTTTCGATCACCCCGCATCGAATATGAGCGTGGGGCTTCAGCGCTGTATACTTCCATGCGTTACCTATCAGATTTTGCAGGACCGCTTGAAGCAAGTGCGGATCACCTTGTGCGCTCATCTGGCCGTCGATGAGGACGTCCACCTGGCGGTCGGGAAAGTGTTGGCGCAACTCGCGAACGATCCCGTTCGCCATTTCTGTCAGATCGACGTGCCTCGTGTGCATTTCCAAGCGCGCCATTCGCGACAGTTGAAGCAGGTCGTCAATCAGTGCCCCCATGCGTTGGGCAGCGGACCGGATACGATGCAAATAGCCCGTGGCCGTGCTGTCCAGTGTTTCGCCGTAGTCTTCGAGTAGTGCTCGGCTGAACCCGTCGAGGCTCCGCAGTGGCGTTCTCAGATCATGAGAGACCGAGTAGCTGAATGTTTCCAGCTCCCGGTTCGCCTCACGCGCTTCGCGGTTCCGCTCTTCCAGTTCTAGGTTCAGTCGCCGCGTTTCCTCCTCGTGGAGCTTCCTCTCCGTCAAGTCGCGGGCGATTCCGAAAATGTGACCGCCCTTGCTGTCCGGTGCGCGGCAGACCCAGTTCAGCCAGACGTAGGAGCCGTCGGAGCGCCGGTATCTGTTTTCAAAGGACGTGACGTCATGACCTTGCGTCAGCTTCGTTGCAGCAGCAATGGTGGACTCAAGATCCTCAGGATGCACGAAATCGAGGTAGGGCTTGGATAGCAATTCCTCCGTTGAGTACCCCAGCGTCTTCGCCCATGCTTGATTTATCCGTTTGAACATCCTGTCAGTTCCGGCGATGCACAGCATGTCCAACGAGACGTTGAAGAACTGATCGAACTGTTCGGTGGCACGACGCCGCTTCTCGTCGAGACGGTTCATCGACATGGCAATCCAGGTCAGTGCGGCGACGAATGCGACTGTCACGGTGAGTGCGAATATGGATGTGCCTAAGCGCGCGCCGTACATGCCCGCTCCTTCGCCCTCGAGACGGAGCCATCCAACGAACAACGGCAGCACCACTGCCATCGGCAACATGAACCGCAGCATCAGTCCGCCGGACGTTGGACGTCGAAGCAAACCGACAATCCCATGATCGGGATGTGCACAGAGTATCCCCATGCTGAGCAACAAGAATGCGGCCGCCGTGTGCATTGCCATGGGTGTATAGGTCGCGAGGCCTGTGAGCCATTCGACCTCGTAGGCATACCCCACCAGCACGAAGAGCGAAATGGCTGACCCGATCGTACAGCTGATCTGAGCCGCCATCGAGGCAAATCGTGAAGCATTGAGGCAGACCGAAGTCCCAAGCAGCATGAAAGCAATCGCCGCTGTGGGTGCCATCCTACCGAGGTACACCGTTCGTGATGCGCCGGGGCTCTCGGGAAATATGAACTGATCGATCCCCCAATCGATGCCAAAGACATACTGGGAGAGCGAGAGTAATCCAATGCCAGCGACGAGAATCGCAAGCAGACGTGCCGATATGCGTCCAGCCTGTGAAGTTGAAGAGGTCTGTTGGAGGGCCAATGCGAGTCCCAGGAGGACCAGACAAAGGGCTGTATTCGGCTTCATCGAAATGAAGTCCGGACGAACAGACTTGAGTAGAGGATTGTCTATCAACCAGCCGATCAGAACTGCCAAGCCGATGGCGGCAGCTGAAAGTGCTAGCACTATGGAAATGCGTCTGAATCGACCCGAACCGACCATAGGGACTATATCGGCACGGTTTCTTGCGACACTACCCCTCGTCGCGGGGGAAGGGGTCGAAGTGAGAGCTCATCGTCGCATGCTCACCCGGCTTCGATCAACCACCGCACTGAAAGCCCCGTGAACACCAAGCCGCCGATAACGGCCCAAGCCATGCCCTCGCCGTCACGGGTGTGAAAGTGCCATTTGATGCCGTTGTAGATTGACCACGCGGCCGCCACGCTGCCAAGAACGTGCGCACCCTTGCCCGCGATAGTGGATGGACCTTCTGATAGGAAGTACCAGTAACAGAAGAGTTCAACGGACAACATCAGTCGATTGAACGAGACCATTGAATCCTCCATGCTTCAAGACTGACAGTGCGCCGTCGGGCCAAGGTGTGTGAGGACCTGCATATCACTTCGTGTCACTAACGCAATTAGCGTCCGAACGGCCCCGGCTTCGGCTGTTGCTTGTCCGGAATTCCTTTCGCCTTGTCTTGGTGTTTCTTGTCATGCTGCTTCTGGCTCTTCGCCTTGTCCTTCTTGCCGCCTTTGTCTCCCATTGCCTGCTCCTCTCGAGCGAACGTTGCACACCTCGCGTCAACTTCAGACCAAATCTTTGACCAGTCTCTCCTTGAATGCCTTGCGCTTCGCACTCGTCAGAAGTGATGATGGCAACCTCATCGCCAATAGGTCCAAAAACGCATCGGCCTCAGATTCAACCAACCTCCGCATCATACCGGGGTAGTTTCGATAGATGACCGTCTGGATCGCTACGCGCACTACTCCACCGACGGACGTCCCTCTCTCTTTCGCGATCTTGCGGAGTATGGAGAGTTCATTCAGTTCGAGAATCAGCGAAAACGGTTGAACAACTTTCTTGGCTGACGAAGATCGGCGCTGGCGGGCAGCTTTGCTTCGTGGCATCAGATTCACCTTTCGTTGGCAGTCCTGCTGTGCAATCGGGCTGAGGGCTACAATCTATAAGTCCCCACCGTGAAGTGCTATCGGAGAAAGAGACTCGCCACCCCTCGTCGCCGGGGCGGAGCCTCACATCGAGAGCGACTGCGCGATTGATATCAAGTTTCCGATGACGTGCATGGCAATGGGTATCCAGAGCGACCCACTCTTATATCGAGCAAGTCCAAGTATAACGCCGTCAAGCGCGACCAGTGCCAGTGTTTCGATACCGTATGAGTAGTGCATTGCCGCCCAGAAAATAGCCGTGACGAGTATCGCTCCATACGGCCCCAACGATGTCTTGCGAAGGCGGAAGAAAATGACTCCGCGCATCACAAGTTCTTCTGCGAGCGGTCCAGCCAAGCCGATCGCTACAACCCGAATCGCGAGAATCAGAAACGGATAATTCGGCCAAGGCTTCGCCTGCTCGAGGCCGAAGTTGTTGATTATCCACTCACTGGCTACAATCCACACCAGCCAAAATCCGATCCAGCCCACGATGGCCAGTGCCCTCGGTCGACAGAAGCCAATATCATCACGAAGCGACATTCCCCGTTTCGCGCTCAAGAAGAGAGCCAGTGCGCCGAATCCAACGGGGATGGCGAGCTTCAGGAGCGTCGAAGCAAGTAGTGAATCCATGGAGTCTTTCTCCGCATCTGACTCATTGCAGTCTTGCTGATCCTCGTCGCCGGGGCGTGGCCAGCGATTCAGACCTCGTTAGTCGCAGACCACCAACGCAGCGATCGTGCTCTAACGATTAGCTCGTAAGTCTACCGTCACATGCCTGCTCCATTGCGTTATGGTATCCAGGACTTCACGAAACTGTCTTGTTCGCTCGATGTCCGGCTGTCCGCTTTCGATCGATGAAAGTATATAGCGCTTCCCTGGTCGCACACAATCACTCCTGGGTTGAGATTGAATTGGCCAACGTGCAAAGGGGATGGCGTCGATTCCTTTGACGCGCCGACCAAAGAAATCTATCCACGCATGCCGCAATTCGCCTGGTTCTGCTCCCTGCAGATGCGTCTCACCCAATTGTTCGGCCGAAGCTCCGAATAACTCCACGTTCACGACAACGACCGGGTATCTGCTCACAAAGTCGGAGTCGAGTGTATCCCACCTGACAAATTCTTCCTCCTCGTCAGGTGCTAGCTGGATTATCGTGTTCGGGATCTGTGCAACGTTTCGACTTTCGCTGAGGGTGCCGCACGTCGGTAGATTATCGAAATCAAAGTGACCGAGATAATGCCCTTCGATACCTCGTTCGATGAGCGCACGAGCTGAAACGTATACACCGGGTATACAGCATGGCACTCTCGAGTTATTCCGTGCGCGTACTCTTGTCTCGAGAATGAACGTGCTGTCCTCCTCGTTCTTCCCTTCACAAGTTATGACTCTCGGCTGGACCGTCACGTTTAACGTGAGATCCGAACGCGCGACGCTTTCCTTGCTCTCAAAGCGTCTCTTCCGGAAGCCAGTCAGGAAATAGACGACAGAGGTCAGGAGAGCCCCGAGCAATACTCCTAATAACTGTGAATCCATGATGACACCCTCGGCATATCACTGAGATGTAAGTAGTCAACGCAGCCCCCCTCGTCGCCGGGGCGAGGCTCGAAACCCGAAACAACGATGTGAGCTACCTCAATCTAGTTCTTGGGAGGCATCCAATACGACCTCTGCGGAAGTACCGGATCAGCTCGATACCAGGTATGTGCAACTGTCATTTCTCCTGATTAATGTGTAGCCACTTACTTCATGACTTACGTGGCGCGACTTTCGGATTGACGTGCAATCGTGTCTGCCAACTTTTGCGCCTCGGCCCGCGCAGCGTCGACAGCGGCGCTTGAGTATCGTCGTTCTTCGTGTCGCCCTAGTTCCATATTGTAGATTCCGACAGCGACCTCATCGAGTGGGCTCGTTAACTCAGCGGCAAAGTAAGATTGAATCAGCGGCATACGGAGCTGCCCTGCCCAACTTAGGGACTTCTCTTTAAAGAGATACACAGCGAAGCCTCGATCTGGACACAGATCAACTCTTGAGACTTCCCCCGACACAGTGAAGCTTGTTGAAACTATGCAATTGATCCTCCGGCCGAACTCCAACGCGACGTGACCCGAACTCTCGAATTCGTCACAATACACGTTGAGATGAATAATGAAATCTGACAATCTGCGCTCATTGGGAATCGACCTTTTCAAGTGTCTCCAGAATGTTTCTTCGAGATAGTCTATCGCGGCTTCGCGCCCAGTGCGATGGTAATGCCTCACTGCCCAACCCCACACTTTGAATCCTCCGATGCGGAATCCATGTTGCTGAGTCGTCTTAGTTGCCAACCACCGTCGCGGGTCTGATCGTAAGTTCTCAAGCTCTGTATGTGACACTCTCATCGGCTCACCGACTGAATATTTGGGTATCGAGCCAGTACGGCTGTCGTTTCCCTCGCAAAGCGACGGTACATGCCGATGGCTTGATCAACGTCGATCTGTGGATTGATGAGTTCCGGAAATTGCTCGACCAACTCCGGATTCCTGTTCGCGGGGATTTCAGTAAATGGAGCTATGAACTCAAGCAGCTCGATCAAGTTTCTTTTTCCTTCGTCCTCCGCAGATAATCCGAGAACATCCTCGGTTAGTATGTCTCGATTCCATGGTCCGCTCGAGAGGTCGTTGTGCTCAAGGGCAATACGGCGCGCAAGACACGGAATACACTCGCCACAGTGTTTGATCGATCCAAGTCGTGCGCTTCTCCAGCAACTGACCGATTTGGGAATCGCGTGGATCATATCTCCGCTAATGCAACTCACGACTTCGGCCTTCGTCATGTATAAGAATGGGTTTGTTACATTGAAGCCGTCGATGTTAAGAAGTCGAGACAAGAGCGATTCCATGATATGCAAGAACTCAGGATCTGCAGTATGTGTTGAAAAGGGACCCATGCGGGCCGCACTTAATGGCAAGTGGATTGCGAACTGTCCATTCTCGGCCATCATAACGATGCTTCTGTATCCTATACGTCTTGCCGAAAGAGCAGCTAATGTTAGAAAGAGGAATGAGCGCGAACGTTGTGAATTCTCTCGATTTGCGTCCGCAGGGAAGTCCATGCCTCCGTGACGGCGACCAAAGACCGTGAAGGACGCACTGTCCAGCCGTCTGCGGTAGACAGTTCCTAGACTTGACAGTAACTCAACTTGACTTCGGGTAGTGACTTGGTTGTGAGTCTTATGGCTGACAAACAATGTCGGGATGTCACCATCAAGCAATTGAGACGCGGCGCAGAGGGAATCTAACCCACCAGAGAATAGCAACACAACGCCCTCCCGTGCGCTCGGGAATTCTGAGCCGTCCTCTGTCACGCCCTGCCGCGGTGTGAATGAGAGAGTCCACGTATCTCTCGTCAAGATATGCAGAGCAAACTCTAGTTGCTCTCGCGCCCGCTCAAACGCATGCACGTTGGACACTTCTGTTTCAAGGGAGATGTCTCGCGGATAGTCATCGCCGTAGCCTCTGAGAATCCCAATGTCCGTTCCATATACGCCCGCTGCGAACTCTAAGAGATCCAACTCAAGCGATGTAATGCTGCCGAACCGCCCTCTGAAGGTCTGCGCCCCGGTGACCAAGTTAGTTCCTGGAGCAAGGACAAGGCTCACTGGAGAACTCGTCATTGGATTTCCGGTCGAGGTCGCTCTTATCATTCGGCCGCTCGTAATGCGTTAATTACCCTATCCACGTACGATACCCATTCCGACGCGTTCTTGGGATCTCCGGGCACGTTGCGAATTACTCTCGAGACATGGTCGCGTATCTCGCCCTTGAATGCTCGTAAATCTGCCACCGTCTTGTTCCGTAGTTCCCGACCCACGTACCCAGGCGCGTCGCGTGATACGTAGTAATCGGTGAGCTCTACAAAGAGACGCTCCCGCCAGGAGGACACAGAAGATTGGTTCGCTATTGTGACAGCAAGGGCTCGTTTTGCGCACTCACTCACAATTGAGCTTGCCCGTTCATGTATGATTAGAGACCTCGCGGTCACTTGTGCCACGGATCCAGAGGACTCATTTCTTGCGATTTGATGTATTCCGAACAACGCCGTTGAACCCAGGTTTTGAACTACTGAACTATCCGGCGGAGTATTTGCGCGCCAAATCTGATTGAGAATTCTGCGGATCGGCACATCGGCGGATGTATATCCCGCTGCAACCGCCTTCCAAGGAAGAGTATCTGGAGATCTCTGGTTTACTGATGTTCCCATCAGTTCCTCCTTAGCATTCCGTCCTTGATAAGCCTTTGTATTTCGTTCGACACGTCCCCCACACTCACCGTGAGTTGGGAAAAGAGTCGCTTCCAATCAACGGCCGGTCTCAACATGACATTCTCTCGAATGAGCTTCACGATGAGCCCAAGATCCTCGGCTTTAATGAACGTTAATGCGGTTTGGCATCTTCCGTAGAATTCGTTTCTTCGGTCTGTTAGCTGCCGGTCAGTTTGAGTGAACTCAGACGAGACAACAATGAGTGCATGGACACGCCCGAAATAGGCGCTATACTGGTTGTTAAATCGTTCGGTGTAATCGGAGAAACGGCGCAGATCGTCTGCGCTTACCGGGAAACCCTCGGCATACGCCTTGGTGTCAAGGAGCAGAACAGTTCCGACAGTATCAAATACTACACCATCCGGCAACTTTTCAAAGGAACGATCCCGCCCATATCTACGGCCTTGGCCACCCAATACATATTGCAGAGACTGTTTCGAGAACTCCTCGAGCAGGTCATTCGGCTCACCGACAAATCCCTCTGGAAGGCGATTGTGGCCAAGATCATTGAGTAGTGCCGATAGAGTGTCGTCATGGACGATTCGCGATTCAATCGGCCCTCCTAATAGACGGAAGAATTGCTTTATGTCGAAGTGTGGAATATTCTCAATGGAGCATGTTCCGATGGTGATAGGAAATGAGTTTCCCCCCTCGGCCAATTTTTCGAATTGCCGCTTGTGAGGTAAGAGAACTTCCTCCGGACCATACAATAAGACAAACGGCAAGCTGTGCCCGAACGCAGTGAATGAATGCATGTGCAAGATTGCGGTCGCGGGCATCAATCGCTGAATCCGATCCAAATGAAACCCACTAAGTAGAAGCGTACGGACCAATTCTGGTAACTGCTCGGAACTCATAGGCATTGGCCCTTTTCGCAACCAGTTTCAAGGTGCGGCATGCGCTTTCTCGAAGCTATTCTGCTCCACTTCGAGCCGGCTACACCGTCACTTGTTCGAGCAAACCTGCAACATCAAGGCCGGTGTTTCTTGCTACGGACATGGCTGGCAATACTCCGTCGCCGGATTCGCGTTGCGGAAGGCGACGGGCGATGACGGAATTGCGCGTCATTGATTGCCGACTGAATCTTTGCATGAACACTTCTGCTGCAACCATTCAACCAATTGGGTTGCTGCAACAGAAGAGGGCTCTCTGCTGAAATCCCCACTTGTTGCCAATACAAGTTCAGTCGAATCGCCGTCTCCAGATGCGTACAAAAATCCGCGAAAGCTCGTTGCTCCGGCGTCGTTAGCAGTCTGTTTCTCCTCCGATGGTGGAGTTTTCGAGGCTTTATCGATCAACACACGCATATCATTGAGTTCAGACACACTTACGCGACACAAAATACTGTCGTTCATCTGAAATCGCCGCTGCAGTAGTTCCGCTTCTCGACCGCGCCATTCTTGGGACTTTATGGTATCGCGAAGCGCACTGCAGTCGTATCGGTGCACGTTACCACTCGCATCCACATAACACCCACCGCAAGAAAAACCCCACGCGTAGTTAATGCGGAATACCTCGAAGATCATGGCATTGGGTCGGAGTTCGACAGTCCGAGCCGCTGGCTGACAGCCCAAGCTCGACAGGAGGGCGAGTACTACAAGCAGGGATAACGTTTTCATCGAAATTGGCTACTTCAGTAGTACCATTTTCCGTGTCTGCGTGCTCTTGCCCAACGTGATCCGATAGAAATAAACCCCGCTTGCGAGTTCCGAACCATTTTGGTCGCGAGCATTCCATGTCACCCTATGCCGTCCTGAGGGGATCGACCCCAAGTCCTCATGATAAACTCGCTGACCGAGAACATTGAAAACATCGAGTCTCGCCTCTACATAGTTCGCGGACGTAAAGCTCAGAGTAGTTGAAGCATTGAACGGATTAGGAAAGTTCTGGTCTAGAGTGAAGCTGACCGGCACAGACCCAGCTTCATCGTCATCAAACACACCGGAGGGAGTATCCCGGCCCTCGAATCGCCAATTGGCGAAAGATGTGCTCGTCGCAATAGCCTGAAACGATCCGACCGACTGATTCAATTCCGGATTGTATCCGATCTTCCACAGATTGTCCCCCGATCCGCCATCGTACTGCAGCACAATCTTCGTATCGTTCGGCGAGAACGACGGTCGTCCGTATGATGTCCCGTTGCTTGAGATCGCTGCGAAAGTATTCTCACTTAGGTTGGCGGTGTTCACGAATACCGAGTCATCAAATCGAATGAAATCGAATGCGATAAGATCAGGGTGGATCTTCCCGAGGGTTGGGTTTCCTACTTGAACTCCAGGAGCGACTGTCGGAAGCGTCCGCAATATGAGGCCAGTTTCGACATTGATGGTTCGGATATCCCAGTATAGGAGCGTATCGTTTTGAATTGGCAGAAAACAGGCACAGTCGAAAACTACACTACTCCCATCAATCGACCATTCCAGAACATCCGGATAGAGGACGTCGAATAAGTTGGAGCCGGACGTATAAGTTGGGGAATACAGAAGCCATCCGGGCATGTTCTGGCCAGTAACGAGATTGTACAAG
>Ga0307505_10002821_pt1 | contig 11588 bp, 11 predicted proteins | sample 23_S_MG_FD_202183 | JGI IMG/M metagenome (GOLD analysis project Ga0307505, IMG submission 202183) | Soil microbial communities from Populus trichocarpa stands in riparian zone in the Pacific Northwest, United States - 23_S | ecosystem: Environmental > Terrestrial > Soil > Riparian zone > Trees...
ACCCGAACGGCCGCTCCGCCCGCGAGGTCGTCGAGCTGTGGGATTATATCTCCGACCGCCTCGAAAAGAATTTCCGCCGCACCGTGTTCGCGGCGCCGAACGCTGCCCCAACCGTCGCGCCGCGTCCGATGGGTGGCTTCGGCCGCCGCGTGGTCGGCCAGTAAAGGGCGAGTGCCAAGATGAAAACCGAACCCAAGCCCTTTGCTTCCCTTTCCTCCGGTCTGTTGGCCCGCAAGGGTGCCGCCCGCCCGGCCATGCGTCCGCAGGGTTTCGGCGCCCAGACCGGTGCCGGTCTCGAGGATCTCGGCTGGAACGACATGGGCTTCGAGCCGCCCAAGCCGGCCGAGGCGGAACGTGACACGGAGCATGATGCGTTCGGAGAGGAGCTTGCTCCGCATCCATTGCGCAATCCGCTCGCTGCGCTGACACCGATCGGCTCGCCGGTCCACGACCAACAGTCCGAGATTGCCGGCCGCCTGAATGCGGCCGACCAGTCGGACGACGCGGTCGCGGACGAAACGGAAACGCTCGACGAAGATTATGACGAAACCGCCGAGCTGGTCGACATCGACGAGCCGGTCGCCGCCTTTGTCCGCGATAGCGAACCCCAAAATGAGCCTGAGCCGGTGGCGGCATCGGTCGCCGTTGCACGGCCTCGCCGCCAGCCAAAGCCGCGCTCCGCGCCGGGTGCGAAAGGCAAAGCTGCGTTCACGCTGCGGCTCGATTCCGCCCGCCACCTGAAGCTGCGGCTGGCTTGTGCCGTCAACGGCCGCTCCGCGCAGCAGATCGTCACAGATGCCCTCGACCGCTTGTTGGCCGAGATGCCGGAACTGGACTCCATGGCCGAACGCGCGCCGGCGAAGCGCGTCCAAGCCTGAACATGAGGTGATGAAATGGTGAAGTCGTTTGGATCCGCGTTCACTGCCCTGGGGCTGATCGGGGCCCTGGCCGCTTGCGCCAGCCCGGGAGTCAATGGCGCCCGCAGCTCCTTTGCCGCCGGAATCAAGGTCGACAGCGCCAACATCGGCCTCGCCACCCGTGCCCAGGTCGCGCTTGAGAAGGGCGACACCGCCACTGCCATCGATTTCGCCGAGCGCGCCGTTGCCGCCAGCCCGCGCGACGCCGGGTTCCGCGGACTGCTGGCCAATGCTTATTTCGCTGGCGGTCGCTTCGCTTCCGCTGAAGCCGCCTACAAGGATTCCCTCGCGCTCATCCAGAATCAGCCGCAATTGATCCTGAAGCTGGCGCTGGTCACCATTGCCCAGGGCAAGACCGGGGAGGCGATGTCCCAGCTGGATGCAGCGCGCGATTATCTCGACCCGTCCGATTATGGCCTGGCTCTCGCCCTTGCCGGCCAGCCCGCCGCGGCCGTCGGAGTGCTGGAGCAGGCCGCCCGCCAGGTCGGCGCCGACGCTCGCGTCCGCCAGAACCTCGCCTTGGCCCATGCCCTCGTTGGCGACTGGACCGCCGCGCGCACCATTGCCGCCCAGGATCTGCCGGCCGACCAGGTCGATGCCCGCATCGAGCAGTGGATGACGTTCGCCAAGCCAGCCCGCGCGGCCGACCAGGTCGCCGCGCTGACGGGCGTGACCCCCGCCGCCGCCGATCCCGGCCAGCCGGTTCGCCTCGCACTCGCTCCACAGGAAACTCGGACGGCCGCCGTCGAACCGGTCTTCGTTGCTCCGGTCGCGGAACCGGCACCCGTGCTGGTCGCCGAAGCCCCGGCACCGGCACCCGCGCCTGTCGAATATGCGTATGCCCCGGTCAGCGAGCCGGTGATGGTCGCTGCTCCGTCGGAAGCTGCCGCCATTGCCGCTCCGGTCGCCGCCGTCGCGCCCAAGGCCCACCCCAAGCGGGCTGCAGCCAAGGCTGACGCGGCCAAGCCGGCTCTCAGCCCGCGCGCAGCGAGCTTCAGCGACAGCCGGCCGCTCGTCCGCAAGGCCGCATTCCCGAAGGCCGTTCGCGGCGACAGCAAGGCGGTGGTGCAGCTTGGCGCCTACGCTTCACGCTCGTTCGTCGGCGTCGCCTGGACCAATTTCGCCAAGAAATATCCGGCGCTGCGCGGGTACAATCCCGCAACCGCGCGCTTCGAAAGCGCCAAGGGTACTGTCTACCGCCTGTCAGTGCAGGGCTTCGCCAGCGATGCCGCTGCACGCGAGTTCTGCAGCGCGCTGAAGAGCGCCGGCGGTAGTTGCTTCGTCCGTTCCATTGCCGGCGACGCGCCGGTGCGGCTCGCCTCTCTTTAGGCCAGGCGCTCGGCGGTCAGCAGCTCCAGGCAGGCCATGCGGACTGCCACGCCCATTTCGACCTGAAGGGTGATGAGCGACCGCTCCGGGTCGTCGGCCAGCGCGCCGTCGATCTCGACTCCGCGGTTAATCGGCCCGGGGTGCATGACCACGGCATTCGCCGCGGCTCGTGTCATGCGCTCGGCAGTGAGGCCGTAGCGCGCCAGATATTCGCCCGGCGCGTCGTTCAAATCCTCTTCGAGCCGCTCGCGCTGGATGCGCAGCATCATCACCACGTCGGCGCCCTCGACGGCGTCGTCGATCGCGCCGCTGCCTTGGAATTCGGGTGGGATGAGTGAGGGCGGGCCGGCCAGCCGGACCTCGGCGCCCAGGCGGCGGAGCAGCTTGCCGTTGGACCTGGCGACACGGCTGTGGGCGAGGTCTCCGCAGATCGCGACCTTGAGGCCCTCGATCCGTCCGAAGCGATGTTTAAGGGTCGCGGCGTCGAGCAAGGCCTGGGTCGGATGCTCGCCGGTGCCGTCGCCGGCGTTGATCACCGGGCAATCCATGATGCCGGCAATGGCCCGCGGCGCGCCGCTGGTGCCGTGGCGAATGACCAGGGCGTCCGGGCGCATGGCGTTCAAGGTTCGCGCCGTATCCTCAAGCGTCTCGCCTTTCTTGATCGAGCTCATCTCGACCTGCATCGTCACCACCTGCGCGCCGAGCCGCTTGGCGGCGATTTCGAAGCTGAGCAAAGTCCGCGTCGAGTTCTCGAAAAAGGCGTTGAGGATGGTGAGGCCGTCAAGCCTGCGGTCATTGCGGCGGGGCTGGCGGTTGAAGGTGAACCAACGTTCGCCCTCGGCGAGAATCGTAGCGATCTGCGCGTCGGTCAGATCGTCGATCGAAAGCAGGTCCATGAAGACCAGCGCCTAGCGGGGCGGTGGCAGATTGGCCAGCGCGTCGATCGCGCCCTGGAGGATATGGGCGGCCGCCAGCTTGTCGATCGCCTCGGCGCGCCTGGCGCGGCTGACGTCGGCGTCGATCATTGCCCGCTCTACCGCCTGCGTCGACCAGCGCTCGTCCCAGAGCAGGATAGGCTTGCCCAATGGCGCGAGATTGCGGGCGAAGGCGCGGACCGACTGGGTGCGGGGCGAGTCGCTGCCGTCCATGTTGAGCGGCAGGCCGACGACCAGGCCGGCGACGCGGTGCGATGCGACGAAGGCGGCGAGCGCGGCCAGGTCATGCGTGAACTTGGAGCGGCGGATGGTGTCGGCGGGGCCGGCGAAATGCCATTGCGCGTCGCACAGCGCGAGGCCGATGGTCTTGGTGCCGACGTCGAGGCCGGCCAGCGCGCCGCCCTGGGGCAGGGCGGCAGCAAATTCGGCGGGGCTGGCGCTTATCCCCGCCACGCCGCCAGCCTTCGCTCGGCGTCGCGCCGTACCGCGCCCCAGAAAAGGGCATAATCATAGACGTGGTAATTGTTGCCGGGCAGGACGTAGGGGCCCATCGCCGGGATGGCGCCGTCGATCAGCAGGATGCCTTTTTCGCAGCGGGCGCCCACCTGGCCGGACGCGAATGTTGCGCTGGCAAGGTCGGTGGAGGGAATGAGCGTCGCCGGATTGTCGCGGGGCAGGGAGCGGCCATCGAGGGTGCCGCTGACCGGATTGACGCACAGCATGTCGTCGCGGGTCCGCTTGGCGCCGGTTAGGCCGAGTGTGCCGATCCAGGCCCCGGTGACCAGCGAGCTGTTGGCCGGCTCGGCGAAGCTCTGCCAGCTCAGGACGCAGCCGGCCTGTTCTGGGCGGATGCAGGGCTGCATGCCAGTGGCCGGCAGGTCGGACTGGATTCCGACGGGCCAGCCGGCGAGATAAGCAGCGACGACGCGGCCGTTGAGGGCCTCCTTGTGGTCCTCCAACAGGCGCAACAGAAGCAGCGATCCTTGGCTGTGTGCGGCGAGGATGAGTGGCTTTCCCGCAGGTTGGACCTTCAGGAAAGCATCAAAGGCGCGGGAAACATCACTATAGGCTAGATCGAGGGCACGGTTGGCGTCGTCGCTGTTCAGCAGGAAGGCGCCGAACGCAGCCTGCCGGTATTTCGGGGCCCATATGTCGGACAGGCCGTTGAAGGCGCTCGCCTGGCTGCGCACGAATAAAGCGGCCCGGTCCTGGCTTTGCCGGTCGTCCAGCGGGCCGTTCCAGCGGTCGCGCTCAAGGTAGGTCGTCGGGTGGATGAAGAACGTCGCCGCCGGCCTTGCCGCGTCGGTTGCGGTCAGGCCGTCAGGAAGCCATCGCGATGGGTCCTCACCGATCCCCGGTCGGGCGATCCAGCTGTCGAGCCGGCCGTAATCGGGGCCGTCGCCGGCGGCTTTGGCTTCGAAATGGCCCTTGGGCGTCGCCTGCCTGACAAGCATCTGCCCGCCCCACTGGAAGATGGCGAAGGCGCTGGCGACGACGAGCAGCGTCAGCATGAAGATGGCGATGAGGAAGCGGCGGGCGCACATCGGCTGGCCGGTTAGTGGAGGCAGGGACGGGGGGCAAGCCACGCCCAGGCTCGATCAATCGCCGAAATCAGCGATTGCTCAGCCCATGCTCATGCCGCTCACCCGCGTCCGCGCTAGGCATTGCGGCCATGGCGAACGGCACTAAGCTGCGGCCACAGGGGAGGGCTGCATGAGCGAAGCTAGCGAGATCGAAGCGCGCGAATGGCGCGAACGACCGTGGATCATGGCCGGAGTCGGCGCCGCCGGCGGGCTGGTGGTCCACCTGCTGTCCCAAGGACTGGCCTATGATCCGGTCCCGACCCCAGGGACGATCCTGCGACAGTCGCTGGCGGCCGGCGTCGGGATCGCCACCGTCACCTTCCTGATCACCGCCGAACGGCGCCGGCTGGCCTGGGCGGCCGGCTTTGCGATCATCTGGGGCCTGATCATGGCCTTGGTTGGCTATTCGACCGGCGGCTACAATCGTGGCGGCGATCTGGTCGAATTCCCGTTCCTGTCGGGCCTTCTGGCGATTGCCGTCGCTTCGCCCCTGTTCCAGACCTTGCGTGACCAGGGTCGCCGGACGCTGCCCTACACGATGGTTCACCGCTACGCCTGGACCGATGCCATCATCGGCGGCGCCAGCCTGGCTTTCACCGGCCTGACGTTCCTGCTCGCCTTCCTGCTCGGCGCCTTGTTCGACGCGATTGGCATCCCGCTGCTCAAGAACCTGGTGGAGGAAGGCTGGTTCGACTGGATGCTGGCCGGGGCGGCCTTCGGTGCCGCCAGCGCGGTGCTGCGCGAAAAGGACCCGTTGCTGGGCACGCTGCAGCGGCTGGTGATGCTAGTCTTCTCGGTGCTGGCTCCCGTACTTGCCGGCGCTTTGGCGATCTATCTGCTGGCACTGCCTATCACGGGCTTCAGTGGCCTGTGGAAGTCGGGGGTGCCAGAAACGCCGCTGCTGCTGTCGACCGCTGCCTTCGCCGTCGTCTTCCTGAATGCCATTATCGGGGATTCGCCCGACGACCGATCGAAGGGCAAGTTGTGGCGGGCGACCGAGGCAGTGCTGTTATTCGCCGTCCTGCCACTCGGAACTTTGGCCCTCGTATCGATGAGCATGCGTGTCGGCCAGCACGGCTGGACTCCCGAACGGCTGTGGGGCGTTATCGCCTGCCTGATCGCCATCGCCTATGGCGCGGCCGCCTGGTATGCCGGCTTCCGCGGCCGCAGCGCATTTGACGTGCGGCTTCGCGAATCCCAGAAATGGCTGGCGGTGGGCCTGTGCGGTCTTGCCCTGTTCCTGGCCCTGCCAATCCTCGATTTCGGCTCGATCAGCACGCGCTCGCAACTGGCCCGCCTGGAAAGCGGCGAGGTCGCCGCCGATCAGTTCGATTGGGCGGCTCTGGCATTCCATTTCGGTCCCGCCGGACGCGAAGCACTGGAGCGCATCGCCCGTTCGGGCAAAGGAGATGCGCGCAAGCTCGCGGGCGACGCGCTCAAGTCGGATAGCCCCTACGCCGTCGACCTCGCGACCGAGGTCGAGCACAAGTCGGACAATATCGAGCAATATATCCGCATCGTCGGTTCGGACATACACCTGACAAAGGAATTACGGCGGGAGCTGGCGAGGCGAAGTTATTGTGACACAGCCAAGCAGTGCGTCCTGTTCCGCGCCGATCCGCACCGGATCATCCTGGTTTCCTCATCGGGCATGTCGGCGCAACTCGGCACCCAGGTCATTGACGAGCGCCGCCTAGATGAGTCCAGCAACGCGACGGCAGTGAATTCGGCAAAGAACAGCCCGTCGGGCGAGGCGATCGACCTCGCCAACGCGACGCTCGAAGTCCGCGAGGTGCAATTGAAGCTCGTGCATGTGAACGGCAAGCCAGTCGGCGACCCTTTCGAATAAGTACTGCCGGACAGTCCTTCACATTTGATGTTGCGCAGGTTGGGCCCGGGATGCAGAGTCGAGGCTCGCGGAGGGGTCCATGAAGCATTACCGGGTCAACAAGTTGTCCAAGCCGGGCGGCGTCGTCATCAAGAAAAAGGACGTGCTGGCGGAGAACGACCGGCAGGCGATCCAGGACGCCGCGGAAAGCGACGACTGCCCGGTATGCGATGTCCTGCGCGACGGCCAGAGGGTCGGGTCGATCACCTGACCAGCCGAGCATAAGGGTCGCTTGCCCGCGGCAAGGCCCGCCGCTATCGCGCCGCCCATGTCCGTCAATGCAGAACAGGTGCGCCACGTCGCCAAGCTGGCCCGGATCGCGATGAGCGATGCCGAGGTCGAGGCGATGGTGCCCGAATTCAACAATATCCTCGGCTGGGTCGAGCAGCTTGCCGAGGTCGATACCGACGGCGTCGAGCCGCTGACCGCCGTCATTGCCAACGACCTCCGCCTGCGCGACGACGTCGTCAATGACGGCGACTGCCGCGACGCTGTGCTGAAGAACGCGCCGGACGCGCAGCACGGCTTCTTCGCCGTGCCCAAGGTCATCGAATAGTGAGCGAACTGACCAGCAAGACCATTGCCGAGCTCCGTGACGGGATCGGCGGCGGAGATTTCTCGGCTCGCGAGGTGGCGGAGGCGTATAACGCCGCCGTCGCCGCGGGCCGGCCGCTCAACGCTTATACGGTCGAGACGCCCGACCTGGCGCTAGCCGCTGCCGATGCCGCCGACGAGGCGCGGGCAGCGGGTGCATTGAAGCCGCTTTCGGGCGTGCCGCTGGGCATCAAGGACCTGTTCGCGACCGAGGGCGTCGACACGACCGCCGGCTCCAACATCCTCAAGGGCTTCAAGCCACCGTACGAAAGCACGGTCTCCGGCAAGCTCAAGGCGGCAGGCGCCGGCATGTTGGGCAAGCTCAACATGGACGAGTTCGCCATGGGCTCGTCGAACGAGACCAGCGCTTATGGGCCGGTCATTTCCCCGTGGAAGCGCAGCGACGGCGGGAATGCCGCGCTGACCCCCGGCGGCTCATCGGGCGGGTCGGCGGCGGCGGTGGCGGCGGGGCTGGCGGCGGGGGTTACCGGCACCGACACCGGCGGCTCGATCCGCCAGCCGGCGGCCTTCACCGGCATTTGCGGGATCAAGCCGACCTATGGCCGCTGCTCGCGTTGGGGCATCGTCGCCTTCGCCTCCTCGCTCGACCAGGCGGGGCCGATGGCGCGGACGGTCCGCGACTGCGCCATATTGCTAGAGGTCATGGCCGGGTTCGACCCCAAAGACGCGACCTCGCTCGACGTGCCGGTGCCCAGATGGGAAGCCGGACTGAGCAGTGGTCTCAAAGGCAAGCGTGTTGGAATTCCTACAGAATATCGCATCGACGGAGTACCCGCCGAGATCGATGCGTTGTGGGAGCAGGGTGTCGAGTGGCTGCGCGATGCCGGCGCCGAGCCGGTAAAGATCAGCCTGCCGCACACCGCACATGCGCTACCGACCTATTACATCATCGCGCCGGCAGAGGCCTCGTCGAACCTCGCCCGCTACGACGGCGTCCGCTACGGGCTTCGCAAGGAAGGCGTGAAGAGCCTCGACGACATGTATGCCGCCACTCGGGCCGCGGGTTTCGGCGCCGAGGTGAAGCGGCGGATCATGATCGGCACCTACGTGCTCTCGGCAGGATTCTACGAGGCCTATTTCACCAAGGCGCAGAAGGTGCGGACGCTGATCAAGCGCGATTTTGCCGAAGCGTTCAAGGAGTGCGACATCATCCTGACCCCGACCGCGCCATCGGCGGCGTTCGGCCTTGGGGAGAAGATGAGCGACCCGCTGGCGATGTATTTGAACGATGTCTTCGCGGTGCCCGCTAGCCTCGCCGGCCTGCCGGCGATGAGCGTGCCGGGCGGGTTGGACGGGCAGGGGGTGCCACTCGGGCTGCACCTGATCGGCCGTGAGCTCGACGAGCAGGGAGTCCTGAACGCGGCGCTGGCGATCGAGGAACGGGCAGGGTTCACCGCGCGGCCGGAGAAATGGTGGTGAGCGACTATCGCATAAAGGGGGAAACCGGCGAATGGGAGGTCGTGGTTGGCCTCGAGGTCCATGCGCAGATCACCGCGACCGCGTCCAAGCTGTTCTCTGGCGCCTCGACAACCTTCGGCGCCGAGCCGAACACGCAGGTCAGCCTGGTCGACGCGGCCATGCCTGGCATGCTGCCGGTGCCGAACAAGGAATGCATCCGCCAGGCGGTGCGCACCGGCATGGCGCTGGACGCGGTGATCAACCGATGGAGCCGCTTCGACCGCAAAAACTACTTCTACGCCGATCTGCCGCAGGGCTATCAGATCAGCCAGCTTTACCATCCCCTGGTCGGGGCCGGAGAAGTCGAGATCCTGCTCGACGACAAGGACGAGAATTCGGTCAAGCAGATCGGCATCGAGCGCATCCATGTCGAGCAGGACGCGGGCAAGCTGATGCACGACCAGCATCCGACCATGAGCTATGTCGACCTCAACCGATCCGGCGTCGCCCTGATGGAAATCGTGTCGCGCCCCGACATGAATTCTCCCGCTGAAGCAGGCGCTTATTTGCGTAAGCTGAGAGCAATCCTGCGCTACGTCGGCAGTTGCGACGGCAATATGGAGGAAGGCTCGATGCGCGCCGACGTCAATGTCAGCGTGCGCAAGCCGGGCGAGGATTTCGGCACGCGCACCGAGACCAAGAACGTCAATTCGGTCCGCTTCGTCATGGCGGTGGTCGAGCATGAGGCGAAGCGCCAGGTGGAGGTGCTGGAAAGCGGCGGTTCGATCGTACAGGAAACGCGCCTCTACGATCCCGACAAGGGCGTCACCCGCTCGCTGCGCTCCAAGGAGGATGCGCACGATTATCGCTATTTCCCCGATCCGGACCTGCTGCCGCTCGAACTGACCGAGGATTTCCTCGCGGAGTGCAAGGCCAGCCTGCCCGAGCTGCCCGACGCCAAGCGCAAGCGCTTCGAAGGGCTCGGGATCACGCCGTATAACGCCAGCGTGCTGACGGTGGAGGTCGAGACGGCGCGCTGGTTCGACGCCTTGCTCGATGCCGGCGCCGAACCGAAGCAGGCCGCCAACTGGGTGGTCGCCGAGCTGTTCGGAGCGCTCAACCGCCGCGGCGATACGATCAGCGACACGCCGATTTCGCCCGAGGAAGCCGCCGAGCTCCTCAAGCTGGTCGCCGACGGCACGATCAGCGGCACCATCGCCAAGCAAGTGTTCGAGATCATGCTGGAGACTGGCGAGGCGCCGTCGCGGATCGTCGAGGAGCGTGGCCTCAAGCAGACCAGCGACACCGGCGCCATCGACGCGGCGGTGGACGCGGTGCTGGCCGCCAATGCCGACAAGGTCGCCGAGTATAAGGGCGGCAAGCAGGCCTTGTTCGGCTTCTTCGTCGGCCAGGTGATGAAGGCGATGCAGGGCAAGGCCAATCCGGGCGTCGTCAATGAGCGGCTGCGGGCCAAGCTCGGCTAGGGGCCATTACGCCTTGCAGGTCTTGAGCAGGTCCATCGCCATCGCATCGAGCGCCTTGGCGAAGGCCACGTCCATCGCTTTCTGCAGCCAGCCAGGTCCGGTTCCCCAATAGGGCATGCGGGAGTTGCCGCCGCGATAGAAGGCCTCCGTGCTCTCGCCCGTCGCGGTGGTCACCTGCATCTTGAACACGGCGCTGGCGCTGACGTTCGCGCTGGTGTTGTTGATCCAGGCGGTGGTCAGATCGAGTTTCACCACGGCCGCCTTGGGCGGGCCAGGATCGCTGTCCAGCGCTACATCGATCCCGCGTGAATTGAGAGCCCGGACGATCGATTTCAGCCAGGTCGTGCGATCCGCCGGTGCGTAGATCGGCCGACGTTCATAGACTCCAATCATTTCCGGGCTGCGGCGAACATCCTGGAGCGCGACGATCCGGACCGGACAAGGGCTGCCTGGCGGCGGCTTGACGTCACTCGAAGGCCAATTGTCGAACGTCGCGGCGAGGGTCATCGGCTTGGGCAGTGCCCAGGCTTGGCTCGCGCAGCCGCTGGCGAGCACGAAGCTCGCCAGCAGCCTTGAATATCGCCGCATGCTCAGTTGATCGGCGCGACGTGGACGAAGCCACCGCCTGTCCATAGCACCGTCGCGCCGTCGGCAGCGGGTTGCGGACGGCCCCGGTATCCACCGGCGAACATCCACTTGTTCTTCTTATCGCGCGTCAGTGCATCCTGGTCTGCCGCAGTCAAAGCAAGGAGACGAGGAGTCGTTGCCTTGAGGCGAGCAAATGCCTGTTCGAGCGCAGCGCGTGCCAGCTTGCCGTTGTCGGCTGCCCATCGCGCCGCATTGGCATCCTTGTCGTTCGCGGCGTCCGGAAGCAGGACAACGCTCACAACACTGCCGGCATAGACGAGGTTCTTGGGATTGAGGCGCTTCTCAGGCTTGTTGGCCGAGGGCACGGTCTTCGCGGCAACCTGGATACTTTCGACGAGGCGGAGCGCGTCGAAGGTCGGCGAAAGGTCGTATGTATATTCGACGAAAGCCGTCTCCGCATTCGGATTTGAATCGAGATAGGCGCTCTTGCCGGCGGGCGAGCTGTCCTTGCTGAAGTTAGGCTCCGCTGCCGTGTTCCATTGGGCGTTGGCGAAGGCCGCTTTCGCTGCATCGATCGCCATCGCGTCAGCATCGAGGCCGGCCATGCCCGTGCGCACGGGAGTGATCAGCACTTCCGCTTTTTTGGCGCGGGCCGAGTCCACGGCAGCGCCGACCAAGGCGCCCAACATTCCGCCGCCGGTCGCGACCGCGACGTTGGACAGGTTGATGTCCGATTTGATTTCCGACTGCGCAACCAGCACACGCATTGAGCGCCCGCCAGCGACGGCCACATTTTGGCCGGTCGGTGGGGCAGTTGCCACGCCCGCGCCCTGGCTTTGGGCGATGGCTGC
>Ga0307505_10002822_pt1 | contig 11576 bp, 7 predicted proteins | sample 23_S_MG_FD_202183 | JGI IMG/M metagenome (GOLD analysis project Ga0307505, IMG submission 202183) | Soil microbial communities from Populus trichocarpa stands in riparian zone in the Pacific Northwest, United States - 23_S | ecosystem: Environmental > Terrestrial > Soil > Riparian zone > Trees...
GTATGCCGGCCGCCGTGCCGATGCCGGGGCCGTCGTCGCTGCCGCGCGCGATGACCGTGCCACCGTCGATCGTGACGGTGCCGCCGCTGCCACCCCATCCGGTTCCGATGCCAGCCCCGCCTATGCCGACACTGCTGCTGCCCCCCTGGGCGGTGACGATGGCTCCCTTGATGAGGACGGTGCCCGCCCCACCACCAGCGCCCTCGTTTCCACCGCCTCCGCCGATGCCTGCGCCGGCGCCGGCATTGAAGTCGCCTCCGCCGCCGGTGGCGGTGATGGTGCCGTCTTCGATGGTGATGGTGCCGCCACCGGCACGCGATCCGCCGCCGATGCCTGCGCCACTTCCGCCGCCGGTGGCGGTGATGGTGCCGTCTTCGATGGTGATGGTGCCGCCACCGGCACCCGATGGGCCGCCGATGCCTGCGTGACCAAAGCCGCCTGCGGCGTTGATGGTGCCGGCCTTGATGACGAGTTCGGCACCGGTGGTCTGGATGCCGGCAAAGCTCGCCGCTGCAGCGATCAGCTTGCCTTCCCCGCCGGTGTCGTCGATGGTGAGCTTGTTGGCGGGGGTGACGAGCACCCCGGCCGTGTTGAGGGTGAACCCGGCCAGGTCGAGGGTGAGGTCGCAGCCGATCGTGAGTCGTCCGCCGGAGCTGTTCTCGGTGAGGGCGATGGTGGCGCCGTCGGTGCAGTTAGCGGTGGCGTAGGCGAATGCGAGGAACGGGTTGGTCGCGTAGATCGTGACCGGTTTGGGCAGCAGGGCACTGTCGGAGGTCAGCGGCGTAGTCGCGGTGAAGCCGGTGCCGGTGCCGTCGGGAGCGGTCGCCCACGCCGCCCCCGCAGGGGAAGCGGGAAGAGTTCGGTAGCTGGTGGCGAAGTCGGGTGCGAACACGCGCACTGCGGCGGGGTTGGTGCCGCCCTGCGTGTCGAAGGAGACGAGGAAGTTGTGGCCGGTGACGGTGACGTTCACGAGGGATGCCGTCAGCGCGATGACCCCGCCGTTGGCGATCTGCCCGCCACTCGTGACCGACGCGCCAGTCGTCGGATCGGCGACGGTGCCCAGCAGTTTGCCCGTCGAGGTGATCACGACCTCCGCGCCGGCGGGGTTGGAGTCCGAGATGATGAAGGCCCCGGTCGGGACATGCAGCGTGCCCGCGAGCTCCAGCGACCCGAAGTCCCCGGAGTTGATTCCTTCGCCGACAGCATTGAAGCCCCCGGTCGCGGTGACCGTGGCGCTTGGGCCGATCTTGACCTTTCCGCCGTCGCCTCTGTTGCCGCCGCCGATGCCTGCGCTGTACATGCCGCCGTTGGCGGTGGTCGTGCCGCCGGTGATGGTGATGGTACCGCCGGTGGTGCCGGTGCCGCCGTGGCCGCCGCCGCTGCCGCCGCCGATGCCTGCGCCTTCCCAACCGCCGGTGGCGGTGATGGTGCCGCCGCGGATGTCAGTGGTGCCGCCGTCGCCGCTGTTGCCGCCGCCGATGCCTGCGCCGAACATACCGCCGTTCGCGGTGATGGTGCCTCCTTCGATCGTGGTGGTGCCGCCGTGGCTGATGCCGCCGCCGATGCCTGCGCCCCTCATGCCGCCGTTGGCGGTGATGGTGCCTCCTTTGATGGTGGTGGTGCCGCCGTCGCCGCTGTTGCCGCCGCCGATGCCTGCGCCGTCCTGGCCGCCGGTGGCCGTGATCGTGCCGTCGTGAACGGTGACGGTGCCGCCGGCGCGCACGTCGACGTCGTGGTCGTCGTATCCGCCGCCGATGCCCGCACCCCACTCCCCGCCGGTGGCGGTGATGGTGCCGGCCTTGATGACGAGCTGTGCGGCGGCGATCTGGACACCGGCGTGGTACCGGTCCGCCGCGACCGCGATCAGCTCGCCATCCTCCCCGGTGTCGTCGATCGTGAGCGTGTTCGCCGGCGAGACGAGCACGCCGTTGGTGTCGAGGGTGAACCCGGCGAGGTCGAGGGTGAGGTCGCAGTTGATCGTGAGTCGCCCGCCGGTGATGTCCTGATCGAGGGTGAGCACGTCACCGTCGGTGCAGGTGGCGGGATTCAGGGCGAGGTCGTCGAACGTGCCGGGCTCGTCGGTCGCCTCGAGGAGCTGCAGGCCGAGGGTGCGTGCGTGGAGCGCACCGGGGTCGACGGGTCCGTCGGTGCTGCCCGCGCCAGGGCCGGCGTTGTCGTCTTCGGCGTCGTCGCCGGATTTACCCCCGGCGCCAGGGTCGTCGCCGGACTCGCCGTCCGGCGTGCCTCCGGGCCCACCGTCCCCGGTGCCGTCATCGACGGACGTCCCGGCGAGCGGGTCCTCCTCGTCGGCGGCTCCGAGGGTGGGTGGCGCACCCGCGAGGGAGAGGACGACGGCGAGGACCGTCCCGGTGGCAAGCGTCGAGATTCGGAACATCCCCAGCACCCTTCGATCGGATGCCGCGGCCCCAGCCCGGCGACATCTCCTTCGAAACGGACGATATCGTCCATTTCGAATGATGCCACGATCTCCGGCCACGCACCACCCCCCGCCGGTGCCCAATAGAGGTCAAGCGGACTTCATCGTCCGTTTTCCATCGTCGCATCGTCGCATCGGGCTCGCTAGGCCCTCTCGTTCGCGGCGAGCCTCGGCATCCGTCCGCCCCATCCACCTCCAGGGAGGACTACCCTGGTCCGGTGTCACACGGGGGCGGCGCGACGCGGTCGGACGCGCGCGCGAATCGGAAGAAATTGCTGGATGCCGCCGGCGAACTCATCGCCGAGCGGGGCGTCGACGTGCCCATGCATGACATCGCCGACCACGCGCGCGTCGGGATCGGCACCCTGTACCGCAACTTCACCGACCGCGACGAGCTCTTCCTCGCGCTGGGCGACCGCGCGGCGCAGCGGTTCAAGGACATCAGCGCCGCTGCCGCGCAGGCGCCGACCGCCTGGGATGCGATCATGGTCTACGTCGACGGGTACATCGCCCTCTACGAGGAGTTCCCGTGGATGGTCGACATGCGCGTGCAGGACCGACGCCTGCGCCCGCGGGACGACGAGGACGTGGCCACCGCGCTCGCCGTCGTCGCGGCCGCGCATGCCGAAGGAACCCTCCGGCCCGACGCGAACATGGCCGACATCGCGTTCGCCTCGACGATGCTCGCCGGCATGACCTACCTGCCGCAGCCGGTGCGCGGGGTCGTCGTCCCGCGGCTGCGCGACATCGTCCTCGACGGACTGCGGTCCGCAGACAGAGAGCGGTCGGAGATCGGGGTCGACCCGCTCACCGTCGATGCGCTGAAGGCGTTCGTCCGTCCGATCCCGCCCGACGCGGCATCCTGAGCCCGAGCCTCACGCCTTCGAGATCGAGTGTCCCTTCGGCACGGCGATGACGAGCGCGCCGGCGTCGACGCGCGTGGTGACGTGCACGGCCTCGCCGAACTCGTCGCCGTCGAGCTGCACGGGCTGTGCGCCGGTCGACGCGATCTCGATCCCGGCGCCGCGGGCGTAGCGCACCGAGTTGTCCTTGGTGCGGAGGGCCAGGATCTGGCGCCCGGCGCGGAAGCGGCGCAGCACGCTGTTGTCCCACGCGACGCGACGCCACACCAGCAGCCACCCGAACGGGCCCTTCGGCTGGAAGATCACGATGTCGAGCTCGCCATCGCTCACCGACGCCTCGGGAATGAGCTCGAGTCCCGCCGGCAGCGACCCGCAGTTGGCGAACAGGACGCTCTGCACCCGGGCGGAGTGCATCCGGTGCCCCGGCAGCTGGTACATCACGCGGAATGGCTGCGCCTTCGGCAGCGAGCGGGCGGCGCCGTCGACGTACGCGATCCAGCCCATCTTCTTCTTGAGGTCGCCGCTGGTGTTGGCGATCATCGCGGCGTCGAGGCCGATCCCGCCCATCACCACGAACGCGTGCTCCTCCTTGGCCCCGTCGGCGCGGCGCAGCTGCGCGATCCCGACGTCGATCGCGTGCGAGTCGCCGTGGAAGGTCGCCCTCACCATGGCTGCGGCGTCGTCGAGGGGGAGGAGGAGGTTGCGGGCGAGCAGGTTGCCGGTGCCGCTCGGCACGATCGTGAGGGGCACGCCGCTGCCGCTCATCGCCGCCGACACCGCGCGGACGGTGCCGTCGCCGCCGGCGACGAGCACGGCATCCACCCCCTCTTCCAGTGCCTGACGGGTGACGTCGTCGCCCAGGTCGTCGACGGTCGTCTCGTAGAAGAGAGGCTCCGACCACCCCGCCTCGCGGGAGGCGGTCTCGACCGTGGCGCGCAGCTGGTCGGCATCCACCTTGATCGGGTTGTAGACCAGCGCCGCCTTGGGACTCGGCCGATCCTTCTCGTCCTCCAGCGGCTTCGGCTCGCCCTCGGGGCCGACGCGCCGGGCCTCGCCGGACTCCCCGTCGGCGGTGTCGGGAGGCACATCCTCGGGCTGGCGGATCACGCCGTCGGGAGCGGCCGCCTCGGACGGGTCCGGCACGTCCGCGGATGCATCGGCATCGCGGGAATCCTCAGGGGCGCTCACCATGGGTACACACTAAGACCCGGCAGGGTCAGGATGCCGCGTCTCGGCCCCTGAGTAAGCTTGACGGGTGATAGATCCTGCACTCCTCCGTGAGAATCCCGAGCTGGTCAAGCGCTCGCAGGACGCCCGCGGCGAGTCCCGCGATGCGGTCGACGTGGCGATCGCCGCAGACCGCGACCGCCGCGCCGCCATCACCGCCTTCGAAGAGTTGCGCGCCGCGCAGAATGCGCACGGCAAGCGCGTGGCTCAGGCTCCGAAGGACGAGAAGGCGGCGCTCGTGGCCGAGGCGAAGGAGCTCAGCGTGCGGGTCAAGGCGGCCCAGCACGCGGTCACGGTGGCAGAAGAGGCATCGGATGCCGCGCTCGCCGCCATCGAGAACGTCGTCATCGACGGGGTTCCGGCCGGGGGAGAGGATGCCTTCGTCACGCTCCGCACGCACGGCGAGACGCCCTCGTTCGACTTCGAGGCGCGCGACCACCTCGCCCTGGGCGAGATGCTCGGCGCGATCGACATGGAGCGCGGCACGAAGGTCTCGGGCGCGCGGTTCACCTTCCTCACCGGGATCGGGGCGCGCCTCGAGCTCGCGCTCATGAACCTCGGGCTCGACCGGGCACTGCGGGAGGGCTTCGTCCCCCTCATCCCGCCGACGCTCGTGCGAGCTGAGGTGATGCGCGGCACCGGCTTCCTCGGTCAGCACTCCGCCGAGGTCTACCACCTCGAAGACGACGACCTCTACCTCGTCGGCACGAGCGAGGTGCCGCTCGCCGGGTACCACATGGACGAGATCCTCGACCTGTCCAAGGGGGCGAAGCGGTACGCCGGCTGGTCGACCTGCTATCGCCGCGAGGCCGGCTCGCACGGCAAGGACACCCGCGGCATCATCCGCATGCACCAGTTCAACAAGCTCGAGATGTTCGTCTACACGACCCCCGAAGACGCCGAGGCCGAGCACCTGCGCCTCGTCGCCATGCAGGAGGGGATGCTGCAGGATCTCGGGCTCAGCTACCGCGTCATCGACGTCGCCGCCGGCGACCTCGGATCCAGCGCCGCGCGCAAATACGACATCGAGGCGTGGGTGCCCACCCAGGGGGCGTACCGCGAGCTCACCTCCACGTCGAACTGCACCACGTATCAGGCGCGGCGGCTCGGCATCCGTCATCGTCTTCCCGCCGATCCTGCCGGCGCCTCCGCGGGGAAGACGCAGCACGTCGCGACCCTCAACGGCACCCTCGCGACCACGCGGTGGATCGTCGCCCTCCTCGAGACGCACCAGCGCGCCGACGGCTCGGTCGTCGTGCCCGAGGTGCTGCGGCCGTATCTCGGCGGCCTCGAGGTCATGGAGCCGATCGCGTGACCCAAGCCCATCTGCCGCCCACCGGCAGCATCAAGGTCGTCAAGCCCAAGAAGGCGGCCAGGCTCGTCGAGCGGGTCGCCCGCGACACCGAAGACCCCGCCGTCGCCACCGAGCGCCTCCTGATCGTGCTCGACATCGACGGCACCGTGCTGCTCGAGGACGAATCACTCAGCCCCGGTGTCGTCGACGCGATCGAGCACGCACATCGCACCGGGCACGAGGTCATGATCGCGACGGGGCGCTCCTGGGAGGGCACTCGCGGCATCCTTCGCGTGCTCGGCATCGCCCCCGAGTATGTGGTGTGCTCCAACGGCGCCGTCGTGCTCAAGCGCCTCGAGGCCGACGAGCTGCGCTATGAGCGCGCGCATGTCGAGACCTTCGACGCGCGCGAGGTGCTGACGCTGCTGCGGGAGCACCTTCCTGACGCGCGCTACCTCGTGGAGCTTCCCGACGGACGCCGCCTGTACACCGAGTACCTCGAGGACTGGAACCTCGTCCAGGCGCGTCGCGTGCCCTTCGAGGAGCTCGCCCTGCAGCCGGTCTGCCGTGTCGTCGTCGTCGCGCCCGAGCAGGGCGAGCAGGACTTCGTCGACCTCGTCGACCGGATCGGCCTCAACCAGGTCTCATATGCCGTCGGCTGGACCGCCTGGCTCGACATCGCCCCGCAGGGCGTCGACAAGGGCACCGGCCTCGAGCGCGTCCGCACCGAACTCGGCATCGATCCCGCGCACGTCCTCGTCATCGGCGACGGACGTAACGATCTCGGCATGTTCCGCTGGGCGCTGGAGAACGGCGGACGCGCGGTCGCGATGGAGCAGGGTCCGCAAGAGGTTCGGGATGCCGCGGGCGAGACCACGTCGTCGGTGCAGGCCGGTGGGGTGGCCGCCGTGCTTCGCCAGCTCTGACGCGTCTTCCCCCGCTCTCCGGGGGTCTTACAGAGCTTGCACAGGCGCCGCTGGAACAATGGGTCGACAGTGCTGTCGGCTAGACTCGACGACTGTTCGACGGATGCCTCTCACAAGGCGGTATCGGTCGGGAGGGTTGTCCGAGCGGCCGATGGACCTGGTCTTGAAAACCAGTGGGCAGCAATGTCCCGTGGGTTCGAATCCCACACCCTCCGCAGTGAGGGACCGCATTCCGAGAGGACCCCCAGTGAGCCAGACGACCAAGCGTGGCCGTCACACCGTCGCCCGGCACGGTGAGCTGACCTCGCCGCACCCGTTCGGCCTGCTCATGAAGGTCCTCGGCGTCATGATCGCGGTCGTCCTCGTCTCCGGTGCCGGCGTCGCCGCATATGCCGCTTACGACATCACCGCAAGCTTCACCGAGGACGCCGTCGCGCTCGAGGGCCAGGCTCCGGTCCCGCCCGACATCGGCGCGATCGAGGGCGGCGTGAATCTGTTCCTGGCAGGGACGGATGCCTGCGAGCCCGCGTACGCCGGATACTTCGGCGACCGCTGCACCGGCGCCGACGCTGGCGGCGAGCTCAACGACGTCAACATGCTCGTGCACATCTCCGATGCGCCGCGCCGCGTGACCGTCATATCCTTCCCGCGCGACCTCATGGTCCCGATTCCCTCGTGCACCCGCGAGGACGGCAGCCAGAGCTCGGCCATGAGCAAGCAGCCGATCAACACCGCCTACTCCGTCGGCGGGCTGTCGTGCGTCGCCAAGACCGTGTCGCAGCTGAGCGGCCAGAACATCCCGTTCGCGGCGAAGGTGACGTGGGGCGGCGTGATCGAGGTCACCAACGCTATCGGCGGGGTCGAGGTGTGCCTGGCCTCCGGCATCCGTGATTACCACACCGGCATCGACTGGCCTGCCGGCAATCGGAACATCCAGGGCATCGAGGCGCTGCAGTTCCTCCGCACGCGCCACGGCGTCGGAGACGGATCCGACCTCGGTCGCGTCTCGAACCAGCAGCAGTACATGTCGCGGCTGGCACGCAAGCTCATGAGCGAGGACGTGCTCACCAACCCCGCGACGCTGTACAAGCTCGCCACCACGACCGTCGACAACATCACGCCGAGCGAGAGCCTCACCAATCCGCTGACGCTCGTGCAGATCGCGCTCGCGGTCAAGAACGTGCCGTTCGACGAGATCGTGTTCGTGCAGTACCCGACGCTCGGCGACTTCGCAGACCCGAACAAGGTCGTGCCCGACACCGCCGCCGCTCAGGCGCTGTGGGACGCGATCGCCGCCAACAAGAAGCTGGAGCTCACCGGAGACGCCTCCGTGAACGAGGGTGTCGTGGTGGTCGAGCCGACCGAGCCCGAGACGCCTGGGGTCGACGCGACACCCGCCCCCGGCGAGGCGACGGCGCCGGTCGAAGAGGTCATCCAGCTTCCGTCGTCGATCACCGGGTCCACGGCCGCCCAGGAGACCTGCTCCAACGGCAACCTGCGCGGCTTCGGGTAGTGCCGGACGACACCAGGCCGCCCGCGAAGGGCCGGTCGACCGTCGCGCGACATGCGACGCTGCGATCGCGGCATCCGTTCGTGGAATTCCTCGCGATCCTCGCGGTCGTGGTCGGTGTCGTCGGCGTGAGCGCGACCGGCGTAGCCGCGTACACGGTGTGGGATGCCGCGACCACCCTCAGCGACAACGCCGTCGTGCTCGATGAGGACGTGGTTCTGCCGCCCTCGCTCGGCGCGATCGAGGGTGCGGTCGACGTGCTCGTGGTGGGTACCGACTCGTGCGACGGCCAGGACGTCGCTTTGTTCCCGCGCTGCGCGAACAACGACTCGCCGGGCGAGCGCAACGACGTCACCATGCTCCTGCACATCACCGACAATCCGCGCCGGGTGACGGTCATCTCGTTCCCGCGCGACATGCTCGTGCCGATCCCGGGATGCCCGCGCGAGGACGGCAACGGCGACTACTCGGCGATGAGCGAGCAGATGATCAACGTCTCGTACATGTACGGGGGGCTCGCCTGCACAGTCAGGACCGTCGAGGCGCTCACCGAGGAGAAGATCGAGTTCGCCGCCGCGATCCGCTGGACCGGCGTGATCAACATGTCCGACGCCATCGGCGGCGTCGATGTGTGCGTCTCGGGCGACATCAGCGACCCCATCCACACGGGTCTGAGTCTCAGCGCCGGCCCCCATACGCTCGTAGGGTCCGAGGCGCTGCAGTTCCTGCGAATCCGCCACGGGATCGGCGACGGATCCGACCTCGGCCGCATCTCGAACCAGCAGCAGTTCATGTCTTCGATGGTCCGCAAGCTCAAGTCCGAGGCCGTGCTCGCCAACCCGCCCCTGCTGTTCAACCTCGCCACCACGGCGTTGTCGCAGAAGAGGGGCGGGCAGCTGGTGCTGAGCTCGGGCCTGACGAACCCGTCGCTCATGGTGCAGATTGCGATGGCCGTGAAGGACGTCCCCTACGAGGACATCGTCTTCGTGCAGTATCCGACGGTCTACGCTCCCGGCGGCGGGGCGAGCCGCGTGCTGCCGGTGTACTCCGCCGCCGAGGAGCTGTTCGCCGCGCTGCGCGAGAACCGTCCGCTGACGTTGACCGGCGAAGCGAGCCAGGGGAACGGGGTCGACGTGACGGGGGAGGTCGTCGTGCCCACGCCTTCGGCGGCTCCGGATGCCGAGGCAACCCCCGGCGCGACGGATGCCGCCGACCCGGCTCTCGCCGAAGAGCGCGTCGCACTGCCGGACTCGATCACGGGCACCACGGCGAAAGACATCACCTGCACCCGGCCGGATCGCTGAGGCGTCGCGTCCTGGTCTGTTCGGCACGGCGGGCCGGAGCGGTTATGATTGCTGGGCGCATCCTCGTGCTTTCGGGCACGGATGCCTGGAGACGTCGCATAGTCCGGCCGAGTGCACCACCCTGCTAAGGTGGAGTCCCCTCACGGGGACCGAGGGTTCAAATCCCTCCGTCTCCGCAGACAGATTTTGGCTCGAAACCCGCGGAATTCCGCGGGTTTTCTGCATCTCGGAGCATGCTCGGAAGGCGCTTCTGCCACGTTTCTGCCACGAAACGGGACAGATCCGGACGGGCCGACCTGAGTTGTGCTGAGACATCACACTTGCCGTTGCCGATGTAGGTCACGCGGGGCGGGGGCCAGTTGTGCTCGACGCCTGGCCCCTCGTGAAGCCCGAGCGGCAGCTCGAGGCGGTGGAGGTGCCGAACCGATCAAACTTGGGCCTGTCAAGCCGCGCTGTCAGTCGATGGCGGACCTTTGAGTTGGTGACGTCCCCTGGGGTGGTGTAGTTTCCCGGCTCGAGTGTCACTTCGATGACGTGGTGAGCCATCGTGCGATGGTCAGTGAGAACTGTCTAGGAATCTCACGGAAGGACACATACGCACGATGGCTCTTGACCAGTCTGCCCTCCTCGAGTTGCTCGGGGAGCTGAAACTCACAGATGTGAATAACCGGATCCGGGTCGCGACCGAAACGCTCTACCAGGAGCTGATCGACGCGGAAGCGGCCGCGTTCATCGGTGCCGCGCCGTTCGAACGAACCCCGGACCGGGTGACGCAGCGCAACGGCACCCGGCTGCGCACCCTGACCACGACCGCGGGCGAGCTCGAGCTGCGGATCCCGAAACTGCGGCAGGGGTCGTTCTTCCCATCGCTGCTGGAACGCCGCCGCCGGGTCGATCAAGCACTGTTCGCGGTCGTGATGGAGGCGTACGTGCACGGCGTGAGCACCCGCAAAGTCGACGACCTGGTGAAGGCGCTCGGAGCCGACACGGGTATCTCGAAGTCGGAGGTCTCCCGGATCTGCGGCAACCTCGACGAGGACGTCGCCGCGTTCCGAGACCGTCCGCTCGCGGACGCCGGCTACCCGTACGTGTTCCTCGACGCGACGTACTGCAAAGCCCGCGTCGGCCGGCGCGTCGTCTCCCAAGCCGTGGTCGTAGCGGTCGGCGTCGCCGCCGACGGGCGCAGGGAAGTCCTGGGGTTCGAGGTCGGCGACACCGAATCGCAGCCGTTCTGGACCACGTTCCTCCGCTCGCTCAAGGCGCGCGGGCTGGACGGGGTCAAGCTCGTGATCAGCGACGCTCACACCGGTCTGATCGCTGCGATCGAGACCGTGTTCCAAGGCTCGTCCTGGCAGCGGTGTCGGGTTCATTTCATGCGGAACGTGCTCGCGAACGTCCCGAAGACCGCCGGCCCGATGGTCGCGTCGATCATCCGCACGATCTTCGCCCAGCCCGACCCGGGACACGTCTACGCCCAGTTCGACGAGGTCGTGCGGATGCTCACCCGGTCGCATCCGAAGGTCGCGGAGATGCTTGAGACCGCCCGGAACGACCTGCTCGCCTTCGCGGAGTTCCCCTACCCGCACTGGCGACAGATCTGGTCCACGAACCCGCTGGAACGGGTGAACAAGGAGATAAAGCGCCGCACCGATGTCGTCGGCACGTTCCCCAACCCTGCCGCGCTGCTCCGCCTCGCCGGGCACGTCCTGATCGAGCAGCACGACGAATGGGACGGCGCCGACCGCCGCTACTTCAGCGAACACTCGATGAAGCTCCTCACCACAGAAACCGAGGAGGTGGCGATCCCAGAACTGACCGCGGCATAATCGCAACAGCTGACCCTGCACGGTGTTGAGAAACTCCACCACTCAGCGGGACGTCACCTTCCTGGACACGTCGGGTCCCTTCGGATGCTGCCAAGCGCGTCGTCGCGAGGGCCTCGGCATGCCGAAGGTTCCTTCGTTCGTCGTGACGCGGGACGAACCTGATGGGCCTACGAACAGGTGCGGTGCAGT
>Ga0307505_10002823_pt1 | contig 11567 bp, 16 predicted proteins | sample 23_S_MG_FD_202183 | JGI IMG/M metagenome (GOLD analysis project Ga0307505, IMG submission 202183) | Soil microbial communities from Populus trichocarpa stands in riparian zone in the Pacific Northwest, United States - 23_S | ecosystem: Environmental > Terrestrial > Soil > Riparian zone > Trees...
TAGCCTCCCACCCACCACCCGCTCAGGATGACAGGCTTGGAAAGTCTCGGATTTCTGCACAGCCTCTGAGCGGGTGGCGGGTGGGTGCGAAGGATCCCCTGCTGTAAACGATGCTCGCCCAGACAAGAGAAGACTGCACGCTCGTTCTTCGCACGAGATCCTTCGCCGTCTACGCGGCTCCAGGATGACAGGCTGGAAAGCCGTCCGGATTTTTGCACAGCCTCTGAGCGCACGAAACGCCGAACAATAGGAGTTCTGCGCGGTAGAAAGCACGTTGGCCTCGGAGCGACCGCACGTGCCTAAGGCTAGTGTCAACCAGCGCTGCCGGTCGTACCGGCTAGATGTCCCGCGCGGGGATCACGTGAGCGCCTGGGCGCGCCGCCTTTCCCTCGACCAACATACGCGCCGCGAGAATCTCCGCCTCTGTCATGAGGCTCGTCCGCACTCGCGTGGGAAGCACCTTCGCGAGCGGAACCAGGAGCGTCGCGGCGATGCCTTCCGCCAGGCGGCGCTCGCGGCGTGGGCCCACCAGGAGTCCAGGCCGGAAGATGTTCAACGACCGGAGCCCGAGAGCACTGACATCGTCCTCGGTGCGCCCCTTGACCTGATTGTAGAAAACCATCGAGCTGGCCTTTGCGCCCATCGACGAAACCAGAGTGAGAGATCTCGCGCCATGCACCTTTGCAATGCGCGCGAACGCCACAATGGCGTCGTGATCCACACTCTCGAAGTTCTCGCGGCTGCCCGCGGCCTTGATGGTCGTGCCCAGGCAACAGAAATAGAGCTCGCCTCGCATCTGCGACGCCACCGCGGGCAATTTCGCCAGATCAGAGATCAGGACCTCGGTCAACTTCGCGTGCGTGACTCCCGACGCTCTTCGCGACACCGAGATCACTTTCGTGATTGCCGCATCCGCGAGCAGTTGCTGAACCAGAAACGAGCCCGTGAGACCGGTACTGCCAATGATGGTTGCGATCATGTTCGAGCCTCCGCGTGCGAGGAGATCATCCGTGGAGTGTAGCGGACCGAGTCCATTGAGGGGATCCGCGCCGCGATTGCGCGATAGAAACCGATCCACCAATCCAATTCGAATGGGAGCCCCTCACATGAAAAGCCGTTCTGCGACCTTTCTCGCAGCGCTGTTCGTCCTCACTCAGGCCCTGCCCGCGTCCGCCATCTCGCCAGCCGACGTGGCCACGACGGACATCCGCAAGCTGGTCGACGTCCGCTCAATCCGAGGAGCGAAGGGATTCAAACGCGTGGCCGTGCCGGGCTATCGCGTGATCTTCACCACGCGCACGAAAGTCGTGGCGCGCGCCGAAGACTGGCTCGGCGGCGTCGGCGGAGGCAGCAGCTCCGGCGCCAAGGCCACGATGGAAGTGGTCCTCGGCAACGTCGACTACGCCACCCTGCAGGCCATCGCCGACGCCGCCTATGCCGATTTTCTCGAGGATCTGAAGTCGAGCGGCATCGAAGTCGTGCCCCTGGAGACCATGACCGCGTCCCCGACCTTCCAGAAGATGAAGATGACCGGCAGCACCGCGGAGCAGCCCCACACCAAGCGCTCGCGCGACAAGAAGACGGACTACATCGTCGTCTCGCCCACGGCCATTCCGCTGTGGTTCACCAACTGGGACGGCGACGTCAGCGACCAGGGCATGAACCAGACCAACATCCGCGCGGTCATGACCATGTCCAAGGAGCTCGACGCGCTCATGCTCTTCCCCCTCATGCACATCGACTTCGCCACCGTCGGCGGCTCGGGCGGCAAGTTCGCCCGCCGCGCCTCGGTGTCCGCAAAGGCCACCATCTACGCCAACCCCGCCTACACGCTCTTCTTTCTGTCCAACGATAAGGGCGGCGCCTTCGCCCGCATGACCGACGGCATCGGCGTGGAAGGAGACCCGGGCAACTTCGTCACCGCCGACGACGCCTCCAACACCGCTTTCATCGGTTCCATGCAGAAGATCGGCATCGACTTCGGTCCCGTGAAGAGCCGCAAGAACATGGTCCTCCAAACCAACCGCGAGAACTTCCACAGCCTGGCCCTCGAAGCCCTCACCGGCACCAACGAAGCTTTCCGCCGCGCTCTGGAGGAAGCGCGAAAGTAGCCGGCACGGCCCGGCAGCGGCACGCTGTTCGAGAGGCCCCGATACCGAGAGTGCTGGGTGCTGGGAGCGTGCTGGATGCTGGGGTGCTGGGGTGCTGATATCGCGGAGCGGCGGAGGATGCCGCGTAGCGGCAGCGAGTTTGGACAATTTTCGTAGGCACGAGGTGGCACCGCGTCAGCGGTACAGAGAGCTTAGCCGGGGTCGCGAGCGAAGCGAGCTACCCCCGGAAGCAGTTGCTCATTCAGATGCACCGCGTCAGCGGTGCGGGAAATCTTGCGCGAAGGTTCGGAGCATCGCTGACGCGATGCGAACGCCCGCGTAGCGGGCGAAGCTTTTACGCCGGAGGCGTTACGGAGATTAGCCGGTGGCAAGCGCTGGAAGCGCGCCGCCACCGGTTGCAGTGCCTCATGCCTTGCACCCCGGAGGGTGTGCCGGATTCATTCGCAATCCTCCGCGACCCCTGCCGGGGTCGATCATTCGTTACGCCAGGATCCGGTGGCTGCGCGCTTCCAGCGCTTGCCACCGGCTAATCTCCGTAACGCCTCCGGCGTAAAAGCACAAACTCGATGAAGGCCGCACTCGAAGCGAACCGCACCAAATGCCCAAACTCCAACGCACCGCGTCAGCGGTGCGTACGGAGGATGCGCGGATGGCGGGCGGCATCGCGCAACAGTGCTATGGCCGGACCATCCGGACGGCGTCGACCCTGCTCCCAATTGCGGAGCGTGTGCACGCTGGTCCCCATCGCCTTCGCGAACCGGGCTTGCGTCAGTCCAACGAATCGCCGCAGCGCGGCAACATCCTCTCCGGACTCGAAGTGTCCAAACATGAGACGCTTGCGCATGCGCGCAGAGATTGCCGAGGCCAACTGTTTCTGAGTGAGCTCAAGCATCAACCGAGCATTCTCAAAGCCTGACTTTGAAAATGTCAGGAAGCCGGAGGCACCACGACCATCACTCGACGATCGTCGCGCCGCGACTCGCGAGCTGTTCCCGCAGCAGCGATCGATGGCACCGGGACTCGTCGGCGCAATAACAGCCGACGGAGAAATTCGCGCTGTGCGACAGCGCGGCCAGAGCATCGAGCAGATGACTCGCCTCGGGGCGTTTCATCTCACTGCGATACCGCCGCGCGAAGGTCTCCCACGCCTTTGCGGACGTGCCCGACAGCGCCACCATCACCAGATCGGCCGAGGGAGCGAGCACGGGCAGCCAGACGTCGTACCAGTCATCGGCCGCATACCGGCTCTTCGATACTCCCCGCGGAGGCCGCCGCACGGTCCCGAGACGGACACCCTCATTCTCCCGTCGAGGACTTCCCAACCGAACGATACTGATGGGCATCGACGGATTGTAGCCAGATCGCCGCCAACTTCGCGAACGTCTCATTGCAGCGACTCGAGCAGTGTAGCGCGACCGATGGCGAGGAAGGCCGGCGCCTTCATAGATGCGTGAACGGCAAGCCGATCAGGTCCTCTTCATACAGCCTCGGGGTCAGGTCATTGTTGATCACCACGCCCACGCGTGCCTTGTGCTCGGTCACGAAATCCCGCAGCGCGCGCAGGTCGCGTCCGTTCACCGACGATGTGTGCTTGATCTCGACGGCCACACGGCCGAAGTTCCCCTCGAGCACCAGATCCACTTCTGCTCCAGCGCCCGTTCGGTAGTACGAGTACTCATGCGCAACACCCAGCGCGCTCAACTGCCGCAGCATCTCCTCCACCACCATCCCTTCCCACGACGCGCCCATCTGCGGATGGCTGAGCAAAGCGTCTGTGTCGGGAATGCGGAGCAACGCGTGCAGCAGCCCGCTGTCCCGGATATAGCCCCTGGGATGCTTCACCACTCGCTTGACCGCATCGCGGGCGTAGGCCGGGACCATACGCCAGATGAAGGTGCCGTGCGCAATATCGAAATAGTCGCGGACCGTCGGTTGGGATACCGCGAGCGCCCGCGCCACCTCGGCGTAGTTCAGGATGCGTCCCGACAACCCGCCCAGCAGTTCGAGGAATCGCCGGAACCGAGCATCGTCCAACCCGGGGAACAGCCGCTTGACGTCACGGAACAGATAGGTCTGGATGTATTGCTCGACCCAACGCGCGCGAAACGTTTCGCCCGGATTCAACCAAGGCTCAGGAAACCCGCCTCGAAACCAGAACTCGTGGGCCCTTGCGAGCTCGCCTCGGGGCTTCAACCCCGCAATCAACTTCGAAGGCGCGGCCTTTCGATCCTGCACGAGTCGTCGCAGGAACGAAACACGCCCGCTCGTCTCCGTGACCTCCGCCCACGAGAACGGCGCCATCTCGATGATTCCCACGCGACCGGCCAGGCTCTCCGACACCGACCGCAAGAGCGCCGGCGAGCTGGACCCGGTGATGACGAACCGGCCCTTCGCTGCGCGCCGTTCATCAATGGCCACCCGCAACGCGGGAAAGATCTCGGGGACGACCTGCGCCTCGTCGATGCCGACACGGGTCGGATTGAGCTGGAAGAACGCATCCGGATCGCGCGAAATGACGGTGTGATCCGCACGCCGTTCCAGATCGAAATGCTTCCAGGTGGCAGGCAGCGTCCTGAGCAAAGTGGTCTTGCCGCACTGCCGCACGCCGAGCAGGGCCACGCACGGAAAGGTCGCGAGATACTCTCGCAAGAGCTTGGCGTACGCCCGTTTCACACCGAGCATTATCAAAGTGCGACTTTGAAATTGCAAGGTCACGGACAGGAACGGGCGAACTGGGATTCTGCGCCTGATCGGGCTTGCGTCAGTCCAACGAATCGCCGTAGCGCGGCAACATCTTCTCCGGACTCGAAATCACCGCGAACGCTCGCATCTGCCAGGGTGAACACAGCGAAAGCGCCGGGTTCGCAACTATCGATATTGACGCACGTTCATACGAACGTTAGTATCTGCGTCATGACTGCACGCCGAATCACGGCAAACCTTCCCGACGATCTCCTCGAGTCTGCGATGCAGGTCACAGGAAAAGGCATCACGGAGACGCTCATCGAGGGCCTCGAACAGGTTCAGCGCCGCCGCTTCTACGAGCGCGCTCTGGCCTTGCGCGGAAAGCTGCAACTCAGCATCGATCTCGAGGAGACACGTGGCCGGCGTCATCGTTGACACGTCGGTTTGGATCGACTTCTTCGGTGGAATCGGAATCGCGCACCTCGAGGAGGCGCTCGCCGCCGGCGCCGCGATCATTCCTCCCCTGGTCGTCGCAGAGCTGATCAGCGGTGCCGGCACACCAACGCAGCGAGCCACCATCGGTGAGCTGCTGCAGGATGCACCCGTTCACGACACTCCCTTAGAGCACTGGATCCGCGTCGGCGACCTCCGCCGCCTGCTCGCCAGAAAGGGAATCAACGCCACAATCCCCGACGCTCACGTCGCGCAGTGCGCTCTCGACAGGGACGCCGTGCTCCTCACACGCGACAAGGTCTTCGCCGCAATCGCGAAGCACACTCCTCTGCGGCTTCGAGACTGATCCGCAGGCCCTGCCGGCACCGCTGCGAATCAAAGTTGGCGAATGATCTGCGAGCAGCGCTCGAACGTCACATCAGAATGCGCACACGAGCAAACGCCTTCATCTTACGCCACCCTCCACGCCACCCTCCACGTCCCCCCTTCTTCTGAAGCGATCATCTTGACGGCCGCAAGTTGGCCGATGATCGCGACCTGGATATAGCATTGCGTTGTGTCGCAACTGTTCACTCCCCTCTCCCTTCGTTCCGTGACGTTTCCGAATCGGGTGTGGGTTTCGCCCATGTGCCAGTACTCGAGTGAAGACGGAGTGCCGAATGACTGGCATCTCGTGCACCTCGGCAGCCGTGCGGTGGGGCGCGCGGGGCTGGTCATGGTCGAGGCCAGCGGCGTGTCGCCCGAGGGGAGGATCACGGACTGGGACAGCGGGATCTGGTCCGACTCGCATGCTGCGGCGTTTGCCCCGATCGTGAACTTCATCCATGCGCAGGGGTCCGTCGCGGGAATCCAGCTCGCGCACGCGGGACGCAAGGCGTCGACGGAGAAGCCTTGGCGCGGCGGACGGGCCGTCACGACCGGCCCGCACTCGTGGACCACGGTTGCTCCGAGCCCCACGCCCTTTCACGCCGGTGACCCCACGCCGCACGCGTTGCAGGAGGCGGAGATCGACGACGTGGTCCAGCAGTTCGTGACCGCGGCGAAGCTGGCCAGGTTTGCCGGGTTCCGCGTGGTGGAGATCCACGCCGCGCACGGATATCTGTTGCACCAGTTTCTCTCTCCGTTGATCAACGTGCGCGAGGACGCCTATGGCGGCTCACTCGAGAATCGGATGAGGCTGACGCTCCGCGTGACGGAGAGCGTGCGCGCGGTTTGGCCCGAGGAGCTTCCCCTGTTCGTGCGCATCTCGGCGACCGATTGGGTGGAAGGAGGATGGGATCTCGAGCAATCGATCGAGCTCGCGAAGAAGCTACGCAGCCTCGGCGTGGACCTGGTCGACTGCTCCAGCGGCGGAGCCGTGGCGCACGCGAAGATCACCGCGGGCCCGGGCTATCAAGTGCCGTTCGCGCGCGCGATCCGTGCGGAGGCAGCGGTGCCTACGGCCGCGGTCGGCCTCATCACCGAGGCGCAGCAGGCCGAGGCGATCGTGGCGGGCGGAGACGCCGACGCAGTCTTCCTCGCGCGGGAATTGCTTCGCGACCCATACGCTCCCCTGCACTGGGCCAAACAGCTCGATGTGCCGATCGACTGGCCGGAGCAATACGCGCGGGCGAAGTAGGCCGTCAACCCCAACGCAACCTTGGCCTATCATCCCCAGTGTGAGGGCGCGAGACGCCGTCGACCGGTCAGCGTCAAAAGCGGGTATCGACCAGACCCTATCGCCGCTTGAGGAAGCGCCAAGCGACGAACGCGACCATCGCTAAACCCACGTAGACCGCCATCATGATGCGATCGTGAAACCTGGCCTCCTCGGCCAGATGTTCGGCTGCGCGACGCTCATCGGCTGCGCGACGCTCATCATCTGCGCGGCGTTCTGCAGCGCGACGTGCCTCTGCAACGACGCGCTCCTGCTCCTCCGCTCGACGGATCTCGGCACGCCGAGCCTCTTCCGCAGTCGATTCGGCCTCGCGCTCAGCCTCTGTCTTGGTCGTAGACGCAAGCGGATTCCCGCTTTCATCCCTGACCTGCGGCGGACCTTGGACAACGAGGGGCGTACGCTCGAGGCTCGGTTTCAGGTCAGTGCTGGTTTGTGCGAGCGCCGGGAGGGCGAGGAGCAGAGCAATTCCAATCCTTTGAAGGACACGCGTCACGGGCTCACCTGATTCCAAGATTGTATTCGACCTTGAGCGAAGCCACGTGAGCGCGATCTTGGCAATGGTCTTCATACGGTGCTTCTCGGCGCGATTCAGTATGGAGCGGAAATACCGCCGCCTCTTGTTTGCGGAGCTGGAGTTCTTGATCTACATGATTGCTCCTCGCAAGAAGAGGAAGCCGAGGAGCGCCGGCGTCCCGCCGGCTGGCCATGCGGCGTCCCGCCGCGGGCGGGGGCATTCGAAGCCGAAAGCGAGCATGGTGAGACGAATGCCCTTCGCGCAAGGCGCGCTCCCCCGCCCGGGGCGAGGACGCCCCCCAGCCAGCCGGCGAGACGCCGGCGCTCCACGCGCGCCTCGTACCAGTGACTACGGCGGCACGTAGATGGCCAATGGGCCGTCAGCAGCAATCGGCGCCGTCATCGCGTCTTCGGCGTGCGCGCGGCGACCGTTCGTTTCGTCACTTTCGCAGGCGACCGACCACTCTTGCTTGCAGGAGCGGCAACGGTCTTCGCCGCAAGGTGGCGCGGCAAGCGTGCATCCTGGCGACGCCACAGGATGCGCGCGCGGGGCAGCGGCACTTCGGTGAGCAGCGCACCGAGAAACGCGGTGGCGTCGACCGACGTGGGAATGCGCAGCGGAGTTGATTGGAGAGCTCGCCGTAATACAGGACGAAGGTATCTCCGGCATCGAGTCTCACAAGAGCAGCCTTCGAAGGCTCCGCGGCGTCCTGTGGATCGGTGATGTGTTGGAACGGCACCGGAAACCACCGCGAGAGCTCCGCTTCCGAGATGGCCGCGGCCAGCACCGGGTACGCGTGGCTCTGCAGCTCGTCTGGTTTCGCGGCTCGCATGTTGATCGCTCGACGTCCCGCGTCATGGTAGCAACAACCGGGATTGCGACCAACTCGCCATCCTCGAGGACGATCACTCCGGGTTGACCCTCCGTCCATTCCGGCCATCCCGAGATGGACCAGGGATCCGGGGCCACCTCCGTGTAGAACTCGACGCCGATCGCGTCGGCCGGAAGTGGGCCGTCCCATGCCTTCACAGCAGGCACGAGGCCGGCGAAGAAATTCCGACGTGGCCGGCCCCACAGTTGCCCGGACGCTCCGATCTGGGCAATCTCTTCAGGCCGCGGCTCGCATCGCCGATGAAATGGACCAAACCGGCCGGTCGACGCCATCGCACGAAATCATACGATCTTGGCGACGGAAGCGGCGGCCTCACTCGTTCGCCACGAGCATGCGATGCTCGCGCTCGGCGGCGTAGCCGAGGCATGCCAGGATGTCCTCTCGCGTGAGGTAAGGAAAGTCCGCGAGCACTTGCTCTTCGGTCATCCCCGAGGCGAGGTAGGACAGGACATCGGAGACGGTGATGCGCATGCCTCGGATACAGGGTTGCCCACCACGCTTTCCGAGCCCGATCGTGATGATTCCTCCGTACGACATGACCCCCATCTTAAAAGAACAGGGAACCAGAGCTGCAAGGCCGAGCGGGCTGACGGACTCGAGACTGATGCACGGATGTCAGGGCTGCGCCGATGGGCAACAGTCCCGCCCGACGAGCCGGAGGACGGCGGTCTGTTACATGCCACGCGCCGTGCGTTTCGGCTTTTTGCCAATTCCCACTGCAGCTCGCTTGATCGAACCGGACGTTCGCGGACCTGCCGCAGCACGTCGCTGTGCACGGATGGCGCGCTCGAAGGGCTTCTTCACTTCGGTGGGCAACTCGATCGGAACAAAGTTTTCCTCAGGAAAGAGATAGTCCTCGCCCGACTCGTCGACAACCCTGAGAAAGCCTTCCGAGTGCGCATCGGAGTCGCGGAGGGTCTTGTAGATTTTCCAGAGCAGAAGAGAAACTTCATTCCCTTCATTGTCGACGCATACAACCGCGCTTGGATATTCAAGGCTAGTCATCAGAGCAGTTTCTTGATCTTGAAGTCTCGTTTTCCGATTCCATGCGCCTCGTACCAGTGAATCTCGGCGTCACGTAGATGGCCGGTTCGGAGAATGCGCACTCGAGCAAACCCCTTCATCTTACGCCACCTTCCACGACCCCACTTCTTCTGAAGGAAGGCAAGTACGCGAATGCTCTGGCCGCTCGCGATCGCCTCGACGCCGCGAAGCTGGCCGATGCTCTCGAACTTCATGCGATCTTGCCTCGTCCAATAACCATCCGGAAAGCTGGTCTGGATCGTATCATTCGGCTCGCGCAGCGTTGCCGAGGACTCGTGGCCGTCGAAGAGGCAGAAGTGTTCGCCACGGAGGAAGGCCGCACGGCAACACTGTCTGGGCATGTCCTTCCCCCTCTTGGGGTCGAAGGCGTCCGTACCGCGGATATCGACGGTAATCGTGAACCTTGCCTTCGGTTTGACGGCCACGTCCGCGCGGCGGGCGTACTGGATGGCCTCCGCAATCAGTTCTTGGCACAGTGCGTCCTGGGGATTCGTCGGCCTCATCTCCGCTCTGGATACGCTGCAGCAGTCCCTCGTTGAATTGATCAGGGTCGCTAAGACACCCGCTCAGACTTGGGCGTACGAGCAGTTTGGTGTTGCCCGCTTTAGCGTGGAATGCAACGGTGCAGACGGTCGCGGGGTTGTTCGGCATCGCGTTGCGCCGGGTGCGGCATGAGCGAGGGCTCTCCCAGGAAGCGCTTGCCGAGGCGACGGGGTTGAGCACGAACTTCGTGGGGGAGATGGAACGGGGGCTGAAGGCGCCGGGGCTTGGGGTTATTGTCCGGCTGGCACGCGCACTCGAGGTCAGTGTTCACGATCTGCTCGTCGATTTCACGGAGGCAGCGATTCGGCGCGTGAAGGTCTGACAGGCTGCGGTTCGTCGGGTGGATCGGTCGCCCCCTATGGTGGAGTCATCCTGGAGAGCGGATACGCCTTCGGCAAATGAACCGGACCAGGACATGAATGCCAGCTCCGGCGAGGGCGAGGTACCAGGCCAACACCACCAGCGCGGCCGAGCCGTGATCGCCGTGGCCGATGGTCATCGCCGCGAACAGTCCGACTCCGGTGGCGATGAGAAGCCAGGTGAAGACGATTCTGGTGATGGTCAGCATACGGTGCGTTTCGGCGCGCGTCGCGATTCATTATGGGGCGGAACGCCGCCGCCTCTTGCTTGCGGGAGGCTGGAGTTTGATCTACGCGGTTCCTCCTGGCGAGAAGAGGGAGCCGAGGAGCGCTGGCGTCCCGCCGGCTGGCCATGCGGCGTCTCGCCGCGGGCGGGGGCATTCGAGGCCGAAGACGAGCATCGCGAGACGAGTGTCCTTCGCGCACGGCACGCTCCCCCTCCCGGGGCGAGGACGCCCCCCGGCCAGCCGGCGAGACGCCGGCGCTCCACGCGCTAACCTTTTACGTAGGTCGATGGCCGGTTCAAGAAGATGTCCGCGGCGCTGTGGCTAAAAAGTTCCCGACTGGCACTCCCTGCCAACCGACAACTGACAACCGATCAGTAAATGCTCCATCCCCTCGTCGCATAGTCGCTAAAGAACAGGACGAACATCACCGCGAGCCATAAGAACGAGGAGATGACGACGATCCAGGTCATGCGGGGGGAGTGGATGACGTGCATGAACCAGAGGATGACGACCAGGGCTTTGACGATGGCGATGGCCATGGCCACGGCGGTGTTGAGTGCGCCGAGGTCGATGCGGGAGACGGCGACGGTGAGGACGGTGAGGACCATGAGGGCGGCGAAGACGGCGAAGTACATGGCCAGCGGCGCCTGGTGGTGGGGCGCGGTGTGGCCGGTGTAGGTTTCGTGGTCAGTGGGTTTGGATGCTGGGATGTTCGCCATTGTGTCCTCAGACGAGGTAGAGCAGCGGGAAGAGGAAGATCCAGACGATGTCGACAAAGTGCCAGTACAGGCCCATGATCTCGATGGGGCTGTAGTACTCCGGGCCGAAGTCGCCTCGCCAGGTGCGGCGGATGAAGTACAGGAGGAGGCCTGCTCCAATGACCATGTGCAGGGCGTGCAGGCCGGTCATGGTGAAGTAGAAGAGCATGAAGAGCTGCACGCCCTGGGTGAGCTCGGGATGGGCGGCGTCGACGAAGGTGAAGTGGGAGCCGGGGAGCAGGCCCTCTTCAATGTGCTTGGCGTATTCGAAGCCTTTGACGCCGACGAAGATGCCTCCCAGGATCAGGGTCAGGACGAGCATCA
>Ga0307505_10002824_pt1 | contig 11556 bp, 6 predicted proteins | sample 23_S_MG_FD_202183 | JGI IMG/M metagenome (GOLD analysis project Ga0307505, IMG submission 202183) | Soil microbial communities from Populus trichocarpa stands in riparian zone in the Pacific Northwest, United States - 23_S | ecosystem: Environmental > Terrestrial > Soil > Riparian zone > Trees...
CGGATCACGAAGGTCGCTCCCTTTCCCGCCTCGCTCGTCACTTCGATCGATCCCCCCCAGCCCTCCACGATCCGCCGGACGATGGCCAGGCCGAGGCCGGAGCCGCTGGTGGTGGTCGAGAACCGGGGCTCGAAGATCCGATCGAGCATCTCCGGCGGCATCCCGACGCCATCATCCTGAATCGAGAGGACCTGGCCAACGGCCCGCAACACCACCCGGCGCGCCCCGGCGTCGCGGGCGTTCTCCAGCAGGTTGAGCAGCACCTCCTTGACCTCGTCTCGCCGGGCCCGGACCGGACCGGCCGCCATGGTCGCCACCTCCACCTCCATGGCCGCCTCCCCCACCCGATACAGCGGGACCACTTCGGCGAGTTCGCGCGCCAGGTTGACCTCCTCCAGGGGCGCGCCACCCTCGGCGGGCGCGCCGTAGCGACTGAACGAGCGGGCGATCTGGTCCAGGCGGTCGATCTCCGCGAGCACCCGCGGCGCGGTCTCCTCCAGCGCCGGACCGATCTTCTCCTGGCGGTCTCGCCACACCCGCTGCAGATGCTGAATACCCAGCCGCATCGGGGTCAACGGGTTCTTGATCTCGTGGGCGACCTGGCTGGCCATTTCCCCCCACGCCAGCACCCGGGCGGCGCGCTCCTGGGCCTCCTGATTGGCGCGCACGTCGTCGGCCATCTTCTGAAACGCCGCGAAGACCGGCTGCAGTTCGACCGGTGGTTCGCGCTCGGGGGGGACCAGGCCCCGACCCTCGCCAAACGCGAGGGCGGCCCGCCGCAGGTCGGACACCGGTCGTGAGAGCCGGCGCGCCGCGAGCCGCGCCGCGACCACCGCCGCCAGCACGCCGGTCAGCGACGCCAGGAGGAGCGCCAGGGCCAGGTCAAGCTGGCGTTCCGCCAGATCGGGATCGCCCGCCGACCGGGGGGCGGCGAGAATCGCCGGTTCCGAGGCGGAGGGCGCCAGGAAGGAGCGGTAGCCGACCAGGCCGGCACCAGGAACGCTCCGGCCGATTCCGATGGCGTCGCGCTCCCCCGCCAGGCGGATCTGATGATAGGCGTCCGGCTCCATGAACGGGGGGAGAAGCCCGAAGGCCTCCAGCACCGGACTGGTCGCGGCCACCAGTCCGCCCTCCCGGTACACGCCGAGTTCGGCGTCGACCCGCCGGGACGCCCGGGCGAGCCGATCGGTCAGCGTCGGGTCGTCGGGGGCCAGATCGGGATCAGCGGCCAGCACGTCGCGCAGCACCTGGGTGACCGCCGCCTGCCGCCCGCGCTGCGCATCGGCCGCGAGGCGGACCAGGCTCCAGGCGGCGAATCCGGCCACCGGCAGCACGAAGAAGGCGCTCAGGGTCAGGAACAGTTGCGCGCGGAAGGAGCGGATCAGCGCCTGCCACCCGGGGGGCCTCAGGGTGTCTCCCGCCATCAACTCCGCCACTCGCCAGAGCAGCCCCAGCAGCAGCACGTTCGCCAGGAGCACGAGGGCGCCGCGGATCAGCAGCGGGCCGGGCCGCAGCATGTCGACCGCGGCGTACGCCTGCCGGGGCCCGTCCGGGAGCTGGATGGTGCGCTCCCCGCGGATCGTCCACCCCTCACGACGCCAGCGGATCTGCGCGGCCTCGGTGCCGGCCAGGGGAGCGGCAGGGGAAAGGGTCATGCGATACGCCGGCAGCCGGACCGTGGGAGGCCGCAGGAGCCGCCCGAGCCTGGCCGGCGCCACCAGGAGTGACCGGGGCCCGAGCGCCACGGTGAGCACCGTGTCCGGTGCCACGCGCTGCGCCAGGACGTAATGGAGGCCCGGTGAGCGGGCCACCGTCACGACCGTATCGGAATTTCCGGGCGCCAGCGCCCGGACGACCGCGACGATCAGCGAGTCGGGAAGATCGAGCTGGTCGAGGGCCACGGCGGTCCAGAGCCGGCCATCGTCCTGTCGCAGCTCCAGTCGCGTCGGATAGCCCTGGTGATCGAGTTCGGACCGCCGCCATCGGGCAAAGAGTCCCGAGGGGCCGTCGGGCGGGGGCCCTTCCTCCCACGTGGCCGCAAAGGCGCGCAGCGTGGGTTCTGCCAGCAGTTCCGGCTCCTCTCCCAGTTGGACCAGATCCCGGCGGGCGAGTTCCACCCGTCCCTCCAGTTCGGCGCCCCAGGTCATCAGCGCCGCCGCGCTTCCCGCCACCGTGGCGATCCCGAGAATCGTGGCCCACCGGGCGGCCGGGCGGGTCACCAGCAGGAGCGCCGGCAGCCAGAGCAACGGGTACCACTCCGGCCACCCGCTCCGGCCTTCCCAGGCAAACACCCCGACCACCCCCGCCCCCACGGCCAGCGCCGCGCCCACCAGGGGCCAGCGCGCGGAGGTCGGGGCGACCTCGGATCGCCGCATCAGGCCCGCAGCCAGCACCACCAGACCGGTCGTGGCCAGCAGCAGGGTGACTTCCCAGCTCAGCCACAGCGGAATCGAGACGCCGTGGACCGGCGGGGTGATCCCCTGCCCCAGCGTCCGCACCAGGTAGGGTGCGCCGATCAACAGCAGGACGCCCATCGCCACGGCCGGCCACGGGCGCCGGCCGGGTTCCCGCCACAGGCGCACGCCGAGATGGATCAGCAGCAGCCCGAAGACGAGCAGCGGGCCCGCCACGGTGGCGAGGCCCAGCGGCAGATCCCGGTAGAAGAGCGCGGGCGAGGCGAGCAGGTCGAGCCCCAGCAGCTCGAGTGCGGGGGCGCGCAGCACCACCCAGAACAGGCCGGCAAGGACGGCGTACCGCGCGGTGGGGGCGGGGGCGGCAAGCAACCCCGCGAGCAACAGCCCCAGCGTGAGGGCCACCCCGAGTCGGCCCGCGCGGTCCACCGCGTGTTCCGTCGCCTCACCCTGGGTGGGCGGTCGCGGCCGCACACTGAACAGCACCCGCGGACCCGCGGTCGTGGGTTCCTCGTAGTCGAAGACGTCACCATTCTCGGGCGCCATCTCCGGCGGGAAGATGTCCAGACCGACTTCCGTCCTGGCTCGGAAGCGCTCACTGAGGCTGGCCTCGGCGTCGGGGACGGCCGGATCCGCGTCGAGAAGCAGCGTGGCCACCACGACGGATCGGTCGGGCAGGGTGCGGCGGGTTTCGAAGATGCTGACGTACGGCGCAAACCGGACGGCGAGGGAATCGCCCGCGGGTTCAGGCGCCACCCGGTGCCGGCCCGCCCAGGCGCGGGGCACCCCGTCCGCCGACAGCAGCACCACTCCCGTCTCCACCCCGCGTCCTGGAATCAGGGCGTCCAATCCGTGGAACAGGTCGTCGTCGGGCAGGTCCGCCAGCCGGCTGGCGCGCTCCGCGAGGGTAACGATCCGCCGCAGCTCGGCCCGCAGGTCCCCCTCCAGGCGACGGGAGGCCGACTCGATACGTCGCTCGCGCTCGTCGGGCCAGCGGGAGGAGAGGGCGCTGAGGCGGAACTGGGTGGCGGGAACGCCCACGGCCAGCGCGAGCAGGACGGCGGCCGTCAGGCGGCCCCGCCAGCGATCCAGGTGCCGCCTCCCGAGCGCCAGCGCTCCCAGGGCGCCGACGGCCACCGCGATCGCCCAGGCCGCGCCGGGCGCGCGAACCCATTCGGCGGTCAGGGCCACCACGGCGAGGAGGGCCGCGAGCCACCAGCGAGAGAGGTCAGGCAGGTGCGTTACCCCTGAAGTGGGAACGAGACGGCGCCGATCCCGACGGATGCACCAAGTTATCGACCTTGGGGGACCGAAGTCAGGTTCGCGCGGGGATCCCGACCGCCGCCGATCCGCGCCCGGAGGTCCGATACGCCTATTTTCACCAGGTCGGCGGCGCGGCCGGCGCGGCGGCCACACGGTCGCCGTCGCCGGAGCGCACAACCGTTGCCGGCAAGATGATAGCATGCACTCGTCGCAGACTGAAACCTTTGTGAAACGTCGCGCGTAAGAGCGACAACTTCGATGGCCCTTGGGGCGCGAAAGGATTCACGGTCATGACTCGCTGGTCTCTGCTGCTCGCCAGCTCCCTCGTTCTTCCGGCGGGGGCCGCCTCGCAGCAGCCCCCGCTGCCGATGGAGCGCCCGACGCCCCGCGTCACCCTGACCCTGGGGGAGGCGCTGGAACAGGCGCGCCGCAACAGCCCGACCTACCGGATCACCCTCAATGACGCCGGTCCGGCCCAATGGGGAGTCCGGACCGCCTACGGCGCTTTCGTCCCCAGCCTGAGCCTGTCCTCGGGAATGGGGTATACCGGGCCGGGATCGTCGACCTTCGGCGGAGCGACCTTCAACCAGAGTTCTCCGGCCCTGTCGTCCAGTTACGGTATCTCGCTCTCCTGGCAACTGGATGGCGGCACCTTCGCCCAGACCGGGCAGGAGCGGGCCAACCGCCGAGCCGTCGACGCGGAGATCACCCGGGCCGGCGTGGATCTCCACAGCGAGATCACCGGCCAGTACCTGGCGGCGCTCGAGACGGCCGCCGGAACCGACGTGGCCCGCCAGCAGGTCCTGCGCAACGAGGACTTCCTGACTCTGGCTCAGGCCCGGTATCAGGTGGGCCAGGCGACGCTCCTGGAAGTCCGCCAGGCCGAAGTGCTGAAGGGTCAGTCCGAACTGGCGCTGCTGCGCGCGGAACAGGCCGAGAACGAGGCCAAGCTGACGCTGTTCCGGCTGATCGGGGTGCGCTCCCCGGCGCCGGTGCAGGAGGTGGCCCTGGTCGACCCGTTTACCGTGGTGCAGCCGGCCTGGGAACTGGAACCCCTCGTGCGAATGGCGGAGGACCAGAACCCCGCGCTCCATGCGCTGCGCGCGCGCGAGGACGCGGCGAGCGCCGCCGTCCGGGCCTCCCGGTCCGGCTATCTCCCCTCCCTGAGCTTCAACGCGGGGTGGCGCGGGTTTACCCAGGAGTTCACCAATACGAACATCCTGCTCGACTCCCGGCTCTCGTCGGCCGTCGGCACCGCCCGGAACTGCCGGTTCCAGAACGAGATCATCCAGGGCCTGCCGGCGGGCCAGCTCCCCGGACAGCCGAACGGCGGGCTGGTGGCCGACTGCAACGCCTTCGCGGGGCTCGACGGATCCGGCGAGGCGCTCTCGCCGGCGGCGCGACAGAGCCTCCTCGACGGGAACAGCGTGTTCCCCTTCAACTTCCGCAGCCAGCCCTTCTCGGCGTCGGTCACGGTGTCGCTGCCGATCTTCAACGGCTTCAGCCGGGAGCTCCGGGTGGCGCAGAGCCGCGCGCAGGAGGACGACGCCCGCGAGAGTCTCCGCGCCCGGGAGCTGCAGGTGCGCACCGACGTCGAGTCGCGCTGGCTGGCGGTGCAGACGGCCTTCCGGTCGATCGCCGTGCAGGCCGCCAACCGGGAGGCCGCCCGCGAGCAGTTGACCCTGGCCCAGGACCGCTACCGGGTCGGGGTCGGGAATTCCCTGGAGGTCTCGGACGCGCAGAACGCGGTCCAGCGGGCCGAAGGGGACTACGTCACCGCCGTCTACGGATATCACCGCGCCATCGCCGCGCTGGAAGCGGCGGTCGGCCGCACCTTGCGCTGAACAGAGGGAGTTCGCATGTCACGTCGTACCAAGTGGGGGCTGGCGGTGGTCCTGGTGCTCGGGGCCGGGGTGGTGATCAGCAGCATGGTCGCCGCCAAGCGCGGGGGGAAGGCGGTCGAGGTGCGCCTGGAGGAGGTGGCCGCGCGGGACCTGGTGGCCATCGTCACCGCCAGCGGCACGATCGAGGCCAAGACCAAGGTCGACATCAGCGCCGACATTACCGGGCGGATCACCCAGATCGCGGTTCGGGAGGGCGATCTGGTGACCCGGGGCCAGTTCCTCCTGCAGATCGATCCGGCCCAGTACCAGTCGGCCGTGGCGCGGGTCGAAGCGCTGCTGGCCTCCAGCGAGGCCTCGCTGGTGCAGGCCCGCACCAACCGGGACCAGGCCCGGCGCGGGTTGGACCGCGCCCTCGAGCTGCAGCGGGCGGGTCAGGCCCTGATTTCCGCCGAAGCGGTGGAGCAGGCCCAGCAGGCGTTCGACGTCTCGGTGGCCACCTTCGAGGCGGCCCAGGCGCAGGTGAACCAGTCGCGGGCCTCGGTGCAGGAGGCTCGGGACAATCTGGCCAAGACCCGGCTGACCAGCCCGATCAGCGGCCGGGTGGTGCGGCTGAACGTGGAGGAGGGCGAGGTCGCGGTGCCGGGCACGTTCAGCCGGGAGACCGGCCTCCTGATGACCGTCGCGGATCTCTCGGTCATCCTGGCCAAGGTCCAGGTGGACGAGACCGACGTGGTGCGCCTGAACCCGGGCGATTCGGTGGGCGTGGTGATCGACGCCTTTCCCGACACGGTGTTCAGCGGCCGGGTTACCAGGATCAGCAACAGCGCCCGGCTCACCGCCGCCGCCGGCGGCGATCGGGCGGTGGATTTTGACGTGGAGGTGACCCTGGACAACCCGCCGTCCGGCATCCGGCCGGATCTGAGCGCCACCTCCCGGATCGTCACCGAGACCCGGTCCCAGGCGCTCAGCGTGCCGATCATCGCCCTGACCGTGCGCCAGCACGAGGAGCTCCCCAACGAGTTCAAGGCGCCCGCGGAGACCGGTCGCCGGGAGCGGGATCGCGAGGGCGTGTTCGTGGTGCGGGGGGGCGTGGCCACCTTCCGGCCGGTGCGCGTCGGGATCGCCGGCGACGAATACTTCGAGGTGCTGGACGGGCTCCAGCGCGGGGACTCGATCGTGGCCGGCCCCTACCAGGCCGTGCGCGACATGCGGGACAGCACCCGGGTCAAGCCGGCCCCGGTCACCCCCCGGAGGACGCCGTGACCGACGCGGTGATCCAGATGCGGGACATGGCGCGCGAGTACCGGATGGGCACCGAGACGGTGTCGGCGCTCCGCGGCGTGTCGGTGGCGATCCGCCGGAACGAGTACGTCGCCATCATGGGCCCCTCCGGCTCGGGCAAGTCGACGCTGATGAACCTGATCGGCTGCCTCGACACGCCGACGCGGGGCGAATACCGGCTCAACGGGCAGGAGGTGTCCCGGATGAGCGACGACGCCCTGGCGCGGGTACGGAACCGGGAGATCGGGTTTGTCTTCCAGACCTTCAACCTCCTGCCCCGCGCCACCGCGCTGCAGAATGTCGAGCTGCCCCTGGTGTACGCCGGCCTGGCCACCCGGGACCGCCAGGCGCGGGCCACCGAGGCGCTGGCGCGCGTCGGGCTGCAGGACCGGATGTCCCACCGGCCCAACGAGATGTCCGGCGGCCAGCGCCAGCGGGTGGCCATCGCCCGCGCCCTGGTCAACCAGCCCTCGATCCTGCTCGCCGACGAGCCGACCGGCAACCTCGACAGCGTGACGAGCGAGGAGATCATGCGGGTCTTCGCCACCCTCCACGCCCAGGGACAGACGGTGGTGCTGGTGACCCACGAGCCGGACATCGCCGCCCACGCCGATCGGGTCCTCCTGCTGAAGGACGGCCGTCTGGCCAGCGACACCCACACCCCCCGCCACGCGGCCGCCTGAGCCGGATGCCCTTCCTCGAAGCGGTACGAATGGCACTGCGGACGATCTGGGCGCAGAAGCTGAAGAGCTTCTTCTCCCTGGTCGGGGTGCTGATCGGGGTGACCTTTCTGATCGCGGTGGTCTCCATCGTGCAGGGCATGAACGTGTACATGACCGACCAGTTCGCCAACCGGCTGGTCGGCCTCAACACCTTCCAGGTCCGGCGGATGCCGAGCATCCAGACCGGCGACGTCTCGATCGAAACCCGCCGGGAGTGGTGGCGGCGGCCGTACATCACCCAGACCGACGCCGCCTACATCGCCGCCAACCTCCACACCCCCGCCGTGACCGCGCGGCTCTGCCGCTCGCGCGCCATCGTCCACTACGCCGGCCGGCAGGCGTCGGACATCGAGGTCTTCTCCGCCGACGCTCCGATCTTCACCATCCGCAACTACGACATCGCGGCGGGTCGCGCGTTCACCGCCCAGGAGGTCCGCGCCGCCGCCGCGGTGGTGGTGATCGGTGATCTGTTGGCCGACCGGCTCTTCGAAGGCCGCGACCCGCTGGGCAAGACCGTGACGATCCGGAGCATCCCCTACCGGGTGGTGGGCGTGGTGGCCAAACAGGGCACGCTGTTCGGGATCTCCCTCGACAAGTTCGTCGTGACGCCGTTCACGGCCGCCGCCCAACGGTGGACCTGCCCGCTGGGCGGCATCGCCGAGCTGCAGGTCCAGGCCGCCGGCATCGCCGAGATGGGTTTGGCAATGGACGAGGTGGAAACCATGATGCGCTCCCGCCGCCAGCTCAAGCCGACCCAGGCGAACAACTTCCACCTGCAGACCGCCGACGGCGCCCTGGAGGGGTGGAAGAAGATCTCCACCATTCTGTTCGCCGCGCTCCCCGGCCTGGTCGCCATCTCGCTGGTGGTGGGCGGCATCGTGATCATGAACATCATGCTCATGGCGGTGGCCGAGCGAACCCATGAAATCGGTATTCGGAAGGCGCTCGGCGCCAAACGGCGCGACATCCTGGCCCAGTTCATCGTCGAGTCGGCCACCCTGTCCACCGTGGGCGCGATCTTCGGGATCGGCCTCGGCATCGGCCTCGCTTTTCTGGTCAAGTCCACCACCCCCCTCCCGGCGGCGGTGGCCCCCTGGTCGATCGTGGTGGGCGTGGCGCTGGGCGTCGCGGTCGGGATGACCGCCGGGATCTACCCGGCCAGCCGAGCCTCGCGACTCGACCCGATCGCCGCCCTGAGGGCCGAATGAGCCTCCTCGCCCAGGCCGCCGCGGCGCTGGCTCGTATGGTCGAGGGGGTGGGGATCGCCTTCGACTCCGTGCGCGCCAGCAAGGGCCGGGCGGCGCTCACCATTCTCGGCGTGGCCATCGGCGTCATGGTGGTGATCGCCATGGCCTCGATGATCACCGGCATCAACCGGGGCGTCACCACCCAGTTGGAGACGCTCGGTCCCAAGACCTTCTTCGTGATGCGGTTCTTCCAGGGCGGGCTCAACGTCTCCGACGGATCGGATGAACTCTCCCCCTGGCGCCGGAACCCTCATCTCTCGGTCGAGGAGGCGGAAATGATCCGGCGCCTTCCCCGGATCCGGGAGGTCACCTGGCGGGAGAACGCCGGCGGTCCGGTGAGCTACCGTGACGTCAAGCTCACCCAGGTCCAGATCCTCGGCTACAGCCCGACCTGGCTGCTGGTCAACGGCGGCATACTGACGGCGGGACGAAGCTTCACCGAGTTGGAATACGCCGCCAGCGCTCCGGTGGCCGTGGTCAACGACAAGCTCGCCGAGCAGCTCTTCCCCGGTCTCGACCCCATCGATCGGCGGATTAAGATCAACGGCTACCCCTTCACCGTGATCGGGGTCTATGCCGAGCCAGCCAATCTGTTCAGCGAGGGCAGCCAGTCCCAGGTCATGATCCCCCACAGCGCCTTCCAGAAGGTGGCGGACTACTGGCGCGGCTGGATGGAGTTTGCCGTCATTCCCACCGCCGAGGCCACGGTGGCCGAGGCGCAGGACGAGGTGATCGCGGCGCTGCGCCAGCGGCGGGGGCTCCGGCCCGCCGAGGACAACAATTTTGCGGTCATCTCCCAGGATCGGCTGCTGGAGACCTTCAATAATCTCACCAGCGGCTTCTTCCTGGTGATGCTGGCGCTCTCCAGCGTCGGCCTGATGGTGGGGGGCGTCGGGGTGGTCGCCATCATGATGATCTCGGTGACCGAGCGGACCCGCGAAATCGGCGTCCGCAAGGCGCTCGGGGCCACCCGGGGCGAGATCATGTTCCAGTTCCTGGTGGAGGCCGCCACCCTGACCCTGATCGGCGGGCTGGTGGGAATGGCCCTCGGCGCCCTGATCGCCTTCGCCGTCAGCAACCTCACCCCCATCCCCGCCGCCGTGCCCCTCTGGTCGGTGGCCGTCGCGGTGGTCGCCAGCACCGTGACCGGGATCTTCTTCGGCCTCTACCCCGCCCGCAAAGCCAGCCGGCTGGATCCGGTGGAGGCGCTGCGGTTCGAGTAGTAGGGGGGGGCCGTGGCCCCCCCCGTGGCCCCCCTACGACCCCCCCGCGGCGCCCGGCGCCGGATCACGCCCTTCTTTCTTCTCGCGCCCCCCGTCTAGCTTTCGCGCATGCCCCTCCTCGAGGCCATCCGTCTCGCGGCCCACGCCATCCGGACCGCCAAGCTGCGGTCCTTCTTCACCCTCCTGGGCATCATTGTCTCGGTCGGGTTCCTGGTCGCGGTGGTGGCGATCATCCAGGGGATGAACGCCTACGTCACGGAGAATGTCGCCGGGGCGGTCGTGGGCACCAATGCCTTCCAGGTCCGGCGGACGCCGATCGTGGTCGGTTTCCTCGACGACGAGACCATCCGGGACATTTCCCGCCGCCCGCGCATTACCCGCGAGGATGCGGAGTACGTGCGCCGCGCGCTGCCCGACGCCCGGGCGGTGGCGCTCCAGTCCGGCTGGCCCACCCCCACCACCAATGTCGTGCATCGCAGCCGGTCGGTGGGGAACGTGCAACTCTACGGGGTGACCCCGGAATACCAGATCGTCCAGGACTATCGGGTGGCCTACGGCGAGGCGCTGACCGCCCCCGATGTGGAGGGCCGCCGGCTGGTGGTCGTGGTCGGCTTCGAGGTGGCCGACCAGTTGTTCGCCCGGCCGGAACAGGCGGTCGGCAAAAGGGTCCGGGTCGCCGGACGCGAGATGGAGATCAAGGGGGTGATGGCGCCCAAAGGCCAGATGCTCGGCCAGTCGTTCGACGGGTTCGTCCTGATGCCGATCACCGTGTTCGAATCGATCTACGGCCGGCGGCGGTCCACCTCGGTCTCCGTGAAGATGCCGGAGGGCGCCGAGATCGCCGAGGCGATGAACCGGGCCGAGGAGGCGATGCGCCTGGCCCACCGGCTGCGACCGGGCCAGCCCAATGACTTCAGCATCGACAAGGCCGACGCCCTGGTGGCCTTCTGGTCCTCGCTCACCGGGGTGCTGTTCGCGGTGATTCCCGCGGTGGTGTGCATCGGCATCCTGGTCGGCGGCATCGTGATCATGAACATCATGCTGATGACGGTGAACGAGCGCACGCACGAGATCGGAATCCGCAAGTCGCTCGGCGCCCGCCGGAGCGACATCCGGCGCCAGTTCCTGGTGGAGGCCATCATGCTCTCCACCCTGGGGGGACTGCTGGGCGTGCTGGCCGGCTGGTCGCTGGCGGCGCTGGTGAGCGCGGCCAGCCCCCTCCCCGCCCGGGTCACCCTCTGGTCGGTGGCCGCCGCGCTGGCGCTGGGGGCCGGCACCGGCATCCTCTTCGGCGTCTACCCGGCCAGCCGGGCCGCCCGGCTCGACCCGATTACCGCCCTGCGGGCGGAGTAGCCGATGCTGACCGCCCTGGTGGAAGGGATGCGTCTGGCGGTCGGCGCGCTGCGGAGCAACAAACTCCGCTCCGCCCTGACCATTCTGGGGGTCGTCATCGGGGTGACCACGGTGATGGCGATGGCCTCGATCGTCGAGGGGATCCGGACCCAGATCCTCAACGCGGTCAATACCGCGGGGCCGGACACCTTCTACGTCATGCGGTATTTCTC
>Ga0307505_10002825_pt1 | contig 11549 bp, 9 predicted proteins | sample 23_S_MG_FD_202183 | JGI IMG/M metagenome (GOLD analysis project Ga0307505, IMG submission 202183) | Soil microbial communities from Populus trichocarpa stands in riparian zone in the Pacific Northwest, United States - 23_S | ecosystem: Environmental > Terrestrial > Soil > Riparian zone > Trees...
CGCAAGGTAAGGCGATATTCCGCGCGCGAAGTGAACATCCGGTAGGGCTCGGTCACGCCGCGCGTGACGAGGTCGTCGATCATCACGCCGAGATAGGCTTCGGCGCGGTCGAACACGATGCCGTCGCCGCCGCCCGCGCAGCGCGCCGCGTTCAGGCCCGCCACAAGCCCCTGCGCCGCCGCCTCTTCGTAGCCGGTCGTGCCGTTGATCTGCCCGGCCAGGAACAGGCCCGGCGTGCGCTTCGTTTCGAGCGTCGGCAGGAGCTCGCGCGGATCGACATGGTCGTATTCGATCGCGTAGCCCGGCCGCACCATCTTCACCCGCTCAAGTCCGGGAATGGTCGCGAGCAACACAAGCTGCACGTCTTCGGGCAGCGAGGTCGAGATCCCGTTCGGATAGACGGTCGGATCGTCGAGCCCTTCGGGCTCGAGGAAAATCTGGTGCCCGTCGCGATCGCCGAAGCGGACGATCTTGTCCTCGATCGACGGGCAGTAGCGCGGCCCGCGGCTCTCGATCTGGCCCGAATACATCGGCGAGCGATGCACGTTTGCGCGGATCACCTCGTGCGTCGCCGGCGTCGTGCGGGTGATGCCGCACGCGACCTGCGGATTGCCGATGCGCTCGGTCAGCATCGAGAACGGCTCCGGCGGCTCATCGCCGGGCTGCATTTCGACCGCGGCCCAGTCAATGCTGCGGCCGTCGAGGCGGGGAGGGGTGCCGGTCTTCAGCCGGCCGAGCGTGAAACCGAGCGCCGTGAGCGTGCGCGACAGCCCTACGGCCGGCGCCTCGCCGACTCGTCCCGCCGGTGTTTTCTTTTCGCCGACGTGAATGAGGCCCCGGAGAAACGTCCCCGTTGTTAACACACACGCGCCGGCACCGATTTCACGGCCGTCGGCGAGGCGGATTCCCACAGCTTGTCCATCGCGCAGGAGCAAGTCGTCGGCTTCACCTTCGATCACCGTGAGATCGTTCTGGCTCCGAATCGCAGCCTGCATCGCCTGGGCGTAGAGCCTCCGGTCGGCCTGCGCGCGCGGACCGCGCACGGCCGGACCCTTGCGGCGATTGAGCAGCCGAAACTGGATTCCACCCTGGTCCGCGACGCGGCCCATGAGCCCGTCGAGCGCGTCGATTTCACGGACGAGATGGCCCTTGCCAAGTCCGCCAATCGCCGGATTGCAGGACATGGCACCGATTGTTTCGAAGTGATGCGTCATCAGAGCGGTCCGCGCGCCAAGACGCGCGGCCGCGGCGGCGGCTTCACAGCCGGCGTGTCCTCCACCGATCACGATGACGTCGAAGCGATCCATTCTGCCGAGCCTGTAGCCGACCGATTCGAGGCCGTCAAAATCCGGTCTTTGGTCACTGCGTTTCACGTGAAACGCAGGCGAAACGACCGAGTCTGGCCTTGGGCCATCGATGTTTCACGTGAGTCAGCCGGCAAGCCTTCATTAACCATAGAACGCGAAAGGCGCTCACTTGCCGATGCAGAAGTTACGGAACACGAGGTCGAGCACATCCTCGACATCGACCCGGCCCGTGACGCGGCCGAGCGCCCGCGCGGCGAGCCGCAATTCCTCCGCCACGATCTCCTCCCGCCCAGGCGCGGCGGCGCTCATTGCGGAAGCGACTCGATCCGCCGCCTCGCCGATCGCCTGCCGCTGCCGTGCGTGCGTAACGAGCGCCGGTGTCCCGCCGAGTGCTTCCGCGCGGCGCGTCAGCAGGTCGATGAGTTCGTCCATGCCGACGCCGGTCTGCACCGACAACACAAGCTGCCCCGACTCATCGAGCCGCCGTTGCGCGTCCGAATCGACCCGGTCGGCCTTCGACCGCACGACGATGACTTCGCGCGCGGCGGCCGCAGGCGGCATCTCCGCCGCGTCCGCCTCCACCATCCAGAGCACGAGGTCCGCCGACTGCGCGCGGGCGAGCGCGCGCCTGACACCTTCGGACTCCACCGGATCACTTGTCTCCCGCACGCCCGCCGTGTCGACGAGGATCACCGGCACGCCTTTGAGGTCCAACGCGACCTCGATCGGATCGCGCGTCGTGCCGGGAATGTCGGTGACGATCGCCGCCTCGCGCTGCGCCAGCCGATTGAGCAAGGTCGACTTGCCGGCATTCGGCGGCCCCGCGATCGCGACCACGAAGCCTTCGCGCAATCGCTCGCCGCGCTCGGCGTCTTGCAGCGCGCCGCGAATGTCCTCGAGCAGCGCTCCCGCTGTGCGCATCGCCGGTGTCAGCAGATCCTCCGGCACGTCGCCTTCGTCGACGAAATCAATGGAGGCCTCGAGCGACGCGAGAATCGCGACCAGCCGCGCGCGCCACTCCTCAACCTTCGACGCCAGCGCCCCGCGATATTGCGCGAGCGCCTGGCGCCGCTGCGCTTCGGTCTCGGCCGCGATGAGATCGCCGAGTCCTTCGACGGCTGAAAGATCGAGCTTGCCGTTGAGCAACGCGCGGCGCGTGAACTCGCCCGCCAGTGCGGGGCGAAATCCATCCATGTTTTCAAGGGCTTGGAACACGGCCGCCAAAATCGCGCGGCCGCCATGCATCTGAAATTCAGCCATGTCTTCGCCGGTCTCGCTGCGCGGGCCGGGAAACCAGAGCGCGAGCGCATCGTCGATCACTTCATCGTTGGCGGGATCGCGCACGATCGCGTGCGCCGCGCGCCGCGGCTCCGGCACCTTGCCCGCGAGCCGCTCCAGCGCCTCGCGCGCCCGCGGCCCCGAGATGCGCACGACCGCCACCGCCGCGAGCCCGCGGCCGCTCGACAGCGCAAAGATCGTGTCGCCGCCTGAACTCATTTCCGTCGAACCCGTGCCGTGCGTGTTACGTTGATGGCGAGAAGGAAATTCGACCATGCCCGAGAACCGGCTCGCGCGCGAGACGAGCCCCTATCTGATTCAGCACAAGGACAACCCGGTCGACTGGTGGCCGTGGGGCCTGGACGCGCTTGCAGAGGCGCAGCGCACCGGCAAGCCGATCCTGCTGTCCGTCGGCTATGCGGCCTGCCACTGGTGCCACGTCATGGCGCACGAGAGCTTCGAGGACGAAGCGACCGCCGCCGTCATGAACGACCTGTTCGTGAACATCAAAGTCGACCGCGAGGAACGGCCCGAGATCGACGAGATCTACATGAACGCGCTGCATCTCTTGGGCGAGCAGGGCGGCTGGCCGCTCACGATGTTCCTGACCCCCGCCGGCGAGCCGGTCTGGGGCGGGACATATTTCCCGAAGACCTCTCGCTACGGACGCCCGGCCTTTGTCGACGTGCTGCGCAAGGTCTCGCGCACCTTCCGCGACGAGCCCGCGAAGATCGAGAACAACCGCACGGCCATCCTCGCCCGCCTCGGCGAACGCACCGCTGCACAGTCGAAAACCTCCCTCGGCCGCCCGCAGCTCGACCAGCTCGCCTCGCGCTTCCTGGGCCTGTTTGACGGCGAGAACGGGGGCGTCCGCGGCGCGCCGAAGTTCCCGCAGGCCTCGATCCTCGAATTCCTCTGGCGGGCCGGCGAGCGGACCGGCGACGGGCGCTACTTCGACGCCGTCGAGCTGACGCTCGCCCGCATGAGCGAGGGCGGCATCTACGACCATCTCGGCGGCGGCTTCTCGCGCTACTCGGTCGACGAGCGCTGGCTCGTACCGCACTTCGAGAAGATGCTCTACGACAACGCGCAACTATTAGAGCTCCTCGCGCTCGCCCATGCGCGCAGCCAGAACCCGCTCTATCTCGTCCGCGCCCGCGAGACGGTCGCCTGGCTCCTCCGCGAAATGACGACGCCGGAAGGCGGCTTCGCCTCAAGCCTCGATGCGGACTCCGAAGGAGAGGAGGGCAAGTTCTATGTCTGGTCGCGCGCGGAGCTGGACGCGGCACTGGGTGCAAACGATGCCGCCTATTTTGCTGCGCACTACGACGTGACGGCCGAAGGCAACTTCGAAGGCCACAATATTCTGAATCGTTTGAATCGCTTACCGCGCAGCATGGATGACGAAGAGCGTCTCCGATTGCTGCGCGAAAAGCTGCTCGCCGCGCGAGCCAGGCGCATCCGCCCCGGCCTCGACGACAAGGTGCTCGCCGACTGGAACGGGCTGATGATCGCGGCCCTCGCCAATGCCGGCAGCCTGCTCGGCGAGCCCGAATGGATCGCGTTGGCCGAACGCGCCTTTCGTTTCGTGTCCGAGTCGATGACGCGCGGCGACCGCCTCGGCCATAGCTGGCGCGACGGCCGCCTCGTCTTCCCCGGCATCTCGTCCGACTACGCCGCGATGATCCGCGCCGCGCTCGCGCTCCATCAGGCGACCGCCCAGAATATTTTCCTAGACCGCGCCAGAACCTGGACCACCGAACTGGAGCGCCACCACGCCGATCCGCGCGGCGGCTATTTCCTCACCGCCGACGACGCCGAGGCCATGGTCCTGCGTCTTGCGATGACGCGCGACGACGCGACGCCGAACGCGCAGGCCGTGATGGCGCAGAATCTGGTGCGGCTTTCGTTCCTCGCCGGCGACGACCGCCATCGCGAGCGGGCTGACCGGCTGCTCGACAGCCTGCTGCCCCAAGCAACGGAAAATCTCTTCATGCACGCGGCGGCGCTGAACGCGCTCGACCTGCGCCTGCGCCATGTCGAGATCGTCACGACGGGCCGGCGCGCCGACGAGCTCGCAACCGCGGCCCTGCGGCTGTCATTCCTCAATCGCACCGTGCTGCGCGCGGCCGACCCCGACACCCTGCCGGCCGCCCATCCCGCGCGGGACAAAATGAAAGCGGCCCCGCCGGAGGGGGCCGCTTTTGTCTGCGTGGGCGAAACCTGCTCGCTGCCGGTGACCGACCCGGCCGCGCTCGCGGCGGCCGTGCCGCAGCCGTAACGTCAGGCGTTCATCGATTCGAAGAAGTCGCCGTTGGTCTTGGTCTGCCGCAGCTTGTCGAGCAGGAACTCGATCGCGTCGACCGTCCCCATCGGGTTGAGGATACGGCGCAGCACATACATCTTCTTGAGCTGGTCCGCCGGAACGAGCAGCTCTTCCTTGCGCGTGCCCGAGCGCGTGATGTCGATCGCCGGGAAGACGCGCTTGTCGGAGACCTTGCGGTCGAGGATGATTTCCGAGTTGCCGGTGCCCTTGAACTCTTCGAAGATCACTTCGTCCATGCGGCTGCCGGTATCGATGAGCGCGGTCGCGATGATCGTCAGCGACCCACCTTCCTCGATGTTACGCGCGGCGCCGAAGAAGCGCTTGGGGCGCTGGAGCGCGTTCGCGTCGACACCGCCCGTCAGCACCTTGCCGGAGCTCGGCACGACCGTGTTGTAGGCACGACCCAGGCGCGTGATGGAGTCGAGTAGAATGACCACATCGCGCCCGTGTTCCACGAGGCGCTTGGCTTTCTCGATCACCATCTCGGCGACCTGCACATGGCGCGAGGCCGGCTCGTCGAAGGTCGAGGAAACGACCTCGCCCTTCACCGACCGCTGCATGTCCGTGACTTCCTCCGGACGCTCGTCGATCAGCAGCACGATCAGATAGCACTCGGGATGATTGGCGGTGATCGCGTGGGCGATGTTCTGGAGCAGCACCGTCTTGCCGGTGCGGGGAGGGGAGACGATCAGCGCGCGCTGGCCCTTGCCGAGCGGGGCGACGATGTCGATTACGCGCGAGGACAGATCCTTCTTGGTCGGATCGTCCAGCTCCATCTTGATCCGCTCGTCGGGATAGAGCGGCGTGAGGTTGTCGAAATGGACCTTGTGGCGCGCCTTGTCGGGGTCCTCGAAGTTGACCGTGTTGACCTTCAGGAGCGCGAAGTAGCGTTCGCCGTCCTTCGGGCTGCGGATGTGTCCTTCGACCGTGTCGCCCGAACGCAGCGAGAAGCGGCGGATCTGGGAGGGCGAGATGTAAATGTCGTCCGGCCCCGCGAGATAATTCGCGTCGGGCGACCGCAGGAAGCCGAAGCCGTCCGACAGCACCTCGACGACGCCTTCGCCGACAATGTCGACTTCTTTCGACGCCATCTGTTTGAGGATTGCGAACATCAGCTCCTGCTTGCGCATCGTGCTGGCGTTCTCGACCTGGTGCTCTTCGGCGAGCACGAGGAGTTCGGCCGGGGTCTTCTGCTTGAGATCGTGTAATTTAATTTCCCGCATGGGGATGGCACCTTGGGCGGACGAAGCGAATGTCTCGTCCGGGAGAGATAGGGAAATGGAGCCGCAGGTCTATGGATGGCGGGGAAAGCGCCCCGATCCGGCGCAGGGACCGATCACCCGATGCGGGCTGGCCTCTGGCGCATGTGCGCCTGCGTTAGGGAAGGCGTGAGGAACATAAGGAACGGCTGAGTCGGACGCAAGTCCCGCATTTCAAAACGGCTTAACGATGACCAGAATGACAATGCCGATCATCAAAAGCGTCGGGATCTCGTTGGCGATCCGGTAGAAACGCGCCGGCCGGCGATTGCAGTCGGCGGCGAAGTCCTTGGTCCACTTGGCATTTATGCCGTGAACGGCGGAGAGCAGGAGGACCAGGGCGAGCTTGCCGTGCAGCCAGCCCTCGCGGAAGAGGCCGGCGTCGTAGGCGAGCCAGAGCCCGGTTATCCAGGCGAGCAGCATGGCGGGCGTGGCGATGAAGCGCAGGAGCCGCCGCTCCATGACCTTGAAGGTCTCCGACTGCTTCGAGCCCACCTCGGAATCCGCATGATAAACCATGAGGCGGGGCAGATAGAGGAGTGCTGCCATCCACGAGATCACGGCGATCACATGCAGCGCCTTGATCCAGAGATAGAGCATCAGGCGTGCTCCCGGACGCGGGCGATCATGCGCTCGACATGCGCGATCGGTGTCTCTTTCAGGATTCCGTGACCGAGATTGAAGATGTGCCGCACCCCGTGGAAGTCTTCCAGAACCTGGTCGACTTCGCGGTCGAGCGCATCACCACCTTGGAGCAATGTCTCGGGCGAAAGATTTCCCTGCAATACACAGCGACCCGCCAGCCGCTCGCGCGCAGCTTTCCGATTCGCGTTTGGATCCAGACTGATCGCGTCTGCATCCGCTTCCGAAACGATTCGTTCGATCCACTCGATACCCACACCTTTTGGAAACAGGATCACCTTCGCCTTCGGCCGCGCCGCGCGGACCGCGCGCACGATCCTCACCGTCGGCGCCACGCACCAGCGGTCGAATTCCTGCTCGTTCAAACTGCCGGCCCATGTGTCGAAGAGTTGCACGACCTCCGCGCCCGCATCGATCTGCCCGATCAGGTGTTGCGCCGTTGCATCGGCCAGACGATCCATGATCGAAGCGAACAATTTCTCGTCGCCGCGCATCAGCCTTTTCGCCGGACCCTGATCTTCCGTGCCTCGTCCGGCGATCAGATAGCTCGCCACGGTCCACGGAGCGCCGCAGAAGCCGATCAGCGTCACATTCGCCGGGAGTGCCGCACGAACGATGTTCAACGCCGCATAGACTGGCTGTGTGATTTTTGAGTCGAGCGCCGGTTGCATGCGCCCGAAACTTGCAACGTCGTTGACCGCCTCAAGCCGCGGCCCCTCGTTTTCCTCGAACCAGAGCTTCACGCCGAGCGCATGCGGAACAATCAGGATGTCCGAAAAAATAATCGCCGCATCGAGCCCGAAGCGCCGCACCGGCTGCAGCGTGACTTCCGCCGCCATTTCCGGATTGAGGCAGAGCTCGACGAAACCACCCGCCTTCGCACGCACGGCGCGATACTCGGGGAGATATCGTCCCGCCTGGCGCATGAACCAGATTGGCGGCTCGCGCGTTAGCGCGCCATCGAGTGTCTTGAGCAATCGTTTCCCCGATTGCACACCGCTCGCTCGACTCACTTCTAATCCTATCTAGAATCTTGTTTGTAGTTATTAGGGGGCCTGAGTGTGGCTATCATATTCCTCCACACGCTGCCCACGGTTGGACGAAAATTCCGGTCGCCGAATAGCGGCGTTTCGTCCGCAACGAGCAACGATTTTCTCCAATCCCCGAATCTCACCGGCCCTGCGATTCCGTCGTCCCCAGCGGCACCAATGTGGACGAAAAGGGGCTTCCGCCGGCCAGTGCTTGCCACCCCGCCCGTGCCATGGCTTTCTCCCCCACCAATTCACAGGCCCGTGGACAGGTTTGATGAAAAAGTCGGCCCCGAAAGCGAGCCAGAAACCGGCCGCGCCGAGCTATTTCCACCTGCACTTGGTGTCTGACGCGACCGGCGAGACGCTGCTCGCCGTCGGCCGCGCCGCCGCCGCGCAATATGCGACCGTCTCGCCGATCGAGCATGTTTACCCGCTGATCCGCAATCAGAAGCAGCTCGATGCCGCGCTGAAAGAGATCGAGGAGAATCCGGGTATCGTACTTTATACAATGGTGGACCGGGACCTCGCCGCGCGCGTCGAAACGCGTTGCCGCGAAATGGGCGCTCCCTGCCTTTCCGTTCTCGGGTCTGTATTGACGCTCTTTCAAAGCTATCTCGGCGCCGAAACGACGCCGCGCGTCGGCGGCCAGCACACGCTGAACGCGGAATATTTCCGCCGCATCGATGCGCTCAACTTCACCATGCTGCACGATGATGGCCAGCACACCGACACGCTCGAAGAAGCGGACGTTGTCCTGGTCGGCATCTCCCGCACCTCGAAGACGCCGACCAGCATCTATCTCGCCAACCGCGGCATACGCGCCGCGAACGTCCCGCTCGTGCCCGGCATTCCGCTGCCGCCCGGCGTCGATCAACTCAAGCATCCGTTGGTTGTCGGCCTGTTCGCAAGTCCGGAACGCATCGTGCAGGTGCGCCAGAACCGCCTGCTGGGTCTGAACGCCGTGCAGCCCGACTCGAACTATGTCGACCGCCAGTCCGTCTCCGAGGAAATCGCCCTGTCGAAACAGCTTTGCGCCAAAAACGGCTGGCCGCTGATCGATGTGACGCGCCGCTCGATCGAAGAGACGGCGGCGGCCGTGATCGCGCTGCTGCACGACCGCCGGCGCGGGGAAGCCGCATCATGAGTCTGTGGCGTGGCGACCCGCTGGTGCTGGCGTCAAAAAGCGAAGTACGCGGCAATCTCCTGGCTGCCGCCGCGATCCCCTTCGCCGTCGATCCCGCGCAGATCGACGAACGCGGAATCGAGGCGGCGAACGAAACGCTCAGCCCGCCCGACGCGGCCTTGCTGCTCGCGCGCGAGAAGGCGCTCGCGGTCGCCCGCCGCCGCGACGGCATCGTGCTCGGCGTCGACCAGACGCTCGCGCTCGGCGAGCGGCGCTACACGAAACCTGTTGATCTGGAATCCGCGCGCGCCCAGCTGCAATCGCTCGGCGGCCAGACCCATGCGCTTCATTCGGCGGCGGCCGTCGCGCGCGGCAACGAGATCCTGTTCGAGACCGTCTCGACCGCACGCCTGACCATGCGGCCTTTGCCCGATATTTTCCTCGACGCTTATCTTTCCGCCGCCAGCCACCGCGTGACCAAAAGCGTCGGCGGCTATCAGCTCGAGGGTCTCGGCGTGCACCTGTTCGAGAAAATCGACGGCGACCACTTCACCGTGCTCGGCCTGCCGCTCCTGCCGCTGCTCGCCTATTTCCGCAGGGCGGGGATGTTGCCATGAGCCAGCGCCGCGCCTGTGTCATCGGTCATCCCGTCGCTCAGGCGCGTTCGCCGGTGCTGCACCGTTACTGGCTGAAGGAATACGGCATTGACGGCGACTACACGCGCGAAGACGTGCCGCCGGACCAGATCGCCGATTTTCTGAAGAACCTGCGAGCGCACGGCTATGTCGGCGCCAACATCACGGTGCCGCATAAAGCCGCCGCTTACCGCGTGCTCGATCATGCCGAGCCGGTCGCGACCACGCTCAGTGTCGCCAACACGGTCTGGCTCGAGGACGATGGGCTTCATGGCACAAACACCGATGTGCACGGCTTCCTCGCCAATCTCGATGATACGGTCCATAGCTGGAACGTGGATGCCGAGCAGGCCGTCGTACTCGGCGCCGGCGGCGGCGCGCGGGCCGTTGTCTATGGGCTGCTATCGCGCGGGCTGAAGCGCGTCGTGGTGGTGAATCGCACGGTGGCGCGTGCCCAGGCCTTCACCGTCCAGTTCGGCGGCCGCGTTACCGCTGCTTCTTTTTCCGAACTGGCGGCGTGGCTTCAGGATGCGGATTTGCTCGTGAACACCACGTCTCTCGGCATGGCCGGTCAGCCGCCGCTCGACGTCGATGTGTCGCCCTTGGCCGAGGACGGGATCGTTTACGACATTGTCTATGTGCCGCTCGAGACACCATTGCTCGCGGCTGCCCGCGCGCGCGGCCTCCGGACCGTCGACGGTCTCGGCATGTTGCTGCACCAGGCGGTGCCGGCATTCGAGAAGTTCTTTGGCGTGAAGCCGAAAGTAACGCCGGCGCTGCGCGAGGCGGTGCTTGCAGACATTGCCAGAGGTCAGGCGAAATGATCGTGCTCGGGCTCACGGGCTCGGCCGCTATGGGCAAATCGGCGACCGCGAAAATGTTCGCCGACGAAGGCGTGCCGGTGTTCGACGCCGATGCCGCCGTGCATCGGCTTTACGAGACGGTGGCCGTCGCGCCGGTCGAGGCCGCGTTTCCCGGCGTCGTCGTTAACGGCCGCATCGACCGCGAACGGCTCGCGGCGCGCGTCTTCAACAATCCCGAAGCGCTGAAGCAGCTCGAATCGATCGTCCATCCGCTCGTGCGTGCCGAACAGGATCGCTTTCGTCGCGACGCCGAGGCCAGCGGCGCACCGATCGCCGTGCTCGACATTCCGCTCCTGTTCGAGACGGGCGGCGATAAACGCACGGATGCGGTCGTCGTTGTGTCTGCGCCCTCCGAGATCCAGCGGGAACGCTTGCTCGAACGGCCCGGCGCGACAGTGGACAAGATCGACGCGATGCTTGCGCGGCAGATGCCCGACGCCGAGAAACGCAGCCGGGCGGATTTCGTGATCGATTCCAGCCGAGGCTTTGACGCCGCCCGCGCCGACGTGAGAAGAATACTCGAGCAGATTCGCCGGCACGGCATTCCGAAGAAAAGTTGAGCGCTCCGATGCGCGAGATCGTCCTCGATACCGAAACCACCGGCCTCGATCCCTATCAGGGCCATCGCATCGTGGAGATCGGCTGCGTCGAGCTGCTCAATCGCATTCCGACCGGCGCCACTTACCATGTCTATCTCAACCCCGAACGCGACATGCCGCCGGAAGCCGAGGCGGTTCACGGCCTGACGCAGCAGTTCCTGTCCGACAAGCCGCTCTTCGCCGAGGTCGTGGAAGATCTCGTCACTTTTCTCGGCGACGCCAAGCTCGTCATTCATAACGCGGGCTTCGACCTTGCCTTCCTCAATGCCGAATTTGAACGCTGCAAGAAAGCAGCGCTCGCCCGCGAGCGCGCAGTTGACACGCTGACGCTCGCGCGCCGTCGCCATCCCGGCGGCCCGAACAAACTTGACGATCTTTGCGCGCGCTACGGAATCGATAACAGCCGCCGCACAAAACATGGCGCGCTGCTCGACGCGGAACTGCTGGCCGAAGTCTATGCGGAATTGGCCGGCGGGCGGCAGGCAC
>Ga0307505_10002826_pt1 | contig 11546 bp, 10 predicted proteins | sample 23_S_MG_FD_202183 | JGI IMG/M metagenome (GOLD analysis project Ga0307505, IMG submission 202183) | Soil microbial communities from Populus trichocarpa stands in riparian zone in the Pacific Northwest, United States - 23_S | ecosystem: Environmental > Terrestrial > Soil > Riparian zone > Trees...
ACGAAGGCCTGACCCCATGCACGAGCGAAGTACGAAGGCCTGACCCCCATGCAACGAAGCGAAGTACGAAGGCCTGGCCCCATGCACGAAGCGAAGAACGAAGGCCTGACCCCATACCCGAAGCGAAGTACGAAGGCCTGACCCCCATGCACGAAGCGAAGTACGAAGGCCTGGCCCCATGCACGAAGCGAAGAACGAAGGCCTGACCCCGTGCCCGAAGCGAAGTACGAAGGCCTGACCCCCGTGCCCGAAACGAAGAACACAGACCTGACCCCATGCACGAGCGAAGTACGAAGGCCTGACCCCCGCGGAGGCGATAGCAGATGGGACCAAGTGATTGCAGAAAAGGCCAAGCATTTCCGATTGCCTGGGGTGCGGGGGTCCGGCATCATCGCCTCACCCTTCGGACCCTGAAAAGTGACTGAGGCAATGGCCGGCGTACTTCGCCGGAGTTGTGTTCGTGTCCCCAACGCGCGACCCCGATCATTCGATCGTTAAGGAGAACGTATGCCCGCTGCGCTCACCTATCCCGGCGTCTATGTCGAGGAGATCCCCAGCGGAGTGCGGACGATCACCGGCGTGGCCACCTCCATCGCCGCCTTCGTCGGACGCACGCCGCGCGGCTCTGCTCAGGAGCCTCGTACCATCACCAGCTTCACGGACTTCGAACGCGTGTTCGGTGGCCTGCACCGCGACTACCCCCTCGGGTATGCCGTCCGCGACTTCTATCTCAACGGTGGCACGACCGCGGTCATCCTCCGTCTCTTCAAGCAGAAGGACGACGCCACGACCGGCGTCGCCAAGAACGACGCGACCGGCGATCTGAAACTCCGGGCACTCAGCGCCGGAACCTGGGGAAACAAGCTCACGCTGCTCGTCAATCACGATGGCATCACCGAGGACTCGGCGGATGCGGTCGACCCCGCGCTGGCGGCGGCGGACTTCTTCAATCTCGTGGTGTCGGGAGGTCCAGCCGGCCCCAACGAGACGTTCCTGGCCGTGACGCTCCGCGCGGCCGGCGGCGCGCGACGCCTCGACCGCGTGCTGGCCACGCAGTCGAACCTCGTGACGCTCGACGGTGCCATTCCCGACAAGCCCCGCCCCGCGGTGACCGCCAACCCTGTGAAGTTCACCGGCGGCGATGACGGAGCCGCGCTGGATGCCGATTCGTTCGAGCTGCAAAAGGACGAGAGCGATGTGTCCATCCCCAAGACCGGGCTGGATGCGCTCGAGAAGACCGATCTCTTCAACCTGCTCTGCATCCCGCCGGACACGCTCGACGGCGACACGCTGGAGGCGGTCTACATCAAGGCGCTCGCCTATTGCGTCAAGCGACGCGCGTTGCTGCTCGTCGATCCGCCCAACGCCTGGACCAGGAACACGGACATGAACATCCCCAACCCCGGCGTGGCGGTCTCGGACCTCAGTCTCTCCGGTCCGGCCGCGCGCAACGCCGCGGTCTACTTCCCCCGCGTCCTGGCCGCCGATCCGCTCCTCGGAGGACAGACCAGCGCCTTCGTCCCCTGCGGCATGGTGGCCGGCGTGATGGCGCGCACGGACGTGACCCGCGGCGTCTGGAAAGCGCCGGCCGGCGTCGACGCCGCACTCAACGGAGCGCAGGGACTGACGGTCACGCTCACCGATCTGGAGAACGGCCTCCTGAATCCGGTCGGCATCAATTGTCTGCGCACGTTCCCCATCATCGGCACGGTGATCTGGGGAGCACGCACGTTGCGCGGCGCGGACATGCTGGCCGATGACTACAAGTACGTCCCCGTGCGACGTCTGGCGCTGTTCATCGAAGAGAGCCTCTACCGTGGGATGCATTGGGCGGTCTTCGAGCCGAATGACGAGCCGCTGTGGGCGCAGATCCGCCTGGCCGGCGGCGCGTTCATGCACAACCTGTTTCGGCAGGGAGCGTTTCAAGGGTCGTCCCCGCGCGACGCGTACTTCGTGAAGTGCGACAAAGAGACGACCACGCAGAACGACATCAACCTCGGCATCGTGAACGTGATCGTCGCCTTCGCGCCGCTCAAACCGGCCGAGTTCGTGGTCCTCAAGATCCAGCAGATCGCCGGTCAGATCCAGGCGTAAGAGGGGGAAGAGCCATGGCCGCATCCAATCGATTCGATCCCTACAAGAACTTCAAGTTCATCGTGAAATTCGGCCCGAAGATCGTGGCCGGCGTCAGCAAGGTCGGCGGTCTCAAGAAGACCACCGAAGTGGTGAAGCACCGCGAGGGAGGCGACCCGAGCACGAGCCGCAAGTCGCCGGGCCGCACGGAGTTCGAGGCCATCTCGCTCGAACGCGGCCTCACCGCGGACCGCGAGTTCGAGCAGTGGGCGAACCAGGTCTGGTTCTTCCAGGGCCAGGCCCCGGGCGAGTCCGCGCTGGGAAACTTCCGGCGCGACATCACCATCGAGCTGCGCAACGAAGCGGGACAGACGGTGCTGCGCTACTTCGTCTACCGCTGCTGGGTGTCGGAGTATCAGGCCCTCCCCGACCTCGACGCGAACGCGAACGCGGTCGCCATCGAGACCATGAAGATCGAGAACGAAGGCTGGAAACGCGACCCGTCGCTGGCCATCGAGCCCGAGCCTGAATTCGCCGGTGAGACGGTGTGATGGCCGTGAGCGCTCTGACCTCGTCGGAGCTGCTCGCGATCTGGGAGCGCGGCGATGGGCAACGCCCATCGCGCCGCGCGTTGGCGCTCCTCGCGGGCACGGCTCCACACGCTACGCCGGACGAACTGGCCGCGATGCCGGTCGGCCGCCGCGACGCGTCGCTGGTGGAACTGCGCGCGCGCCTGTTCGGCGACGCATTCACCGGCGTGACGAGCTGTCCGGCGTGTAGCGAATCGATTGAGCTGACCTTCGGCATCGATGAAGTGCGCCGCGAGCCGGCACCGCATGCACCGCTGTCGATCCGTGAAGGCCCGTACTCGGTGGAACTGCGTGTGCCCACGACGGCCGACCTCGCCGCCATCGAGCGAGAGACCGAGCTCGACTCCGCGCGACGTGCACTGTTCGCCCGATGTGTCGCTCGCGCCACACGCGGTGACGACAGCATCGGCGCGGACGAGCTGCCCGCGGACGTCGAAGAAGCGGCGATCACCGCGATGGCGAACGCCGACCCGCAGGCGGACGTGATGCTGCCGGTCGACTGTCCCGGATGCGAGCAGACGTGGCTCGAGCCGTTCGACATCGTGTCGTTCCTCTGGGCCGAGTTGTCGGTGCTCGCGCGCCGCCTCCTCGCCGACGTCCACACCCTGGCCGCCGCGTACGGCTGGAGCGAGAGCGACATCCTCTCGCTCTCACCCGCGCGACGGAACGCGTATCTCGAGATGCTGGCATGAGCGACTTCCTCACCAACCTCGCCGCGCGCGCACTGGCGCCGCCGACGCTCCGGCCGCGAACGCCCTCGCGCTTCGAGCCGGCCGGGGTCGCCGGCGCGCCGGAGCCGTGGGAAGAGGAGAGCGAACCGCACCGCGCCCGCGAGCTGCACCGCGCCACCGAACCCGGCGAGGCCGCCGCTTCTCCCGAAACACTCGCGGAACCCGCGCCCGAACGCACGCCACACGACGAAGTGATTCGCGAACGCACGCGCGAGGTACTCCACGAGCGCACACACAGCAACGCAGAACATCACGAGGTCACGCGTGAGATTCGCGTGTCGCCCTCGCCGGAAGCAGCCCCCTCACGCCGGCCGCTGCCCGTGATCACGCAGCAGCAACGCGGCAGCGCACCCGAGCGCACACGAGCGGACCATGCGCCCGAAACGCGCGTCGATCTACGCGAGCGCGAACGGACCCTGCCTGCGATCCCGCCCCAGGCGCGCGCAACCGCACGCATCCACCGCGATTCCTCACCCGCATCGCGAGCGCTCGCTCCCAAGAATCGCGAAGGCACGCAAACCGCCGCCGAGCCGGTCATCCACGTTTCCATCGGCCGCGTCGAAGTTCGCGCCGTGACCGCCACCGCGGTCGCACGCTCGCCGCGACGCGGCCCGGCCATGTCCATCGACGACTACGTCGCACGCAAGAAAGCAAAGGAGCGGCGATGAGCACCGACCTGGCCATCACGGCCGTGACGCGCACGCTCCGGCAGATCCTCGACGACGAGGTCGCCGACAAGTGGGGGCCGGAAGTCCTGGGCGGCGACCTCACCAAGCAGTTCGTGGTCGCCAATCTGCCCCCGCACAAAGTGCGCGACCTCCATCCGTCGCAGAACGTCGTCAACGTCTTCCTCTACCGCACGGACCTCAACGCCGCGTGGCGCAACATGCCGCTCCCCTCGCAGACCAAGGGAGGCGAGAGCGGACCCGCGCCGCTGGCGCTGAATCTCGAATACCTCGTCACCGCGTACGGCGAGGACGATCGCGAGGACGCCGCGCACTTCTTCCTCGCGCAGGCCATGCGCGTGCTGCACGACCGCGGAGTGCTCCCCCGCGCGACCTTCAAGACGGTTCTGCCGAAGGCGCTCGTCCACCTCCAGATCGAGCATGTGACGATCACGCCGAAGCCGCTCTCCATCGAAGAGATGTCGAAGCTCTGGAGCATTTTCCAGACGCAGTTCCGCATCTCCGCGGCCTATCTCGTGACGGTGCTGCTCATCGACAGCCGCACCGCCACCAAGAGCGCGCCGCCGGTACTCACTCGCGGCCCCGAGGATCGCGGCTTCACGGCCATCGCCTCCCTTCCCCCGGTGCTGGACTTCGCACGGCCCGCCACGGGTTTCGCCGCGGTCCGCCTCGGCGAAGAGCTGGTGGTCCTCGGCGAGCGCTTCGACATCGGCGCGCTCACCGCACGCGTGCGCCACCCGCTGATGACGGGCGCCGTCGTGCTGCCCGTGACGGTCGTCGATGCGACACGCATGAAGATCACCCTGCCCGCCGCGAGCGACGCCAACGTCGCGTCGGAGTGGCCGGCTGGGTTCTACACGCTGGCCGTGGTGATCGAGCGCCCGGACCTTCCGCCCTGGACGACCAACGAGGTCTCCTTCGCGCTCGCCCCAACGATCACCGTCGATCCGCTCACGAACACGAATCCCGGCTCCGACTTCGAAGTCACGCTGGAGTCGACGCCGCAGGTCCGCGAGGACCAGTCCGTCATCGCGATCTGGGGCTCCACCCAGTTCACCCCGACCTCGATCAACACCCCGAACGACCCGGACGCACCCACGACGATCACCTTCGACGCGCCGGGTGAGCTCGGCCTGCACCGCGTCCGCCTCCGCATCGACGGCGTCGACTCGATCCCGATCCAGAAGACCGGCGAGGTGATGGCCTTCGATCCCGCCCAGAGCGTGGAGGTCAAGAACCCATGAGCCGCTCAATGCACGACAACGCGCACGGCGAGCGCCGGCATCACTGCGGAGCGCCGGCGTCCCGCCGGCTGGCCCTGCGGCGTCTCGCCGCAGAAAGTGGACAACCGAAGAACACAACCGCGCCTCTCGCGAGTCGCCTGTTCAACGCTCCGACCACCCACCCGCGCAGGCGAGGACGCCTGCGGGCCAGCCGGCGGGACGCCGGCGCTCCGCTTGACAGAACCAGCAACCAATCATGACCAGCGCAGACGTCAACAACTGGCACCAGTCGAACGACGCGTACCTCGCCGCTGCGGTGGAGTGGTTGCGGCTGCTGCTCTTGCGTCATGTTCCGGCCGCGACGCAGACGCTCGTCGGAGGGGAGCAGCGGGCCACGCCGCGCACGGAGTCCTCGCCGGATGCGCAGTCTGCATCCTGGTGGACCTTCCGGCGCACGAATGGCACGACGCCCACACCGTTGGCGCAACGCGCGTTGCCGCCCGCATCGTCCGAAGTCACCGAGTCGCAGGTGCGGGAAGCGGAAGCGCGCATGCGCGCGGCGGAGCGGTGCGATCCGCCGCCGGCCATGAGCCTGCTGGCGCGACGCGCGGGACTCACGACCTTCGAGCGCGACCTGCTCCTGCTCTGCGCGGCCATGGAGCTCGACACGCGAATCCTGCCGCTCTGCGCTCGCGCGCAGGACGATCTCTCGAAACCGTTTCCCACGTTCGCGCTGGCGATGGCGATCTTCGACGAGCCGAGCTGGGACGCGATGTCGCCGGATCGGCCGCTGCGCTACTGGCGCCTGATCGAGATCCTCCAGTCCGGCGTGCAGCCGCTCACGACCAGCGCCCTGCGCGCGGACGAGCGAATCGTCAACTACGTCAAGGGGCTCAGTCACCTCGACGACCGCATCGCGCCATTCGTGACGCAGCTCGCGCAGCCGGTCCACGACGAGGATCTGCCGCCTTCACAGCTCGCGTTGGTCGAGGCGATCCTGCGCGTGCTGGAGCGCGAGCAGCCGCACCTTCGGCCGCTGCAGCTCCTCGGCCGCGACTCCGACAGCAAGCAACTGATCGCGCGCGCGGCCGCGCATCGTCTGGGGCTCACGCTCTATCGCATGGCCGCGGACATGCTGCCCACACAAGCCGCGGAGCTGGAGACGCTCTCGCGGCTCTGGCTGCGCGAGATGCTGCTGCTGCCGATCGCGCTGTACCTCGACGCCGTCGACGCCGATCACAACTCTGAGACGCACGGGACACCGCTCAAGCGCTTCCTCGCGCGCGCCGGGGGCGTCGTCTTCGTGGAGGTCCGCGAGACCTGGCCGGTTCCCACGGGCTCACACACGTTCGACGTCGAGAAGCCCACGTCCACCGAACAGCGCGAGCTCTGGCGCACGGCGTTGGGCGATGAGCACGACGACCAGGCCGCCCGTCTGGCCGGACAGTTCAACCTCGGCGCGGAGGCCATCCGCCGCATCGCCGCGGACGCCGTCCATGGTCAGAGCGATGCTCAGAGCGATGGTCAGAGCGATCGTTCGCTCGCGGAACGTCTGTGGACCTCCGCCGGCCAGCGCACGCGGTTGCAGATCGACTCGCTGGCGCAGCGTATCGACGCGAAGGCGCGGTGGGACGACCTCATCCTCCCCGCGAGCGAGAAGGACCTGCTGCTGCAGATCGCCACGCATGTGTCAGGGCGCAGCCGCGTCTACGACGACTGGGGATTCCGCGCGCGCATGAACCGCGGCCTCGGCATCAGCGCGCTGTTCGCGGGGGAGAGCGGCACCGGCAAGACCATGGCCGCCGAGGTCATCGCCAATGAGCTCGGATTGGCCTTGCACCGCATCGACCTCTCGTCGGTGGTCAGCAAGTGGGTGGGTGAGACGGAGAAGAACCTGCAGCGGCTGTTCAACGCGGCAGACGACTCGAACGGCATCCTGTTCTTCGACGAGGCAGACTCGCTGTTCGGCAAACGCACGCAGGTGCAGCACAGCCAGGATCGCTTCGCGAACATCGAGATCGGCTTCCTGCTGCAACGCCTCGAGTCCTATCGCGGACTGGCCATCCTGGCCACGAACCTCAAAGACCAGCTCGACCCCGCGTTTCTGCGCCGCCTGCGCTTCATCGTCTCGTTCCCGTTCCCGGGTCCCGAGGAGCGGCGGGCCATCTGGCGGCGTGCGTTCCCTGGCGACACGCCGACCGCGGGACTCGACTTCGAGCGCCTGGCGAAACTGAACGTCACGGGTGGCAGCGTGCACAACATCGTGCTGTCGGCCGCGTTTCTCGCGGCCAGCCGCGGCACCGCCGTATCGTTGCCGATCGTGCTGGAAGCCGCCAAGACGGAGCTGCGCAAGCTGCAGAAGCCGATCAACGAAGCCGATTTCCGTTGGCGCGAGGGAGGGTTGGCCGCCGTATGAGCTCACGACAGAACATCCGCCTGCACATCGACCGTCTCGTCCTCGACGGCATCCCCATCGGCGCGGCCGACCGGCCGCGGCTCCAAGCCGCGATCGAGCGCGAGCTGACGCGCCTGATTCGCGAAGGCGGCCTCGCGCCGGAGCTCGCGTACGGCGTCGCCGTTCCCTCTCTGCAATCCGCGCAGATCACTCTGGCGGCAGACGCGAAACCGGCACAACTCGGCAGCGCCATCGCCGGGTCGCTGTACGGCGGATTGGGAGTGACGCGATGAGGAGGCCGGTCGGCGTCTTCGGGGTGGGTTGGGGCGCGCCTCTCTCCGAAGCGCGCGTGACTCTCGGCATCGCGTGCGAGCAGCGATACGCATGGCGCAACGCCAGCGATTTTCACGTCTGCCGCGGCCAGTCCACGCTGATCGGATATGCCGCCTGGATCGAGGTGATCACACGCCAGGAGCGGGTTGAGGGCATCCTGGCCACGTTCATCGGAACGCCGTGTCCGAACGTGGCCGCGAGTCTGCGTCAAGAGCTCCGCCTGCCGAGGAACGTGGATCCCATCTCGCTGACCTGGCGCTCCGGCGAGACCATTCGTCTCGACGAGACCACGGCTGGCTGCAAGCTCACCGTGGCCGGACCGCGCTGGGGCATGCAGATGCAGCGCGAACAACTCGCGCAGGCCTTCGCGTCGGTCACGGAGGAGTTGCGGCCATGACGCGCACGGCGGCGCTCAGGAGCTCGAGACTGCCATGAGCGATCGTCTCGTCGAGCAGACCCACGCGCTGCGCACTCCCGATGCCGGCAGCCTTCGAAAGGTGACTCCGCCATCCCTGCGCGTGCAGCGCAAGTGCGGCTGCGGCGGCTCATGCGAAAGCTGCTCCGAGGACAAGAAGAAGAAAGTGCAACGCCGCGCGATCGGCGACGTCGACACGGAGATTCCGGACAGCGTGCAGAGCACGCTCGGCGCATCGGGAAGTCCACTCGACGCCGGCACGCGCGCGACGATGGAGAGCCGCTTCGGCCGCAGCTTCGCGGGCGTGCGCGTACACACCGACTCGCGCGCGGCCGCATCGGCGAGAGACATCAGCGCCGCCGCGTACACCGCCGGCACGCACATCGTCTTTGGCGCCGGACGCTACGAGCCGGCCACGACGCAGGGCCGCCGGCTGCTGGCGCACGAGCTCGCGCACGTGGCGCAGCAGAGTAACGGCGCGTCCGCGATCGCGCACGGCATCGGGCCCGCGGACGACGCTCACGAGCGCGCGGCCGATCGCGTCGCCGACGCCGTCGTCGCGCAGGGACCCGCATTCGCGCCGCCGCCGGTCATCGTCCCCGCGGCGGGGCGGCTCGTGCGACGCAAGAAAGAGGATGAGCCCACGCCCGCGCTCGAGGACGAGGCACAACGACTCATCGTCGACGACGCCATGACTCCCGGCCCGGGGCAGATGCGGCGCCAGGAGTTCGTCGAAGCACTCGACGCGGCGATCTGTCAGACCTCCAGTCGCGAGATGGCGAGCCTCGGGCAATCGACCGACGGCTGTCCTCTCCTCGATCGCTGGAGACCGCGCATCCGGGCCATGGGTGCGCGACAACTGGAAGTCTCCATGCGCCGCTGGGTGGCCGGCGACGCAGGCATTCGCAGCGCGCGCGACTACATTCCGCGCGTGGCCGCGCGGCTCGCGGAGTCGATCCGCGTGTGGGGCGCCACGGGCGACGTCACCGGCGTGCCGCCCGAGCTGATGGACCTCCTCGAAGGAGGCACGATCCGCATCGGCGTGGGCGCGATGATCAAAGGCGCGGTCGGCGGAGCGCTCGGCAAACTGTTCCGCAAATCGCGCGACGGCGCGGCCGCACCCGCGACGAGCGTCGCCCTCGATGCGCGCGGCGGACGCCCCCTCGGCGGAGACGTGTCGTCGCGCATGGGTCGCGCCTTCGGTCGCGATTTCTCTCAGGTGCGCATCCACGCGGATGCCGATGCTGCCGCCGCGGCCTCGCAGCTCAACGCGCGCGCGTTCACCATCGGCAACGACATCGCCTTCGCCGGCGGCGAGTACGCACCCGGCACGATCCTCGGCGACGCGCTCCTGGCGCACGAGCTCGCGCACGTCGCGCAGCAGGACGGCGCCGAAGGTCCGCTCACGAAGAGCGAGAGCGCCTCCGGCGCGCTCGAGCACGACGCCGACGACGCCGCTGTCCACGCCGTGACGTCGCTGTGGCCCAGTCTCCGCCGCTTCGCGCGGGGCGTGCGCACCAACGCCATGCCCCGGCTCAAGTCCAGTCTCAAGCTCCAGCGCTGCGACGCCAGTCCGGCCGAGCTGCAGGAGTACCTGCGCCTCATCGACCGCACGAAGAAGATCGAAGACCACGGCGACAGCGACGACAAGGCCCGCCAGATCGCCGAGGCCTGGAGCGGTGGGGACACGCGCTACATCCTCACGTCGCGGCGCAAGAAGCTGCTCATCGAAGAGATGCTGGACGGCGACGTCTCGAGCGGCGATCAGAAGCAGATCCTCAACCTGCTGGAGCGCTCCTGGGGCGACGACCTCGAGCAGATGCTCGGCCCGAACGGAGTGCCCCACAAGAAGTTGCTCGACAGCTTCGGCTCGTGGGAGAAGGAGCTGTGGAGCTTCTACATGCGCCGCTATCCGAGTGCCTATCCGAAGGCGGTGAGCGACGCCGTCCTGTTCGCCGACGAAGCGCCCGCCCCACAGCCGCCGGACATGACGAAACTCGATTCGACGGAGCCCTCGGACGACCCGCGCCGGATGGTGCAGTTCGGCGATGACCTGCCGAATACGACCAAGTCGACGGACGTCAGCACGAAACGGAGCATGAAGAATCTGAGCGCGGGCGAGGCCGCCGTGTGGATCCGCGAGGAGTTCGGGAGTCTGGTCTCGAAGGACGCGAAGTACGGAAGTGTGCAGCACTACGAACCGTCCGACTTCTTCCAGGCCTACGTCGGAGCCTGCAAAGAGGGAGAGCTGAGCAAATTCGACACGGAAAGCAAGCGCCGTGACCCGAAGAATCAAGAGGAGGCCACGCGCGTCTGCGTCGCCAAGGAACGGAACGTGGCCGGCTTCCACGACCCCTCGGACAACTCCATCACGATCCAGAAAGAGCGCGAGACGCCGGAGACGATGGTTCACGAGGTCTTGCACGCCTTCGCCCACGAACGCGTCCACGAGCTCGGCGAGTTCGCGACCGAGGGAGTGACCGAGTATCTGACCCGCCGCCTCATCCTCCTTCGCAAACCGAAAGACGGCCAGAAGCCGCTCTACATCGGCGGCCACTACGACGACGCCTACGACGCCGTGCAGGAGCTGGCCATCGTCGTGGGACCCGAGCTCCTCGCCCGCGTGCACTTCCAGGGCGCGCTCATCGAGCTCTGCTCGAAGCTGGGCAAGGCCAAGTTCGACGCCTGGAACAAAGCCATGGAAGATCGCAACCAGGGTTCCGCGGCCACCCGCATCCTCCGCGACGAAATCCCCATCCCACCGGTGGAGGGCAAATGCGAATGAGCACGCTTCAACCCGTGGAGCGGTGGGCTTTAGCCCTCCGCGCTCTCGCGCTGAGCCTCCCCTCTGCCGACGCGGCTCTCGGCAAACGCACTCCGAGCGCCTCACACGACCTCGACACGCGCATCGCCAGTGCCCGGTGGGCTCAAGCCCACCGCTCCACTGGAGCGGCGCATCCCGAACAGCGTCCTGTGGGGCGGTGGGCTTTAGCCCTCCGCGCTCTCGCGCAAAGCCCCCCCTCTGCCGGCGCGGCTCTCGGCAAACGCACTCCGAGAGCCTCACACGACCTCGACACGTGCGTCGCCAGTGCCCGGTGGG
>Ga0307505_10002827_pt1 | contig 11543 bp, 9 predicted proteins | sample 23_S_MG_FD_202183 | JGI IMG/M metagenome (GOLD analysis project Ga0307505, IMG submission 202183) | Soil microbial communities from Populus trichocarpa stands in riparian zone in the Pacific Northwest, United States - 23_S | ecosystem: Environmental > Terrestrial > Soil > Riparian zone > Trees...
CGCGAAGAGGAGGTCCTCCTTGGAGTCGATGTAGTAGTACAGGCTGCCCTTGAGGATGCCCAGCGCATCGGCGACGTCCTGGATGGACGAGGCCGCGTAACCCTTCTCGTGGAACACACGGGTCGCCGCGGCGAGCACCTCGCTGCGGCGCTGTGGGGGCTGGTTGCTGGGGGGTCGGCTCACGCGCGCCACCCTAGTAGCGGAAGCCCTCCTCGATCGGCCACAGGCGGCGACCGAGGACGTCCTCGACACACGTCAGGCCGGCGCGGGCGGCGCGGTCGACGCCGATGCCGCGCGACTGGAACGTCTCGCTGGCGAAGTAGAGCCCGGTGACGTTGGGTGCCTTCCAGTGCGGCCGGAACTTGCCGACCGTGCCGGGCTTCTGGATCACGCCGAACGAGGGATCCATGACGTAGTGGCGGCGCTTGAACACGTGGTTCTTCAGGCCGGGCCACATGATCTCGACGTCCTGCTCGAACTCGTCGAACTTCTGCTTCACGAAGCTGAGGTCGCGCTGCCGTTCGTAGCCGTGCAGCATCGAGCCCATGACGTAGAGGTGCTGGCCGTCGGGGGCGACCGACGGATCGAGCGCCGACATCTCGAACATGAACCCCGAGGTGCGCCCGATCGGCGTGTGCAGCCACGTCGCGATCTCGCGGCGGTCGAGCACGGACACCGGCTCCTCGGTCGCGAGGTACATGCCGGCCCAGGCGATACGCAGCTTGTCCTGCGCCAGGTACTTGATCTGGTCGACGTACCAGCCGGGCAGGTGGCCCTCGGGCACGACCTGCAGCACGTTCCAGACCGGCAGGGTCGAGATGACGACGTCGGCCGTGACGATCTCCTCGTGGAAGATCTCGTTGGGCAGCACGGCGTCCTTGCGGGGGAGCGCGACGCCGGTCACCTCGCCGTCCTCGATGACCACGCGGCTGACCGCCGTGCCCAGGCGCACCTCGCCGCCCCGGTCGACGATCGCGTCGCGCAGGTCGCCGAACATCGCGTCCCAGCCGCCCTCGGGCCAGTACGAGTAGGCGGCGGTGCGCTTCTCCTCGTAGTGCATCTTGCGGACGAACAGGTTGTCGCTGGCGGAGTGGTCCCACCAGTCCTCGGTCATGCACTCCATGACCGTGATGAACTCGAACAGGTCGGCGACGCCGGGGTGGTCGGTGTGCTGGGCGATCCAGGCGCGCATGGGCTGGTCGTCCCAGCGCTCGAGCTCCTCGTAGGAGGTGTCGAGCAGGGCCTTGATGACCTTCTTGAGCTCGTCCTTGTCGCCCGAGTAGCGGTCGCGGATCGAGCCCCACGACTCGGTCTCGTGGTCCCACACCGGCATCTCGGTGTTGGACGGGCCGTGCCCGAGCCGCTTGCCGACGTGCTCGAAGATGCGGGTCAGGCCCGACCCGGAGTCCTCCATCAGGTGGGCGCCGAGATTGAGCTGGTAGCCCTCGTCGTTGGTGGCCATGCCACGGCCGCCGAGGTAGCTGCTGCGCTCGAGCACGAGCACGCGCTGGCCCTCGGTGGCGAGCAGGGCCGCGGCCGACAGGCCGGCCGCGCCCGCGCCGATGACGATCACGTCGTAGTCGCTCACGCTGATCCTCCCGAGACCGCGACCTGCGCAGGCCAGGTGCAGGCAATTCTACCGAACGGTAGGTTGAGGCTACGGCCGTCGGCACGCCCGGTCAACCGTCGGGGGCGCACGACGGGCCGCGAGGGAGTGGAGCGGATGGGAACCCCGAGCTACGACAGCGTCCGCATCGATCGCCGTGACGACGGCATCGCGGTCGTGACCATCGACCGCCCGGACAAGCACAACGCGATGTCCGTGACGTTCTTCCGCGAGTTGCCGCAGGTCATGGACGACCTCTCGGCCGACCCCGACGTCGCCGTCGCGATCATCACCGGTGCGGGCGAGGCCGCGTTCTCGGCCGGCGGCGACCTCGCGGGCTTCGCCGAGTTGGCGGATCACGCCGCCTACCGGCGCCAGTTGCGGCTGGTCTACGACGCCTTCCATGCGGTCGAGCGGGCCGAGGTGCCGGTCATCGCCGCGGTCAACGGCATCGCCTACGGGGGCGGGACCGAACTGACGCTCGCGTGCGACATCGCGATCGCCTCGGAGCGGGCCCGGTTCGCCTTCCGCGAGCCGAGCGTCGGGCTGATGCCCGGCTACGGCGTCGTGCGCGGGCCGACGATCATCGGGCACGCCTGGACCCGGTACCTCGCGCTGACGGCCGAGGTGATCGACGCGGCCGAGGCCGAGCGCATCGGGCTCGTCGTACGGCGGGTACCGCACGAGCGGCTGCTCCCCGAGGCCGAACGGGTCGCCGGCCTGATCGCCGCCCAGGCACCACTCGCGGTGGCCGTCGGCAAGCAGTTCGTCAACCGCGATCTGCAGGCGCCAGGACTCGCCGAGTCGATCGAGGCGACCGCGTTGCTGTTCACCACGCCCGACCACCGCGACCGGCTGGCGGGCTTCCTCGACCGGGGGGCGCCACGGTGACCGTCTGGACGAAGTGGTTGACGGGACGCGATCGCCGTCGTTTACTTTCCGTGCAGTAAGCGCCGCGTGGGAGCGGCGACGGACCGCGGTCCACCGGCAGTGCGCAGCGTCCGCTGCCACATGGGAGAAAACGGAGCCAAGGATGCGACACACCACCAGGGCCCGGAGCGTCGCCGCAGCACTTGCGGCGGTCGCGCTGGTCGCCACCGCCTGTGGCGGTGGCGGTGGGGACGACGGCAACACCCCCGCAGGCGAGGAGGTGGACGGCAGCGAGGACGACGGCGGCGACGGTGACGGCGGCGACGCGACCGGCGAGGTGCCGGACGCACCCGACGACGGCGTGACCGCGGACAGCATCACCGTCGGCTGGATGGGTGACCTGACCGGCCCCACCGCGTCCGCGCAGGCGCTCAACCTGCGTGGCCTCGAGGCCTACTTCGAGAAGGTCAACGCCGAAGGCGGCGTCCTGGGACGCAACCTGCGGGTCGTGGCCAAGGACGACGAGTACGGCGCCGAGTCGGGCGTGGCCAACTTCCAGGCGCTCGCGAACGACGACCGCGTCCTGGGCATCACCCAGGTCGGTGGCGCGCACATCCAGGAGGCGATCGTCGCCGACGCCGAGCGCATGGGGCTCCCGCTGGTCTCGGTCGCCCAGACGATCGACTCCGGGACCGAGAGCGACTTCATCTTCAACACCATCGCCCACTACGGCGACCAGGCCGACGTGGCCGTGGCCCGCATGATCGACCGGGTCGGCTCGGCCGAGGACCTCAAGGTCGCCGTCGTCCAGCTCGAGGTGCCCTCGGGCGATGAATGGAACGCCTACATCAAGCAGGAGGTCGAGGAGGTCGGTGGTACCTACCTCGGCCGCCAGACCATCAACCCGGCCTCGGCCGACCTCGGCCCCATCGTCACCAACCTCCGCCAGATGGTCGACAACGAGGGCCTCAACTACATCGCTCTGCACGCGGCCCCCGCGCAGGCCCTGCTGGTCGTGAACTCGCTCGCGGGCGCCGACCTGCAGATCCCGGTCATCGGCATCCAGGGCATCGCCAGCCTGAACGTGTTCCAGGAGGGTGACCGTGCGCAGCTCGACGTCACCGAGGGGATCCACTCCTTCCTGACGTTCGCCGACGACAGCGAGGGCAGCGCCGAGATCCGGGAGTTCATCGAGGGCGAGGGTTCGTCCTTCGCGGCCGACGCCGCCCACATCAACTTCACGCACGGCTGGCTCGGCGGGATGATCATCCACCAGGCCATCGAGCGTGCGGCCGAGACGGGCGAGGTGACCCGTGCGTCCTTCCACGACGCGCTCAAGGGCCCCTACGACGTCAAGGGCCTGACCTGCGACCTCGACTGGACCGAGATCAACTTCAACCCGTGCGCCGCGCCGTTCGCCTCCAGCGACGGTGTGAGCATGCAGATCGAGGGTTCGTTCGCGCAGTGGGCCGAGCACATCGACGGCGAGTACGGGGTCGCCGCCGGCTGACGTGGCACCCCCGCTCCACGACCGAGGGGCACCGGACGACATCGTCCGGTGCCCCTCGCACGTCCGGCCACTCAGGGCTCGCGTTCGAGCTCGGGCCAGTAGGGCTCTCGCAGCTTGCGCTTGAGGATCTTGCCCGTGGCGGACTTGGGCAGCTCGGCCACGAAGTCGACGCTCTTGGGCTTCATGTAGGACGCGAGCTCGTCACGGGTCAGCGCGATCAACTCGTCCTCGGTCGCCTGCTGGCCGGGCTTGAGCGCGACCACCGCCTTGACGGCCTCGCCCCAGGTGTCGTCGGGGACGCCGATGACGGCGACCTCGAGCACGGACGGGTGCCGGTACAGCACGTTCTCGATCTGGGCCGGGTAGATGTTCTCGCCGCCGGAGATGATCATCTCCTTCTTGCGGTCCTGGATGTAGACGTAGCCGTGCTCGTCCCAGGTGGCGAGGTCGCCGGTGTACAGCCAGCCGTCGCGCGACGTGGCGGCCGTCTCCTCGGGACGGTTCCAGTACCGCAGCATGTTCGCGTCCGAGCGGGTCACGATCTCGCCGATCGAGGCGCCGTCGCGGGGGAGCGGACGGCCGGCGTCGTCGACGACCCGCACCGACGACAGGTGTGCCTCGCGCCCGCACGAGCGCAAGCGGTGGGCGCCGACGCCGGCGGCGGCCTCCCGGTGCACCTGCGGGGACAGGAACGTCATGGTCCCGCCCTCGGTCTGTCCGTAGCCCTGCTGCAGGTCGCAGGGCAGGCGGCTCAGCGCCTCGCGCACGACGTCCTCGCCCATCGGCCCGCCGCCGTACTGGACGATCCGCAGCGACGACAGGTCGTAGCGCTCGAGGTCGTCGACGGCCAGCAGGTAGTTGAGCATCGTGGTGATGCCGAGGAAGCCGCTGACCCGCTCCTGCTCGATGACCTCCAGCGTCGCCCGGGCGTCGAAGTCGAGCAGCACCACCGGGCGCTCCCGCGAGAGGTAGTTCATCGCGAGCACCATCGGGATGTGGAACATCTGCCCGAGCAGCAGGTAGACGTCGTCACCGGTGACCCGCTCGGTCGCGTCCTGGTTGAGCATCGCGGTCCACGCGCTGCGGTGCGAGTGCAGGACGCCCTTGGAGCGGCCGGTCGTCCCGCCCGTGTACAGGATGAAGAACGGGTCGTCGTCGCCGAAGGCACCCAGCGCGGCCGGGTGGGCAGGCTCGCTGGCGGCCAGCAGGTCCTCGTAGGGGGACGGTTCACCGGGTTGGAACCGGATCCAGTGGTCGGCGTCGTAGCTGCCCTGCAGGCTGGCCACGACCTCGTCGAAGGCGCCCGCGTACACGAGTGCCCGGGGGCCGGCGTCCTCCAGGACTCGCACCAACTCCGGTGCGGACAGTCGCCAGTTGAGGGGGACCGCGATCACGCCGGCGCGGGCCGCCGCGAAGAACAGCTCGAGGTACTCGGCGCAGTTTCGGGCCAGGATGGCCACCCGGTCACCGGGCGCCAGGCCGAGGTCGGTGCGCAGCGCCGTGGCCAGCCGCGCGGCGCGGTCCTGCAGCGCCGCATGCGTCACCCGCCGGCCGACGACCGGGTCGATGCAGGCATCGCCGGCGGGCGAGCGCCAGGCGTTGCGTTCGAGCACGTCCGCGAGGTTGATCATGCGCCGGTCTCCATGGTCGCGACCCGTTCGAGGAGTGCCTCGGTCGCCTCGCGGGCAGCGACGGCGCGCTCGTGTGGCGGCAGAGTCTGCATCAGTTCCTCCGACAGCACCTCGACGCTCAACGGTGTGCCCGGCGGGAGCGCGGCGAGGAACCGCTCGAGCGGCAGGCCGCCGCGCCCCGGCAGGACCCGACCCGCGACCGCCTCACGGTAGAGACCGGCGTCGCTGTCGTCGGCCGGCCTGGCGGCGGCGTCACAGAGTTGGACGTACGGGATCGTCGCCGCGTCGCTGCCGGCCAGGGATTCGGGCACGTCGCCCGAGCGTTGGACGTGCAGGGCGTCGACGAGGACCGCGGCACGGTCGGCGCCCACCTCGGCGACCACCGCCCGGGCGTCCGCGAACGTGCGCACGCCGCTGAACGGCAGGAACTCCAGCGCCGGCACGACGCCGGCGTCGCCGACGGCGTCGCACGCGGCAGCGAGGTGTGCCGCGGTGCGGCCGGGGTCGTGCCGGTAGCTCACCGTCGTCAGGTGACGTGGCGCGAGCTCGCGGGCGACCGCGAACACCTGCGGGTCCGTCGGCGCCGGGGTGCCGTCACGGGTCAGGACCGACATCTCGAGGTCCAGCAGCCACAGACCGGTGCGGGCAAGTGCTGTGCGGATTCGCCGGAGCAGCCCGGCCGTCGGTTCGGCCTGCACGAAGCGCAGGCCGAGTGCGTCGAAGCCGGCCTCGGCGGCCACCTCGATGCAGGCGACGGGGTCGTCGACGTCGAGCAGCATCCCGGCGGCGATCGCCAGCGGTGGTCGTTCCACGGCGCGTCTCCCTGCTCCCGTGCGGCCGGTCCGGCACACGTCCCGGCCGCGCCTCTTGCCTCCCGGAGATCTGCACTCTACAGTGCTTACCTACTGGTCGGTAAAGCCCTCGGCAAGGCCCTCGTGCGGGAGCGCGGGTGGCGTCGGGAGCCGTCCGTGGACGGGGCACGGACCGCCGGCGGGAGCGCGCAACACGTAGCACGTGACGGCGAAGCCGGAACTGGGAGAGCGGGTTGGACGTCCTCGTACCGTTTCTGTTGAGCGGGATCTCCGTCGGCGCGATCTACGCGCTGATCGCCTTGGGCTTCGTGCTCGTGTTCAAGGCGACCGGGGTGCTGAACTTCGCGCACGGCTCGTTCCTGATGCTGTCGAGCTACCTGGCGCTGACGTTCATCCACCGCCTGGACTTCTCCTTCCTCACCGGCCTGGTGGTGATCGCCCTGCTGATGGCCCTCACCGGCGTCGCCCTGCACTTCGGGGTGATGCGCTGGATGATCGGCAAGGCGTTCTTCTCGGTCGTGCTGGTGACCGTGGGCCTGGAGATCCTGATCCGGGCGGGCCTGCTGATCGGGTACGGCCCGCTGGAGTTCGGGCGGCTGCAGAAGCTGCCCGCCGGCGGGATCCGCATCGCGGGCGCGTACCTGTCCTGGGTCGACGTGATCATCATGGTCACGGCGGTCCTGGTGGTGATCGGCTTCCTCGCGTTCTTCCGCTACTCCCGCATGGGTCTGCACATGCGAGCGGTCGCGGAGAACGTCGAGGCCGCCGCGGCGATGGGCATCACCCCGAACCAGATCTACGCCACCGCCTGGGCCATCGGCTTGGCGCTGGCCGGGATCGGTGGGGTGTTGTACTCGCACAAGACGGCGTCGCTCGACCTCAACATCGCCGCGATCGGCATGCGGGCCTTCCCCGCCGCGATCCTCGGCGGCATCGACTCGGTCCAGGGCGCCATCCTCGGTGGGCTGATCGTCGGCATCGTCGAGACGCTGGGGACCGGCTACCTCGGGGCGCAATGGCGCGACGTCATCGCCTTCGGGATCATGTTCGCCGTCCTCCTGTGGCGTCCGTCCGGGCTGTTCGGCACCAAGGACCTCGTTCGTGTGTGACGCGCACCGCTGCGCGACCGACACGCCCGACGTCACCGGAGGGACCACGCCATGAGCGGCCGATTCACCACCGACTACCGCGAGGACCTGCGACGATTCCGCACCCGCCCGCAGCGGGCCGTCGCGCTCGCGATCGTGCTGGTCGCCATCGCCGTGCCGTTCCTGTTCGAACTGCGCTGGCGCCCGCCGATGGGTTTCCCGTGGTCGGCGTGGCTGACCAACATCAACCTCGCCCTCACCGCGATCATCGGCGCGGCCGCCTTCAACCTGCTGCTCGGCTACACCCACCAGATCAGCGTCGCCCACGCCGCGTTCCTGATGCTCGGCACCATGACCAGCGCCTACCTCGGCATCGTGATCGGCGTACCGTTCCTGGTCGTGATCCTGTCGGCGGTCATCGCCGGAGCGATCGTCGGCGCCCTGGTGGCCCTGCCGGCCCTGCGATTCCGTGGGCTCTACCTGCTGATCGCCACCTTCGGCGTCCACTTCTTCTTCCTGTTCGGGTACCGGCTCTTCCAGGTCCGCTACTTCGGGTTCAGCGGCATCCGCTTCCCTGCGCCCGAGCTGCCCGGCTGGATCCCCTTCCTGCCCAAGGACCCCAACGGCTCGTTCGCGATCTTCGGCAACTTCCGCTGGTACTGGGTGCTGCTGGTCGCGGCGACGCTGTCGGTCTGGTTCATGAGCAACGTGCTGCGCACCCGTGAGGGCCGGGCCTTCCGGGCCGTCGGTGAGCACGACGTCGCGGCCTCGCTCATCGGCATCAACGTCGCGAAGAGCAAGCTGCTGGCATTCTCGATCTCGTCGGCGTTCGTGGCCCTCTCGGGTGCGCTGTCGTCGTACTACGTCGGTGCCCGCGGCGAGGACTCGTTCCCGTTCACCGTGGTACTGAACTTCGCGATCATGATCATCGTCGGCGGCCACGCCTCGATGAACGGCGCCGTACTCGGCGCGTTGTTCTTCTACCTCGCGCCGCCGCTGTTCCAGTGGGGAACGGTGCACACGCCCGTCCTGCGCGACATCGGGGTGCTGCAGCGCTACGAGAGCGAGATGCACCTCGCGATCTTCGGCATGCTCATCATCATCGTCCTGGTGCTCAGACCCTCGGGTCTGGCCGGCATCTGGAACAGCACGAAGGGGTACTTCGCCCGATGGCCGTACAACACGTGAGCACCCCGACGACCAGATCCGGCGACACCGACGTCCCCGCGTTGTCGGTGCGCAACCTCGAGGTGGTCTATGCCGGCGCCGTCGTCGGCCTGAGCGGCGTGTCGATCGACGTCCCCAGTGGCCGCATCGTGGCGGTGCTCGGGGCCAACGGGGCCGGCAAGACGACGCTGGTCCGCGCCATCACCGGGCTGCTGTTCAACCACGACGGCCGCATCCGTGACGGCAGCGTCGAGTACGGCGGCGTCGCCCTCGTCGGTGCGTCGGCCGGGACGATCGTGCGACGCGGGATCTGCCAGGTCCCCGAGGGACGCATGCTGTTCCCGCGGCTGACCGTCGAGGAGAACCTGCGCTGCGGGGCGGCGACCCGGCGCGACAAGGCCATCGCGGAGGATCTCGACCGCATCTACGAGCAGTTCCCGCGCCTCTCCGACCGTCGCCGGCAGGTCGCCGGCTACCTCTCCGGCGGCGAGCAGCAGATGGTCGCCGTCGGTCGCGCGTTGATGGCCCGGCCGAAGCTGCTGGTCTGCGACGAGTTGTCGCTCGGGTTGGCGCCGATGATCGTCAACGACCTGTTCGAGCACCTCACCGAACTCAACGCCGAGCAGGGCACCTCGGTCCTCGTGATCGAGCAGAACGCCCGCGTCGCGCTGGCGGCCTCCCACTACGGCTACGTGCTCGAGACGGGTCGCGTGGTCATCGAGGGCGAGTCCGCGACGCTGCAGGACGACGACTTCGTGCAGGAGTTCTATCTCGGCGGTGCGGGTGACGCGCGCGAGTCCTACGAGCGCATCGCCGATCGCTACCGCCAGCGAGGTGAGGCATGAGCACCATCCTCGAACTGGGCCAGGTGTCGGTGACCTTCGGCGGCCTGAAGGCGGCCGACAGCATCTCCGCCACCGTCGAGCGCGGCGAGCTGTTCGCGCTCATCGGGCCGAACGGCGCCGGCAAGACGACGCTGGTGAACGCCATCACCGGGGTCTACCGGCCCGACCCCGGCGCCGTGGTGCGCTACACCGGTCGCGACGGCCAGACCCACGACCTCGTCGGCCGCAAGCCCCATGACATCGTCCGGCTCGGGATCGCGCGGAGCTTCCAGAACCTGGGCCTGTTCCCGCATCTCTCGACGCTCGACAACCTGCTGCTCGGGCGCTACATCCACCAGAAGCGCGGTGCGCTCTCGGGCGGGTTCATGACCCGGGCGGCGGTGCGCGAGGAGCTCGAGCAGCGGGCCGCGGTCGAGCGAATCATCGACCTGCTGGACCTGTCCACGCACCGCTGGGACCCGGTCGGTGAGCTTCCCTACGGGCTGCAGAAGCGCATCGAGTTGGCACGCGTCCTGGCGATGGAGCCGGACCTGTTGCTGCTGGACGAGCCGATGGCCGGGATGGGGGCCGACGCCCGACAGGACATCGTCCGGTTCATCTTCGAGATCCGGGCCGAGCTCGGCGTCACCATCCTGATGATCGAGCACGACATGGCGGTCGTCATGAGCATCGCCGACCGGGTGATGGCCCTCAACTTCGGCCAGCCGATCGGCCTCGGGACGCCGGCCGAGGTGCAGGCGCAACCCGCCGTGGTCGAGGCCTACCTCGGCGCCGAGTCAGGAGTCGCGCAGTGAGCACCGTCCTCGGGGCCTTCCTGGAACTCGTCGACGCGCAGCCCGACGCGCACGCCGTCATGGTCAAGCGCTACGGGCTGTGGCAGCAGACGACGCGGCAGCAGTTTGCCGAACGCGTGGCGGCGACCGCCGACGGGCTCGCCGCCCTGGGGGTCGGCCCGGGTGCGACCGTCCTGCTCGCCGGCGCCGACCAGCTCGAATGGCTGCAGGTCGACCTCGCGGTGCAGGCCACGGGCGCCCGGGTGTGCGCCGTCGCGCCCGGTGAACCCGACGATGTGTTCCTGCGGATCGTGCGTGCCGCCGGTGCGGGCATCGTGTTCGCCACCGACCAGGAGACGGTCGACCGGCTGCTCGACCTCGCCAACGCCGGCAGCATCACGCTCGACCATGTGCTCGAGCACCGCCCGACGGCGTCCGCGGCCCCGCGCGACCGCCGGGTCGTGACGCTCGACGAGATCGTCGCCCGGGGTGAGGCGAACCTCGCCGACCTCCGCGACCGTGTCGCCGCGCTGCGGCCCGACGGCGTCGCCGTCGTCGCCGTCAGCTCGGGCACCGTGGCCGCCCCGCACGTCGTCGAGCTCGTCCACGGCGCGTTGCTGGCCGGGGCCCGCGGGGTCGTGCAGGCGCTCGGACTCGGGCCGCAGGACCGGGTCCTGTCCTACCGCCCGCTCGCCGACCCCACGGAGCGGACCGCGACCATCTACGCGAGCCTGCTGTCCGGTGCGTTGCTCGCGCTGCCCGAGAGCCGCTCGCAGACCGCCCTGGCGATGTACGAGGTGGCGCCGACGTACGTGCACGTCACGCGGCGCTGGCTGGACCGCACCACCTCCGAGGTCCGGTCCCGAATGGCCGCCAGTCGTGGCATCAAGCGACTGGTGTCACGCGGCTGGCTGCGGCGCTCCGACACGGGTGACCAGGTCGCCGCGGCCGGCCCGCTGCTGCGGGTCCCGATCGTGGAGAAGCTCGGCCTGGACAAGGTCCGGGCGCTCGTCGTCAGCGGCAGCCCGATGGGGGAGCGCGAACGCAGCTTCGCCACGGCGATGCGGTTGCCGATCCGCAACGCCTACGCCCTGACCGAGCTCGGCGGCCTGGCGACCCTGGCGGCCGTCGACGCGACCGGTGACGACTGCGGCACGCCGCTGTCCGGCGTGGAGGTGGGCATCGACGAGCGCGGCCAGGTCGTGCTGACCGGCCCGGCCGTGTCCGGCGCCCCGGTCGTG
>Ga0307505_10002828_pt1 | contig 11543 bp, 10 predicted proteins | sample 23_S_MG_FD_202183 | JGI IMG/M metagenome (GOLD analysis project Ga0307505, IMG submission 202183) | Soil microbial communities from Populus trichocarpa stands in riparian zone in the Pacific Northwest, United States - 23_S | ecosystem: Environmental > Terrestrial > Soil > Riparian zone > Trees...
AGACCTGTTTGACTTGGACCAGAACGTGCATGTCAAGCGGTTCGACTATCAGCGCGAAGGTGGCAACCCTGCAGATAGCGTCTACATCATCGGGCAGGCGCGTTTCGTGCCTGGGGGCGATCATGTTGTCGCCGCCGCGGAAGCCGGTCTCTACAAGGGGGTTGGGCCATTGTATTGGATCAATCTCTCGCGACTGGTCGTGGAGAAGACGGTTTTCAGTCCGCTGCATCATCCCTATTTGCCCGACGGGGGACAATACCCTGAGTGTGCCTACGTCGGCGGGATCGCCGTAGGGCGGCGGCCTTGAGCCACTACTTCGATCCTTATCATGGAACCACAAACTCATCGGAACGAGGAAATCGTCATGAAGCAACTACGCCTGCTTTGTCTAGCCACCGTACTCTTCGCACTTCTCTTCATATCTTCGCCAGTCGATGCCGACGACTTCTATTATGATCTTGACTCTGTGTATCACGTTGTGCCCTCGAACTCGCGCATCGCCGTACAATTCGATGTATCGCAAGTCCCGACGCAACCGATCGACTTCGCGGCCTCTCAGCCCTGTTTGGATGACACTGTGACAGTTGACCACCTCGCGCGCGGCTTCTGGGTTTTCGGGATTGAATCGGGCTGTAATTACCCCGCGACAGCAGCAAGCGTGATAACGGATCCGACAGTTCGCCGAGTGTTGCCCGTCTATGTTACAGTCGCTGACGGTGCAGAGTTCAAAGTTACCGACCTCGTGAGTGTGCAGTTTGACACCCTGCTTTCGGTGGATTCCTGCTTGTCGATCCTCGCGGAATTCGGCCTGTCTTTCGTTGACTCCAACGAGTACGTCCACAACTGGTGGCATGCGGCGCTGCATGACACGATATTGGAGAGTCCGCTGGACATTGGGAATGCTCTGCATCTGCTACCTGAGACGAAGTGGGCTTCGGTAACGATGTTCGCCGCGCCGGCGCTCATGGCGGCACCGCCCGACCCAAATTACGTGAACCAGTACTATCTGCACAACACGGGGCAAACCGGTGGGGTGGCCGATGCCGACATCGACGCCCTTGAGGCATGGCAGTTTGCGCTGGCCGATTCAGCTATCAGGGTCGCCGTTATCGACGATGGTCTGATCGCCCACCCGGATCTGCCCGCTGCCAGAGTGTTGCCGGGACGTGATTTCGTCGGAGGCAATGCGGCAGAGCCGGTGATCGACAACGACCCACGCCCGGGGCCTCTTAGAAACCACGGAATGGCCTGCGCCGGCATTCTCGCGGCGTCACATAATGCCGCTGGAGTGGTTGGCGTCTGCGGGGGCTGCCGGATCCTTCCGGCAAAGATCTTCGATGACAATGGAAACGGCAGCGAGAGCACATCTGTAGTCGTGAATGCGATCCTGTTCGCCTACAGCTCGGGGGCGATGGTGATGTCGAACAGTTGGGGTTACCTGGGAACCGCTCCGATCCCTGATGTCGCCAACGCCATCCGTTATGTTACCAACGGCTGTCCCGGAGGCATTGCGGATCCGGCTTACAATGCCCGGCAAGGTGCGATAATGGTCTTCGCGGCGGGCAATGCATATCCATTCATCCCCAACGTCCTGTTCCCCGCCAACATGCCCGAAGTCATCGCCGTCGGAGCGACTAACAAATCGAATGCCATCTGGAACTACAGCTGTCGCGGCAGCGCACTTGACGTGGTTGCGCCGAGTGGGAACACGAATCTGACCGGAGACCAGTGGACGATGGACCAGATTGGGAATCTCGGATGGAATCCGACGTACACTGGGGCAAATGGGAATGGCCGCGACATCGGCGTATCGCTTGACTACACGTCCGCAATGGGCGGCACCTCCGGGGCCTGCCCGCAGGTGGCGGGGATTGTCGCGTTAATGATGGCACGGCATGTCAATGTGCCGTACTGCAACCGGACGCCAGCGATTCTCGACATTCTGGCGCGATCAGCGGATGATCTCGGCGCATCCGGATGGGACGCGACCTTTGGCCATGGACGGGCCAATGCGTTCAAAGCCCTTGTCGCCACTAGCCGCGGCGACATCAATGGCGATGCCGCCATCACAATCACCGACGTAGTAGGCGTAGTCGATCAGGCGTTTCGGGCCGGCCCCCCGTCGACAATTCATCCAGGATTGTCGGACCTAGACTGCGATGGGATGGTAGACATACTGGATGTCGTATTCGTCGTGAATGTGGCATTCCGTGGTATGATGCCGCCTTCGCCGTGCTATTCGTTTTGACAGTAAGACTCCACGGCCGGCGGCCCACTCCGCCGGCGGATGGGGGCTGAGAAATGATACTGCGGCGCAGAAGGATTCGTTCGCAATCACACCCCGATGGGGTGACTGCTATGTTCAAGTCAAATGGACAATTGTTGTACGCGATCCTCCACGTAACCGTGATTAGCGTGAGTATTACGTCACTGACCGATCAGATCGCAGGAACTACTCTTCCGATTGATCAATCCGCGCAAGTCATCGCTGAGGAAGATTCAACTGAACGCAGCACAGACACCACTCTAGCCATCGAATCGTCCTCAGATCAGCGAGCGCTCTCGCACCTTACGACAGCCGAAGTGCCAATAGTTGACTCTTCGTCAGTGTTCCTACGGGATTTTCTGATGCAGGCCGGCAACGATGGCATCGTGTGCAAGGCAGAGTCCCCACTCTTAAGTTGGGGTCGTTGGAGTTGCCAGGCATTTCCATTTCCCTACTATCAAGAGGAATATGGCTGGGAGGCAGGTCCGGGATTTAGCCTTTACCGCGACTCAAGACTGGAGTCGCCGATTGAGTTGTCGGCCATGATTTCATACGGAGAAAGAGAGGATCGGGTTTACGAGCGGGGTATAGTGAGTCTTAACTCCAAGGTTGACTTCGCATACACTTTGACGACCAATCTTCTCGCGTACAATCGCCTCGGAGTCAGAGGTATTGCATTGGCTGCAGGTCTGGCGAATTCAAGGGATGCACAAGGGGATTGGTATTCCTTCGGAATTCTGTTAGCACACGATTCCTATCGAGGACTCGACTTCTTAAGTCCGACAGATTGGAATACCGGTGAGAATACATTCGGTGGATTACGATTCAAGTATGACGATTTCGGACGTATCGAGTGCCCGCTCGGCGGACTGCAACTGGAACTGAAGCTGTCCACGTCACAAAACATATTGGGGGGAGACTATTCTAATAGACGATTGGTATGGGATGCAAATTGGGCAAAACCCTACGGAAGTGTCTGGGTTGCGAACGGTTATCTGGGTGGTCGGGTTCCGGTGCAAGATCTGTTTGACCTGGCTATCGATGGCGGCATACGGTCAGGATCAATACGACAATATCGGACTAACTCATTTTGGGCGGCAGGAATCGAGGGTCGATTCAATCCCGTTCTTGGCATTCAAGCCCTGCCGTATTTGACGGCAGCCCGGGGAAATGGAATTGACGAGGAGCTCATCGAGTTCGGAGTTGGCTTCGATGACAATTTCAGCAGCGAAGGATTCAGTCCTGACAACTGGTTTGTCCGTGTCGATTTTCCGATTTACTCCAATGCCGGCATTGAGAACTCCCGGCGCACCAAGTGGGATCTTCGTCGCGTCATGGTGAGGATTAACCTTCCACTCGAGAGCATAAATCGCGACGAGGCAATCCGTTATCGTTTTCCCAATCGTTGAGCTTGGCGGCATCTGCAATCAGTCCAGACTCGAATATGATGAACCTCGAGACATTCGCACTTGTCACTCGCGTCGTTGGCCTTGGAGGCACCGCCATGTTCATGAGCAGTGTTCTGTTTCTCAAAGATGACGCTCCGCCGATGATCGAGTGGACATGGAGGCAGTGGCTGACTCCTTGGAGCAATCTGCACTGGTACCGCCCACCGGGAGATCGATTGTTGTGCTGGGGTTTTGTTATCGCCGCGATCGCGCTTCCTGCGAACGTGATTCTCTTCTTCATTCTGTAATCAGTTCCAAGTGTAGTCAGTTGGAATTAAAAAAAAGAACGCCGGCCTCTTAGGGGAGACCGGCGCGTGCTACAGGGGAATCTGCCCCGACGGTTAGCGGGACAGAGGAAGATTAGGCGATTTCAGCTTCTTGCAAATCCTGACGAAATGCTTCGTCCACACGTCTCTCTTGACGTGTCGGGACTCGCGAAGTTTCACGTTCGGTGAGAACGGCAGTTGATTCTTCCGCTGGACGGATCTTTCTCAGAATTGCCCGGCGGTATGAAGCGATACGACGGTTGAAGCGGCGAAGTGAACGGCGGGTCTTTTCCTCAAACATTGCATTGCCCCTTTCCCTGCGAGAGGATGTTGCAATTGCACCTCTCATCTATTGGTACGGGGGAATCCGCACGCGAGTTCCACTGTTTCCAGAATTGTCGTCAGAAATGGGCGAAGATAAGTGGCGCGTGCGGAAGTGTATGATTACCGCACAGTTCCGATGTAGATGTAGGCAATTTTGAATGTCAGAGGGGTGACCTCAATTGAGGTGAACGAGCCGGTCACTTTCATTAGATCGACAAACCGATCGCCGGCCGGAAACGATGCGGAACTTTCAGTGAGATACCCGTACGACTTGGGAGTTCCGGTAATCCAGCCACCGATTGTGGGTATCGCACGATTGCTGTACCAGCGATAGAGGCGAGAAAACAGAGCGCCATCAGGTTGACCGAATTCAAGCACTGCTATCCGGCCGCCGGGACGCACCACACGTGCCATTTCCTTCAATCCCGCGACAGGATCATCAACATTACGGATCCCAAATGCGATCGATGCGATGTCGAATGAGTTGTCGGCAAACGGCAGCGACAAGACATCACCGACCATGAAATCGACGGGGTATCTGCTGGTATCGAGTTTGGTTTTGGCCAGTTCGATCATCCGCGACGAGAAATCCAAGCCGCGGACCGATCCATTTTCGCCGACTGTTCGCTTGAATTCAAACGCGAGGTCGCCGGTACCGGTAGCGCAATCGAGGACTCTCATGCCCGGCTTCGCGCCTGCTTCCTGAACTAACCGTTTACGCCAACGGTGGTGCACCCCCATAGAAAGCACCTGATTGGCCCGGTCGTAGCGAGGGGCTACCTGGTCGAACATGTCCCTGATCTGTACGCTTGCGAACACCAACGGCTTACCTCGTGTTATGTCCTGTACGGCATTGTCAATCCGGCCCGAAATCGGGTGGAATGGGGTGCCGTGGGTTGTGTATGTTAGGCAACTGTCTAATGGGATGCTCGGGCAAAATTGTGGAATGATGCTGGCCACCCAAAACAGGACTGTATGACCAATTCGGCGCCAATGACATCCCTCACATCGTCTGCGACGATTCCGGCAGCCAATCCGTCCCCGTCGTCGTGGGAACTGGCGCGTGTCGCGATCGAGCGCGCCGTCAGCACCGACTCCAAGACCATTCTGGTCCTCACATTCAATGCCCCGAGCGGTGACCCGCTTGGATGGCTGGCGCATCATCAGGGCGTTCCCTCCGTGTATTGGCGAGCCCGTGATGGGTGGGAATATGCCGGTCTGGGTGCAGTGCATGTCATCGCGGGGCAGGGGCAGGATTCATTGCGCACTGCCGCGAATGCTGCGTCGGATTTTGTCCGCGACCGGATGGTGTTCGAGTCGTCGCCTCAGGCGCGAAAGCCGCGTTTCTTCGGCGGATTCAGTTTCGATCCGGGTAATCCTGACCGTGGACCCTGGCCGTATGGCGGGTTCGGTGATGCCGTGCTCGTGCTGCCGGAAGCTGTGTACGCCCGTCGCGACACACAGTCATATCTATTCTTCTCATTCGAAGTCACGCCCCGTTCCACGCCGGAATCATTGGTTGATAGACTCGCATTGTTGAACGAAATCTACTGGCACGGGTTTGATTGCCCGTCGCGCGTGACATCCATCGAGTTGCACAATGGCCACGCCGATGGAGAATCCGAGCATTCTCAGTGGATTGCCCATACCGGATCCATACTGCGCGATTTCGAGGGCAGCGATTTGCAGAAAGTCGTGCTGGCCCGATCGCAACGTCTTGCCATTGGTGCAGAGACGTCATCAACTCTAAATCCCTGGCCGCTGGTGGCGGCGCTGCGCGATTTCGATCCGGCATGCTATCAATTTGGATTTCAATTCAGCGACCGTTACGCGTTCGTCGGCGCTTCGCCGGAGCGATTGTTTCGCCTGACCGGCCGCAAACTGGAAAGCGAAGCAGTTGCAGGCACGATCGCCCGTGGACACGACGAACCCGCAGATCGCGAACTCGCCGAACGGCTGATCGCCAGCGCCAAGGATCAGTTGGAGCACCGTCATGTCGTGGATGCGGTGCAGGCGGGATTGGCGCAACTATCGACCGACATCACTGCCACCACCGAAACCAAATTTGATGTTACGCGATTGCGGACACTGCAACACTTACGGTCCGTCATGTCGGTGGACGTGAGATCGGAAATCACGGTCGGCGACGTGCTTGCGACATTGCACCCCACGCCTGCGGTCGCCGGTGTTCCGCGTGTGAGGGCGCTCGAGGCAATTCGCGCCCATGAGATCGATGCACGCGGATGGTACGGTGGACCAGTGGGTTGGGTCGGTGGCGATGCCGCAGAATTCGCGGTCGGCATTCGTTCGGCGCTGATGAATTCCAACTCTGTGCGGCTCTATGCGGGTGCGGGCTTGGTGCCCGGTTCAGTTCCCGAAGACGAATGGCATGAAATAGAAGACAAACTGCAAGCATTCCGAAGCGCGGTTAGCTCCCCACGTCCAACACCACAGACATAGCCGCAGCCAACTTACGTTGCGCTTCTGCCCTGATATCGGTTCTCGTTGAGAACGGCATCCGACATGTTGCTGTATCCTCTGGATCGCGTTGTGCGCCGCTTGTCCTCGCGGCCGGGTACAACGCGAAGCTGCAGCTCTGGACAAACCCTGATGAGCGCTCGGCGGGATTCTTCGCGCTCGGCGCTGCCAAGGCAACAGGACGTCCAGCTGCTCTCATCTGCACATCCGGCACTGCAGCAGCGAACTACTTTCCTTCCGTGATCGAATCATCAATGTCGGGAGTGCCGTTGGTGGTCATCACGGCGGACCGTCCGCCGTCACTACGAGGGACAGGTGCGCAGCAGACAATCAATCAAGTCCGGCTCTACGGGGACTATGTCCTCGGTTTCGATGATCTGATTGTACCGGGATCACGGCAAGATGATGCGGCAGAGTGGATGGCGGGCACGCATCGTGCAGTAAGTCTGGCTCGTGGCGCTGGCGGGCCAGTTCATCTGAACACTCCATTTGACGAACCCCTGCTGGTTGATCGTGAGAGCATCGCCGCAATTTTCGCTATCGGTGCTAATGCGTCGTCTGGTGAACCGCAGTCCTCAATAGCCCGAAGTATTTCAGATACGATAGAAAGCTCGATTCGTGAGATCGGCAAGCTGCTGATGTCCGCCAAGAGGCCGGTCATCGTATGTGGGCCGAACTCACGCGGCTCAGACATAGCGGAATCAGTGGTCACACTGGCCGAGCGTATTGGCGCTCCTGCCCTGGCCGATATTGCGTCGCAACTCCGTGGCAGCGAGGATGTGATCTCGCATTACGATCTCGTTCTGCGTGACGAGGATGTGCACACGAAACTTGCGCCCGACGTCATCTTACGACTCGGAGGGTTGCCAACTTCGAGGGCATTGAACGAGTGGATCGTGTCATCCCCGGCGAGGGCGAAGATCGGGATCGCGGATGGAGTAGTCGCCGATCCGGGCAATGTCCTCACTCACTCCATTAGGGCCAATTGCCAGGACGCAATTCGTCTGCTCTTGGACACGTTGCCATCCAGACACGACCACTCCCCTGAGTACCGGAATGTGTGGGGCAGGGTGGACGATGCGGTCACGACTACTCTCGAGGGGGCTCCGTCGGAGCCATCTGAGATACTTGAGTCCGGCATCGTATCCCGTGTGTGTTCGCGGATTGGCAGCGACACGAATTTGTTTCTTTCCAATAGCATGCCGATTCGTTGGGCGGACATGTACGCCAAGGCTCGCGACGGTTTCCCGCCCGTTTTCGTCAACCGTGGCGCCAATGGAATCGATGGAATCATATCCACAGCCGCCGGTGTCGCCGTGGCTTCGCAGCGGGTTACGATTTGCGTGATCGGCGATCTGACATTCTTGCATGATCAGAATGGATTGTGGCGGTTGGCCGACGAGCAAGTGCCACTCAAGATTGTCCTACTCAACAACAATGGTGGTGGAGTATTCCACTTTCTGCCGATTGCTTCGCATGCCGAACACTTTGAACGACTTGTTGCCATGCCGCATAACATCGACATGGCTCAATTGGTGTCCGCACACGGAATACGGTATTGGCGCTCGCAGTCCGTGCGCGAGTTTGCCGTGGATTTTGAAGAGAGCCTGCGACATTCGGGCCCGGCGGTGATCGAAGTCCACACCGACCGTACGCAGAACCACAAGCGACACTTGGACACTATAGCCACTGTAACTCGGGCAATTCGTGACTTGTTGAGGATTCTGTGAGCTCAGGTAATAGCCCGCTCGTACTAATCCATGGCTTCACTGGTCAGGCAGAAGTGTGGAGTGGTATCCAATCCATCTTCTCGGAATTTCTTGCGTGCCATGCAATCGAACTTCCCGGGCATGGTGTATATACCGATCTCAATGATGCTGCGGCGTTCACATTCTCTGGTGCTTCGACACGCATCATCCACGAATTCACAGAACGTGGGCTGCAACGTGTCAATCTGTGGGGCTACTCACTGGGCGGACGGATGGCCATGCACGTGGCGTTGAGCAATCCGGAATGCATCGACTTCCTGATTTTGGAGAGCTCATCTCCTGGACTGGCCGATCCGGCCGAACGCCAAGCTAGGGTGCAGAGTGATGAAGAACTGGCGCAGCGGATCGAATCGGAAGGCGTTGAGAGTTTCGTGGACTATTGGATCAACCAGCCGCTGTTTGCGTCGCAAAAGTTGCTTCCTCCTGCCAAGCAGGAACTCGGACGGCGACTTCGGCTCCAAGGCACAGCGACAGGGTATGCCGCCGCCCTGCGGGCGTTTAGTGTGGGCCGTCAGGAACCGTTGCACAACCGCTTGCGGGAATTGACGATGCCTGTGCTTGTGATTGCGGGAGAGTTGGATCAGAAGTACCGCGAGCTTGGGGCGTACATGGCTGACTCGATCCCCAACGCGCAATTTCGTATCATATCGGGAGCTGGTCACGCGCCGCATTGGGAGCGTCCGGCAGAAACCGCCTCTGCGGTTGCAGAGTTTATTCAGACCGTGTCGCGCAGCTAAATTGCAGGGAGCATATGTCTGTAATCAATTGGGTCAAGGCCGGTGTCTTCACCGACATCAAGTATGAGAAGGCCGACGGGATCGCGAAGATTACGATCAACCGTCCGCAGGTGCGCAATGCATTCCGACCGTTGACCGTGAAGGAGATGTCGGCAGCGTTCAACGATGCGCGCGATGACGCTCAGGTGGGTGTCGTGATTCTCACTGGCGAAGGCCCTGATGCATTTTGTTCCGGCGGCGATCAGAGTGTGCGCGGCGATGCCGGGTATGTCGATGGTCATGGTGTCGCCCGTCTTAATGTCCTCGATTTGCAAAGGCAGATACGCACGATCCCGAAACCGGTTATTGCGATGGTCGCGGGATATGCCATCGGTGGTGGTCATGTGCTTCATGTAGTCTGCGACCTGACAATCGCCGCAGACAATGCCCGGTTCGGCCAGACCGGCCCGCGGGTTGGCAGCTTCGATGGTGGATACGGTGCTTCGTATCTGGCGCGCATCATCGGTCAGAAGAAAGCGCGAGAAATTTGGTATCTCTGCCGTCAGTATGATGCCAAAGAGGCATTTGAGATGGGATTGGTAAACACTGTTGTGCCGCTCGCAAAGCTGGAAGAGGAGACCATTGCATGGTGCAAACGGATCCTCGAGCACAGCCCGTTGGCCCTGCGATGCCTGAAAGCAGGTTTGAACGCCGATTGTGACGGACAGGCCGGACTGCAAGAGCTTGCCGGCAATGCGACACTGCTATTTTACATGACTGAGGAAGCACAAGAAGGACGCAATGCCTTCCTCGAAAAGCGTCCTCCTGATTTCTCGAAATTCCCACGCGTTCCGTAGTCTTGAGTGGACATGATGCCAGAGAATCCGTCACCGCGTCTGTCCGTATGGATCATGGCGGCGCGCCCGAAGACACTCTGGGCATCAGTAGCGCCAGTCATTGTCGGGACCGCCGTTGCGTATCGTGATGGGTTTGCGCATTGGCCATCGGCCGTCGCGGCTTTGTTCGGAGCCATCTTCATTCAGATTGGCACCAATCTCGCCAACGATCTCTTCGATCACCTGCGTGGTGCTGATACAGCCGATCGAGTCGGCCCTCAGCGCGTAACTCAGGCTGGCCTTGTCTCGACCGGTCAAATCCGCACTGCGATGATTGTCGTTTTCTCAATTGCATTCGCAATCGGAATCTACCTGGTCACGCGCGGCGGCTGGCCCATCGTTGCTGTCGGACTGTGTTCGATTGCGGCGGCAATTCTCTATACGGGCGGACCGTATCCATTCGGCTATCATGGCTGGGGCGATTTCTTCGTGTTCGTATTCTTCGGCCCCGTCGCCGTTCTCGGCACATATTTCGTTCAGGCACATACAACCACTACAACTATCTGGCTTGCGAGTGTGCCGATGGGAGCATTGGCGACAGCGATCCTGATCGTGAACAATATGCGCGACATCGCGACGGACCGCCGTGCCGGGAAGAAGACTCTCGCCGTGCGTTTGGGCAGAATAGGAAGCATCGGTGAATACGCCCTAATGCTCACGTTGGCCATCGCGATTCCAATTGCAATGGTGCTGGATCAGTTGTCGGGCCCCTCGCTTCTGCTTTCATCTGCTGTAATATTGATCTTTGTGCCCGTGCTACTGAAGTCTTTGCGCACGCAGTCAGGGCCGATGAAGACCGCGACAATACTGAATCAGTTGTTAGCGAAAACCGCGTTGGTGAAACTCGCGTATGCGGTTGTGTTTGCGATTGGGATTAATATATGAAGGCGAAATTCAGAGCGGTCCCGTATACCCGTGACTTGACACAGCCAATATCTACGGCTCACGGAACTTATCATACGCGCCGTGGAGTGATCATCAAGCTAAGTGATGATTCGGCAACTCTTGGAATTGGAGAGGCGGCGCCGCTACCTGGTTTCTCTCGTGACACATTCGAGAGTATGTGCCAGGGCATCGACGAGTTTGTTTCAGGGATCCGTATTCGCGGATTCGATTATGTTCGAGAGTATATCGAGACATGTGAGGACCAACCCTCGTTCGTGTTCGGGCTCGGGACAGCACTCGAATCAGCACAGGCGAGTGCATTGGCTTTGCCGCTATCAAAGTGGTTAGCCAAACAAGCGGCGACGAGTGTTCCGGTGAATGGGTTGCTGGGCGATGCAGAGCCGGGCCCAATTTCGGGTCAAGCTGCACGTCAGTGGCGGGCTGGACATCGTACGTTCAAAGTCAAAGTCGCTGTTGGCTCTCCGCAGAGGGACA
>Ga0307505_10002829_pt1 | contig 11537 bp, 8 predicted proteins | sample 23_S_MG_FD_202183 | JGI IMG/M metagenome (GOLD analysis project Ga0307505, IMG submission 202183) | Soil microbial communities from Populus trichocarpa stands in riparian zone in the Pacific Northwest, United States - 23_S | ecosystem: Environmental > Terrestrial > Soil > Riparian zone > Trees...
CCCGGGGCTGGGCGCTACCACCTGTCGATTACTGCAATGACCCTCCAACAGTCGATCGGCGGATCACCAGTTCCGTGGGAAGAAGTACTCGCCGGGGACCACCCTCCGGATTCTCCAGAAGACGAAGCAGATTCCTGGCGGCCGCGTGGCCGATGCCGTTGATGTCCTGACGAACCGTTGTCAGGGGAGGGTCGAGCTCAGCGGCGAAGGGGAGATCGTCGAATCCGGCGAGGGCGATGTCGTCGGGGACTCGAAGACCTGCGTTCCTGATTGCATCCAGCGCGCCGACCGCCGTGTAGTCGCTGGCACAGAAGAGAGCGTCAACTCCGGCTTCGATCAACTTGCTCGCTGCTTTGTAGCCCCCCTCAGTCGTGTAGTCGCCTTCGAGTATCAGACCGTCCGAGGAGAGCCCCGCCCGCTTCAGCGACCGCTTGTAGCCGGTCTTGCGGTCACGGCCTGAGACGCTGTCCCGCCGGCCGGTGATGTGGCCAATCCGGGTCCGTCCCAAACCGACGAGATGGTCGGTCAAGGACTCAGCCGACGACTCGTTGTCTATGTCGACATAGCTTGCGTCACGGTCGGCGCGACGATGCCCGATGAGGACCGCGGGAATTCCGGAGGAGCGCAGACCGTCGACGAGAGGGTCGTCGATGGTGTCAGCGGTGACGATGATCCCGTCGAGCATCCCCATCGAAGCGATCTGGTCGAGGGTCTCCTCCTTGCTCCGGTTGCCCAACCAGAGCATCATCCCGGCCGCCTGCTCGGTGAGTGAGTCGCAGATCCCGGTGAGCAACCCGGCGAAGTAATTGTCCGAGAAGGTCAGCTGGGCGGCCACATGCATGACCACGCCGACGACCCCCGACTTGCCGCTTGCCAGGTTGCGCGCCGCGAGATTGGGGCGGTAGGTGGTGGTCTCCAGGACATCGAGGACCTTCTGGCGGGTCTCCGGTGACACCGATCCACCGTTGATGACGCGCGACACGGTGGCGCGTGAGACCCCGCTCAACCGGGCAAGATCGTCAAGTGTCCTCGCCACGCTTCTGCTCCTCCTCCTCAAGAAATGCTGAGAGCGCTCTCAGACCATATCCATAAGTGGTAGACGCTGTCAACCAAAAGCGCTCAGGACGAGTGGAAAGATGCGGAAAGCGCTTTCAGCTCTATGGCTGGCCGACTTCGCCCTTCGGCTAGGGAACGGGGTTCAACGGGTTGACTTGTTCGCGACCACACACCTCGGTCGAACAGACGCCGGTCGGCCAGGGCTACCGCCTCGCCACGGTCGCCGAAGAATCCCCCCTCCCCCCTTCGGGGGGAGAAACAAGAGCCACGTCTCCTCCCCGGGTGAAGGATCGCCTTTCTCCGCGCTGGGGGAGAAACGGAAGTCTTGTTTCCTCCCCCGGGAGCGGAGCGAGTGTTGGGGGAGGTGGCCCGAAGGGCCGGAGGGGGTCTGACCTGATTGCCGGCCGACTTCGCCCTTCGGCAACGCTCACTCCCTGCACAACCTTCACCAGACGACCCTTCACACCTCAGGGCGAACAGGCGCCGGTCGGCCGGAGCTTCCGCCTCGCTTTCGTTTCCTCCCCCGGGAGCGGAGCGACTGTTGGGGGAGGTGGCCCGAAGGGCCGGAGGGGGTCCTGGCGCGCGCCTTCCGCCTCGCTGCCCCCCTCGTTCAGAAGCTCTCGTACAGCCTCTCGGCGTGGGCCGCGGGGTTGGCGTAGTACTCCTCCGGGGACACGTCGAGCTCGACCGTCTTGGTCGGAGGGGCGATCCTCGGGTTCGAGGCGGCGAATTGCCGCAGCACCTCAGCGTGAGGTTTGAGACTTCCATCCGGTCGGATCAGACCGAAGTGACGCTCGTGTTTGGCGCCCTCATCGTCGCAGGGGGGACGGTCCCACAATTCGGTCGCATAGTCGGCGAAGCACCACATGAAGGCGCCGGTGGCGCCGACTTCGACGAGCCTGGGCAACACCCCGGCAACGTAGCCGGAGAAAGCATCCTCTCCTGCCATGAACTGGCTGCGGGGCTCGCCGTAGGCGTTCCATTCCCAGACGACCGACTCAGCGGTGTCGGGCGAGGTGCACCCGCCCCACTCCTCGGCGAGACAGGGCTTGCCGGTCAACGCGGTGACCAGGGCCGAGAGGAAGGGAACGAAATCCGGGTCGAGAGGGCTCCTCGCCCAGTCGACATACATGGGGTATCCGTGCATCACTGCGACGTCGCTCTCGGCGAAGACGTCGTGAACCCTGAGACCGTTGTCCTCAAACAGGTTGGCGGTGTGAAGCCCGGTTGTCACCGGATTGTTCGGATCGATGTCCTTGATCAGAGTGGTCATCTCTCTCACCCAGGCCCGGCCGTCGGCAGCGTTGTGGGGATGGGCAAAGAGATCGGGCTCGTTTCCCAGATTCCACATCCAAACCCCGGGGTGGTCTCGATACTCGCCAACCACTGAGGCGAGAAGATCCCGTTCGGCGTCGAGTGCGACCGGATCGTGGAACATGTTTCGATAGGGAAGATCGACGACGCGGCCTCCGCTGATCACCTGTCTGGCGTAAGGGGACGCGTGGCTGGTCGCGCTCGGGTCGAGGAGCCAACCGGGAGACCAATTGGGGCCGCTCATGTGACCGGTGAAAAAGGTGACGTCGAGACCGAGACCCCGCTCGGAGGCAAGGTCGAGGACAACGCCGAGGTCCCCCAGACGGTCCGGTGAAACACCCTCGGGTGCGGGCTGCCAATCGTCCCATAGGAGGAAGACTCGCACCACCGACATGCCGAGTGATGCGATCACGTCGAACTCGTCGGCGACCTCGGCGCGGTCGAAGTCCGACCACCAGTACATGGCCTTGCGTCGCGGCCAATAGTTGACCCCGAGCAGGAACCTCTCGTCGGGATCTGCCGTCATAGGGGGGCCTCGCCTTCGAGGGCCGCGATCACGAGGTCCACAGCGTCTTGGGCCGAGACCATTCCGGTGTTGATGATGAGGTCTGCAGCCTCTTCGAAGAACTGGGCACGAGCCGCGATTCGACCGCCTTCGTCGGCCCGCAGCACCCGCCGGTGGCTCGAAGAAGACAGACGCTCGTCGATGACCTCTTGTCCGGCATTCACCCAGACACAGAAGGTGGCTGCCAGCGCTCGCCGCACACCGGCATCGTCGATCACCGAGGCGGCGGCCGCCACCACCGAAGGATCAGGCGTGGCCAGACCCTCGAAGAACATCTCTCGCTCGAGACTGTGCAGGTGATCGACGCCCTCGTCGAGGGCAATCTCGCGACCGGTGCGGCCGGTTCGGGTGTTGATCATCTCGTCGGAGTCGAAGAACTGTCTCCCGGTGGCATCGGCCAGTCCCCGACCGAGGGTCGACTTGCCAGAGCCCATCGAGCCGACGATGGCCACGTGGCGGGTCATTCGGCACGCTCGAGATGAGCGAAGCGGGTCTCAGCGCCGGGCAAGCCCGGCCTCGATCCAACGCGCCAGTTCGTCGTCGTCACTCAGCCAGCCGGGACCGACAAGCACCCATCCTTTGACTGGTCGGCCGGCAAACAGCAAGGGCCTCACTCCCTCGCCCATGGTCAAATCGTCCGCCGCATCGCCGCGCAGGGGGACACATAGATCGTGGTCCATCACAGCTGCGACCAGATATCCATCGAGGAAGACGCCTTCGCCACTGAGCACCCGGCCTCCGGTGATATCCCCACGGCCTTCGAGATAGCCTTCGATTCTCTGCACCAGGTCGGTTGTGTCACCCACGAATCGCAATCTAGGAGGGTGAACCGAAGCCGCGACCGATTCAGCCGACCGATGGGACTTCGCTGACTTCGATCTTGACCGGCTCCACCGCGCGACCTGATGCCGAAATCACCCAGAACGAGCTCTGCTCCTTCGACCAGTCCCTCAGGATCTGATCTGCGACCGGGCTCCCCGTGTGTTCCCGATGCGACTCGACGAGCGACCGGATCTCGGTGAGGTCGACATCTGCCGGACGACGCGCCGACGGCGCGGTATCGGCAAGCATCGCCTTGAGACTCAGATCCGGGTCCCAGACATACGCGATTCCACCGGTCATCCCGGCAGCGAAGTTGCGGCCTACGTCGCCGAGGACGAGCACCTTGCCACCTGTCATGTACTCACAACCGTGATCCGAACAGCCCTCGATCACCGCTGTCGCCCCCGAGTTGCGAACCGCGAACCGCTGACCGACCCGACCGGAGAGAAAGACCTGCCCACCGGTCGCGCCGTAGAGAACAGCATTGCCGGCGGCGTGTGGGACCGAGTCGGAGGGCCGACGCGGGGACACCGACACCATGCCCCCACCCATTCCCTTGCCCACATAGTCGTTAGCGGTGCCCTCGAGATGAAGACTCACACCCCGGGCCAACCAGGCACCAAAGCTCTGACCGGCCGTGCCGGAGAGTTTGACCACGATGGTTCGGTCGGGAAGACCTTCGGCTCCATGGTGGGAGGTGATCTCGCCCGACAAACGGGCGCCAATTGCCCGGTCCACATTTCGGATCGGGTACGCAAGCTCCACCGGCTCGGAGCTCACGATTGCCTCCTTGCAGTCGGACGCCATCCTCACAGCGAGACTCGACAACGGGATGCGACGGTATCCCTCGTGGCTCTTGCCGCCTTTGGATGCAACGAGCATCGCCGAGAGATCCGCAGAGAGGGGATGCGTCGGGTCGACCGGTCTGAGCAGATCGGCGCGGCCTACCAATTCGCCGATTGAACGGGCCCCGATCGAGGCCAGGTGACGACGGGCCTCTTCGGCGAGATTTCGGAAGAGTAGGACCACCTGATCCGCCGAACCGGTGAACTTGGCTCGCAGGTCCTCATTCTGGGTGGCGATGCCAACCGGGCAGGTGTTGAGGTGACACTGACGGACCATCTTGCACCCGAGGGCGAGCAGGGGAAGGGTCCCGAACCCGAATCGCTCGGCGCCGAGAAGGGCCGCAACAACGATGTCACGCCCGGTGCGCAGACCACCGTCGGTCTCGAGGAGCACCCTCGACCTCTGGCCGTTTGCAGTGAGCACCTGATGCGCCTCGGCCAGGCCCAGCTCCCACGGTGAACCGGCATGCTTGATCGAGACCAGTGGCGAGGCACCTGTGCCGCCTTCCGACCCGGAGATCACGATCACATCGGCATCGGCTTTCGCTACGCCGACCGCGATGGTCCCGACGCCGGGCTCGCTGACAAGTTTCACCGAAACTCGAGCAGTCGGCTTGAACGCCTTCAGGTCGTAGATCAGCTCGGCCAGGTCCTCGATGGAATAGATGTCGTGATGCGGAGGCGGGGAGATGAGGGTGACACCGGGCTCGGTGTATCGGAGCCGGGCGATCTCTGGCGAGACCTTGTGACCCGGTAGCTGACCACCTTCGCCGGGCTTGGAGCCCTGTGCCATCTTGATCTGGAGTTCGTCCGCCGAGTACAGATAGGCAGGGGTCACTCCGAAGCGTCCGGAAGCGACCTGCTTGATCGCAGAGTTCTTGGGTGTCCCGAACCTCGCCGGGTCCTCGCCACCCTCTCCGGAGTTCGAATGCCCACCGATCATGTTCATCGCCTCGGCGAGCGCGATGTGGGCCTCGGAAGACAGGGCGCCGAGCGACATCGCAGCGGTGGTGAACCGTCGCATTATCTGCTCGGCAGGCTCCACCTCTTCAAGTGGCACCGGATCACGCTGCACAAAGGTGAGCAGGTCACGGACCAGGGCAGGTTCCCGATCCGAGATCATCTCGATATAGCGATCCCAGTCCTCGGGATCACCCGAGCGAACCGCCTTCTGGACTGCGAGGACAACCATCGGGCTGGTGACATGGGTGTCGGCCCCACGCCGGTGCTTGTAGAAGCCGCCGGGCTCGGTCGCGCCCTCGGAATAGGCGGCGTGACGCACCAACGCCTGCCGGGCCAACTCGTCGATACCGATCCCGCGCAGCCGGCGGGGAGCGTTGCGGAACGCTCGCTGACAGACAGCCTCGGAGAGACCGATGACCTCGAACAGCTCAGAGCCTCGATAGGCGGAAAGGGTGCAAATCCCCATCTTTGACATGATCTTGAGCAACCCGCCCTCCATCGCTGCCCTGAAGTTCTCCTGGGCCGGGACCGGGTCGACGTCGATCACCCCCGATGCCGCCAGATCACGCACGTGTTCGATCGCAAGGTACGGGTTGACAGCTGAAGCCCCGAATCCGATCAGACACGCCAGGTCATGGGGATCCCTCGGCTCACCGGATACCACGACGAGTGACACCGACCCACGGACGCCCTCGTCGATCAGATGGTGATGGACTGCACCTAGAGCCAGCAACATCGGGATCGGGGCACGGTTGGCGTCGGTCTCCCGGTCGGAGAGGACGATGATTCGCGCTCCGAGCTTGACCGCCTGGGCCGCCTCGTCGCAGATCTCGTCGAGACGCCCCTCCATGCCGGCGGCGCCCGACAGGACCGGCCAAGTTGTGGCGATCCAATGGGAGAAGAAACGTGGATCCCCGGATCGAACGATCGCCTCGAGCTCGGCATCGGACACGATCGGGCTGGCCAATTCGATGAGATGCGCCTGCTGCGGCGTGTCTTCGAGCAACGGACCACGTCTACCGAGCTGAATCCTCAGTGACATGACCAGCTTCTCCCGAATCGGATCCATCGGAGGATTGGTCACCTGGGCAAACTGCTCGTGGAAGAACTGGGTTAGACGCCTCGGCTTGGTGGAGAGCACGGCCAGACCCGTGTCGTCGCCCATCGAGCCCAGCGGATTGTCACCTCGCGCCATGTCGGCGATGATCAGTCGTCGCTCCTCAGCGGTGTAACCGAACACTCTGCTCAGGGCCGCGGCGTCGAACCGGTCGTCGGCGAGACCGTCGAACGAAGCCTGGATGCGAAGTGTCTCGGTGCTGACCCAGTCGCCGTAAGGGCGGGCGGTGGCCAGGGCCTTCTTGACCTCGTCGGAGTGCTGCACCTTTCCCGTCGTCCCGTCGAACACGATGAGGTCACCTGGCCCGAGTTGGCCGGTTGCCGTGGCGCGCGCCTCTTCCTCGGGACATACGCCGGCCTCCGAGGCAACGAGGACCACCTCGGGCGTCATGGTCCAGCGGGCAGGACGAAGACCGTTCCGATCCATGCCGACGAGCAATGAGGTCCCGTCGGTTGCGGCGATCGCAGCCGGACCGTCCCAGGGCTCGGTGAGGAAGGCGTGGTAGGCGTAGAAGGCCGCCAGATCGGGGTCGAGGTCGGGAACGTTCTCCCAAGCCGCCGGCATGAGCATCTCTTTGACGTGGGTGAGCGACCGACCGCTCCGCATCAGCAACTCGAAGACGTTGTCGAGACTTCCCGAGTCGGAGATTCCCGGCTGAAGGAACGGAAACACGTCCGGCAACCTGTCACCCCAGACGCCCGGCGTCGCTCCCTTCTCCCTTGCCACCATCCACGACCGGTTTGACTGGATGGTGTTGATCTCCCCGTTGTGGGCGAGAGTCCGGAACGGCTGTGCGTTGTCCCACGACGGAAAGGTGTTTGTCGAGTACCGCTGATGAAAGATCGCGAAGCTTGTCTCGTAGTCGGGATCGCGCAGGTCCCAGTAGAAGTTGGCGATGTGCGAGGCGGTGAACAGACCCTTATAGACCACGGTGCGGCTCGAAGCCGACGGGATCGACAGCCCTGGAGTGGCCATCCTCTCGATCCTCTTCCGGGCCAGGTAGAGACTGCGCTCGAAGTCGGAAGAGTCCTCGCCACCGGTGACGATCGCCTGCTCGATCAGAGGAAGGACGAGCCGTGCGTGATCTCCGAGGACGGAGGGGTCGATCGGCACCGATCTCCAGAACAGAACCCGCATCCCCTCGGCTTCGATCGCCTGCGTCACGACCGACCTCGATGCCGCAGCCTCGGTCGGCGAGAGAAAGCACATGACGACGCCGAGATGCTCGGGCGAAACGATGAGCCCATGTGCGCTCAACTCCCGGCTGATCAAACGGGTCGGGATCTGGGTCAGCAGCCCTGCGCCGTCACCGGTGCCGTCGGCAGCCCGGGCGCCACGATGATCGAGCCGTTCCAGACACTCGACGGCGAGACGGGTCATCCGGTAGCTGGGGGTGCGGTCGAGGGCGGCGATGAACCCGACGCCACAGGCGTCGCGGGGGGGTCCTTGATCGAAGAATGGTGCCGTCATCGCTCCCTCTGTTCCTGGGGGAGCGATCAATTGTAAACAGGGAATGGGAGCCTCACGCCATAGTTTCCATCGGTGCCCGACCGACCGCCCGGACCATCAGATCCACTGGATCAGGGCGACACGAGGACCTGAAGCCTCTCGAGGGCCTCCGAGAGGACGCCCTCGTCCTTGCAGAAGGCGAATCTGACCAATGACGCACCGTCGGAGGGTCGGTGATAGAAGAAGCTGGGCGGGATCGCCACCACCCGCGCCTTCTCGACCAGATGTCGGCAGAAAGAGCGATCGTCCTCGAAATCGAAGACCGAGAACCCGGCCATCATGAAATAGGTCCCTTGAGGTCGATGCACCTCGAAACCAACGGCCTCCAGACCCGATGCCAGAAGATCACGCTTGTGGAGATAGCCGGATCGCAACGACACGTAGAAGTCATCAGGAGCGGACATGGCGGCCACGGCACCGTGTTGGACCGGGGTGGGGGTGGTGAAAGTCAGGAATTGATGCGCCGATCTGAGACCTGCAGTGAGGTCGGGCGGGCCGATCCCCCACCCCACCTTCCAACCGGTGAGCGAGAACGTCTTGCCAACCGACGAGAGGGTGAGGGTTCGCTGCCACATACCGTCGTAGGTGGCCAGACGCCGATGTGTGCCCTCGTAGACCATCTCTTCGTAGACCTCATCGGTGATCGCGATCACGTCGAACTCCACACAGAGCCTGGCAATGGCCCCCAACTCATCGTCGCTGAACACTCGACCGGTCGGGTTGTGAGGGTTGTTGACCACGATCGCCTTGGTACGCGGCGAGAATGCGGCTCGGAGCTCCTCGAGATCGAGTTCGAAGTCGGGGGCCCTCAGGGTCACATAGCGGGGCACCGCACCGGCCATCGCCACGAACACCGGGTAGGCGTCGTAGAAGGGCTCGATGAGGATCACTTCGTCGCCGGGATCGATCAAACCGAGAAAGGTGGCCGCCAGAGCCTCGGTGCAGCCACTGGTCACAGTTATCTCGAGAGCGGGGTCGAGAGCTCTCCCGAGAAGAGGCCCGTATCGGTTGGCGATCGCCTCCCTCAGGGCGGGGACTCCGTGACTGGGCGGGTACTGGTCGCTTCCACCGGTCTCGAGAGATTGCCGGGCGGCCTCCTTGACGAAATCCACCCCGTCCCAGTTGGGGAAGCCCTGACCGAGATTTATCGCATCGTGCTCGATGGCGAGTGCAGTCATCTCGCTGAAGATGCTCACGCCAAAAGGCGCCAGACGATGGGATATCGGCATCCTGGCCGGCATTTTCGCCTCAGTGCCCCGGGTCGGGAGCGACCCTCTCCAGGATGACGATCGGGATCTCACGATCCGTCCGCGTCTGGTAGGTCGCGTACTCGTCGTAGGCCTCGACCACCCTTGGCCACCAGCTACGTCGCTCCTCGGCGTCGGCCGTCCGGGCACGAAGTCCCAGCCGGGAGCCCCGAATCTGGACTGTCGCCTCGGGATGAGCCAGGAGGTTCAGATACCACTCGGGGTGTCGGTCCCGCCCGCCGTAAGAGGCTATGACCAATAGATCCTCGCCCGACTCGAGGTAGAGGAGGGGGACAGTGTGCGCCTGCCTGGTCTTCCTCCCGACCGTTGTCAGCAGCAGCATGTCGTTACCCACCAAACGACTCCCCACTATCCCTCTGGACAGCCGGTAGACGACCCGGTGCACGGCGGACCACGTCTTCACAGCCGAATTCTTCACGGCGACCGGAGCCTCTTCCTCAACCGGCTTCGCTCGATGCTGCCCAGAGGTTCAAATCGCCGTCAACGGCATGGCTGTCGATCAATGCCAGCTCCTCGTCCGTGAAACGGGTGTTGTCCAGGGCACCCAACGCCTCTTCGATTTGGGACCAACGACTTGCGCCCATCAACGCCGAGGTCACCCGTTCGTCACGGAGCACCCACGAGATCGCCATCTGGGCGAGCGTCTGCCCCCGCTCGCCGGCGAGGTCGTTGAGGGCCCGCACCGCAGCCAGGTTCTGAGCGCTGAGCATCGACTTGTCGAACGAGTCCCCGGCGACGGCGCGCGAGCCGTCGGGAATGCCCTCGAGGTAACGGTTGGAGAGAAGCCCCTGGGCTAGAGGCGAGAAGACGATGCACCCGATACCGAGCTCACCGAGCGTGTCGAGGAGACCGCCTTCCAGCCAACGATTGAGGATCGAGTACGACGGCTGGTGGATGATGAAAGGGGTGCCCAGGTCTTTCAGGATCGCAGCGGCCTGCCGGGTCATCTCCGGCCCGTAGGACGAGATCCCGACGTAGAGCGCCCTACCCGAGCGGACTGCCGTGTCCAGCGCACCCATCGTCTCCTCGAGTGGTGTTGTCGGGTCGTAACGGTGGGAATAGAAGATGTCCACGTAGTCGAGGCCGATACGGTCGAGACTCTGATCGAGACTTGCCAGCAGGTATTTCCTCGAGCCCCACTCCCCGTAGGGACCGTCCCACATCAGGTAGCCGGCCTTTGTCGAGATGACGAGCTCGTCTCGATATGACCCGAGGTCGCTTCGGAGCAACGACCCGAAGTTGGACTCTGCTGATCCAGGCGGCGGGCCATAGTTGTTGGCGAGGTCGAAATGGGTGATCCCCCGATCAAACGAATTGAGCACCATGCGACGCCCCTCCTCGCTGATCGCATCGCCTCCGAAGTTGTGCCAGAGACCGAGCGATATCCGGGGCAGATCGAGCCCACTCCTACCGGAACGGGAATAGGGCATCTGGTTGTATCGATCAGGATCTGGTGTGTACAAGTCGGTCTCCGTATGAGGTGTGGGGCTCGTGATCCCTGGGGTTGTCAATCAGCGGTGGCTGGGCGACGACGTCTTCTTCGCTCCGAGCCACCGCTCGGCTCCCATTTGAAGAGTCGGATGGCGAGGATCGTCGCCGCTACGCCCCAAATAGTCATCCACGCCAACTCGGGCCAGTGGAACTGGGCCCCAGTGAGCGTCGGGTCGAAGGCGTCCCGGAATGCGACAGCGAACGGCTTGAGCGGGAAGAAGTTGCCGGCGATCTCCATCCACCTGGGCGGAGCCTCGATCGGAATGAAGATGTCGGAGATGAACGCGATCGGAAGCAGGGTGGCATTGGTGATCGCTGGTGCGGCGTCTCCGTTCGGCGAGATCGCAGCCACCAGCATCCCGAGCGCTGCGAAGCAGGAGACACCTACCAGGAAGGTCAGGAATGCGGCCGGCAGTGTCCTCGGGATCAACTGGACGCCGTAAAAGACGATGCCCACGGTCATCATCAGCGTGATGGCGATAAAGGCCAGGTAGACGGCTGACGACACCCGACCCGCGATGTACGCCCAAGGGGGAATCGGAGTCCCCCGCACCCGCTTGAGGATCCCGTTGTCCCTGGCCAGCGCG
>Ga0307505_10002830_pt1 | contig 11535 bp, 8 predicted proteins | sample 23_S_MG_FD_202183 | JGI IMG/M metagenome (GOLD analysis project Ga0307505, IMG submission 202183) | Soil microbial communities from Populus trichocarpa stands in riparian zone in the Pacific Northwest, United States - 23_S | ecosystem: Environmental > Terrestrial > Soil > Riparian zone > Trees...
AGTCCGACATCTTGATCGGATTGCCGACGGTCAGATACTTGCCGCGCTTCGGGTGATCGACCTCGACCACCGTGCCGGTCTTGCGCAGCGACTGGTCCTCGGCGATTTCCTTCATCGACAGGATCGGGCCGACCGGGATGTCGACCTCGTTGCAAAGATTCATCACTTCGAACTTGGTCTTGGTCGTGGTCCAGTCTTCAATACGCGCGAAGATCTGCTTCAGCTTCGGCAGGCGCGCCTTGGGCGTTGCGTATTCCGGATCGGTCTTCCACGTCGGTTCACCGATCAGATCGCAGATCGGGCCCCAGACCGGCGCCTGCGTGATGAAGTAGATGTAAGCGTTCGGGTCGGTTTCCCAGCCCTTGCACTTCAAGATCCAGCCCGGCTGGCCGCCGCCGGAGTCGTTGCCGGCGCGCGGGGTCGCATCACCGAACGGCACGCCTTCACCATACTGGCTGAACTCGGTGAGCGGGCCGTGCTTGAGGCGCTGCTGGTCGCGCAGCTTGACGCGGCAGAGATTGAGCACGCCGTCTTGCATCGCGGCCAGCACCTTCTGGCCGCGGCCGGTGCGGTTGCGCTGATAGAGCGCCGCCACGATGCCGAGCGCGAGATGCAGGCCCGTGCCGGAGTCGCCGATCTGCGCGCCTGTCACGAGCGGCGGACCGTCGCGGAAGCCCGTCGTCGAAGCCGAGCCGCCGGTGCATTGCGCGACGTTCTCGTAAACCTTGCAGTCTTCGTAGGGTCCGGGGCCGAAGCCCTTTACGGACGCGACAACCATGCGCGGGTTGAGCTTGTGGATGTGCTCCCACGTGAATCCCATGCGGTCGAGCGCGCCGGGCGCGAAATTCTCAACCAGCACGTCGCAATGCTTGATGAGCCGCTCGATGATCTCCTTGCCCTTCTTGTGCTTGGAGTCGACGGTGATCGAACGCTTGTTGTGATTGAGCATCGTGAAATAGAGGCTGTCCGCGCCCTTCACGTCGACAAGCTGGCCGCGCGTGATATCGCCGACACCGGGGCGCTCGATCTTGATGACGTCGGCGCCGAACCAGGCAAGCAACTGCGTGCAGGTCGGCCCGGACTGGACGTGGGTGAAGTCGAGGATCTTCACGCCTTCGAGCGCCTTGCCGGCCTGGCCGTAGGGCTTGCTGCTCGGCTTTGCGAAGCCGTTCTTGTGGGCGCCGTTCTTTTTGGCGACGACGCGCATTTTCTTTGCCGCGCGCTTCACCGGCTTCTTCGCTTTCGCCTTCGACTTCTTGGCCTTCTTCGCCATGACTGCTCTCCTGAACACGCCCGCCGCGCGGCGGGTTATTTCTTTTTGACCACGCTTTGCGGATTGAGATTACCGATGCGGCCGGACTCGCTGCCCGCCGCCGGGTCGATCACCGCGTTAATGAGGGTCGGCCGACCTGAGTCCATCGCTTCGTTGACGGCGCGGCGCAGTTCGTCGGGGCTCGTCGCATTGACGCCGACGCCGCCGAAAGCCTCGATCATCTTGTCGTAGCGCGCACCCTTCACGAACACGGTCGTCGCGGGATCGGAGCCCGCGGTGTTCACGTCGGTGCCGCGATAGATGCCGTCGTTATTGAAGATGACGATGCAGACCGGCAGGTCGTAACGGCAGATCGTTTCGACCTCCATGCCGCTGAAGCCGAAGGCGCTGTCGCCTTCCACCGCGAGCACGGGCTTGCCGGTCTCAATGGCCGCGGCGATGGAGTAACCCATGCCGATGCCCATGATGCCCCAGGTGCCGACGTCGATGCGCTTGCGCGGCTTGTAGATGTCGATAATGCCGCGCGCGAGGTCGAGGGTGTTCGCGCCTTCGTTGACGAACATCGCGTCGGGACGCTCCTTGACGATCGTGCGCAGGACGCCGAGCGCGCCGTGGTAATCCATCGGCGAATTGTTGTTCATCAGCTTGGGCGCCATCTTGGCGACGTTGTCGTCGCGCTTGGCAGCGACCGACGTCACCCAATCCAACGGCGCAGGCGTCCACTTGTCGCCCATCGCCTTCAGCAACGCATCGACGCAGGAGCCCATGTCGCCGACGACGGGCGCGACGATCTCGACATTCGAATCCATTTCCTTCGGCTCGATGTCGAGCTGGATGAACTTCTTCGGTGCGTCGCCCCAGCTCTTGCCCTTGCCGTGGCTGAGCAGCCAGTTGAGGCGGGCGCCGACCATCATCACAACATCGGCGTCCTTCAGCACGAGCGAGCGCGCGGCACCCGCGCATTGCGGATGCGTGTCGGGCAACAGGCCCTTTGCCATGCTCATGGGCAGGAACGGCGCGCCGGATTTTTCCACGAGCGCCTTGATCGCGTCGTCGCACTGCGCGTAAGCCGCGCCCTTGCCGAGAATGATGAGCGGCTTTTTCGCCGACTTGAGCACATCGAGCGCACGCTTCACGGCGTCCGCAGCCGGGATCTGCGCCGGAGCGGCGTCGATCACTTTCACCAGCGACTTCGCGCCGGCGTCCGCGTTCATCACCTGGCCGAACAGCTTCGCCGGCAGGTCGAGATAGACACCGCCAGGACGGCCCGAAACCGCCGCGCGGATCGCGCGCGCGACAGCGATGCCGATGTCCTGCGCGTGCAGGACGCGATAGGCCGCCTTGCACATGGTCTTGGCGACGGCGAGTTGATCCATCTCTTCGTAGTCGCCCTGCTGGAGATCGACGACCTCGCGCTCGGACGAGCCGGAGATCAGGATCATGGGGAAGCAATTGGTGGTGGCGTGCGCGAGCGCGGTCAGGCCGTTGAGGAAGCCCGGCGCGGAAACGGTAAGGCAGATGCCGGGCTGCTTGGTGAGATAGCCCGCGATGGAGGCGGCATAGCCCGCGTTCTGCTCGTGGCGGAAGGAAATGACGCGAATGCCTTCGGCCTGCGCCATGCGGCCGAAATCCGTGATCGGAATGCCCGGCACGCCATAGATCGTCTTGACGCCGTTCAGCTTCAGCGCGTCGATGATGAGATGGAAGCCGTCGGTCAGGTCCTGCGTATCCACGGCGTCCATCTTCTTTGCTGCTTCGGCCATTGCGTTGTCTCCCCTCAAGGTACTAGCGCGCCGCGTCTTTTGTTCGCGCGGCTGCGGTTTTGTCAGTCCAGATAATCGGCGTGCTTGCGCACATGATCGGCGAGGCCGAGCGCGTGCGTGCGCACGAGTTCCTCGGCGCGTTCGGTTTCGCGGCGCTCGATCGCCTCGATGATGTTCATGTGGTCGCGGATCGAGCGGTCGGCGCGGTCGCTTTCGCCGATGGTCTTGCGGCGGATCATGCGCATATGCGTGAACAGGTTTTCCGCGAGGTCGATCAGCACACTGTTCGCGCTCATGCGGATGATCGACTGGTGGAATTCGATGTTCACTTCGGAATACTCGTCGAGCTTGGCGTGCAGCGTGCCGTTCTCGAACTTCGTGAACATCTTGCGGAGTTGCGCGATGTCTTCGTCCTTGCCGGTGACGGTCAGGAGGCGCGCGGCCATGCTCTCGAGCGCGGCCCAGGCGGTGATCATCTCGATCACTTCGGTCTTCGTCTTCCGCACGACATAGATGCCGCGGCGGGGTACGGAGCGCACGAAACCCTCGCGCTCGAGCTGGGCCATGGCTTCCCGCACCGGCGTGCGGGAGATGCCGAGGTCCTGTGCGAGCCGGCGCTCGTCGAGGCGCACTTCGCCCGGTTGCTCGTAAACATTGAGCGAGACGATTACGTCCTTCAGCGACGCGTAAGCGCGGTCCTTGAACGTCGACGTATCGTCGAGCGGCGCGAGAACGACGCGAATGGGGGCGGCTGGCTCACGGCTGCGAGGTGTCGTGGACATGGCGCTTTCGTCTCCGCCCGGCCGGTGAATACCAGCCTGGCATACATAATTCCTTATACGACAGGGGACCCGCCCGGTTCAATCCGGGCGGGCGTTTTATGCGGCGGTCGCCAGGCGGAACCGGCTCCAGGCCTCCTGAATCATCGGCCAAAACAGGGCGATGAGGGCGAGCGTCATGATCGTGCCGACGAGGCTGTTCGAGAAGAAGATGCCCATGCTGCCCTGCGAGGCGAGCAGCGACTGGCGGAACGCCTCCTCGGCCTTGTCGCCGAGCACGATCGCGAGCACGAGCGGCGCGAGCGGGTAGTTACACTTCTTGAGGAAGTAACCGAGCACGCCGAACACCATCATCATCACGACGTCGAAGACGTTGTTGTTCACGCTGTAAGCGCCGATCGCACAGAACACGAGGATGATCGGCGCGATGATCGGGAACGGGATGCGCAGGATCGCGGCGAAGACCGGCACGCAGGTCAGCACGATGATGAGGCCGAAGAGGTTGCCCATGTACATGCTGGCGATGAGGCCCCACACGAACTCCTTGTGCTCGATGAAGAGCATCGGACCGGGCTGAAGACCCCAGATCAGCAGGCCGCCGAGCAGCACCGCCGCCGTCGGCGAACCGGGCACGCCGAGCGCGAGCATCGGCAGGAGCGCGGCCTTGCCCGCGGCATGCGCCGCGGTTTCGGGCGCGATCACGCCTTCGATTTCGCCGTTGCCGAAATTGTCTCCGCGCTTCGACAGGCGCTTGGCGATGCCGTAGCTCATGAAGGAAGCGGGCGTCGCACCGGCCGGCGTGATGCCCATCCAGCAGCCGATGATGCAGGACCGAATATAGATTCCCCAGTATTGCGGCAGCTTCTTCCAGGTCTCCCACACGACCGTGGGATTGATCACCGCCACACGGCCCTTGAAGCGCAGGCCCTCTTCCATGGTGAGCAGGATTTCGCCGATGCCGAAGAGGCCGATGACCGCGATCAGGAAGTCGAAGCCGGAAAGCAGCGGCATCAGGCCGAAGGTGAGGCGCAACTGGCCGGTCATCTGGTCGAGACCGACGGCGCCGATCGCAAAGCCGATCATCATGGCCGCGACGGTTTTCATCGGCGGCTCTTTACTGAGGCCGACGAAACTACAGAACGCCAGGAAGTAGACGCCGAATTTCTCCGCCGGCCCGAACCTGAGCGCGAAGTTCGCGACAAGCGGCGCGATCAGCGTGATCACGACGACCGAGAAAAAAGCGCCGACGAAGGACGAGGTGAAGGCCGCTGTGAGTGCTTCACCGGCGCGGCCCTGCTGCGCCATCGGATGGCCGTCGAAGGTGGTCGCCACCGACCATGGCTCGCCGGGGATGTTGAACAGGATCGAGGTGATCGCGCCGCCGAACAATGCGCCCCAGTAAATGCAGGACAGCATGATGATCGCCGAGGTAGGCGACATCGAGAAGGTGAGCGGCAGCAGGATCGCAACCCCGTTCGCGCCGCCGAGACCCGGCAGCACGCCGATGACGACGCCGAGCACGATGCCGATCACCATCACCATGATGTTGAACGGCTGCAGGACGATGCTGAAGCCGTGAAACAGATTGAAAATTTCTTCCATTAGACTTGTCCCCGGCCCCCGCAGCGGCCTTTACAGTTCGGCTACGCGCCGGTCAGAGCCCCAGAAAATCCTCGAGCGGTCCTTTGGGCAGCGGTACGAAAAACCACTTTTCGAAGACGAAGTAGGTGGCGATCATCACCGGCACCGGAATGGCGGCGACCATCGTCCAGTTGTATTTGCCGATCCAACGCATGAAGACCGCGATGAGCAGCGCCGACGCCACGTACATGCCGACATAAGGCACGAGCGCGACATAAATGGCGCCGGGGATGACAACCTGCAGCACCTGGCCGAGCTGTCCCCACTCCGCGAAAAGCGCCGCACCGCGGTCGCCGAGCGCGTTAAACAGATTGACCGAGCTCGCAATCAGCACGGCCGCCCCGCAATAGAACGGGAAGAATCCCGCACGCGGCCCGTCCGACGCCCAGCCGATGCCCACCAGAATGCTGCCGTAGATCACGATCAGCGAGAACACGATCATCGCGATTGCGACGCCGAGCTCGACCGACCGATGCGACGGACCCGTGCCGCCGCCCGCGTGTGTTTCGTCACTCATCGCCGTACTCCCTGCACGATTGCAACAGGGGCCAGCGGATGGTCCGCCAGCCCCTGATCTGCTTTTCAGTTATTTCGCGAGGAAGCCCGCGTCTTTCATGAGGTCGATGTGGGTCTTTTCAGCAGCGGCGACCCACTTCACGTACTCATCGCCGGTCATAAAGGTCGTGTTGAACGCACCGTTCTTCATGAAGTCGGCCCATTCCGGCGTGGCGCGAACCTTGTTGAACAGGTCGATGTAGAAGGCGACCTGATCCTTGGTGGCGCCCGGCGACATGAAGATGCCGCGGAGCATCAGGTACTCCATGTTGAGGCCCTGCGACTTGCAGGTCGGGATATCGCCCCACGACTTTCCGTCGGCGATCGGGTCCTTGTAGGGCATCGGCTTGCCGTCGAAGACGCAGAGCGGACGCAGCTTGCCGCCGCGCCAGTGCGAGACCGCCTCGTTCGGGTTGTTGACGGTCGCGTCGACGTGGTTGCCGACGAGCTGCACGGCGACCGCGCCGCCGCCAGCCTGCGGGATGTAGATGAACTTGACGCCCGCGCTCTTCTGGATCGCCTCGGTGATGATCTGGTCTTCCTGCTTGGAGCCGGTGCCGCCCATCTTGAACTGGCCGTCGGCTTTCTTCGCCGCGTCGATGAAGTCCTTCACGGACTTGAAGTCCTTCTCGACGTTGGTCCAGAGGACGAACTCATCGAGGGCGAGCATCGCGACCGGCGTCAGTTCCTTCCAGTTGAAGGGGATGCCGGTGGCGAGCGGGGTGGTGAACAGGTTCGACAGCGTGATGATGATCTTGTGCGGATTGCCGGCCGAGCCCTTGACGTCGAGGAAGCCTTCGCCGCCCGCGCCGCCCGCTTTGTTGATTGGCAGGATCGGCTGCTTCATCAGATTGTGCTTGGAAACGATGCCCTGAATGGTGCGGGCCATGATGTCGGCGCCGCCGCCGGTGCCGGCCGGAATAATGAACTCAACGGGACGAGTGGGCTCCCACGCCGCTTGCGCCGTGGGGGCGAACAAGAGCGCAGCGCCCATGCCCGCAAGTGCAAAGGTGGTTTGATAGAACGCGCGTTTCATTTGGAGTCCTCCCATATTGCTAGAAGCGCCGGTTTTCCCGGTCTTTGCGATGGCAGGAGCCATTTTCAGCTCCCGTGGCGTTCGCGTCTCTTAGACTTGTTACTGTTATTAAGAATACCAAGTTGGGCACCGGAATCCAGCGTTGGCAAGGGCCTGCAAAAGAAAAAGTATTGCCGCAGTGCAACGTACATCGTGTCGTTTGAGCGCAGCACTTAATGAATCAATGTTGCCTTGCGTGCCACGCGGGCACGGCTTGCAGCACCGGCAAAGACGCGCAAACGCGCGCAATCCCACCGCGTCCCAACCGATTTCGCACTTGATCGTCTTGAGCGTTTCATGGCCAAACGAACGGCGCAAATTTTTCCGCCGACCGAGGGATTGTCATGCTGAAGAGCCGCGACCGCATTCTGACCACGCATGTCGGCAGCCTGCCGCGCAACGAAACCCTGACCAATCTCCTAATCCGGCGCGAGGACGGCGAGGCGGTCGACAAGAAGGTGATGGCCGCCGAGATGGACAAGGCCGTCGCCGAGGTCGTGAAGAAGCAGATCGAGTGCGGCATCGACATCGGGAACGATGGCGAGCAGCAGCGCGTCGCGTTCCAGACCTATATGGCGCAGCGCATGACCGGTTACGGCGGCGAATCCCGCCGCAAAATCGGCAAGGACTTCGCGGAGTTTCCGGAACTCGTCGCGGGCTTCCTGCGCCGCTTTCCGACCCGCAGCAAGATTTCCAACGGCCCGCAGGCCATCGCGGAAATCTCCTATCCGAGCACGGCCGAGATCGACGAAGAGCTCGCGCGCGTGAAGAAGCAGGTGGCGGCATCCGGCAAAGGCTTTTCGGAGCTGTTCATGACCGCGCCCTCGCCCGGCATCGTCTCGACGACGCTGCTCAACGCGCATTACGACTCGCAAGAGTCTTACTTGAAAGCGCTGGCGCGCGAGATCAGCAAGGAATATCGCGCGATCGTCGACGCCGGCTTTATCCTCCAGGTCGACGCGCCCGACCTCGCGATGGACCGCGTCATGTTCTACCAGGACGAGGACGAGAAGGGCTTCCTCAAGGCGTGCGAGCTGCACACGCAGGCGATCAACTGGGCGCTTGAAGGAATCCCGGCGGAGAAAGTCCGCCTGCATGTCTGCTGGGGCAACTGGGAAGGCCCGCACATCTATGACGTGGCGCTCGCCGCGATCCTGCCGGTCATCTATCAGGCCAAGGCCGGCGCGCTCACGATCGAATTCTCGAACCCGCGCCACCAGCACGAGTACGCCGCGTTCAAGAAGCATCCGATGCCGGGCAACATGATCCTGATGCCGGGCGTCGTGGACTCGACCTCGAATTTCGTCGAGCACCCCGAGCTTGTCGCGCAACGAATCGAGCAGGCAGTGCTGGCCGCCGGCGACCGCGAGCGCGTGATCGCCTCGACCGACTGCGGGTTCGGTACGTTCACCGGTCGCGAATGGGTGGTGCCGAGCGTCGTGTGGCTCAAGCTCAAGTCGCTGCGCGAGGGCGCGGATATCGCGTCGCAGCGGCTGTGGGGCAAGAACGCCGCATGAAACCTTTCGACCTCACCCTTCGAGACGGGCGCTTCGCGCCCTCCTCAGGGTGAGGTCTATTTAAGGCCTCATCCTGAGGAGCCGAGCGAAGCGAGGCGTCTCGAAGGATGAGGCCGGCGACCCCGTCGCGGCACAGGCCGAAATGGCCTATGTTGGCGGCAGAAATTCCAAGCACAAAATTCCAAGGAGCGCGTCATGGACCAGACCGTCGGCAAGCATCGTCCGGAGCCGGACGATCTCGATCCGCAATATCGCTGGGATCGCCACCTGCCTGCCTGGGGTACGATGGGCGTCGACTTCGAGAGCCGCGTCGAGTTCGACCGGCTGCGCCGCTATCGCATCGCGCGCGCCAAGCAGGCGCTCGAGCGCTCGGAATGCGGCGCGCTCTTGCTCTTCGACGTCAACAATATCCGCTACACGACGGCGACCAAGATCGGCGAATGGGAGCGCGACAAGCTCGCGCGCTTCGCGCTGCTCGCCAAAGGCAAGGAGCCGATCCTGTGGGACTTCGGCTCGGCCGCCGTCCACCACAAGCTCTATTCGCCGTGGCTCGAGCCCGAGAACTGCAAGGCGGGCCTGATCGGCCTGCGCGGCACGGTGCCGCCGAGCTTCGGCCTGATGAAACGGCACGCGGAAGAAATCGCCGCGTTGCTCAAGGAAGCCGGCGTCGATAAGCTGCCGGTCGGCGTCGACATCGTCGAGCCGCCGATGATGTTCGAGTTGCAGAAGGCCGGACTCAAGATCGTCGACGGCCAGCAGATCATGCTGGAGGCGCGCGAGATCAAGAATATCGACGAGGTGGCGCTCCTCACACGCGCCGCGGCGATGGTCGACGGCGTCTATCACCAGATCTACGAGGAACTGAAGCCCGGCGTGCGCGAGTCGCAGATCGTCGCGAACGCCAACCGCTTCCTCTACGAGAACGGCTCCGACGACGTGGAAGCGATCAACGCGATTTCGGGCGAGCGCTGCAATCCGCACCCGCACAATTTCACCGACCGCATGATCCGGCCGGGCGACCAGGCGTTCTTCGACATCCTGCAAAGCTATAACGGCTACCGCACCTGCTACTACCGCACGTTCAACGTCGGCCGCGCCACGGACTCGCAGCGCGACGCCTACAAGAAATGCCGCCTGTGGCTCGACAAGGCGATCGAGCTGATCAAGCCGGGCGTCTCGACCGACAAGGTCGCGAGCGTGTGGCCAAAGGCGGAGGAATTCGGCTTCCCGAACGAACTCGCGGCCTTCGGCCTGCAATTCGGTCACGGCCTTGGGCTCGCGCTGCACGAGCGGCCGATCATCTCCCGCGTCGTCTCCCTCGACAACCCGATGGAGATCAAGGAGGGCATGGTGTTCGCGCTCGAAACCTATTGCCCGGCGACGGATGGCTACTCGGCTGCGCGCATCGAGGAAGAGATCGTCGTCACCAACAAGGGCGGCGTGGTCATCTCCCTCTTCCCGGCGGAAGACCTGCCGATCAGCGCGAAGTATTGAGAAGGAATCACCTCTCCCTGCTCGCGGGGAGAGGTTGCCCACTCTTTTTCCTCGTCATCACCGGGCCGCGCCGCCCCGCGAGCCGCAGGCGAGCGGATTGGCGGCGCGAGACCCGGTGATCCACGCCGTTTGCAAGTGCCGTGATGCTGTCGTCAAGCCCGGCCATGACGAATAAATAAAAGGTGGGGAGCATTCCGATCATGAATATCGGCTTTGTCGGCGTCGGCGTCATGGGTAGCCGCATGGCGCGCAATCTCGCGAAGGCGGGACACAAGCTCACGGTTTTCGACGCGGATGCGAAGACCACCGCGGAAGTCGCGGAAGACATCGGCGGCTCTGCGGCGTCCGATCCGCGCGAGGTCGCCGCTGCATCCGAGACCGTCGTCACCATGCTGCCGAACGGGCATGTCGTGCGCGATGTGGTGCAGGGTGAGAACGGACTCGCCGCCGGCTTCAAGCCCGGTGCGCTGCTGATCGACTGCTCGTCCGCCGAGCCCTGGATCGCGCGCGAGATCGCCGAGCTGCTGGCAGCGCAGCGGGTGGAGATGGTCGATGCGCCCGTCTCGGGCGCGGAGGAAGGCGCGCGCACGGCGACGCTCGTCTTCATGTGCGGCGGCAGCGACGAGGCGCTTTCCCGCGCGCAGCCGGTGCTGGAGGCGATGGGCAAGCACATCTTCCACGAGGGGCCGCTCGGTGCCGGTCACACAATGAAGGCGATCAACAATGTGACGACCGCGCTTTCGTTTCTCTGCACGGCTGAAGCACTGCTGGTCGGCAAGTCATACGGTCTCAACGCCCGTGCCATGCTCAACGTGATGAACGTCTCCACCGGCTACAGCTTCGCCTCGCAGAACCGCTTCCTGAACGACGTCATCACGCGCAAGTTCGAGGACCGGTTCCGGCTCGACCTGATGCTGAAGGACATGGGCATCGCCGAGCAACTGGCGAGCGCGCATGATCTGCCGGTGCCGATGATGCGCCAAGGCCGCGCGCGCTGGCAGCGGGCCGTCGAAACGCTCGGCCCATCGGCAGTCACGACCGAGATCGTGCGCTATGTCGAGCAGGAGATGGGCGTCGAGTTGAAAGACTAGCGCGCCGCCGTCTGCCGATTGCGCAGCACCATGCAGGCGCCGCCGGCGTCGCGCAGCTCTTCGCATATTTCATCGGCGGCGGCCCGCGTGTCGGCGCCGATGCGGACCTGATAGAGCGCACGGCGGCCGCGGCTGCGCGAGGTCGTGGCCTGAATGGTCGGATCGCGCTCGCCGAGCTGCTCCTTAAAGCGTCGCGTCACGCGCGCGTAAGCGGCGAGCGCGCGGTCACGCGAAAAGCCGGCGGCCAGTTGCACGCCCCAGGGCTTGATCGCCGCGAGCGCGACACGCTTCTCAAGCCCGTCAACGAACGGATTGGGCGCGGTCTTGAGCAGCGCCATCAGTTGCCC
>Ga0307505_10002831_pt1 | contig 11535 bp, 10 predicted proteins | sample 23_S_MG_FD_202183 | JGI IMG/M metagenome (GOLD analysis project Ga0307505, IMG submission 202183) | Soil microbial communities from Populus trichocarpa stands in riparian zone in the Pacific Northwest, United States - 23_S | ecosystem: Environmental > Terrestrial > Soil > Riparian zone > Trees...
TGGTCAATCAAATCGCCATCGGCTACTGATTGTCGCTTTTACAGAACGAGCCGGGCGTATACGAATTATCAGTGCCCGGTTGTTGACCGAATCGGAAAGGAAACAGTATGAAGAACAAGGCTACTAAGTTAAACGATGAATTGCGACCTGAGTATGACCTTAACCAGCTACTCAAAGGTGCAGTGCGTGGTAAATATGTCCAACAGTATCAAGAAGGAACTAATCTGGTTCTCTTGGAGCCAGATGTAGCTGAAGCGTTCCCTACCCCAGAAGCTGTCAATAAAGCTCTGCGGCTGGTCATGCAACTTTCGCAAATCCCTTCATCTCATTAGACATTGAATATCCGGCAGGTGCGGGCATTGGCAGAGCGGTTTTGTGTATCGCTAGAGGTGTTTGTTTAGCCCAAATCGTTCTGCCTTTCCGTTATAGTAAATCTTTAGTAAGAGCAATCCTTCTGCTGAGGAGAAAGCCATGAGCCAGAGCATAACTATTACGTTGCCGGAAAGGGTTTACCAGACTGTTCACAATCTGGCCCAGAAAACCCAACAGAACGTCGTTCAGGTTTTGACCGATACGATTGTGGAGCATTTTGATACGCCACATTTTCCGGTTGATCCTAACCGTGATTTGATGGAGCAGGAAGAATCCGCTTATCAGGCTATGCACAGTGAACTTTTGGCCCACTATCCCCATCAATTCGTGGCTATCTTCCAGGGAAAACTGGTTGATCATGACCAGGATGTCGTGGCATTGTCCCAACGCATCAATACAAATTTTCCTGATGAGACCGTGCTCATCACAGACGTATTACCTGAAGTTGCCCCGGAAATTATAGTTCGTTCTCCCCGTTTGATGCGCTAATGTCTATTTCGTTCACCTACTCGCGCCGCTTTGACCCCACTATGCCTGTTATCGAAGCAACGGTTAGGGCAGTGGGTATGTCTCACCCAGATTCTGTGGTGACGGCTCTGGTTGATTCGGGAGCCGATGCTACGATTTTGCCTTTGTTTGTTTTGCAACAGGTGGGAGCCAGATATGTTCGCGGCCGCGTCATGCGAGGTGTAACCGGTATCCCTGAAAACGTAGATACTTATCTCGTCACCATCCAGATAGGCCCTTATATCGTACACGGAATCCGGGCGGTGGCCTATAACAACAATATGGATCCCATCATTGGGCGAGACGTTTTGAACAACTTGGTCGTCATGCTTAATGGTCCGGGCCAAGAAACAATCATCTCAGAATAACACTGATATGTTTGTCGCCCCTTCATGTTGTACGTTGAATAGATATTTGGCTCGCCCGTACTGACACAGGCGAGCCGATTTGTTTAAGGAGACAAGAGATGCGTTCAACCCAATGGTCTCAAGAAGGTTATATCAAAGTGTATAAGTTCGCGGCCGCGGCCCATCACGGCCAAACCATCACCGGAACCACCCTGCCCTACACCATGCACCTTACCTTTGTCTGCCTGGAACTCATCGCCGCCTTCCGGGCTGAACCGGGGCACGATGAGGAGATGGGCGTGCAGTGTGCTTTGCTCCATGATGTTCTGGAAGATACGGACATCACGTATGAACAAGTGACCGAACTGTTTGGGCAAGAGGTAGCCGATGGTGTTTTGGCGTTGACCAAGAACGAGGCGTTGCCCAAAGAAGAAAAGATGGCCGACAGCCTGCGCCGCGTCCGGCAGCAACCGCCAGTAATCTGGATGATCAAACTGGCTGACCGCATTACTAACCTGCACCGGCCTACGCCACCTCATTGGACAGATGAAAAAATTATGGCCTATAGGGATGAAGCCCTAGAAATCCATACCGTGCTGGGGGAAGCCAGCCCATTTTTGGCCGCCCGGTTACAAGAGAAGATTGAAGCGTATCAAGAATGGACAGGTGAGTAAGATGAGGGCACGCGGCCGCGAACCACTCCGATTTATCCTTTACCTGTCACTTGTCTGGCTGTTGGCTGGATGTCTCCCCTCCACACCTGCCCCACCCAGCTTTACGCCCATTATTATTGCTTCTCCGGCGGCGACCATGACGGCTGAACCAACCGCTAGCCCTGAACCTACCCGGCAAATTGGCGACACTTATTTCCCCAATATCGAAAACCCTGTTCCCTTCACCTTTGCCGGGCAAGTCATAAGAGGGGATACATTCCAACAACAAATCAACCGGTACTTATTATTTTGCCTGACACCCAATTCTGTTACAGATGCAACAGGCTGGACGATTTATATTGTAGCTTATATGGATATGGGTTGTGATAATGCTACGCATACTTACAATGGCATTGTTTCGCCTCCGTTTTATGGCGTCAATCCAATCCTTATTGAGGGATGGCACTTTCGCAATGAAGATAACAGCGGTCCCAACGATGGCAGCGTAAACGCCCCCCAAGAAACACGTTGGTTCCAGTTCGTACTGTCAGAAGAAGATTACCAAGTTGTTTGGCCAGCCCACTTATGTAGCTTTCGGAATATGTGTGACAACCTTTCACCTGCAGAGGCAGAGAATATCATTTGGGCTATTCCCAAAGCCAGGGGAACGCTAACGATCACGGATTTGGTGCTGGGAAATCTGGGTGTCGGGGAGCAAGCCTGGATTGAATCCATGTCATTTACCGTAGAATTGCTCCTACCCGAAGGTTTTGTAGCTGATTGAGCGGGGTGATACTTTTTCATTATCGTACTTTTTCTTCACCATACAGATAATACCGGAAGATTGAAATGACCTTGATTGAATTTGTGCTGATTGGCCTCGCGGCCGCGGCCGCGGGAGCCGTCAACGCCATCGCTGGTGGGGGAACCCTCATCACCTTTCCTACCCTGACTGCCGTAGGTATCCCGGCAGTAGCCGCCAGTATTACCAACACCGTGGCCCTGACCCCTGGCTACCTGGGCGCAACGATGGCCCAATGGCAAGACCTCAAAGGACAAGAGCGACGACTGTTGTTTCTCGTCCCCGCCAGTATTGTGGGCGGCGTCCTGGGCGGATTATTGCTCCTCAACACCGGCGAACGCGTCTTCCGGGCGCTGGTTCCCTTTCTCATTTTAATGGCCTCGCTGTTGCTGGCGGTGCAAGACCCGGTAAGAAATTGGGTCAAGAAGCGGCAGGGCGAACACGCGGCCGCGTCCGAAGCCTGGACTATGTTGCCGGTGGGGTTGGCCTCGGTGTATGGGGGTTATTTCGGGGCCGGGCTGAGTGTGATTGTGCTGGCGGTGCTGGGATTGATACTAACCGATAACCTGACCCGGCTCAACGCCCTGAAACAAGCCGTGGCTTTTAGTGTCAACGTCGCGGCCGCGATCTTTTTCCTCTTCTCTGGGCAGGTGGTGTGGTCTGCGGCCGCGGTCATGGCCGTGGGGGCTTTGCTGGGCGGCGTCATTGGCGGCAAATTAGCCGGGCGCATTAAACCCGTCACCCTGCGCCGCGTCGTCGTCACCATCGGCATCATTGTCTCCATCCTCTACTTCATCAACTGATCCCCGTCGCCCAAACAGCGGGCAACCGTCTCCCTGTCAGCCATCATTCCCTGCCAACAAGCGCTACCCTATCAAGATAGGAACTCAGAGGAACTTGTGTGAACTCTGGGAACTCAAATTCGGCAACCTGAAACCCCATTTCACAGGAAACACCCTCATGAAAAACAAACTTTCGTTTCTTGGCCTTTTTCTATCCCTTTATGCCCTGGTCTGGCTGACCGCCTGCACCCCGGAACTGGAGCCGATGAGTGGCGACAGTCCGATTGGTAGCCCCACCCCTCTCCCTACCTTGACCACAACAGCGGCCATCACGACCACAATAACGTTGACCGTTACCACCATTACCACACCAACGTTGACGATTACCTCTACCGCTATCACCCCGACGATGACGCCCATTGTCCCCCTGACACCAACCCTCACCGCTTCTCCTACTCCATGGCCGACGTTTACCCCTTCACCCGTCCCGCCGCTCACACCTACACCGATACCGACGCCGGAATTTACTTGCGGCCGCGTCACCGAAATCCCTCTTGCTGAATGTGAACTGCTCCAGGCCCTTTACCTGACGACCCATGGCGATGCCTGGTTGAGTAACTGGGGCTGGGTGCGAAATGAGGCCCCCTGCACCTGGCCCGGTATCTCCTGCGAAGAAGGGCATGTGGCGGCCATCGTACTAAGTAACACCGGCTTGACGGGTACATTACCTGCCGGATGGGATGTGATGACGATTTTGCGTGTTTTGGATTTGTCCAGCAACGCCATTACCGGCCCCATCCCGCCCGACCTGGGCAATCTGGCCCAACTAACCTCCCTCAGTTTGAACGTGAACCAGTTGAGCGGCCCCATTCCCCCTGAACTAGGTAATCTAAGCCAACTGGAATACCTTTATCTTTCCGTCAACCAACTTACTGGCTCTGTTCCCTCTTCATTGGGCAATCTAAGCCAGGTGCGGGCTATTTGGTTAGGGTACAACAACCTGAGTGGTCCCGTCCCAGCAGAACTGGGTCAATTACCCAATCTGTTCCAGCTTTTCCTCTCTGACAACCAACTGACCGGCCCTCTGCCCTCAGAATTAGGCCAACTCACCGGTTTGATTGAACTGAGCGTAAGCAATAATCCTATGCTGACTGGCCCGCTTCCCCTTAGCCTGGCAAATGTAGGACTGTTGACCTTTCACTTTAGCGGAACGAATATGTGCGAACCACAAGACCCAGCTTTTCAGGCCTGGTTGAATGGTATCGGCGGCCTCGACCGCACAAACATCCCCTGTCCACCAGCGTAAAACAGCAAAAAGCCCCAGGCATTAACCTAGGGCTTTTAATGAGTTGAATTGTATCTATACAGGTTCTCTGGATGTGACGATTACCGAAACAGCTTATCCTCTCCCAAAGCGGGAGAGAGGGGTTGGTTCCCTCTCCCTGGGGAGAGGGTTAGGGTGAGGGGCTGTATAGTTATTGGTGAACTGTTGCATGGTTAATGAAGTGGCAGATGCTCCGTCATTAGTCATTCACCCATTCACAAAGTCACCTGTTAATTATTTTCTTCCCCTCAACCGCTTGGATCAGGGGAGATGAAAGTGGAGCGCGGGATCACCGAGCAAATTGTAGCTGTAGATAACATCACGAGCGTTGCTGTTTTCGGCGTTTTCTTGTTTGGCGATTTGTAACGCCTCGCCCAAGGTCGTCACTTGACCGGTGAGCAGTTGGGCGAAGAAAATATCGGCTACCTGGAACTGTTGGTAGGTGGTGGTGCGGCTAGAGGGGGCGATGGCGGCCACGATGCCACCATTAGGCGCGGTTAGCAGGGTTTCGGCCAGGGCGTCTACGTCGGGGTGGTTAAAGTAGCCGTTGAGGCAGGTAAAGGTAGTGAAGATGGGAAAGCGGCCGCGATTACGCAACGCGGCCGCGTCCTCAGCCTTTAGCACCCGCTCATCGCCCCATACTTCCACACTACCATGCCCCACATAATTCACTAAACCCACCCCTTCATTGATGGCCGACATAATATCTTCGTGGATATCCTCTTTTTCCGTCATATAGAGCTTCTGGGGTTCGAAGCCGGAATCCGTCAGGCTCACGGCCAGAGCATCAGAAGTCGTGTCAAAATAAACTTCATCATCAGACACCAACAGAGCACGGCCAGACCATGAGGGATCAGCGTCACGTTCGTAGATAAGCGTTTTCGCCACCATCGTTTCTAGCTGGTCAGCGGTTTGGGCAGGAAAACGACCAATCGCCATCTGTGGGGACAATGAACCTTCGGCGGGAATGACAAACCAGGTATCGCTGGCGACAAAACCCATGAACTCGGTGAAGACGAGATGGGTAGGGAGAATGTTTCGGTTTTTACCGGCGGTGTAGTTGTTGAAGTCGTAGGAAGCATCGCCAACGAGTAAAACGAAACGGGGAGCCGGGTTCCAGGTTGCGGCCGCGGTCAGTAAAAATTCACGTATTCCCTCTGTAGTGGGCCGACCATAGCTGAACTCATCATAAACCTGCATCACATCAACCGCCAACACCTGCATGTTCTGACTTTGCCGGTAATCCAGTAAAGGTTGTAGGGTTTCTAAAAAATCGGCTTCATTGGCATAAATGACCAGATAATCCGCCCCAACGTTCTCGCCGACCAGTGGGGTTTCCCAAGTGGGGGCAATGGTGATAAGTGGACGAATGGCCTGCTCCGGGTTCGCGGCCGCATACTGGGCAGTTCGAGCCGTTGAGCCAGCCATCGTAAACGTCACCGACGCTTCTTGCACACTGGCCTCACTGATTCGCACAGGCTGATGGCTTCTACTGACATCCAAGATGATGCTGTTCTCATTGGCTTGCGTCAGACGTACATTAACTTCCTGACTGGTGAACAAGAGTGGCTGTTGAGCCAGATCGAGTGACCGATGGTAATCCAGGCGTACCCAATCCAGATAAACCTGCTCACCCAGGGCACCGGTATCGCCCGGCAAGGTCAGGGTCAAAATATTGCCTTCCGGTTGTAGCAAATTGCCTGCCACGGCAAAAGTCACTGTTTCTTGAGATTTGCCATCCCAAAAATGTTCGCCAATTTGTTGCCCATTCAATAAAGCAACCAGATGATGGTCTGGCTCGATTTCGCTTTCATTGTTAGACCAAAGGCGCACGGTTAAAGTGGCTTCTTCAGCCAGCGGTTGGATGTCAGTCAGAGCCACGTCAAGGCTCTCACCAGCATTCAGGAGTTCAGCAAACCAGACATCATCGGAACGAGCCAGGCTAACAAAGATATTATTTTCTTCCCAGGTGTGACTGATGCGGCCGCGTGTTTCTCCGTCACCATCCGGTTCAGCCGCTTTTTCAGGCATAACTACTCCTTCACCAGGGGCTAACCAATAAACGGCAGGGGCTTCAAGTGTGCGGGTAACCGCTTCGGCATAAAAATAGATCGCTTCATCCTGAATGAGATAAGGAACCGGCTGACCATCTCGAGTCAGGCTCAGGTTTTCCGGTTGTAGGGGATCGGCGGGCAGGTTTGCCTGAGCCAGTTGGGCGGCTGTCACGACGGCAATGCCCGTTTCGATAACAGTCAAGCGTAGAGCTTGGGCCGTAACACCCTCAGGCAGTGGAGCGACTTGGGTGGTGTTATTACCATTGTCACGGATGAGGAAGATGAGGGTAGCCACGATGGCGATGAACAGGACGGTCCCGCTCGCGGCCGCGACCAGCAATAAAGCACGTTTTGATTTGACAGAAAGTTTTTGCATAGCTAATGAAGGGTGGCAACCAAAAACAGACCGCTCTGGCCTTCTGAACAGAGCGGTTTTAGAGGCAAGCAACTGTTAGCAATTACGGTTTCCTGATGAGAAGCACGACAGTTGTGATGACTCCCCCCAGGGTAAAGATTCCCGCCGCCAACAATCCCATAATGATCAGAGGTGAAACATTGGTCTGAGGGTTGGATGTGGTTGTTCCGGTTTGACCGGGTGGCGGTAATAAATCGGTTGATTGGTTTTGCGAGGCAATGGCTTCACCTAGCACCTCGGCCCCATTGTTAGAATCTAGCGGGTCAAGATTGGCCGCAAAGGCGGGCGTGGCCGTGGGTGACTCACCCAGTGTACCGGGCGTGGCGAGTTGGCCAGCACCACCCTCGACCGGTGTAATGGGTTGGGGGTTTTCGGAACCGGTCCCATTAGACTCTGAATCACCTGAATTATTTGTGCCATCTGTTGTGGTTGCGGCCGCGGTTGTGGGTGAAAAGGCAAAGCGGGTGGGCGTAGGGGGCTGGGGAAACGTGCCGGACGGAATACGGGACGGGGTGGGTTCAACAGAAGGGGTTAGATCAACCGTTGGCGAAGCCGTAACCGCAGCGGTGGTAGAAGCAATGGTGGGTGTAACACCTGGCGCATTCGTCGCGATAGCTGTCGGCGTTGGAGTATGGGTCGGGGTTGCCGTGGATGATCCGGGATTGGTGGGGATAGGCGTATTAATCGTAGTCCCTCCAGCCGTAGTGGCCGTTCGCGGCCCTTCGTATTCATATTGGCTAGGGTTACTGACTCCTTGATCAACCGAAGCCAACCAATAATAGTAAACTACCTCATCAATAACATCTGTATCTATGTAATCATATTCGGCCCCACCCGCTGGGGGCAAACCCTCAGCCGGGATAAATGTGCCAATCGTCTCGGCCTCCGCAAGGTTGCTAGTAAGGCCACGATAGATAAGAAAGCCCAGAAAATCTATTTCCGACGCTGTCGCCCACTCCAGAGTAATAACCTGTTGTCCGGCTATCGTCCGGAAATAGATGAGATCAACCGACGCCTTGGCGGATGGCAAACCAGCCATCCAGACCAATAACAGTAAAACAATGGACCCGAAAACAAACCGTAGCATTATCTGGAAATATTTCATGTACTCATCCCACAGATCGAGGTCAACATTAGGAAGATCAAGGTAACTGTTCACCGGAAACCAGGCTTTTGCCTTAGCAATCATTCAAGAATAACGTGGGTGGCTCCGTCAGAGCCTACTGAGCGAGGCCGAAGTGAGCGCGGTCATAGCAAAATCACTAAGTACAGCATTGCGTAAATTTGTACCGCGTCCGAAAGCCCGCTAAAGTGTCCACTCCGGAGTCGAAGCTTTAGCCGGTTCTCAAAACGCACTTATGCAATCTTGCACTAAGGGCAGGCATAAGAGCAACCCTGCCCCAGTTATTACCACCATAAATTCTTAAACTTCGTAAGGAGAAGCTTCCGGCTATTTACCAGTATGTTTTCCCAACAAAGCCACTACCAATGTTATCCAAAGGTAGATCAGGCGTCGAACTTGAATGATGATAAGAGAAGAGAAGGTGCGCTGTTGTTGTTCCTGGGGGGAAGGCGATCCCCCCGGTGTATGTGAGGGGGAGAAAAGTGAACCTTCCGCGGCCGCGATGTGAGCCACATGCCGTCCGATCCATCTCCCACGCCCTTCCCGCAAGGGTAACCGCTGGTTATGATGCCGTCGGGCAAATACCCGTCCCACCAAATGCTCGTCCGACCAGGGGGAATCACAAGTGAGGAAACGATCCCCTCTGGTCAGTAACCAGTTCTGGTTGCCTTTTTCTATCCAACCATAAAAGCGGTGCGTGAGCAACGTAGCTGGAGCCACAATGGTAATGATGTCTCCCATTTGCAAATCAGCAGGGCAGACCGGTTCTAATTGCACTTCATCACCAACATGAATGAGCGGCCGCATACTACCACTCGTAATCGTAAGATAGGGGCGTTGCCCATTCTTCATTGCTTCTCTGAGCAACTCCGCCACCACCGACGGCTCCAACCGACGCTTCTCATCAATCATATCAGGGCTATTTCAAAATAATAGGCAGAGAAACAGACCCAGTTGCTTGCCAGGTGCGTAGGTGCATCGCGGGATCCCCTTGTAGCATATAAGTGTCATGCAAATCTTGCACGGTAGATTCACCGTTGTTCAGCAAGTTGAGCTTGGCATGCATAATAGCTTGACCAAGGAAGGTATCGTTTTCGTCAAAAACCCCTTCATAGAATCCAGAAAGGAGGTAATTATGGCCAGATTGCACTTGAAGTCCTGTCGGTGCATAACTGGCTACAGCCCCACCTCCACTCTTTTTGAGCATCGTTTCTGAGAAACCATCCAGCTCAGGCACATGGTAAAAACCTTCCAGGCAAGTCATGGGCAACATAATGGGCGTTTTATCCCCATTCGTTAATGTCTGAATAATATTGGTAGTAATGAGGGTTGGCCCCCCCGCCCAAAAGTCAACCCCGGAATGCCCGGTGTAGACAACATAGTTTTGTCCTTGATTAAGCGCGGCACGGAAACGTGTTTGCACTTCTACCGCCGTAGGAACATAATCGCCGGGCTGAGGGGCAGGATAACATTGGGTGGGCGCGTAAAAAAGCCGAGTAGAGAATTGACGGCCCGCGGGAAACTCGTTTTGTAAGAAGTTGTTGACCGTAAGGAAGAAATCCCCTGCCGGATCAATCTTACATTGCGCAGTGGCCGTATCATAATATTTGCCATTGTCGGTTACAAACAGGTGTTGTGAATGCCAGGCAGGTGAGAGTGGCGCTGTTTCATAAGTGATAATCTTATTAACCACAACCGTTAGTTCCGCCGCTGTTCGCACTGGCAAACGGCCTAACATCATATCTGCCAAATTATCACCATCAAATTCAACATATTGATTATCAGAAGCAGTTTCCCCTAACCACCTATCTACACCGGAACGGAGATATACAGGAACCAAATTAGCCGTCGTACCGCTTATACCCAAGACATTGCGATGATCGTAACTCCCTTTACCAACCAATAGAACATAGCTAGGCGCGGGGGAAGCCCATTGGGTGTAAGTGTATTCTAAAAACCGCCGAATCGCTTCTGTGTCATATAGACCATAACTAAATTCATCAAAAATATCCTGCACATAAACGGTTCGTACCGCCAAACCATCTACCGTCGTGCGACGACTGATAAGTGGGGATAACGCACTTGTAAAGCTAGGATCTGTGATAATCACGTAATCTGCCTGGTTCGTAGTCGTCTGGAGATGAGGTGCAGGGAAGGTATCTTTGGTAATAGTGACGGCGCTATAGCGGGCGGCCGCAGTGCTCAAGGCAAAGGTCGCCGGACTACCATTAGTGCGCTCAAACACAACTGTTGAACTACCGGTTGCCCCTGTCACCCTAATAGGGGTGTAGGGGTTCGTCACATCAAAAATGTCTGGCGCGGCCGCAAAGCTACTCACCGAATATTTATAAGTACCAGCTGCCGGTTGGTAAAAAATGAGCCGGTCATTTTCATCTACAAACCGTCGCCGGTAATCAACGTCAAACCAGTTCAGCAGCATCGTATGATCAGGTGAGGATGTGCCATCTGACAAAGCTTCAATTCTGAGCGTGTTATTGCCATTAACCAATGCGGACGAAGCGACTTGTTCCTCAAAAAGGTGGAACGTGGTTTTGCCGGAACCATAAAAATATTGGTTAGGCCCCACCTGGGTCCCATTCAACAACACCCGGTAACGATGGTCCTCTTCCTGGGAAAATCCCCAGACTTCGGCCTGAATAGTTACCATATAGGCGGTTGGTTCCAGGTTATTCACGGAAAAAACCATGTCTATAAAAGCCGGAGAATTAGGAATACCATAAGAGACAGTATCCACATACCAATGATCATTGAGATCCGCCGTAGGAAACAAGTTGAAATATTTAGCGTCTTGTTCTACATGGTTGTTAGCCGGGTAATATATAGGCGTTATAGCCGAACCAGGTACACCATTTTGTGATTGAATGCGTAACCCCGTTTCATCGGGATCAACAGTCAGCCAGTAAATATTGGTTTCTGTTTCTTGGGTTTTAATTGACTCCCCATAAAAGACTACCCTATCCCCACTACCAAATGTTCCATCTCCGCCATCTTCAACCAAAATAGCGATTTCCTGATCTAAATGGCACATTTGGATACGATTAGAGGCGGTAGTACCAGAAAGGCCCGCGGCCGCAAGTTCGGCATACGTAATCTGATGAACGCCCCTGTTCTGTACCTTGATGCGGAATGTATTGA
>Ga0307505_10002832_pt1 | contig 11534 bp, 10 predicted proteins | sample 23_S_MG_FD_202183 | JGI IMG/M metagenome (GOLD analysis project Ga0307505, IMG submission 202183) | Soil microbial communities from Populus trichocarpa stands in riparian zone in the Pacific Northwest, United States - 23_S | ecosystem: Environmental > Terrestrial > Soil > Riparian zone > Trees...
GCGGCCGTCGAGCGGATGATGCTCAGCGCCGCTGCGCCCGTGCTCATGGCAAGTGTCTGGAAGCCGTTGTCGTTGTGGGTGGCTTCGCTGCCCGTGACCGTGACGTACGTCGTGGTCCCGGTGCCGTCCTCCACGGTGAGGCCCGCGCGCGAGTTGCGGCTCAGCTTCACGTTTTCCAGCGCGCCGCTCGCCCCGTTGCCGATGCGGATCCCGTCGAAGCTCCCGCCCGTCCCGTTGCCGCGCGCGATCGTGTCGACGATGCGCACCTTCGCGGGTGCGTAGACGCTCACCCCGTGCTCGGCGAAGTTGGAGACCACGCAGTTCTCCATCGTGAGGCTGGCGCCGTCCGTCATCACGACGCCGCTCGCGCCGCCGATGCCATTGAGGTTGAGCCCGCGCAGGACCACGTTCACGCCGGCCGCGCCGATGGTTACGCCGTTGCCGCTCGCGACGGCGATGCCCGCGAAATAGCCGGGGTTGGTGGTAATGGTTACCGATTTGTCGATCACCACCGCGCCGTAGCCCGCCGCGTCGAGGGCGACGATCTCCCCGCCTGCGTCTACCGCCGCGAGCGCGATGGCGAAGCCTCGGCAAGGATTGGCGAGGGTGCAGCCCGCTGCGGCGTTGGTGTCGCTCCCATAGGAAGCGACGAACACGCGCTGGGCGGCGGCAGCGTCGAGTGCGAGGAATGAGGTGAGGACCAAGGACAGCGCGGCGAGGTTGCGGCGAGGCATCGTTTCCTCCAGTCGGGTCATGGGCTCGAAAGCTTAACAAGAGCGCCGCGGCTTGGGAGGCAACGAAACCGGGTATAAAACTAGGGATGACCACAACCGCCCAGAAGCGCGCCGCCTTCCGCGCCCTGCACCAGCAAGGCTGCTTCGTCCTGCCCAATCCCTGGGACGTGGGGAGCGCGCGGCTCCTCCAGCACCTGGGATTCGCCGCCCTCGCCTCGACCAGCTCCGGCTACGCGTGGACGACCGGCCGCCCGGATTACGCCGTCACGCGGGAGGACGCGCTGGCGCACCTGACCGCTCTCTCTGCCGCGGTCGATCTGCCGATCAACGCGGACTTCGAGGCGGGTTTCGCGGACGATCCCGAGGGCGTGGCCCAGAGCGTGACGTTGGCCATTGCGACGGGCGTGGCGGGCCTCTCGATCGAGGATCGCGACGTCGGGCGCTCACGCCTCTACGACAAGGCGATGGCGCTGGAACGGCTGCTTGCTGCGCGCGCCGCGATCGACAGTTCGGGCGAGGACGTGATCCTGGTCGCGCGGACCGAAGGGATGCTGGACGACCCCACGGCCCTGGCGCCCGCGATCGACAAGCTGGTGGCGTTTGCCGAAGCGGGTGCCGACTGCCTCTATGCGCCGGGCGTCTGGAAAAAGGCGGACATCGCGGCGATGGTGAAGGCCGTGGCGCCCAAGGCCGTGAACGTGCTCGTGCGCGGCGCAGACCTGACACTCGCGGACCTGGCCGAGCTCGGCGTGCGGCGCATCAGCATTGGGGGTGCGTTGGCGGGAACGGCGTGGGGCGCAACGATGAAGGCGGCGAAGGAGATCAAGGCGGGGTCGTTCGGCGCGCTGCAGGGACGGATGCCGAATGCGGAGCTGAACGCGATATTCAAGGGCTGAGATTGGGCACCCGCCTACGCGGGTGCGACAAATTCCCCAACCACGGCGCGTCGCGCAGGCTCCCGGCAATGCCGGGGATAACCAAAAAAACGCCCGCCTTGTAAGGGCGGGCGTCACATTGGAATCGGTGCGTCAGTTCAGCATGAACGCGCCGATCGTTCCGCTCGAGAAGGTCCCGTTGGCGCGGATGTAGTTGTTGCCCCCCGAGTTGAGGGTGCCGGAGTCGTTGGAAAGCCCCACCACGTTGCTGGTGATATGCGAGGCGCTCACCTGGGCCGTGCCGCCCACGACTCCCACGCCGGCGATGTTGTTGCCGGTCGCCGACGACTGGTGGATCGCCATGTTCGCGGTGCCCATGGCATTTGCGTGCGACAGGAACCCGTAGCTGTTGTGCGAGGAATCGCTCGCCATCACGTTCACCTGGGTTACCAACCCCGTGGCGTCCTTTGCCGCGATGCCGGCGCGCGCGTTGTAGTTCGCGCTCACGCCGTTCAACGAGGCGGTGGCCCCGCCGCTCACCAGGATGCCGTCGCCGACGCCCTCGGAGCCGTTGCGGCGGACGATGGTATCGACTATGCGCACCGTCGCAGGCGCGGTGACCGCGATGCCGTTCGAGGTGAACCCCGAGATCACGCAGTTCTCGACCGTGAGGGTGCCCGCGTCGGCCATCTCGATGCCGGTGGTGGCGCCGGTGCCGTTCAGCTCCAGGCCGCGCAGCACCACGTTCAGGCCGGGCGCGACGATCTGCACGGCGCTCCCGGTGCTGGCGGCGATCCCGGCGAAGAAGCCGGAGTTGGTGGTGATCGTCACCGACTGCGTGATCACCACCGCGCCATAACCGGCCGCGTTGAGCGCCACGATCTCGCCGCCCGAGTCGGTGAGCGTGAGCGCGTAGGCGAAGCTGCGGCAAGGAAGGGCGATGGTGCAGGGGTTGGTGTCGAGTCCGTTGGAGGCCACGAAGGTGCGTTGCGCGGCGGAGGCATCGAACGCCAGCCCGCATGCGAGCACGAGGGGGGAAAGCGCGAGAAGGGTCTCTTGGCTCATGGCGTTCTCCCTCATTGGCCCATGGCGGGCGTGACCACGCCCGACACGTTGGTGCCGTTGAACTGCACGTGGTTGTTCTGGAACGACTCCAACGTGCCGCTCCCGTTGTTTAACCCCGCCTCGTTGAAGGTGATGCTCGATTCGGCCACCGTCGCGGTGGCGCTCCCGTTCGAGACCAGGATGCCGTGGATGTTTTTCGATGCGGACGAGCGGCGGATGTTGATCTGGCTCGTCGCCGACGTCTCCGAGTTCGCGAACACCCAATACCCCATGCCGCTGCCCGACGAGTCGCTATCCGTGATCCCCACGCGGGTCACGCTTCCGTCAACCGACGCGTCTGCCTGGACGCCGGCCGCGGCGTTGTTGCTCAAGCGGACGTTGTCCACGCTGGCCGTGGAGTTGGACCCGAAATAGATGCCCGAGCCGCCCTCGGAAAAACCGTTGCCGCGCACGGTGCTGTTCGCGATGCGCGTGGTCACGCCGCTGCCGGCGTTGATGCCGTTGTGCCCGAAGCCGGAGACGACGCAGTTCTCGACGACGAGGCTGTTGGCCTGCAACACCGTGATCCCGAAGAGAGCTCCCAGCCCGGTCAGGTTGAGGTTGCGCAGGACCACGTAGATGCCCTCGCCGTTGACGGTGATGGCGGCGCCCGTCGAGGCGCTGATGCCGGCGAAGAACCCCGAGTTGGTGGTGATCGTGACCGACTTGTCGATGGTGACGGTGCCGTAGCCGGCCGCGTCCAGCGCCACCACCTCGCCGCCCGCGTCGACCTGGGTCATGGCGTAGGTGAAGCCGCGGCAGGGGGCGTTCAGGGTGCAGCTGCCGGTGTCTGTTCCGTTGGAGCGTACGAAGACGCGTTGGGCGCCGAATGCTTCCGTGGCGAGGCAGCTCGCCAGGAGCAACGGCGTGATTCGCAAAAGCCTGTTGCCTTTCATGAAACCTCCCTTGTTTGGGTTGTTGGACTTGCTGGTGCAGCTGCAGGGGCGCGCGGGCGCCCCCGTTCCTGAAAGGGTCGGCTCGAGTTATACGCTACTGGCCTGGCGGCCGCGATTTTTTTGCCGCACGGGGTGACGACTACGCAACGAGCGGCTTCGTATCGCTCGGCCCCAAACGCGCGGGCGAGATCCACGGGACGTCGCGCAGGCTTCGGGCGATGAGGTGGTCAACTCCAAGGAGGACAGCGAACACCGCCATCCGCACCGGGATGCCGGCATCGGTCTGCCGGAAGATCGCGAGGCGCGGATCGCGGTCGAGGTCGTTGGCGAGGTCGTTGGCGCCGGGAGTCGAATCGCGCGGCAGGGGATGCAGGATCACCGTGTCCGGCGCGCAGTGTTTGGCCACCGCCTCGCGGTCGACGCGAAAGCTCGCCGGGTACGACTCGATGCCCTCGCCCACCATGCGTTCCTTCTGGATTCGCGTGGCGTAGAGCACGTCGGGCTTGCGCAGGCCCTCCTTCAGAGTGGCGGCCTCCGTCACGCGGTGGCTGCGCTCGCGCGCGAAAGCCACGAGCTCGGGCGGCATCTCGAGCGAGGCGGGCGCGATGAAGCTGAAGCGCAGGTTCTTGTAGAGAGAGAGCAGCCGGATCAGCGAATGCACCGTGCGCCCGTGCCGCAGGTCCCCCACCATCGCCACGTGCGCGCCGTCGACCTTCTTTCCCAGGCGCTCGAACTCCTGCCGGATCGTGTAGAGGTCGAGGAGCGCCTGGGTGGGATGCTCGCCCGGCCCGTCGCCGCCGTTGATGACCGGCACGTGGGTCGCGGCCGCGAACTTCGCCACCGACCCCAGCTCGGGATGGCGCACGACGATCGCATCGACATAGCCGCTGATGACGCGGCTCGTGTCCGCGATCGACTCGCCCTTCGCCATCGAGGAGAAGGTGAAGCCGGTGGTGTCGCACACGGCGCCCCCCAGCCGGCAGAAGGCCGCGCCGAAGCTCACGCGCGTGCGCGTGCTGGGCTCGAAGAAGAGGTTGCCGAGGACCGCGCCCTCGAGCACGCGGGTCACCTTCTGCCGGCGTGCGATCGGCTCCATCTGCCGCGCGATCCGCAGGAGCTCCTCGACGCTGTCGCGATCGAAGACGTCCACGGAGAGGAGATGCGGGCGGGAGGGGCGCGTGATGCGCCTGCGGAGGTCAGAGCGCGGTTGGTCGGTTACTGGGCCGCTCGAGAGTTGGGCCACGACGCGCGCGACCACGGCGGGCATGGCGCGGTGCTGCTTCGAGGCGGGCGGCAGGAGCCAGGTGTCCAGCGCCCTGCGGCTGACCCCGACTCGCTCGGCGAAGGCGTCGCGGGTGAGGTGCAGGCGCTGCATGGCCTCGCGCAGGAGGATTTGCTGGTCGGCCATCGGCGCGCCCCGGAGATATACGCAGTGCGCGTATTATCTACGCGCGGCGCCTATGAGGCAATGTGCGCTTTGTGTACCTACGAAGATTTGTGCAGACGAGGCTACTGGCCGGAGACTGGGGTGATCGTGCCTTCGATCGGCGTGGTGTTGTAGCGCAGGATGTTGTCGCCGTAGGTCTCGAGGGTTCCTCCGTCGTCGTTCCGCAGCCCAACACCATTACTGATAATCGCTGACCTGCTCACGGCAGCGTGGCCGCCGGCGTTCTCAACCCAGATTCCTACTGTGTTGTTCGATACCAAGGTGCCGGTCACACTCAGGCGTCCGTTTTCTGCGATGGCCAAACCAACCATGTGCCCGAAGGACTCGCTGTTCACCACTGACGCGATTCCGCCCGACACGAAGAGGCCCTTGTAGCCGTTGTCGCTCATCCTGACGTTATCGAGCGTAGCCGTCGCAGCGCCAAGCACGATGCCGTAGTTAAGCATGGAGAGTCGGGAGTTCCCGTGCACCACCGTGTTGGCAATCCGCACGCTCGCCGGACCCGCGATAAACATCCCTGACCCTGCGAAGTTCGTAATGACGCAGTTCTCGATCGTGAGGCTGCCTGCTCGGTACATGTGAATACCGTGTTGGGCGGCATACGCCTCGGTTGCCAGGCAGGTCGCCAGGATCAGCAGCGACAGCCGTTGAATGCAACGACTCATTGCCCCGCTCCCGGCCGGGGCATGAAGGGCCTCTCCTTCACTGGCCGGCGACGGGGAACGTCGGCCCCGAAGTCGGCGTGGTGTTGTAGCGAAGGAGGTTGTTGGCGTACGTCTCCAGGATCCCGCCGACGTTCGAGAATCCGGTCCCGTTGCCTACGGCGCTGGAATCCGACACGGACATGAAAGCGAGCATGCCATCCACGGCGAAGCCGATCGTGTTCTGCGAAGCCGTCGAGCCGCGGATGGTCAGGCGCGCCGAAGCCGGCCCGACGAAAGCCGCAATGAAGCCGACGCCGTTTCCGGAGGCGTCGCTGTCGGTGACGCCGACGGTGGTGGCGGTCGTGCCGTTCTCCACCCTCAGGCCAGAGCGCGTGTTGTTGCTCATGCGGACCTTGTGGAGCGTGGCGTCCGCGCTGCCTCCGATCCAGATGCCGTCGAACGCTCCACCGAGGCCGTTCCCGCGGACGGTGGTGTCCGTGATGCGTACCTTCGCCGGCCAATTCACATGGATGCCGTGCTGCTGGAAGTTCGATACCACGCAGTTCTCCATGGTGAGGCTCGCCGCTTCGACCAGCCGAATGCCGACGCTGCCGCCGAGGCCGTTGATGTTGAGGCCGCGCAGGATCACATGCGCGTCCGACCCCTCGATGTTGATGGCGTCGCCGCTCGAAACCGAGATCCCCGCAAAGTAGCCGGGGTTGGTCGTGATGGTCACGGATTTGTCGATCGTCACGGCGCCGTAGCCCGCGGCGTCGAGCGCGACCACCTCCCCGCCGGCAGCCACTTGGCCCATCGCCGCGGCAAAGCCGCGACACGGCGCGGTGAGTCTGCAACCGGTGAAAGCGTCGTCGTCGTTTCCGTACGAGGCCACGAACACGCGCTGGGCGTTCGCCACAGGCACCGGGATCGTGCCGCTCGCGCCCGCAAAGTTGGTGGGCGAGTTGGGGATGGACGCGCCGCTGCGGTCGAGCGACTGGTTGTTCGTCGGAAGCGCGGGGTGGTTCCATACGTCGACGTCGGCGAAGTTGACCGTGCCGCCGTTGCGGAAGAAGAAGTTGTTGGGAACGACGTAGTCGGGCGTGACGATCCCGAGCGCCGCGAAGCCCTGGGTGGCGACCAGCATGCGCTTGCCGGCGGTGTCGCCAGGCAAATTCGAGGGGAAGATGAAGGTGTTGGTGTTGCCGCCCGACGAGGCCTTCAGGCTGTGCCCGGCGATGAACTGCTGCCCCGCCTCGAGCGCGGTGAGCTCGACGAACTGGACCGTGCCGTCCGCGTTCGAGTACAGCTCGTTCATCGCCCAGAGGTGGAAGGCGGCCTGCGCCGGCGCGGCGGCGAGGGCGAGGACGATTGCAAGGGCGCGAAGGATGGCGTTCACGGTGGCCTTCCGGAAGCGAAGCCCACCCCGGAGGGTGGGCTTAGGGGGGTGACGACGACTACTGGCCCATCACGTTCGTGATGGTTCCGACCGTGGCCATGATGTTCTGCCGCAGGATGTTGTTTTGGTATGTCTCGAATGTTCCCGTACCGTCGTTCGAGAAGCCGACGTCGTTGCCGCTGACATGCGAGGAGGACACGGCAGCCTCGGCGGCGCCGACCGTCGCGACGCCCGCCAGCGCGTTGGCCGAAGCCGAGGACCGCAACACGGCGACTCGGGCCGAGCCCGTCATTTCAGTCTTGTGGGAGAGGTAGCCGTAGTTGTTGAACGAAGCGTCGCTGTTGAAGACGCTCACCGTCGTATTCACCCCGGCGCTGTCCTTCACGGCGAGGCCGGCGCGCTGGTTGCGGCTCATCTTCACGTTGTTGAGCGTGGCGTTCGAGCCGGCAGTCACGAAGATGCCGTCGCCGTTGCCTTCCGTGCCGTTGCCGCGCACGACGGTGTCGACGATCCGCACCGTGGCCGGCGCGGTCACCGCGATGCCGTCTCCGGTGAAGCCCGAGATGATGCAGTTCTCGACCGTGAGCTTGCCGGCGTCGGCCATCGCGATGCCGGTGGTGGCGCCGATGCCGTTGAGGGCGAGGCCACGCAGCACGACGTTCAGGCCCGGCGCGACGACGGAGATCGCGCTGCCCATGGAGGCCGCGATGCCCGCGAAGAAGCCCAGGTTGGTGGTGATGGTCACCGACTTGGTGATCGTCACCGCCCCATAGCCCGCGGCGTTCAGCGCCACGATCTCGCCCCCGTCATCGACCTGGGTCATGGCGTGGGCGAAGCTGCGACAGGGACTCGCGAGCGTGCACGTGTTGGTGTCCAGGCCATTGGAGGCGACGAACACGCGTTGGGCTGCGAGCGCGTCGGTGGCAAGGCCACAGGCGAGCACGAGCGGCGAAAGGGCGAGGATGGATTTACGGGTCATGTCGGGTCTCCTCTATTGGCCAATGACGGGGGTGATCGTGCCCGAGGACGTCGCGGCGTTGTATCGGATGAGGTTGTTGCCGTAGGTCTCCAGCACTGCGCCCAGGTTGAACAATCCCACCGTGTTACCCACCACGGTGGAATTGCCGATCGACACCTGGGCATTGACGGCAGAGCCGGAGTAGACCCCGTAGAAATTGCCGGACGCCGAAGACTCGCGGATGCTGAGGCGCGCGGCTCCGGTGGAGATCGTGGTGGCGCCGAAGCCGTTGCCCGAATTGCCGGAAGAATCGCTGTCGGTGACGATCGCGATGGTCGTCACATCCCCGCCATCGAGGACGGCGAGGCCCGACGCCGTGTTGTTGCTCATCCGCACGTTGTTGAGCGTGGCGAAGGCACCGCCCATGATCCGGATGCCATCGGCTTCAATCTCGACACCGTTGCCGCGAACCGTGGTGTCGAGGATGCGCACGTCGGCCGGGGCGTTGACCACGATGCCGTTGGCGGAGAAGCCGGACACGACGCAGTTCTCGACGGTGAGGCTCGAGCCGGCGGTCATCGAGATGCCGGTCGTCGCGCCCAGCCCGTTCACGTTCAGCCCCCGCAGGACGACGTCCACGCCTCCGGTGGCGATGGTGATCGCCGTGCCGGTGGAGGCCGAGATGCCCGCGAAGAAACCGGGATTGGTGGCGATCGTCACCGACTTGTCGATGATAACCGTGCCGTAACCCGCCGCGTCGAGGGCGATGATCTCTCCGCCGGGATCGACCTGGGTCATGGCGAAGGTGAAGCTGCGGCAGGGCGCGTTGAGCGTGCAAATGCCGCTGTCGGCTCCGTTGGAGCGGACGAACACGCGTTGTGCGCCGAGCGCGTCCGTAGCGAGACAGGTTGCGACTACCAATGGGGAAAGCAGGAACAGCGAGCGTCGTGACATGCGGTCTCCCTCCTGGTTGGGGTTCTTATGGCAAAGGGTCTTGGGACTGCTCGGCCTGCGCCGCCAATGTAGGACTTACCGACCCCTACGGTCAACGAAAGAAAATGGACGCAAAAAAAACGGCGCCAAGGGTGAGCTGGGCGCCGCAGAGGAACGGGTCCACAGGAGGAGACCCGCTTCAGGGAGTCATGGAGATGACTTGAGGACCACTGTAGCGCCTGCATAAGTCACGCCCGACTGCGGATTTTCGGGGGTCTCTGCTCCGTTCGGATCACGTCGGTCGTCCGGGAGAGTTCGCGCGCCTGGGCGATGAAGCGGCCCACGGTGGGGTTGGTCTCTTCCCGGCGGTAGAGGACGGTGAGGGGGGCCACGAGCCTGGCCGCGCCCCGGAGCGGCACGTAGTCGACCAGGCTCGCCTGGATGCCCTTCATCGAGGCGGGCACCACCGAGACCCCCACCCCGGCCGCGACCATGAGGATGTTGGTGAGCATGTTGCCCACCTCCGTGCCGATCGTGGGGGTGAGGCCGGCATCGGCGCAGGCCTCGAGGAGGTCGGCGTACATCCCCGGAGCGCCCGGGCGGCGGGTGAGGATGAGGGGCGAGGCGGCGAGCTCGGTGAGGGAGACCCAGGGGGGTGAGCGGCCCCGGGCCTTGGCTGCGAGTGGGTGCTTGCGTGCAAGGGCGGCCACCATCGGCTCCTGCAGCAGCCGCTGGAAGCGGACCTCGGGGGGCTGGTCCACCGGCGCGCGGAGGAGCGCCACGTCGGCTTCACGGGCGACCACGGCTTCGGTGAGCGTGGCGGCATTGCCCTCGACGAACTTGAGGTACACCTCGGGGTAGCGCTCGTGGAAGGCGGCGATGAGGCTGGGCACAACCGCGTGCGTGGCCGCCGAGCTGGCCAGGCCCACCGCGAGCGTGCCCTCGACCCCGCTGCCCACACGCTTGGCGCGGGCTGTGGCGGCCGAAACGTCCACCAGCACGGCGCGGGCGTCCTCAAGGAAGGCCTCCCCGGCCGCGGTGAGCTCCACCCCCCGAGGCAGGCGATCGAAGAGGATGGTGCCCAGCTGCGACTCGAGCGCCTTCAGCTGCTGGCTCAGCGGCGGCTGCTGCATGTGCAGGCGCTCGGCCGCGCGCGTGAAGCTCTTCTCCTCCGCGACGGCCACGAAGTAGCGCAGGTGCCTCAGCTCGATCCGGTTCTTCATATCTGTTCGATATGGATAGCGCCTTTCGAAGATATTGGCAATATCCCTCGCGAATGACCAGGATTGGAGCCTGACCCTGTCCATTGGACTGCCCATGAAACGTCTCGCCGCTCTCCTCGCCTCGCTCGTCGCTGCCGCCGCCATGGCCACCGAACCGGTTTCCGTGCTCTTCGTCGGTAATTCCTTCACGTACACCCGTCCGCCGGCGCTCGGCTACAACGTCGAGAACGTCGTCGACCTGACCTACGCGTATTCCCTCGCCACCCCCGGTGACGGGGATCCGGCCCTCCCGCAACCCTTTGGCGGCATCGCCGCACTGATCGAGCAATTCGCCACGCAGGCGGGGCTCGACTACGAGGTATTCCATTCGCTGCGCGGCGGTGCCACGCTGCGCGGCCACTTCCTGAACACCAACCCGGTGGGCTGGGACCTGCGCGTCAACATGACCAAGCGCAAGTGGGACGTGGTGGTCCTGCAGGGCAACAGCACGGAGGCGGTCGCGCGCGCGGGCGGCAATCCGGCGCAGTTCCGGGCGTTCGTCACCAAGATCGAGCAGTTCATCCACGTGGGCAACGCGCACACGTTCCGCGAGTCGCAGCTCTATCCGGGCGGCAGCAGCACGCCGCGCCCGATCCCGGCGAACCCGAATGCCAATCCGAACGCGAAGGTCTACCTCTACCAGACGTGGACGCGTCCGGACCTCGCGTATCTGCCGACGGGCGAGTACTTCGGCGAGCCGCTGGAGACGATGGGCAACGAGATCCGCGATTCCTACGCGCTCGCCGCGAGCGCGAACGGCAATATCGCGGGCGTGCTGCCGGTGGGCGAGGCGTTCCTGCGCGCGGTGAACGAGGGCGTGGCCTTCCGCAACTCGTACGCGCCCGAGGGCAATCTCGTGGACCTCTGGTGGCACGAGGATCAATTTCACCCGGCCAAGTACGGCTCGTACCTCTCGGCGCTGGTGATCTTCGGCCAGATCTCGGGGATCGATCCGCAGTCCTTCGGGGCCTCCGAGAAGGCCGCGCAGGACCTGGGCATCGAGCCGCAGCACGCGATGCGCCTGCAGCGCGTCGCTTCCGAGCAGCTCGCCGCCTCCGGTGTCGCGGCCGATCGACGCAACTGCCTGCACGCCAATTCCCGCTCCAACGGCGCCCACGCGTGCTCGAACTGATGCGACACGCTCCCATCGGGCTCGCGGTCCTCGCGGTCGCGGCCCTTGCCGCCTGTTCAACGCCGAAACCGGGGCCAGGCCCGGGCCTGGCCCCGGTTTCATCGGTTTCACCGACCTTGGCGCCCTGCCCGCCCCGCCCCCCCCCCCACGCCC
>Ga0307505_10002833_pt1 | contig 11529 bp, 9 predicted proteins | sample 23_S_MG_FD_202183 | JGI IMG/M metagenome (GOLD analysis project Ga0307505, IMG submission 202183) | Soil microbial communities from Populus trichocarpa stands in riparian zone in the Pacific Northwest, United States - 23_S | ecosystem: Environmental > Terrestrial > Soil > Riparian zone > Trees...
CATAAGATGATCGGTGGAAATTTCCGGCTTGATACAATTCAAGCTGCCGTGTTGAATGTGAAATTGAATTATTTGGACGATTGGACCAGGCGGCGCCAGGAAAATGCGCAACGGTATGAAACGCTCTTTCAGCAGAGCGGATTGGTACAGAGAGGGAAGGTCCGACTGCCTGCGCCGGTCTATCGTGACTCGGGAACCAAGCACTATCACATCTATAATCAGTTCGTACTTCGAGTCGAAAAGCGAGATGACCTTATGGGGCTTCTCAAGCAAAAAGGAGTCGGAGCCGAGATTTATTATCCGGTACCGTTCCATCAGCAAGAGTGCTTTCGATATCTCGGACATAAAGAAGGTGACTTCCCAGAGTCGGAACGCGCGGCGAAAGAGACGGTCGCAATTCCGATCTATCCCGAATTGACTGCCGGGCAGCAAGCTGAGGTAGTCGAGGCGATCGCGGCATTCTACGCCTAGTCGAACCGGAACATCTTTTTCAGAGGAGTGGCCAAGTGGATCTTAAAGGGAAGAAAGTCTTAGTGATCGGAGGGGCTGGGCTTATCGGGTCGCATGCAGTGGATGAACTTGTCAAAGAGGACGTGGCTGAGATCAGGATCTACGACAACTTCGTGCGCGGCACTCCGGAGAATCTTGCGGAGCCGCTACGAGATCCGCGTGTAAAGATCTTCGACGTCGGCGGAGACATCTGTCAGGCGGATATCCTGGACGTTGCCATGAAGGGGATAGATGGGGTCTTTCACTTTGCGGCGCTATGGCTCTTGCAATGCCATGAGTTCCCGCGATCGGCCTTCGACGTAAACGTTCGAGGCACTTTTAATGTGCTCGAAGCGTGTGTTGCAAACAAGATCAAGCGTCTTGTGTATTCTTCGTCAGCGTCGGTCTATGGAGATGCGGTCGAGGAACCGATGACCGAAGATCATCCCTTTCTCAATAAAAATTTTTATGGAGCCACAAAAATTTGCGGCGAAGCGATGGCTCGTGCATTTCACCATCGATATGGTCTCGATTTCGTCGGGTTGCGATATATGAATGTGTATGGTCCTCGGCAGGACTATCGGGGCGCGTACATCGCCGTCATCATGAAAATGCTCGATGCGATTGACAGAGGTGAAGGGCCGACGATCCTTGGTGACGGCAGCGAAGCGTTCGATTTTGTCGCGGTCGGCGATTGCGGGCGAGCCAATGTCTGTGCCATGAAAGCTGACGCGACCGACCGATTCTACAATGTTGGCACAGGCAAGCGAACATCGCTTAAGGAATTGGCTGAAATGGTGATTGCTCTCATCGGCTGCAAACACCCAATCAAGTACGCTCCTCGCAGCCAGGCCACGCTGGTTCGTAACAGGATTGGCTCTCCAAAGCGAGCGAGTACCGAAATAGGGTTTACAGCAAAGGTTGAGCTGCGGGAAGGATTGGCTCGGTTAATTGCTTGGAGAGCGTCACACAAAGAGGAAGTCGCGGCGCGACGCGCAGCGGCAGGGTTCTGAGAGGAACGTATGTCTGACCATCGTCAAGTTCAGATCGCGGCGCCGAGCCTGGGAGAAGAAGAATGGCAAGCCTTAAGAGAGCCGATTGAGAGTGGATGGTTGACCCAAGGGCCAAAAGTCGCGGCGTTCGAAAAGGCATTTGCTATTCGGCATGGTGTCAAACATGCTATGGCGGTTACCTCCGCCACGACGGGATTACATTTGGCACTCGCCGCTTTGGATATAGGCCCAGGCGATGAAGTGATCGTCCCGGCGTTTACGTGGGTGGCAACGGCTAATGTGGTTGTGTACTGCGGGGCTACGCCTGTTCTCGTGGACGTCGATCGCGGCACGTTTAACATAGATCCACATGATCTCGCACGACGTGTCACTCCCCGTACGAAGGCCGTCATTCCGGTCCATCTCTTCGGTCTTTGCGCCGACATCGACGCGATTCGAAAAGTTCTTCGACCGGATATCAAAATCATTGAAGATGCTGCCTGTGCTGCCGGAGCGGCTTGGCAGGGTCGTTCTGCCGGGGGGCTTGGCGATCTTGGCGTGTTTTCATTTCACCCGCGCAAGTCCATCACAACAGGCGAAGGTGGAATGGTGACGACGAACGATGACACACTGGCAGCGCGCGCCAGGATGCTGCGAAATCATGGCGCATCCATTTCTGAGGAAGAACGACATCGGGGTCCCAAGCCCTATCTGCTACCGGAGTTTGACCTGCTCGGATTCAACTACCGGATGACCGATCTTCAGGGGGCTGTGGGACTTGTGCAGCTTGGGAAATTGGACAAATTCATCGACGAGAGGGCTCGGATGGCAGCGCGGTATCGAGCGGAACTAGCAGACCTTCGGTGGCTCCGTTTGCCCGAAGAGCCAGAGAAGGGCCGGCATGCCTGGCAGGCCTTTGTCACCTATGTGAATCCGAGTGCCGCGCCGCTGCGGAGAAATGAGATCATGGAACGCTTGCAGCAGCAAGGTATTTCCACGCGTCCAGGGACACATGCGGTGCACATGCTGGGTTATTATCAGAAACACTACGGGTTAAAGTCTGATGATTTTCCTGGCGCACTCGATTGTGATCGCCACAGTATGGCCATTCCTCTCCATAACCGTATGAGCGTGGAAGATCAGGCCTATGTGATCGACGCGCTGCGCGGCCTCTAACGACTTCTTGCAATAATTGAACGAGAATCAAGATGAGCAACCTGATCGAGATGTCAGTATGTTAGTGAACGCCGCCGCTCAGTCCCCATGGTTGATGGACGTGTTATCGCTTCGTCGCGTTCCGTCCGAAGGGGAAACAGTTATGGTACATGGTCGTCACATGATTATGCGCGGCGGCATTCTTCGCTCGAAATCTGTCGTGTCTGAAGCGCAGGGGCAAACGGAGAAGGCGTTTGGGTTCAAGTGGCATCAGCGAGAGACTTTTGAACGAGATGGGCTACTGGCGAATGTGCGCGCGTGGCTCATTGAGCGATACGGCGATGTAACCAAGGCAGGCTGGATGAAGGAGTACGGAGATAACCCGCTGATCCTGGATGCCGGGTGCGGTGCGGCCATGTCGGGGCTGGAGCTGTTCGGGGCTCTCTTGGAGAATGCGCGCTACCTCGGCGCTGATATCTCGGCTGCCGTGGATGTCGCTGCCACTCGTTGTGCCGAGCGAGGGATCTCAGCGGGTTTTCTACAAGCAGATTTGAGTCAGTTGCCGCTTTCTCCTAGCTCCGTCGATGTCATTTTCTCTGAAGGGGTGCTGCACCATACCGACTCGACGGAGCAAGCGTTCTATACTCTTGCCGAACTTCTGAAGCCTGGCGGCCGGTTTCTGTTTTATGTCTACCGAAAGAAGGGGCCGGTACGAGAATTCACAGATGATCATATCCGCGACCAACTTCAAGATATGTCGCCTGAAGAAGCATGGGAAGCTGTGATGCCCCTAACCAGGCTCGGCAAGTTGTTAGGTGATTTGAATGTCGAGATTGATGTTACGGAACCCATTGATCTTCTCAAGATTCCAGCCGGAAAGATCAACCTCCAGCGGTTTTTCTATTGGCATATTTTCAAGGCGTTCTATCGCCCGGATATGACCCTCGACGAGATGAATCACATCAACTTTGATTGGTATGCACCTCGCAATGCACATCGCCATACCATCGAAGAGGTCCATGGCTGGTGTGCGAGAGCCGGTTTCACGATTGAGCGAGAGCGAGTAGAGGAAGCCGGAATCACCATCATTGCGAAGAAAAAGAACTGTTGATTATGTGCGGTATTGCCGGACTCGTAAACTTGAATGAAACTCCAGCTGAACCGGTACTGTTGCGGAATATGACCGATGCGATTGCCCACCGAGGCCCTGATGGCGAGGGAATCTTTACAGACGGATGTCTCGGTCTAGGGCATCGCCGTCTCTCGATCATCGACCTCTCCACGGCAGGGCATCAGCCCATGTTGACAGCAGATGGCCGCTTCGTACTCAGCTACAACGGAGAAGTCTACAATTTCCAAGAACTCAGGGCTGAACTTCAAGCGCTGGGATATCAGTTCCGTTCGCGGACTGATTCGGAAGTTGTGCTGTACGCCTGGGCGGCGTGGGGGCCGAAGGCACTTGATCGTTTGAACGGCATGTTTGCCTTTGCGCTCTGGGATCGACGGGCACAAGCGCTGGTTCTCGCGCGAGACCGCTACGGCGTGAAGCCGTTGTATTATGCGGAGATTTCCGGCGTGTTTCTCTTCGGCTCAGAAGTCAAAGCCATGCTAGCCCATCCGGCTATGAAAGCGGAAATGGATCCTGAAGCGCTGCTGGAATACATGACATTTCAGAATTTTTTTACAGATCGAACGCTATTCAAAGGGGTGAAGCTGCTACCGGCAGGATGTTGGCTTACCTTGAAAGTGGATCGTAAGCGACCGTCCGTTCAGCGGTATTGGGATTACGCGTTCACGGAACCAGACAGCGAGGAGCCGATCGATCAGTATGCAGAAGAGTTAGATAGACTTTTTCGCCAGGCTGTCAATCGCCAACTGGTCAGTGATGTACCGGTGGGTGCATATCTAAGCGGGGGAATGGACTCCGGTTCAATTACTGCGATTGCGGCTCGTCAGATTAATAATTTACGCACCTTCACGATCGGTTTCGACCTACATTCTGCTTCAGGCATCGAACTGGGTTTCGATGAACGAGATGCGGCTGAGCACATGTCCTACCTCTTCAAAACTGAGCATTATGAGATGGTTCTGAAGGCGGGTGATATGGAGCGGGTGTTGCCTCGCATGGTCTGGCATCTGGAAGAGCCGCGGGTGGGTCAAAGTTATCCCAACTTCTTTGCAGCTCAATTGGCAAGCAAGTTCGGTAAAGTTGTACTTGCCGGGAGCGGGGGCGATGAACTGTTCGGCGGCTATCCCTGGCGATACTATCGGGCGGTCGTCAATGACGACTTTGAGCACTATATCGATAAGTACTATGGTTACTGGCAGAGACTGATTCCGAATACGGTCATCCGTGATGTGTTTAAGCCGATTTGGTCGAAGGTCGACAAGGTGTGGACTCGAGATATTTTCCGAGACGTCTTCAGCCGCCATGCGGCCAGTCTCACGAGACCCGAGGACTACATCAATCACTCCCTGTACTTCGAGGCAAAGACATTTCTCCATGGTCTCCTTGTTGTCGAGGATAAGCTCAGCATGGCGCATGGTTTGGAAACGAGAGTGCCGTTTCTCGATAATGATCTTGTGGGTTTTGCCATGCAATTGCCCGCCAACGCGAAATTGGGCAATCTCGGAGAGGTTGTCAGGCTCAATGAGAATGAGCCGGGAGACAAGACGCGAGCCTACTTTGCGAAAACCCAGGACGGCAAACGCCTACTCCGTCAGGTGATGCAGCGGTATGTACCGGCTTCCGTGACCGACGCGGTCAAACAAGGGTTTTCAGCACCTGATGCGAGCTGGTTTAAGGGCGAGAGCATTGACTATGTCCGGCGAAAACTGATGAAGAAGGATGCCTATTTGTTTCAATTTCTGGATCGTACTTCGATTCAGAAGCTTGTGTCGGATCATCTTGAAGGGAAAGTCAATCGTCGATTGCTTATTTGGTCGCTGCTAAGCATCGAGGAATGGGGCCGGGTTTTTCTTGAAGGGAGTCTGACGGGGGATCGTCCGTGAAAGACTCGCCAAGTCTGTTGGAAGCGCTCGAGGCCCTGTATCAAGACCTTCGAGCAAAAGTCCGAAAGAAGTGGAATCGGGACCTGCCCTTCGATGAGCTTCTCTCGGATCGCTGGGAACGGGCGAAGAGTTTGGGGTTTGGAGAAGGTTCGAGCATCTATCACAATAGCTATGTGTACGGAGAGGTTAAAGTCGGTAAGCGTACGTGGATTGGTCCGTTCACTGTATTGGATGGTTCCGGGGGGTTAGAAGTCGGAGATTATTGCAGCCTAGGTTCCGGTGTGCATATCTATACACATGACGCAGTCATGTGGGCTCTATCCGGGGGTAGGGCTCCATACGATCGCGCGGCGATAAAGATCGGGAACTGTTGCTACATTGGCGCAAACGCCATCCTCACAAAGGGGGCTCAAATCGGCGACCATTGTTTGGTTGGTGCCGGAGCGTTCGTGAATAAGAGTCTTCCTCCATTTTCAATCGGTGTGGGTGTGCCTTGTCGAGTGGTCGGCACAGTGAAGGTCAGTGAATCAGGGGCAGTCAGCCTGGAGTATTTCTCGCCGTCAGGTCCTTCGAATAGATGAATCGTCCAACCGCGCTGTTGAGCCAAAGGCACAGAATCATCCCTTCGGCATTCCGATTAGGAGTCGCCCCTTGCTACGGGATAAACACAATGCAGACAAAGAGAAGTCTGCTATGACGCCATGGGGTCTCTCGGCAGCGCGAACATTATTCTGTTTTCAAATGTTTTTGGAATGACCGATGACGAAGGTTTTGTTGCTTTTTAATGTAATGAAACTAGAGGACATGATTGCTAAGGGTAATGTCTGGTATGTCCGGCATTACGAGGCATACTTCGATCAGGTTTATGTGGTGTATCTATTCGGTACGGCAGGACGGACGGTAACACAAGGACGAACCAGGTTGGTTTCCTTGGCCGGCCGCTCCGCCTGGTTGAATCTGCTTCTCGCTCCGTTCCGACTCTGGGTCTTTGCGCGGCGCATTCACCCGACCAGTTATCTGACGGCGGATCAGGTTTTTGCATGGTGGACTAGTCTTTCACTGGTAATGTTCCACCGAGCCAAGATAGTGTTGATGCCTGTTTGTATCCCGGAACAGATTTATGCAAATACAGGACGATCCTTGGCCGCCATCCTCCCTATCTGGCTTGAACGTGTGTTCATTCGATGGAGCTATGCCGTCGCGTCCAGAGTTGTAACTGGAAAGAATATCAGCGTGTACATCAATTGGCTTTCATCCATGAACGGATCAAAGAAGAAACTCCGAATCGTGGACATCCTGGTTGACGAACTGCCCTCAACGGAATTCTTCGAGGCCTTGTCCAATTATCATGACCAGTGCCAGGAGGGGGCCGGTAATTCAGGACTGTCTCCTGTTTTACTGTATGTCGGGAGACTACATCACGAAAAAATGGTTGCAGATTTGATCTACGCCCTTCGAGAGATTATGGACGCTGGGCATCCGGCTAGACTGATTCTCGTGGGTGAGGGAGAAGAACGGTCGAGCCTGCAAGAACTGGCGCAGCAGCTTGGTGTTCGTGACAGCATAGAGTTTGTAGGCAGCAAGAAGAGTAGCGAGCTCGTTCGGTATTACAAATCCGCGGCATTGTTTCTCTCACCCTTGACAGGCACTGCCCTTCGCGAAGCAGCGCTTTGTGGCGTTCCCGTGGTGGCGTATAACTCAGACTGGGTTCGCGGCATATTGAAGGATGGAGACAATGCTCTGCTTGCAGAGCAGGGCGATAGGCATACGTTTGCCCAGCAAGCCATTCGAGCACTTGGAAACCCTCGATTGAGGGAGACTCTGGCCCGGAATCTCACAATCCTAGCAGATCTCATGTGGTCGCCGAAAGGCTTGCAGTCTGCGTTAACAAGCACATTTGCTTTTGAGGATCGGGCATAGGCGATGAATATGAGATGCGATTGGATGGCCGAAGTGGTGAAGCCGTGAGCCACGTCCAATGCCCTTGCTGTAAGGGTGGAGAGGTCCTCCCTTTTGTCACGTACAAGAATCTTCCGGAAATATTATTTCCTGTTGATGCTGATGCATGGAAGGCAATTTCCTGCGCAGATCTCCCCCTCTTCTCTTGTGCGATGTGTGGCCACATCTTTCAGCAAGAAGTCGATCAGTCGCGACTCGAACGCATCTATCACGAGCTCTATCAATTCTATCCCTACAATAATCTGGAATCGTTTTCCGCTCCGTATCGGGTGCCGTTCGAGGCGGCATTTGAACTTATTTCCAACGATTCGCACGGAGGGAAACGCCTCCTTGAAATCGGGTGTTCTTCGCCTGAGTCTATGAAGACGTTCTTGAACAGGGGGTATCAATGCACCGGTGTCGACCCGTCGAGTAAGAGCAGTAGTCATGGGCCGATTGAGGTCATTGGCGAGAGATACGAACGTGTTCGCTTTGACGAGCCGTTTGATGCGATTGTACTGAGGTTTGTGCTCGAACATATCGTCAATCTGGATGAGTTGCTGAGTCGAGTCAGCGAAGATCTCAGAGAAGGCGGACGAATTTTTATTCAGGTTCCGAACATCCACCAGTGGATGAAAGGTGGGACGTTGTGCGTAGGAGCCCACGAGCACACACAGTATTTCACTATCGAATCATTGCTCGCGCTGTTTGGCCGCTTTGGGTACGAATTGATCTACCAGAACGGAGCATGCATGCCCAGCATCATCGCATGCTTCGCGAAAACCAAAGTTCGACCAAGGAAGGACTATCTGGAGTTTCAGGCTATGTTGCGCGTATCGGATGATCAAATTGTCGACCTACTCAAACCTTTCAAGACGTTGTGTTTCTATGGGGCAGGAATGCAATTGATGTGGCTTCTCTATTCTACCCACTTCGACGTGCGAGGAAAGATGCTTTATGTGGTAGATGACAATGATGTGATCGCCGGGAGGTTTCTTCCGGCTCTTGGGGTTCCCGTGAGCAGGGTGTCCTCAAAGATCGTGGCCCAATCTGATGTCGTTGTTCTGACACTCAACTCGATATATCACCGGAGTGCCATGGGTAAGCTGCAGGGTGTTTGCAGCAGTGAGAAGACTGTTTTGCTGAATGAGGGAACAGGTTGGAAAGAGACGCGAATATTCCCAAAGGTGGTAAAGGAGCGAGAAAAGTGAGACTCGGGTTTGTCTCCGATGCACATGGAAATCCACACGGTTTGGAGTTGTGTCTGGCTGAGTTGAAGAAAGCCCATGCCGAGGAGGTGTATTTTCTCGGCGACAGCGTCGGGTATCTTCCGAGAGAAATGGAAGTTATTCGTCTTCTTGAGCGGGAGCGAATGAAATGTATCAAAGGAAACCACGATGCGTTGCTGCTCGGAGAGCTTCCTGTAAAGAATGGAGCTGAGGCTATCTATAGACTGAATGATGTATCTGCCAGGATGTCGCCCGAGTTGAAGGACTTCATTGCAGCATGGCCGCTCACGAGGAAGTTACACGTCTGCGGGAAGCGCATTCTTTTAGTGCATGGACGGCCATCTAATCCATTGGAAGGCTATCTTTATGCCGACGGACCAGTACTGCCCGATGAAGCAGGTCCTTATGATGTGGTCGTCATGGGCCATACCCATCGCCCGTTCATCCGGCGAGAGCAAGGAGCACTTTGGCTGAATGCTGGATCTTGCGGGTTGCCGAGGGATATCGGTGGTCTCGCAAGTTGCCTGCTCTATGATGCCGTGACAGATTCTGCGGAGATATTGCGTGTGCCCATGGACGTGGATGAATTCTTGGTCACATGTGGAACACGTGGCATCGCGAAAGAAGTGGTTGACTGTCTCCATCGGACAAGTACGTCTCCGGTTTTAGACTGAGAAACGATATGCCGCATAAGGTCACAGTGATGGTTACCGGTGTGGGGGGGGGCGGCCACGGAGAACAAATCCTGAAGGCTCTGCGGCTAGCCGATACCGGGTATGAGGTTATCGGATGCGACATGTCTGAATTCTGCAGAGGGTTCAAGGACGTCGACCATTCATATGTGGTTCCGCCGGCGCGAGACCCACATTACATCGACAGGATTCTGGAGCTTTGCCTGAAGCATCGAGTGCAGGCGCTCTTCCACGGATCTGAACCGGAACTCATGGCCTTGAGCCGGAACCGCAAGGTATTTGAAACGCGAGGGATCTTTCTCCCCATCAATCCGCAACGCGTCATCGATCTATGTATGTGCAAGTCCAGCACGATCGCGTTTCTGCAGGAGCACACATTCTCGTACCCCCACACACGGGTGCTGAACAAATTGGATGACATACGGGATTGGGTTGCGTTTCCAGCGATTCTCAAACCTTCTATCGGGAGTGGAGGGAGTGCGCACACGTTTATCGCTCAAGGCAAGACCGAGCTGGAAATGTTGGCGAAGTACCTCCTTGATCTTCAGGTATGTCCGGAGATCATCGTACAGGAGTACAAGGGAACACCCGAGAGCGAATTTACTGTCGGTGTGCTGTTCGATATGGACGGCAATCTGATCAACTCGATTGCGTTAAGGCGAAACCTCGGATCCTCGCTCAGTTGTAGAATCCGTGTTCCCAATCGCACCGGACTCGAGGAGTTTGGCAAGTACTTGGCAGTGAGCACCGGCGTTTCGCAAGGTGAGATCGGCAAGTTCCCGGAGGTGACCAAGGCTTGCGAAACCATTGCGTCTGAATTAGGGGCGAGAGGGGCGATCAATATCCAGTGCCGCCTGCATCGTGGAGACGTGTACGTGTTCGAGATTAATCCTCGGTTTTCAGGCACGACATCAATTCGAGCCATGGTTGGCTATAATGAGCCTGACCTCCTGGTCAGACGGCATGTGCTTCATGAAGAGATTCCACGCCAGTTCTCATTCCAGCAAGCCGTTGTTGTGAGAGGGCTTGATGAAACCATCTTCCCTCTGCGCGATAGTTAAGAGCCATCTTCCTCATAGGAAAACATCCGGAAGTCGAAGCCTCAGAATTCCTGCTTGGCAGCGTTCACACTATTTCTGCGATCCATCCTGTGGCTATCTTTTCTCTTGAGGGATGGCCAGGATCATTCGCCTTGGCAATGTAGGCGGCGACATAGTGTCCTCAATAAGGTGCAACTCTGAACAAATGTATATCCGTATCCAAAGCTGGAATGAGGAAAAGACGCCGTGGCGGCCAGTGAAGTGATGGGTAAAGAGCTTCGGGTGAGGATCGAGCGGGAACAGTGAAACGATTGTTTCTGTTGCTCGGTGTTGCCGCCGTCGCAGCCTATCTGGCATTTGTCGGCGGTCTCTATATCGGTCTTCACCCATTCGGGCAGGATATGCTTGACCGCGCTGGGTGGCCGCTGAAAGCTGCCAAGCGTGCGATTTTCGGAACCGATCCTTTATTGGTTACGTATAAACCAATATCCCCGGCCGAGGCTGTGTTTTCTTTTGATCCTGTTCCTGGTTTTGATGGCGTTACGCTTGAGAGTCCAGACCTGATCAGCGTTCTCCCGAGGAATGTAAGTCCGGCTGCTGGCGCTTCAAGTCTGAGCGATCTGATGTTGCACGCCAGAATGCGCACTCTGACCGGGAAGCTGAGTAGTCACTCGGCCACCAAGACATCGCACGGATACTTTCGTCATATTTTTGATTTTGATTGGACGCGCCCCGAATTCTTTTCGTCGGAATCCGAGATCGCGGACTGCCTGACAATCATAGTTCCGGGAACCGGATATGACGAAGCGGCCAAGATCATGGATCGCGTCGGTTATCATGAAAAAATCATCGACCAATTGCCGTGTCAGAAGCTGGTCTATGTGAAGCCGAATCACGATTCGCGCCAGATCGTGTACGGCGGTCGGCGTGCAGAATTTGAATACATCTACTCATCAATGATCGCCATTGGCTCGTCATACTC
>Ga0307505_10002834_pt1 | contig 11525 bp, 10 predicted proteins | sample 23_S_MG_FD_202183 | JGI IMG/M metagenome (GOLD analysis project Ga0307505, IMG submission 202183) | Soil microbial communities from Populus trichocarpa stands in riparian zone in the Pacific Northwest, United States - 23_S | ecosystem: Environmental > Terrestrial > Soil > Riparian zone > Trees...
TGGAACCGCCTCGCGAAGCGATTCCACCGCGCGCAGCTCACCGTCTCCATCCCGCCCACGGCCATCCTCGTCGCCATCGCCGGCACCACGGTGAGCTGGTTCCTGTACGGCCTCGCGTTCATGCTCCTCGTCAGGTCCATCATCGGGCCGGTCGCCGAGCCGTACACGGCGTTCGTCACCGCGAACGCGGCGGCGTACCTCGTGGGCTACCTCATGATCATCGCACCGGCGGGGATCGGATTCCGCGAGGTGGCGCTGGCCACGCTGCTCCCCGCGCTGAGCATCGCCACCGCCCCGCAGGCCGCGGTGATCACCATCGTATCCCGACTCTGGCTCACAGTGCTCGAGATCGTCCCGAGTCTCGCCGCGCTGGCCGCTCGGCGCCGGCGCCTGGAGGCGGTCAGTCCCTCGGAAGCCGGATCCCGTAGCGGCTGATGAACCCCGCAAGCTCCTCGGTGAGCGGGCTGCCCGAGGCGCTGCGCGACTTGCCGCGCAGGTCCAGCCAGAACGCGCCGCGCTGGCGCAGCCGCGCCTTGTCCTCGTCGGTGAGCGCCTCGTCGCTGAGCAGGGTATCCCCGCGCGCCAGGGCAGGGATGGCATCGGCGGGCCGGCGGCGGTGAAGGATCCACGTGCCCTCTCGGGTGGCGTACCGGGTGGATGCCGCGAGCGGCTCCACCACCACCTCGTGGTACGCCATGTACCGGTCGAACTCCTGCAGCATGCCGTCAACCATCGCGGCGCGCTCCGGCTCGGCAACGGCACGCGGGAAGTCGGGAGCGGAGCGGATGACCTTCGCGGGGGAGCCCACCGCCAGGGACCGGGGAGGGATCGCGCCACTCACCAGCGAGTTCGCGCCGATCACCGAGCCGTCGCCGATCGTGCTGCCCGGCATGACGAACACGCGCCACGGAAGCCAGACCGACTTGCCCAGGGTCACCGGCGCGTAGGTCACCGGATACCCATCGAGCTGGTTGAGCCAGGCGCCGTGGGTGAAGATCAGGCAGTGGCCGCCGATTCCCGTATCGTCGCCGATCACCACAGGCTTCGTCGGGTTGATGAAGGCCATCTGCAGCACGATGGTCCGGCTGCCGAGGATGAACGCGGACTCGGGCAGCTGCGGGCCGCCGACGTACACCTGCTCGCGGATCCTCGCGTCCTCGCCGATCTCGATGCGCTCGCAGGACACGTAGCTCATCGTGCCGATGCTCGAGAGGCGTCCGATCTTTATGGTGCGTCCCATGACCACCGCGAGCAGCCCGATCTCCGCGTGGTCCGCGATCTCGACGTCGCGTCCCACCACCGCCGAGCCGAAGGCGAACTTCACCCCGCGCCCGATCCGGTAGCCGAGCATCGCGCGGTAGGCCCACGACTTCATGGCGCTCGGCATCCAGCCGAACGCGAGGAGGTGCCCCAGGGGCAGGCGCTTGGAGCGGATCATGGAAGTGGAGGGAAGCTAGCGCCTTGCATTCGTGTCGCGGCCTCCCGTAACCTCCCGCACGCATGATCCGACTTCCGCCGCCCCAGACACTGGCTCCCGAGACGCAGTTCGCGCTGGCGCTGCTCGTGGACCACGCGCGCCTGCTCCCGGCCAGTGGCGGCGAGGCCATCGGGATCGACGTGCTTCCGGCCGCGCGCGAGGCTGATCGGCTGGATCCGGCCACGCAGCTGGTCACCCGCGAGGGCCTGGTGCGAGTGGATGAGGGCGCGTTGCGGCTCATCACCCGGGTCGCGGGGGTCGCCGACGAGCAGCGGTCCAACCGCGCCGACCGGTTCGGGCGCGTCCCCCCGGAGGACAACTACCTCGTCGCGCGCCGCATGGAGCGCGACCCGATCGTCAGCAGGTTCGCCGTCGCCCTGCGAAGCGCTGTGATCGCGGCCGCCGGCCGGCACCGCGTCGTGCTCGTGGCGCCATGGCCCGAGGGCAGGCGCTGGGCCATGGCCATGACCCACGACCTGGACGTCGTGGCGTTGTGGCCGGCCTTCACGGCGCTCCGCGCCGCCGAGCTCGCGGGGAAGGGGCGCATCGCGGACGTCGTCACGCTGGCCGGGGCGGCGGTGCGCGGCAGCCTCGGTGATCCGGTATGGTCCGCCGCGCGCGGCGTCCTCGATACCGAGCGGCGCGCGGGGATCCGCTCGTCGTGGTTCGTCATCACGGGCACGCCCACGGTGGAAACCATGCGCGCCGGCGACATCACCTACGCCGCGGAGTCGCCGGGCGCGCGGCGGATCGTGGAGGCCGTGCTTGCGGCGGGGCACGAAGTGGGACTCCACGGGAGCTTCGAGACCTGGACGCACGCCGATCGCTTCACGGCGCAGCGGGAGCGGTTGACGCGCATCACCGCCCGTCCCGTGCGGGGGGTGCGCCAGCACTTCCTGCGCATGCGTCCGGGCACGACGCACGCCGCGATGCACGCCGCGGGGTTCCAGTACGATTCCACCTGCGGCTTTGCGGACCGGAACGGCTTCCGGGCCGGCCTGGCCGATGTCCACCCCGCCTGGCAGGACGCCGCGCGCCAGCCCGTTCCCCTCGACGTGATCCCCTTCGTGTGGATGGATCGGGCGCTCAGCAAGTATCGCGGCATCGAGGATCCCACGGCGTGGGTGGACGACGCCCTTTCCCTCGCCCGGACGTGCAGGGAAGTGGAAGGGCTGTGGGACGGCATCTGGCATCCCAACCTCTCGGCCGCACTGGGATTCCCCGGCGCGGAGCGCGCCTTCGAGCAGCTGTGCGCGCGGCTCATGGCCGACGCCCCCTGGTCCGCGACGCTCGGCGAGGTCGCCGACTGGCGCCGCGCGCGCAGGTCGCTCGCCGCCGCTGGAGTGGAGCCGGACGGGCGGGTGCGCGTCACCGGCACCGTCGCGCCCCAGGGCATCGCGCTCGAGGATGGAGCCGGGCGGCCCGTCGCCCACGCGGTGGCCTGATGCGCGTGCTCTTCATCACGCACAACTATCCGCGCTACGAGGGCGACCCGGTCGGCTCGTTCGTGCTGCGCCTGGCCGTATCGCTGCGGGCAGAGGGCATCGAGGTGCATGTGGTGGCGCCGGCCGCCCCCGACGTTCCGCCAACGGGCGTGATCGAGGGAATCCCGGTGACGCGCTTTCGTTACGCACCTCGTCGCCTCGAGACGCTGGCGTACACCGGCACCATGGGCGCGCAGGTGCGGCAGTTCTGGAAGGCGCGGCTCGCCATGGTGGGCTTCCTCGGCGCCGGCTATCGGGCCGTGATGCGCGTGAATCGCGACTTCGCGGCGGACGTCATCCATGCGCACTGGTGGTTCCCGGGAGGACTCGTGGCGCGCGTGGTCGCGTCGCGCACCGGCACGCCCTACATCGTGACCATGCATGGCTCCGATGTTCGCCTCGCGGCGGGCGCGCCGGGGGCAGGGAGCCTGTTTCGCGCGGTCTCGCGCCGGGCGTCGGTCATGACCACGGTGTCCACGTGGCTCGCGGCCCAGGCTTCGCGGCTGGATCCGGCCATGCGTCCGGAGGTCGCGCCCATGCCGGTGGTGGCGGACCTTTTTCACGCGGAACGGGACCGCGATCCCTCACGGCTGCTCTTCGTGGGCAAGCTCACCGAGCAGAAGGGACTGCAGCACCTGCTCCGCGCCATGGCGCGGATGCGCGCGCGTGCGCACCTCGACGTCGTGGGAGCGGGCAGGGTGGAGGACGGGCACCTGCGCGCGCTCGCGCAGGAGCTCGGCGTTGCCGACCGCATCACCTGGAAGCCGATGCTGACCCAGGCGGAGCTCGCGGTATGCTACCGCACCGCGACGATCCACGTCATGCCGGCGATCGACGAGGGACTGGGGCTCACCGCGGTGGAATCGCTGCTCAGCGAGACGCCGGTGGTGGCGTTCGACTCCGGTGGCGTGACGGACGTCGTGCGGCCGGGGCAGACCGGCGTCCTAGTGCCGGCCGGCGACGTGCCGGCGCTCGCGGAGGCGCTCGACCGGCTGCTCGACAACCCGGGGGAGCGTGCGCGTCTCGGCGCCGAGGGGCGCGCCTTCGCGCTGCGCCAGTTCGGCCCCGCGGCCGTGGCGTCACGATATGCGGCTCTCCTGCGCGCGGCACAACGAGGGCAGGGGGCTGGCCGTTAACTTCATCGGATGACGTCGACCTCGTCGGTTGCGCCCCCGGCACCGCCGTACGCCATCGCGTGGGCGCTGCTCACCTACGTGCTCTGCACCCTCGTGCTGGGGTACCCCGCGCTCACCGGCGGGTTTCTGGTGTCCCCGATCAGCGACCAGTGGATCGGCGGGTTTCCGGTGCGTGATTTCGCCGCCCAGTCATTGAAGGCGGGAGAAGGCATTCCGCACTGGAATCCGTACATCATGGGCGGGCTGCCGTACATCGCCGCCATGCACGGCGACATTTTCTACCCCACGTTCCTGCTGCGCGCCATCCTGCCGACCGACGTGGCCATGACGTGGTCGTTCATGATCCACATGGTCCTGGCGGGGCTCTTCACCTATGTGTTCCTGCGCGCGTGCGGCCTCTCATTCTGGGCCGCGCTGATCGGCGGCGCGGCGTACATGATGAGCGGCCCGATCGCGTCGTATGTCTCACCCGGTCACGACGGGAAGCTGTACGTCAGCTCCTTGCTGCCGCTGCTGCTGTATTTCCTGATCCGCGGCATTCGCGACGGGCGGCTGTGGGCGTGGGGCGGGATCGCCATCACGGCGGGGCTCGGCGTGCTGAGCCCGCACCCGCAGCTGCTCCAGTACATGCTGCTCGCGGCTGGCGCGTTCGGGTTGTACCTGGGCTTCGGTGCATGGAACGGGCTGACGCTTCCGCGCGGCGTGGCACTGGGCCGTCTCGGGCTCGCGCTCGCCGCCATCGGCGTCGGGTTCCTCATGGGCGCGATCCAGTACGCGCCCGTCATCGGCTACATCGACTGGTCGCCGCGCGCGGGCGGCGCGGGGTGGGACCATGCCGTGTCGTACAGCTTCCCGACAGCGGAGCTGTTCAACATGTACCTGCCGGAATTCACGGGCATCCTGGACAAGTACTGGGGCGACAACGGCATCCACTTCCACAGTGAGTACCTCGGCCCGGCATTCCTGATCCTCGCGACGGCGGCAATCGGCGCCGGCGGGTCGGGACAGTCGATGTCGCGAGCGTTCAGGTGGTTCTGGCTCGGGGTGCTCATCGTGTCGCTCCTGTGGGCACTGGGCGGCTATACGCCGTTCTACCGGCTCATCTATGCCATCGTCCCCGGCACGAAGTTCTTCCGGGCGCCGAGCACGATGATCTACGTGACGACGTTCGCCGCCGCGGTGTTCGTGGCCATCGGCGCGGAGCGCATTCTCTCGACGCGCTGGTTCGCTCCGAAAGTGCTGATCAGCTGGGGCGTATTCGCCCTGGTGGTGACCGTGCTGGCGGTGAGTGGCGGCCTCACGAACGTCGGCGTCGCGCTCACGGGCGGAGCGGTGCTGTCCAACGGCCAGCCGCTCGCCGAGCTCGTGTACGCGAATGCGAGTGCGCTGTCCCTCGGGTCGTTGCGCGTGCTCCTCTTCGTCGCGCTGACCCTCGGGGTTCTCTGGGCAATCGGCCGGGGAAAGCTGTCCGGCTCGCGCGCCGCCCTGGCGATGCTCGCCGTGCTCGTGGCGGACCTGTGGAGTGTGGAGCGGCGGTACTGGCAGTTCTCGCCGCCGGCCGCCGAGGTGTATGCGACCGATCCCACCATCGACTTCCTGAAGACGCGCACCGACAGTGGACGTGTGGTGACGTTGCCGGTTGGCATCGCGTCGCGCGACGCGATGCTCAGCGGGGACGGGCTCATGGTGCACGACGTCCGTCAGGCCATCGGCTACCACGGCAATGAGCTCGGCCGGTTTCGTCGGCTCACCTGCGGCGGCCAGGACTGCGCCGGTGCGAGTCTCGTGGGTCCGATCCAGAGCCCGAACATCCGGGCGCTGCTCAACGTCCGGTACCTGGCCGCGGCACTCCCACCCACCGATGGGCTCATCCAGCAGATCCTTGGCCCCACGGCGGCGCAAAGCCTCGTGGCGGGTCCGGCGCGCAACGCGCGCGGGTCCATGGTCTACCTGTACCGGTTTGCCGGCGACAATCCGCCGGCCTGGGTGGCGGCGGGAGGGCTGAAGGCGGACGACGACGCGAGCCTTGCGACCCTCCTGGACGCCCGGTTCAGCAGCGACATGCTCCGTCGCGTGGCCTTCGTGGATACCGCGTCGAGGATCCAGGCGCTGGCCGGACCCGACGCAGTTCCTGCAGCGTCCCGGATTCAGGCGCAGGTCGAGCGACCCACGCATTCCTCGATCGTGGTGCGGCTGTCCGAGCCGGCACAGCAGGGCAACATCCTCGTCGTGTCAGAGAACTTCTACCCGGGCTGGCATGCGGAGGTGGACGGGCAGGAGGTCGCCACCGAGCGCGCGAACTACGTTCTGACCGGCGTGCCCCTGCCGGCAGGAGCGCGAGAGATCCGGCTGCAGTTCAGGGACCCGAAGTACGACATCGGCAGGGCGATCACCTTCGCCGCGCTCGCGCTCGCACTCATCGCGGCCGTGATCGGCATCCTCCTCGACCGCCGGCGCCGCCCGGCCATCGCCGTCTGATCCGTGGCTGAACGCGCCCTCGTCATCATCCCGACGTACAACGAGCGGGAGAACATCTCCCGGATGATCCATACCGTCCTGGGGAAGGACCCGCGCCTCGAGGTGCTGGTCGTGGACGACGGCTCCCCGGATGGAACCGCCGCTATCGTCGAGGCAATCGCCGCCGAGACCGACCGCGTTCACATCCTGAAGCGTCCGAAGAAGATGGGCCTCGGCACCGCCTACAAGGCGGGCTTCAAGTGGGCCCTGGATCGAGCTTTCGACTACGTGTTCGAGATGGACGCCGATTTCTCCCACGATCCGGGGCACCTTCCGGAGTTCCTGCGCGCCATCGAGACGGCGGACCTGGTGATCGGCTCCCGCTACCGCGATGGGAAGGTGACGGTGGTCAACTGGCCGATGGGACGGCTGCTCCTGAGCTACTTCGCCAACGTCTACGCCCGGGTGGTGACGGGGGTGCCCCTGTGGGACCTCACGGCGGGGTTCAAGTGCTTCCGCCGGACAGTGCTCGAGTCCATCGACCTCGACGACATCCGGTCGAACGGGTACGCATTCCAGATCGAGATGCACTTCCGCGCGTGGCGGAAGCGGTTCAGGATCGTGGAGATCCCGATCGTGTTCGTGGACCGGACGGAAGGGACGAGCAAGATGTCCAAGCACATCGTCCGCGAGGCCGTCTGGATGGTCTGGCGGCTGCGTCTATGGGCCATGACCGGCCGGCTCGAGCGGCTCGACGCGACCCGCAAGTCGGCCCCAGCATCATCCAAGTGATCCCATTCGGGCGCGAGTTCTACAAGCTGAGCGGCAGCGGGAACGACTTCGTCTTCGTGGATACCCGCGAGGAAGCGGCCGGACCTCTCGCAACACCCGAAGTCATCGGATCTATCTGTAGCAGGGGCAACGGGATAGGCTCAGACGGCGTCGTGTTTCTGGAGGAATCCGACCGGGCGACCATCCGGCTGATCTACATCAACGCCGATGGAAGCCGAGCGGACCTGTGTGGAAATGCGACACTGTGCACGGCGCGGATGGCCCTGGAACTCGGGCTTGTAAGGGGCTCGGAGGAGTTTTCGATCGAGACCGACGTTGGGGTACTTCCGGCCCGGTTCGTTGGTAAAGTGCCAGAAATAGACCTTAACTCAGTTGCAGAGACCCGCCTGGACGCCGGGATTGCCCTGGAGCCTGGCGAGCGCCGGATGGGGTTCGCGCTCGCCGGTGTGCCACATCTGGTCATCGTGGTAGAGGATCTCGAGGCCGTGGACGTCGTTGGGCGGGGCCGGCCGCTGCGGCGCCATGCGAGCCTCAAGGCGGGCGCGAACGTCAACTTCGTGCGCCCCAACGGCGACGGGAGCTTCAGCTACCGCACGTATGAGCGCGGGGTCGAAGCCGAGACGCTGGCCTGTGGGACAGGGGCTGTGGCAACGGCCTGGCTCCTGACCCGATGGGGGCTGGTCTCGGGCCCGGTGAGGCTGCTGACCCGTTCCGGGCGGGAAGTGGGGGTCCGGTTCGGCGGATCCGACGCTGGCGCCAAGGCGTCGCTGTCTGGAGAAGCCAAGCTCATATTCCGCGGTCGGTTCGGCGAGATCGGCAGTTGAGCGACCAGCCTCAACTGGTTGAGGGAATGGAGCTTACGATGGCTGTGGAGAGCAGGCTCGGGATATCCACAGACTTCCCACTGCGGTAGTTTACATAACACATCTTATACGAACTACGGCAGCAGCAGGACGACACAGACCGCGGGACGCGGGACGCGGCCCCGCCAAAAAGAAAGAGGCGCTGGCTGAGCCAGCGCCTCACCTCGAGTGATACCTGAGGTACCCTCTTAGGTCTTTCCAGCCGGCTGGGCCAGGATCTCACCGAGCCTGATGTTGGCCTCGTTCGCCACCACCGACGCGTCCGGGTCCCTGGCCAGGTCCTCCCAGATGGCCTTGGCTTCGGCATTCTTGCCGGCGGTCATCAGGGCCCGAGCCTGCTTGGCCCGGAGCAAGGCTCGCGAGCCTGGCAGCTTGGTGGCCTCGGCCGCCTTCGCATAGGTGCTCGCCGCGTCCTCGACCTTGCCTTCTGCCAGCTGCCCGTCGGCCACCAGCGAGTGCACCGAGGCCAGGTTGTCGCCCGACGCGCCTGGCGTCTGGTACGGCTGAAGGATCTGGACCCCCTCGGCGAACTTGCCCTGGTCGAAGTTCAGCTGGGCCAGCAGCATCGCCGCCTGCGCACCGGACGCCGTGCCCTTGTAGCGGGTGGCCACGCGCTGCAGGTCGGTCGTCGCGAGCGCCGCGTTCCCTGCCGCCATGGACTGCTTGGCCTGGTTCAGCCCGCGTTCGGCGTTCAGTCGCTTGATCTCGGCGCTCCGGAGGTAGAACCAGTACCCCGCGCCCGCCACCGCCACCAGAGCGGCCCCGATCCCGATCAGGCGGCTGTTCCTCTGGAGCCAGTCGAAAAAGGTCGGCGTCTCGTCGGTATCGAAGGTCGTCTGTACGGGCGTCATGATGCGAAAAGTGTGGGGATTCGGGCGACCGGCGTCGGGTGGGTCGAGTACCCCCGGGGTGATTCGAACACCCGGCCAACGGTTTAGGAAACCGCTGCTCTATCCACCTGAGCTACGGGGGCAAAGTCGCTGCCTGAAAAGTAGCGGAGACAACGGGGTCCCTGCACTGCCCCGTCGTCCGTCGCCTTGGCGCGGCTCGTGAGTCCTCGCTCCTCGAAAGACCCGGCCGGGGAATTGCTGCCCGGTTCAGCTCTCCTAGGACACGTTGCCATGACAATTGCCCGATCGGTTCGCCGCTACCTCGTCACCGAGAGTGACCTCGAGCTCCAGATCACGAGGTCCAATGGCAGCTACGTCTTCGACGACCGCGGACGCCGGTACATCGACTTCCTGACGGGATGGTGCGTTGGGAATCTCGGCTGGGGCCATCCACAGCTCGAGCGGGCAGCCCGGTCATTTCGCGGCCCCGACTACGTGTACCCCGGCCATGCGTATGAGCCGTGGGGTGAGCTCGCGCGGCTCCTCATCTCCGTGGCCCCGGGCCGTCTGGCGATGTGTGCGCGCGCGACCGGTGGATCCGAGGCCGTGGACATCGCGCTCCAGGCGGCAATGATCCACACGGGCCGGCGTCGCTTCCTGTCGCTCGAGGACAGCTACCACGGCAACACCATCGGCGCGCTCAGTGTCGCCGAATCCGGCTATCGAGAGAAGATGCCAGCCCTCTTGCCGGGTTGCGCAAAGATCCGGACGCCGCTGGACGAGCGCGCCGTCGAGCGCATCCGGCGCCGACTCGCGCGTCGCGACGTGGCTGCATTCATCTTCGAGCCCATCTCGATGAGTCTCGGCGTGACCGCGCCGACGCCCGAGATCGCGAAGGAGATCCAGCGCCTGTGCCGCCGTTTCGGGACGCTGCTGATCGCCGATGAGGTGGCGAGCGGCTTCGGGCGCACCGGGCGCCTCTTTGCATGCGAGCACTTCGATCTCGAGCCCGACATCATGACGGTGGCCAAGGCGCTGAGTGGCGGCGTCTCGGGAATCGGGGCCGTGCTCATGAGGAAGGACGTGGCCGCGTCGCTGGCCGAGCACGGAAACAGCTACTCGACGTACGGCTGGCATCCCCGCAGCACCGCTGTCGCCATCGCGACCATGAAGTACCTGATCCGCCGGCGCGGCCCGCTCCTGCGCGGTGTCGAGCGGATGAGCCTGCACTTCCGTGACCGTCTCGTTCAGATGCCCTTCGACGAGCCGCCCGAGCTGCGCATTCGGGGGATGGCGATGGCGGTGGACATCGGCGATGAGGATCGCGCGGGCGAGATCCAGGAGCGCTGCCGCCGGAATGGCCTTCTCCTGGATACGATCGGCGGCGCATTGCTGCTGCTGCCGGCGCTCAACGTGCCGCGGGACGTGGCGGACAAGGGACTCGATATCCTCGCGGAGGCAGTCGCGAGCTGAGCCCGGTCATCGCTGGATCGTGAACGGCGATTCCAGGGGTTGCGGCGACGCGCCATCTACCGGCGTCACCGCCTCCACCCGCGCGCCCTCCGGGCCTTTCGCCAGCACTTCACGAAGCAGCTCGATCTGGCCCGCCTCGCCGGACGCCGCCACCTCCACCGAGCCGTCCGGCAGGTTTTTCACCCACCCGGCCAGTCCCAGCCGCCGTGCCTTCTCCCGCACGAACCAGCGGAACCCCACTCCCTGCACCACGCCCGTCACCCGGACGTGCAGCTCGCTCATTTCGGCTCGGACCATCCGTGCGTTCCCAGCAGCGGCACGAACCGTACGGGGAGAATCGCCTCCCGCACGAGCTCCGTGCCCTTCTTCGTGAACATCACCAGCTGCTGCTCCTCCATCCCTCCCAGTGGGATGAGCAGCTTCCCGCCCTCGGCCAGCTGCTCCACCAGCGGCTCCGGCACCTTCGGGGATGCCGCGCTCACGAGGATGGCGTCGTACGGAGCATACTGGCGCCACCCCACCGTGCCGTCGCCCAGCAGGAGCGACACGTTGCTCACCTTCGAGCGCTGGATGTTCGCCTGGGCCTGCTCCAGCAGCGGTCCGATGCGCTCGATCGAGAACACCTGCGCCACGAGGTGCGCCAGCAGCACGGTCTGGTAGCCGGACCCGGTGCCGATCTCGAGCACCCGCTCGGGGCCCTTCAGCTTCAGCAGCTCGAGATACTTCGCGTGGATGGACGGCTGCGAGATGGTCTGGCCGCTGCCGATGGGCAGCGGCTGGTCCTCGTACGCGCGGTGCCAGATCCCCGTGGGCACGAACAGGTGCCGCGGCGTCATCTCGAAGGCGCGCAGCACGGCGAGATCGCTGATGCCGCGGGTTCGCAGCGTTTCCACGAGCCGCCGGCGCGCGCCGCGGAACTCGCTCGCTACGGGTTGCGCCACCATTTGTCCGCCGTGCGGAGGATGTCGTAGTTCGTGAGGTCCAGGTGCAGCGGGGTCACCGAGATGAATCCT
>Ga0307505_10002835_pt1 | contig 11524 bp, 14 predicted proteins | sample 23_S_MG_FD_202183 | JGI IMG/M metagenome (GOLD analysis project Ga0307505, IMG submission 202183) | Soil microbial communities from Populus trichocarpa stands in riparian zone in the Pacific Northwest, United States - 23_S | ecosystem: Environmental > Terrestrial > Soil > Riparian zone > Trees...
GCCCGGCGACGTGGTAGCGGTCACCCCGGGCGGGGCGGCAACGATTGGAGTACGGTATGAGAGTCGCTGTGACGTTCCGACACATGGAAGCAACCGACGCCCTGCGAACGTACGCGGAAGAGAAGGTCCTTCACGCCGAGCGGCTGATTCGCAACGCCATCGACGCGCACGTCGTCCTCTCCGTGACGAAACGACGTCACTGCGCGGAGATCACGTTGTTGGCCGATCACGATACGTTCATCGCCAAGGAGGAGACCGAAGATCTCTACTCGGCGATCGATCTCGCCATCGCCAAGGTGGAAAGCCAACTGCGCAAGCACACGACGAAGCGATCCTCGCGGAAGCACGACCACGCAGGGGAGCCGGTTCCCGAGCGCGACGCCCCGGTGCGAACGTGGATCGAGCCGACGCCGACGACGGTGGAGCTACTCTCGATTCGCGAGGCCGTGGAAGTCGCCGAGCGGCAACGAGAAGACGCGTTGATCTTCCGCGACCCCGGTTCGGGGGCGCTGCTGTTCATGTACCGCAAGAAGGATGGCTCGTTCGCCCTCCTCGAGCCCGAGGGTATCTGAGCCGTGCGCATCACCGACATCCTCACCGGGGAGGCGCTGATCGCGCCGCGTCTGGTGGCCACCAACAAGACGGAGGTCCTGCAGGAACTCGCGCACCATCTCTCGGCGCAGTACCCGGAGGTGCAGGAGAAGCGCCTGGTGGAGGTTCTGTGGGAGCGCGAGCGCCTTGGCAGTACGGCGATCGGCGACGGAATCGCGATCCCGCACGGCAAGATGCCGAGCCTGCGCGGTGTCGTCGGGATGTTCGGCCGCCACCCCGAAGGCGTGGACTTCGACTCCCTCGACGGCAATCCGACGCGCTTGTTCTTTTTGCTGGTGGCGCCCGAGGAGTCGGTGGGCCAGCACCTGAAGGCCCTCGCCCGGGTGTCGCGCCTGCTCAAAGATGCGGATTTTCGCAAGCGACTGGTCGAGTCGGAGAGCGCACTCGACATCCTCTCACTGATCCGAAGTGAGGACGAGAAACTCTAGCAGCCCGTTGAAAGACAGGACGCGGGCTGCAAACGGTCTTCAGGCGCCATGGCTTCGTTGCGAAATCCTCAACAAAAGTCCCGACTTTGCTTCCGGTTTCGCGCCTTGCCCTGGCGCCTGAATCCTCGTTTTCGCTCTCGCGCCTGTTTTTCAACGGACTGCTGACGGCCAACATGTACGACCTACCGGCCCGGCCCCGCCTCGACGTCGTCATCGTGACCGGCCTTTCTGGATCCGGTAAGAGCACTGCGATCCGCGTGCTGGAGGACCTCGGATTCTATTGCATCGACAACCTGCCGGTGGTGTTGATGCCCAGATTCCTGGAGCTGTGTGAGTCTTCGCTGGAGACGCTCTCTCGGGTGGCGCTCGGCGTCGACATTCGCGAACGCGAGTTTCTCGCGTCGTTCCCTTCGGTCCTCGAAGAATTGCGCCGCGGCGATTATCGCGTGCAGTTGGTGTTCCTCGACGCGGCCGACGATGTACTCGTGCGGCGGTTCGGCGAGACGCGCCGGCCGCACCCCCTCGGCGGCGACGACGGTCCGCTGGAGGGAATTCGCCGCGAGCGCGAGGAACTCGAGGAACTGCGCGAACGAGCCGATCGCATCGTCGATACGACCGCGCTGACCGTGCACCAACTGCGCGAAGAGCTGCGCAGCGTCTTCGAGACCGCGGATTCGGCGGGTGGCCCGAATCTGCTGCTGGTTTCGTTCGGCTTCAAGTTCGGAGTGCCGAACAACGTCGACCTTCTGTTCGACGTACGCTTTCTGCCCAATCCATTCTTCGTCGACGAACTGCGCAACAAGACCGGCATCGACGAGGTGGTGGCGGCGCACGTATTCGACCGCGAGGAGGCGCGCGGTTTCATCGCGCGCGTCGAGGACCTGCTCCGCTTCACGCTGCCGCTTTATCGAAAAGAGGGCCGTAGCTATCTGACCGTCGCCGTCGGGTGTACCGGCGGGCATCACCGATCGGTCGCCATCGTCGAGCGGCTCGCGGCGGACCTCGCCGCGGATGGCCACCGCGTCCAGATGCGGCACAGGGACATCCAGCGGTGAGCGACGACCCGCAGGTAGCGCGACGGACGGTCGAAATCGTCAACCGCCTGGGGCTACACGCCCGTGCCGCCACGTTGTTTGTCCAAGCGGCCAACGCGTTTTCTTCCTCGGTCGCCGTTGTCAAGGACGGCGAGACGGTCGACGGCAAGAGCATCATCGGCCTGTTGATGCTTGCCGCCGGCCAGGGGTCGACGATCGATATCGAAGCGAAGGGAGCGGACGCCGCCCAGGCGCTGGAGGCTCTGGCCCAGCTGGTCAAAAACCGCTTCGACGAGCCGTCGTGATCGCCGCTCGCGCAGGTACACGCCTGATTTGCCCAGTCGGGCGACCCCCCACCGTTTGCCTCGAGTGCCGGCCTGAAGGGCCGGTGTATCGAGAGGTCTTGCCCCGCATGTAACGTGTCTCGATACGCTCGCTCCGCTCGCACTCGACATGATCGGTAGGTCAGGGCGTCCGGGGCAGGTCGGATCTGTCCGCTTCTGCAACTCCACCTTGACCCTGAAATGCCAGTTCTATAGACCTTAGCGATTGCCTTTCGTTAGGGGGACCACATGCCGCTGAGCAACTTTGTCTTCACGTCCGAATCCGTGTCCGAGGGACACCCGGACAAGATGTGCGACCAGATCTCGGACGCCGTTCTCGACGCGCTGCTCGCCGAGGATCCCGATAGCCGTGTCGCCTGTGAGACCCTGTGCACCACCGGGCTCGTCATGCTTGCCGGGGAGATCACCACCAAGACTCGCCTCGACTACCCGGATGTCGTGCGCGAGACGGTGCGGCGCATCGGTTACACCTCTTCGGACATGGGGTTCGACGCGGCCACCTGCGCCGTCCAGGTGGCGCTGGACCGCCAGTCGCCGGACATCTCGCAGGGCGTGACCGCCGGCCAGGGCCTGCACGAAGAGCAGGGCGCGGGCGACCAGGGTCTCATGTTCGGCTTCGCATGCGACGAGACCGCCGAACTCATGCCGTTGCCGATCATGTTGTCGCATCAGCTCGTCGAACACCTCGCGGCGGTGCGCCGTGACGGCGCGCACGACTTCCTGCGACCGGACTCCAAATCGCAGGTGACGGTCGAATACCGCGACGGTCGGCCGGCGCGCGTGACGGCGGTGGTGGTGTCGACGCAACACTCCGAGGCGGTGAAGCACGCCGACCTGCGCGAGAGCGTGATCGAAGAAGTCATCAAGAAGGTCATCCCCGCCGAGTACCTCGACGGCAACACCGTCTTCCACGTCAACCCGACCGGTCGATTCGTCGTCGGCGGTCCGATGGGGGACTGCGGCCTCACCGGGCGCAAAATCATCGTCGACACCTACGGCGGCTACGGCCGTCACGGCGGCGGCGCGTTCTCCGGCAAGGACCCGAGCAAGGTCGACCGATCGGCGGCGTACATGGCGCGCTACATCGCCAAGAACCTCGTCGCCGCCGGGCTGGCGCGCAAGTGCGAAGTCCAACTGGCTTATGCCATCGGCGTCGCGCAGCCGGTATCGGTGTTGGTGGACTCGTTCGACACCGGCGCGGTGAGTGACGAGACGCTGGCGCGTTTGGTGACGGACAACTTCGAGCTCAAGCCGGTCGGCATCATCGCATCGCTCGACCTCAAGCGGCCGATCTACCAGAAGACAGCGTCGTATGGGCACTTCGGTCGCGTTCCGGAGAACGGCCTGTTTCCCTGGGAGCGCACCAACCGCGCCGACGATCTGCGCAAGGCCGCGGGGCTTTGACGGCCCGTCTGAACTGATCGCGGCGGCGGTGGCGCGACCGGATGAATGGCGGCAGCTCGATCGCGCGATCGAGACCTGCCGCCTCTGTCCGCGCCTGGTCGCCCACCGCGAGACGATCGCCGTCGAAAAGCGGCGGCAGTACCGGGACTGGGACTACTGGGGGCGGCCGCTGCCGGGCTTCGGCGATCCCGCCGCGCGCCTCTTGATCGTCGGCCTCGCCCCCGCCGCGCACGGTGCCAACCGCACCGGGCGCATGTTTACCGGCGACCGCAGCGGTGACTGGCTGTACGACGCGCTCCACGACGTCGGCATGGCGAATCAGCCGCGTTCGACCGATCGCGACGACGGCTTGCGACTGCGCGACGCCTACGTGTCCGCGGTGGCGCGTTGCGCCCCGCCGGCCAACCGACCGACACCGGAAGAGTGTGAACGCTGCCGGCCGTACCTGGTGCGCGAGATCGAGTTGCTCGAGAACCTTCGCGTCGTGCTGGCGCTCGGCCAGATCGGGATGAAAGGGTTTCTCGCGGCGTGGCGGCAGATGGGCCGGCCGCTGCCGCGCCCGCTACCGCGTTTCGCGCATGGGGCGATCGCCGACCTGGGCGATGCGACGCTGATCAGCTCGTACCACCCGAGCCAGCAGAACACCTTCACCGGTCGACTGACCCGGCCGATGTTTCGCGGGGTGTTTCGCCGCGCGGCGGCGTTGTTGTGAAACGCGACGAGGGGAGCCGAAGCATCCCCTCGTCATCGAGAGTCGGGGCGAGCCGATTTGAACGGCCGACCACTCGCACCCCAAGCGAGTGCGCTACCTGGCTGCGCCACGCCCCGAAGGCGACCCCTGGTAACTGTCACCTGCCGCCGCAAAACTCAACTGTCCCCACCGTGATAGCGAGTTGCCTGTGTAAACGTGCGGTGGTACACGGGACGGGTGATTGTCCTCGTCTCCAATGACGACGGCATTCGCGCTGCGGGGATCCAGGCACTAGCGGCCGCGCTGAGCGATCTGGGCGAAGTATGGGTCGTGGCTCCGGATCGCGAGCAGAGTGCCGTCAGTCACGCGCTGAGCCTGCACCGGCCGCTGCGCGCCGACCGCGTCGCCGACAGGCAGTACGCCGTCGACGGCACGCCCACGGACTGCATCATTCTCGCCATGAGCAAGATTCTGCCGGAAAAGCCCGCGCTCCTGGTTTCCGGCATCAACCACGGCGGCAATATGTGCGAGGACGTGAGCTACTCCGGAACGGTTTCCGCCGCGATCGAGGGGACGCTGCTCGGGATCCCGTCGATCGCCATCTCCCTGGTCACCCGCGGCGCGGCCGACTTCACCCCGGCGGCGACCTTTGCCAACCGTTTGGCGAAGTCCGTGCTCGCGGAGGGGATGGCGCCGGATACGCTGCTCAATGTCAATGTTCCCGCGATCGAGAACATCCGCGGGTATGTGGTGACGCGCCAGGGGAAGCGGCGCTACGGCGAGGCGATCGTGGAAAACGTCGATCCACGCGGCCGAACTTATTACTGGATTGGCGGCGACGATCTCGGCTACATGCAGGCCGAAGGCAGTGACTGCACTGCCGTGGAGTCTGGGTACATCTCGGTGACGCCGTTGCACATGGACATGACCAATTACGATTCGATCGCCCGGGTGGGCGGCATGAAGGTCGAGTGGCCATGACACCGGACGCGGCGCGCGAGCGCATGATCGACCTCCTCATGCAGCGCGGGATCCGCGACGACCGGGTCCTGCGCGCGATGGCCACCGTGCCGCGCCACGAGTTCGTGGACGCGCGCCTGCGATCGGCGGCCTACGCCGACGGCCCCCTGCCGATCGGTCACGGACAGTCGATCTCGCAGCCGTACATCGTCGCCCTGATGAGCGAGGCTCTGGCCGTGCGCTCCGATGGGTTGGTGTTGGAGATCGGCGGCGGCTCGGGGTACCAGGCCGCCGTCCTGGCCGAGATGGGGATTCGCGTGATCTCGCTCGAGTGGCGCGATTCGCTGGCGACCGAGGCGCGGCGCCGGTTGCGCAGTCTCGGTTACACCGGGGTCTCGGTGCTCTGCGCGGACGGCAACGACGGCTGGCCGGAGGCCGCGCCCTACGACGCGGTGATCGTCGCCGCCGCGACGCGAGAGATCCCGCGCGGGCCCTATGATCAGCTCCGCGAAGGTGGGTGCATGGTATTTCCTATCGGCGACGAGGAAGATCAGGAACTGGTGAAGATCCATCGCGAGGCGTCCGGTCCGCGCGAGGAGTACCTCGGCGCATGCCGCTTCGTGAAGCTGGTCGGACGACATGGTTGGATGAAGTAGACACGGATTCGGCCCGCCGCGCGCGGCGGGATCGACGGAGTGGTGGTGGAGGCGAGGACGGTCGACAGGATCGGCGTGGTTGCGGTGGTGGCGGTGCTCGCCCTTGCTCTCGGTGCGTGCGGACCGCGCGGGGCCTACCACCGCGTCAAGCCTGGTGAGACGCTTTCGCTCATCGGCGAGGCGTACGGAGTGCCGCATCGCGAGATCGCGCGCGTGAACGACGTGCGGGATCCGTCGCGCATCTACCCGGGTCAACGCCTGCTGATCCCCGGAGCGAAGCGGTCCATCGACCGACCTCTCGCCGCTCCGGTGTATGCGTCGCGCCGGTCGTCGTCGCGCACCCGACCCGCCAATGCTCCCGACCTGCGTTGGCCACTAGAGCGCGGTCCCATCACTTCGCTGTTCGGTCCGCGCGGCTCTCGCTTCCACGACGGCATCGACATCGGCGCCCCCGTCGGATCGCCGGTGCGCGCCGCGGCCGACGGCAAGGTCACGTACGAAGGAGTGTTGTCCGGGTACGGGAACGTGATCATCGTGCGCCACTGCCCGCTCTACTCGACGGTGTACGCTCACAACCACCGGCACTACGTCAAAGTCGGTCAGCGGGTGCGGCGCGGCGATCGCATCGCCGCGGTCGGGCGCACGGGACGGGTGACCGGTCCCAACCTGCATTTCGAGATCCGCCACGAGAACCGCGCCCGCGATCCCATGATCTTCCTGCCGCCGCGCGGCGTCGCCACCGGGTGACGTCGCGGGTAGTGGAGAGTAATTCAGTCGGCCAAGGGCACGTTGGCTACGGGCAACGATCACCTGGCCACCAGCCCTCTCGCGGTTGCGCGGCGTGTTTGGGCTGGTCATAGATGTCCGGCTGGAGGATGTAATGGAACTGCGCGAGTACATTCGGGACATTCCGGACTTTCCGAAGCCGGGGATCGTTTTCAAGGACATCACGACGTTGCTGGCCAATCCGGAGGCCTTGCGACAGGTGGTGGACGACTTTGCCGCGGAGTACCGCGGCCGGGTCGACGTCGTTCTCGGCATCGAATCGCGCGGCTTCATAGTCGGCGCGGCGGTTGCCTACGCACTCGGCGTGGGGCTCGCTTTGGTTCGCAAGCCGGGCAAGTTGCCGTCACAGACCTATTTCGCGGAGTACGATCTCGAGTACGGCAGTGATCGCCTCGAAATCCACACCGACGCGTTCGTGCATCCGTGCCGCGTATTGATCCTCGACGACCTGCTCGCCACCGGCGGCACCGCCAGCGCGGCGGTGAAGCTGGTCGAACAACTGGGCGGCGAAGTGGTCGCCTGCGCCTTCGTCATCGAACTCGCATTTCTCGACGGTCGTGGACGGCTGGCGCCGCACCCCGTGTTTTCCCTGGTGAACTATGAGTGAGCGCGCGGCGCCGCGAATCGCCCTCGGGGTGCTGATGTTTCTCCTGCCGGCCGCCGCGGTTGCCGGCGACGCCGGCGCGCCGGCGGCCTTCTACGCGGCGGAGTGCGCGTTTTGTCACGGCGCGGCGGGCGCCGGCGACGGTCCGGCGGGCGCCATGTTGACGCCGCGTCCGACGTCCTTTGCGAGTGCCGCGTACTGGAAGTCGGCCGACCGCAAAGCGTTGGCGAAGGTCATCGCGGAAGGGCGAGCGGGGACGGCGATGATGGCGTTCTCGAGCAAACTGTCGGCGCCGCAGATCGACGCCCTGGTAACCCACTTGGAGTCGTTTGCGAAGTGAAGAACCGGCGCGGTTCGCCGGCGCGCCCCTGTCACCGCGGCGAAGGGAGTGACGCGCGCAGCGCTTCCGCTTCCGCGATGCGATGAAGCTTGCCCTGTTCCTGGGCGATGGCGATCGCTTTTTCCAGGAGCGCGTCGCATCGCTCGGCGCGTCCCATGTCGCGGTACGTCGCCGCCAACTCGATCCGCGCCCCGATCGAGTTCGGATCCCGCTCGATGGCGCGCTTCAGGTACTGCTCGGCCTTGTCGAGATCGCCGCCGAGCGCCCAGGGGAGTTGGCGGTACATCCCGCCCTTCGCCGCCAGACCGGCCGGATGCTGAGGGTCCAACTCGAGTACATGATCGAGTCTCCCTTGCACCTTGTAGAGACTGATCGGGTTGGGCACCGCGCCCTTGATCAGTTGCAGACGGCCCTCGGTCGCGAACAAAACGAAGTGAGCGTCGGCGTTGGTATCGTCGAGCGCGATGGCCTCGCGGGCCACATCGCGGCACTTCTTGTACGCCTCGACCTTGCGCTCCTTGTCGGGTTCGGCCTCGGCCGCATCCAACAAGCTCTGCGCCTTCGCAGTTAGATCCGCACAGCGCGCGATCTTGTCGCCGCGGGCGTCGGGGTCCTCCGCGCGCGCCGTGGGCATGCCGACCAGGAGAGCCAGCAAAGCGGCGACGACCGCGCTCGTTCGGGTGCCATTCATCACAGGCATCGGATGCTAACAGCGCCCCATGCGTGCTGCAATCACCGAAACGCCGCCGTCGCGCCGAGGGCACCAGTGAAAGCGAGGACGATCGAGGTGAATAGAACCGGGTTTTCAATCGGCAGGCTGTGGCCAGCGTCGGGCAGGAGCAATAGCCGCGAGTGGGGGATCGCCCGACTCAGTTTCACCGATCCGCCCGGCGGCGTGAGCTGGTCGTCCAGTCCCTGCACGATGAGGGCGGGCGTTCGCACTTCGGCGAGCGCGGCGGTGAAGCTGTAGTCGCTGACCGCGCGCGCCGCGGCCGCATAGGCAGCGGGGTCGTTGCTCGCCGTTTGCAGGCCTGCTGCTTCGACGACCGTGGGGTGCGTACCGGCGAATTCCACGGCGAACGATCGCGCCGCGTCGACCCGGCCGAACCCACGCGTCTCGACGCGGTCGGCGAGCCGCCGCCAGTTGGCGGTGGCCTTCTCGGAGATCTCACTGGACGTGCTCACCAGGACCACACCCTCCAGACGGTCCGGGTGTTCGAGAAGAAATCGCTGGGCGATGACTCCGCCCATCGACAGGCCGACCAGAATGGCTCGCTCGATGCGCAGGTGATCGAACACGTGACGCAGGTCGTCGGCGTGGAGGTCGAGATCGTACGGTCCGGCCGGCTTTCCGCTGCGGCCGAAGCCGCGCACATCCCACCGCACGACACGGTGGTGCGGCCGCAGGAGTTCGACGCACGGGTCCCAGAACCGGTGATCGTCGCCGAGCCCGTGCGTCAGCACGAGTGGCGTGCCCTCGCCCTCGGCGCGCACGAAAATGGCGGCCCCGGCCGCGTCGACCAATCCCTGGTACTCCATGGGTCCGGTCTGCGTAACATCGATCGAAAGGCAAATCACGGCGGCGGATCGAGGGCGTATGGACGCCAGTCGCGGGAACTCGGCGCGTGGACCGATCGGCGGAGGCGCGGTAGTCTGCCGCGCATGTTGGGGCCGGAGTCGATCCTGCTGCTGAACCGGGTCGCGATCGTCACCGGCGGCGCCGTCGGCATTGGCGCTGCCACGGCGCGGGCGCTGGCCCGATTCGGTGCCGACGTGGCGGTGTGCGATCGCGACGAGGAGAATCTGGAGCGATGCCGCGCGGAGATCGTCGCCCTCGGCAGGCGTGCGGTCGCCGGACGGCTCGACGTGCGCGACACGGCCGCTGTCGGCGAGTTCGTCGCGCGGGTCGTCGCCGAGTTCGGCCGGGTCGACGTATTGGTGAACAACGCCGGCGGCGGGTTCCGCTCGGGACTTCAGGAGTTGAGCGACAACGCACAGTCGGCTTTGGTCCATGAGAACTTCACCAGCGTCACGAACTTCGTGCGCGCTTGTACGCCGCACATGGGGGCCGGGTCCTCGATCATCAACCTCACGTCGATCGAGGCGCACCGCGCCGCGCCGGGATACGCCGTGTACGCGGCGATGAAGGCGGCGGTCGCCAACCTGACCAAGAGCCTGGCGTTGGAGCTGGGCGATCGGTTGATCCGGGTCAATTGTGTGGCGCCCGACGTCATCCCGACCCCCGGCATCGGCGGCGCCGTGCCCGTGCGGACGCCGCTGCACCGCCAGGGCGACGTCGACGATGTCGCCGCCGCGATCGTCTTCCTGGCTTCCGACATGGCCGGGTTCGTCACGGGCACCACCATCCACGTCGACGGCGGCAACCTCGCCGCCTCCGGTTGGCGGCGGACTCCGGACGGCTACGAGACCTGATCTCTCCGCCGATTGCCCCGGGCCCGCACGGGTTTCGACGAGGGTCGAAACCCGGCGCTGGCGCAGCCTGTGGAGAACTGCGAGGAGTGCTCGTAAAATCAGGAACTTCGAGCTATAGTCCCGCCACTTTTCCCAGGCGAGAGAGGGCAGCAGCCATGCCGACGTTGATGAAACCCACGAGCGCCAAGCCGACGGCCGAGCGCCATCCCCTGGCGGGAACCACCATGACGGGCGCCGACATGATCGTGCAGGTGCTCGCCGACGAAGGAGTGGACACCATCTTCGGCTACAGCGGCGGCGCGATTCTGCCGACCTACGACGCGATCTTCCGGTACAACGAAGGGCGGACCGGCACCGACGAGATGCGGCTGATCGTTCCGGCGACGGAACAGGGCGCCGGATTCATGGCCGCCGGGTACGCGCGATCGAGCGGCCGCGTCGGTGTCTTCCTCGTGACCTCTGGACCGGGCGCGACCAACGCCGTCACGCCGATCCGCGACTGCCAGGCCGATTCGGTTCCGGTGGTTCTGATCTGCGGCCAGGTGCCGCGCGCGGCGATGGGAACCGACGCCTTCCAGGAGGCGCCGATCTTCAACATCATGTCGTCGTGCGCCAAGCACGTCTTCCTGCTGACCGACGAGACCAAGATCGAGGATACCGTGCGCAGCGCCTTCGACATCGCGCGCAGCGGCCGGCCGGGCCCCGTCGTCATCGACGTCCCCAAGGACGTGCAGAACGCGCTGGCCGTGTTCCGCGGCGAAGGTCTGCTGCCGTTGCCCGGTTACCGCGAGCGGGTGCAAAAGGTCGGCGATTCGCGGCTGTCGGCGGAAGAGATCGAGAAATTCTACCAGTTGCTGTCGAGCAGCAAGCGACCGCTGATCTATGCCGGCGGCGGCGTCATCAACAGTGATGCGAGCGCTGCGCTCACGCGTTTCGCCAAGCGGTTCCAGATCCCCGTGGTCACCACGCTGATGGGGATCGGCAGCTTCGACACGACGGACGAACTGTCGCTGCAGATGCTCGGGATGCACGGCACGGCCTTCGCGAACTACGCGGTGGAAGACTGCGACTTCTTGTTCGCCGTCGGCTCGCGGTTCGACGACCGTGTCGCCGGCAAGGTCAAGGAATTCGCGCCCAACGCGCGCATCGCCCACCTGGACATCGACGCCTCGGAAATCGGCAAGGTCAAGAGCGTCGACTGGGCGCACGTCGCCGATGCCAACCGCGGCCTG
>Ga0307505_10002836_pt1 | contig 11522 bp, 12 predicted proteins | sample 23_S_MG_FD_202183 | JGI IMG/M metagenome (GOLD analysis project Ga0307505, IMG submission 202183) | Soil microbial communities from Populus trichocarpa stands in riparian zone in the Pacific Northwest, United States - 23_S | ecosystem: Environmental > Terrestrial > Soil > Riparian zone > Trees...
GCGCGACGAAGGGAAACTGCGGAGGGTCGGTCGACAGGAAGGGCGACAGCAGGTGCCCTTCCAGGTGGTGTACGCCCAGCGCCGGCCGCTGCAGCGCCTCGGCCAAGGCCACCGCCACGCCGGCGCCGACGAGCAATGCACCGGCCAGCCCGGGGCCGCGCGTGTAGGCCACCAGGTCGATGTCCTGCAGACTGCAGGCTGCATCAGCCAGCACCTGGCGCGTCAGCGGCAGCACGCGGCGGATGTGGTCGCGCGAGGCCAGCTCGGGCACCACGCCGCCGTAGGCCTGGTGCATGTCGACCTGGCTGTGCAGCGCCTGCGCCAGCAACTGCGGTACCCCCTGCTCGGTAGCTTTAACCAGAGCGACACCAGTCTCGTCGCAGGAGCTCTCGATGCCGAGGACCTTCATCCTCAATGGTTCTCGCGCGCGTGGTTGATGGTGTACTTGGGCAGTTCGATGGTCACGTCCTGCTGCGACAGGATCGCCTGGCAGGACAGGCGCGAGCTCGGCGTCAGGCCCCAGGCGCGGTCGAGCAGGTCTTCCTCGGATTCGTCCATCTCGCCCAGCGAATCGAAGCCCTCGTGCACGATGACGTGGCAGGTGGTGCAGGCGCAGCTCATCTCGCAGGCATGTTCGATGGCGATGCCGTTTTCCAGCAGCGCCTCGCACACCGAGGTGCCCGGTTCAGCCTCGATCTCATCGCCCAGCGGACACAGTTCGGCATGCGGCAGGATGCGAATGTGCGGCATGGCGGATTCCCTCAGACGTCCTGGATGCTGCGCCCGGCCAGCGCCTGGCGGATGCCGCGGTTCATGCGCGCGGCGGCAAACTCTTCGGTGCCCTGGGCCAGCGCCTCGACCGCCGCATTGATGGCATCGTGGTTGTCGCCGGCGACCACCTCGCGCAGCGTGGCCATCAGCGATTCGATGTCCTGGCGCTGCGCCGCGGACAACAGCTCGCCATCGGAGCGCAGCGCCGACTGCGTCGCCAGCAGCAGCCGATCGGCATCGACCCGCGCCTCGCGCAGCGCACGCAGCTGCATGTCTTCGCTGGCATGGGCGAAGCCGTCGCGCAGCATCTGCGCCACCTGGTCGTCGGCCAGGCCGTAGCTGGGCTTGACGACCACGCTGGCCATCACGCCGCTGACGGTCTCCAGCGCCGACACGCTGAGCAGCCCGTCGGCATCAATCTGGAAGCTGACGCGGATGCGCGCCACGCCGGCGGCCATCGGCGGGATGCCGCGCAGCTCGAAGCGCGCCAGCGAGCGGCAGTCGGCCACCAGCTCGCGCTCGCCCTGCACCACGTGGATGGCCATCGCCGTCTGGCCGTCCTGGTAGGTGGTGAACTCCTGCGCCTTGGCCACCGGAATGGTGGTGTTGCGCTCGACGATGCGCTCGACCAGGCCGCCCATGGTCTCGATGCCCAGCGACAGCGGGATCACGTCCAGCAGCAGCAGCTGGTCGTCCTGCGCGTTGCCGGCCAGCGCGTGGGCCTGGATGGCCGCGCCCAGCGCCACCACCTCGTCGGGGTTGAGGTCGGTGAGCACGCGCGATGGGCCGTCCGCGCCGAAGAACTCGGCCACCGCGCGCCGCACCGCGGGCATGCGCGTGGCACCGCCGACCATGACCACGCCCAGCACCTCGCCGCGCTGCACGCGCGCATCGCGCACCACCTTGCGCAGCGCGGCCAAGGTGCGCTCGACCAGCGGCTGCGTCAGCGTCTCCAGCTGCTCGCGCGTAAGCTCGATGCGCAGGTCGCCGTCGTCCAGCGGGCAATGCAGCATGGTCGTGGCATGGTCGGTGAGCGTCTCGCGCGCACGCCGTGCCGCCATCTGCAGCGCGCCCTTGTCCATCGCGCTGACGGCGCTGCGGCCGGACTGCTGCAAAGCCCAGGCGGCGAGCCTATGGTCGAAGTCGTCGCCGCCCAGCGCCGCGTCGCCGCCTGTTGCGACCACCTCGAACACGCCCTTGGCCAGGCGCAGCAGCGACACGTCGAAGGTGCCGCCGCCCAGGTCGTAGACCGCGTACAGGCCTTCGCTGCCATGGTCCAGCCCATAGGCGACGGCCGCGGCCGTGGGCTCGTTGATCAGGCGCAGCACGTTCAGCCCGGCCAGCTGCGCGGCATCCTTGGTCGCCTGGCGCTGCGCGTCGTCGAAGTAGGCCGGCACGGTGACGACGGCACCGAAGATGTCGTCGTCGAAAGTGTCCTCGGCGCGCTGGCGCAGCGTGGCCAGGATCTCGGCCGACACCTCCACCGCGGTCTTCAGGCCCTGGCGCGTGTCCACCGCCACCATGCCGGGCTGGTCGACGAAGCGATAGGGCAACTGGGCCGCGTCCTTCAGGTCGGCCAGGCGGCGCCCCATCAGGCGCTTGGCCGAGGCCACGGTGTCGGCGGCATCCTCGGCCTGGTGGGCACGCGCCTCGTAACCCACCTGGCGTTTCTGTCCGTCGAGGTAGCGCACCACCGACGGCAGCAGCACGCGGCCCTGCGCATCGGGCAGGCATTCGGCCACGCCGTGGCGCACCGCGGCCACCAGCGAATGCGTGGTGCCCAGGTCGATGCCCACGGCAATGCGCCGCTGATGCGGGTCGGGGGCCTGGCCGGGTTCGGAGATCTGCAGCAGCGCCATGTCAGCGGGAGAACAAGCTCATGATTCGAGGGCATCGAGGCGTTGCTCGACGTCCTGGCGGAAACGGGCGACGAACATCAGCGCACGCAGTTGTTCGGCGGCGGCCGCGACGTCGTTGTGTTCATCGAAACTCGCCTGCAGCCGGCCCAGCAGCGCCTGTTCCTGTGCCGCCACCCGTGCGTCCAGCGCCTGCATCGCCGCAGCGTCCTGCGCCTCGTCCAGCGCCTCGCGCCATGCCATCTGCTGCATCAGGAACTCGCGCGGCATGGCGGTATTGCGCTCGGCATTCACCGGCGCACCGCGGCGCTCGCACAGGTAGGCGGCGCGCTTCAGCGGGTCCTTCAGGCGCTGGTAAGCCTGGTTCACGCGCACCGACCATTGCATCGCGATGCGCTGGGCTGCGGCGCCCTGGGCGGCGAAGCGGTCGGGGTGCACCTCGGTCTGCAACTCGCGCCAGCGCCGGTCGAGTTGTGCGAGATCGACTGCGAAGCGCTCGGGCAGCGCGAACAGCGTGAAGTCGTCGTCGTCGATGTTCATCGGCCAGGCCGTTGCATGGCGCCGGGGCGACCGTTCACGCCCTCAGACGCGGAACGATTCGCCGCAGCCGCAACGGTCCTTCTCGCGCGGGTTGTGGAACTTGAAGCCTTCGTTCAGCCCTTCGCGCACGAAGTCGAGCTCGGTGCCGTCGATGTAGGGCAGGCTCTTCGGATCGACCAGCACCTTGACGCCGTGGCCTTCGAACACCAGGTCCTCGGGCGCCACCTCGTCGGCATACTCGAGCTTGTAGGCCAGGCCCGAGCAGCCGGTGGTCTTGACGCCCAGGCGCACGCCCACGCCCTTGCCGCGCTTGCGGATGTAGCGTGTGACATGTCGGGCCGCGGCTTCGGTCAGGGTCACCGACATGTTCAGTGCGCCTGAGCGGTCTCGGCCTGGCCGTGCTTGGCCTTGTAGTCCTGCACCGCCGCCTTGATGGCGTCCTCGGCCAGGATCGAGCAGTGGATCTTCACCGGCGGCAGCGCCAGCTCCTGCGCGATCTGCGTGTTCTTGATGTCCATCGCCTGGGCCAGCGTCTTGCCCTTGACCCACTCGGTGACCAGCGAGGACGAGGCGATGGCCGAGCCGCAGCCGTAGGTCTTGAAGCGTGCGTCCTCGATCAGCCCGGTGGCCGGGTCCACCTTGATCTGCAGCTTCATCACGTCGCCGCAGGCCGGCGCGCCGACCATGCCGGTGCCGACGCTCTCGTCGCCCTTGTCGAAGGAACCGACGTTGCGCGGGTTCTCGTAGTGTTCGACGACCTTTTCGCTGTATGCCATGACTTTCTCCTGTTTCGATCTCTCAGTGAGCCGCCCACTGAATGGTGCTGATGTCGATGCCGTCCTTGTACATCTCCCACAGCGGCGACAGCTCGCGCAGCTTGGCCACCTGCTCGCGCAGCGTCTTGACGGCGTAGTCGATCTCGGCCTCGGTGGTGAAACGGCCGATGGTCATGCGCAAGGACGAATGCGCCAGTTCGTCGGAGCGGCCCAGCGCGCGCAGCACGTAGCTGGGCTCCAGGCTGGCCGAGGTGCAGGCCGAGCCCGACGACACGGCCAGACCCTTGACGCCCATGATCAGCGACTCGCCTTCGACGAAGTTGAAGGACATGTTCAGGTTGTGCGGCACGCGCCGATCAAGGTCGCCATTGACGAAGGTCTGCTCGATATCCGACAGCCCGCGAAGGAGCCGCTGCTGCAGCATGTGGATGCGCTCGCGCTCTGCACCCATCTCGGCTTTGGCGATGGCAAAGGCCTCGCCCATGCCGACGATCTGATGCGTGGGCAAGGTTCCCGAACGCATGCCGCGCTCATGGCCGCCGCCGTGCATCTGCGCCTCGATGCGCACGCGCGGCTTGCGCCGCACGTACAGCACGCCGATACCCTTCGGGCCGTAGGTCTTGTGCGAGGCCAGGCTCATCAGGTCGACAGGCAGCTGGCCCAGGTCGATGTCCACCTTGCCGGTGGCCTGCGCCGCATCGACGTGGAAGACGATGCCGCGCTCGCGGCACATCTTGCCGATGGCGACGATGTCCTGGATGACGCCGATCTCGTTGTTGACCAGCATCACCGACACCAGGATCGTGTCCTTGCGCAGCGACTGTTCGAGCCGGTTCAGGTCGAGCAGGCCGTTTTCCTGCACCTCCAGGTAGCTGGCTTCGAAGCCCTGGCGCTCCAACTCGCGCACCGTGTCCAGCACCGCCTTGTGTTCGGTCTTCACCGTGACGATGTGCTTGCCGCGCGACTGGTAGAAGTGTGCCGCGCCCTTCAGCGCCAGATTGATCGATTCGGTGGCACCACTGGTCCAGACGATCTCGCGCGGGTCCGCCCCGACCAGCGCCGCCACTTGGCCGCGCGCCCGTTCCACCGCCTCTTCCGCCTCCCAGCCCCAGGCATGGCTGCGCGAGGCGGGGTTGCCGAAATGCTCGCGCAGCCACGGCACCATCGCGTCGACCACACGTGGGTCGCAAGGCGTCGTCGCGCCATAGTCCATGTAGATCGGGAAATGCGGGGTCATATTGGCTCTACTTGCTCAACGCGCTGCCCAGCGCGAACACCGAGTTCGGCGCGGTGATCTTGATCGGCCGCACCACCGGCTGCGACGAAATGGCGCGCTTGACCGGTGCGTCCTGGATCGACACGCCCTTGGCGATCTGCTCGTCGACCAGCTTCTTCAGCGAGATCGAATCGAGGTACTCGATCATTTTCGAGTTCAGGCTGGCCCACAGGTCGTGGGTCATGCAGCGGCCGGTGTCGTCGCCCATGCAGTTTTCCTTGCCGCCGCAGCCGGTGGCGTCGATCGGCTCGTCGACGGCGACGATGATGTCGGCCACGGTGATTTCTTCCGCACCGCGCCCCAGCGAGTAGCCGCCACCCGGCCCGCGGGTGCTTTCGACCAGTTCGTGCCGGCGCAGCTTGCCGAACAGTTGTTCCAGGTAGGACAGCGAGATCTGCTGGCGCTGGCTGATCGCGGCCAGCGCGACCGGCCCGGCATGCGAGCGCAGCCCCAGATCAATCATCGCGGTGACGGCAAAACGGCCCTTGGTGGTCAGACGCATCGAAATCTCCAATCAGCCTTGCGGCGAGTCAGCAAAACGACAATCGGGTTGCCTGCTCGGGCCGCCTACTGGCCGGTTGCGGGAAACGATCAAGGGAAAACCCTTTCATGATTCCTACTAACGCAGTCAAGTATATCCGAACCCGACTGATTTGGTCGAGATTGCGTCCAAGAGTTCCGCGCGCCTGGGATCAGGTTGCGCGCAAACGCCAAGACCAAGAACCAAGCGGCTGTTCGTTTTGGTCCTGCGCGGGCCGAGGACTGGGGGTGCGCACGACAGAAGCACAGAAACGGACGGCAGCTATGCCGTGACCGGCTGTTCAACGAAGGATGATCGAACGCAAGTTCCTGTCATTCGTTCCCCGGCAGCCCCGTTGGCACGCCCTGTTCCGTTGCAGCCTGCATTTGCACGCGCAGTGCACTCTGAAAGGCTTCTCGTTGCTGAAGCCGCTGCCAGTAGGCAGCCACCGCGGGCGTGAAGCGCCTGTCCAGCTTCAGCACCTCGGCCAGCATCAGCGCGTAGCCCACCGACACATCGGCGGCGGTGAAGCGGCCGGCGGCCAGGAAGGGTGCAACCTCGAGCCGCGGCTCCAGCGTGCGCAGCCGCGCCAGGAACCACTTGCCGTAGTCCTCCACCACCTGCGGCTGACGGCGCTCGGGCGGCTCGAACTGGCCGTAGCGCAGCAGCAGTGTCTGCGGGAAAGTGAGCGTCGCTTCGCCGAAGTGCAGGAAGTTCAGGTAGTCGGCGAAGCCCGCTTCGTCGGGCTCGACGTTCAGCGCGCGCGGCGAATGTTTCACCGCCAGGTACTGGCAGATCGCCGCCGATTCGGTGAGGCGGGACTCGCCGTCGATGAGCAGCGGGATCGTGCCCAGCGGATTGATGCCCAGGTATTCCGGCTTCAGCACGCGCGGCGGAAAGGGCAGCATCTTCAGCTCGCGCGGCAGGCCGATTTCCTCGAGCATCCACAGCGCCCGGAACGAACGCGCGCTCATGCAGTGGTACAGGGTGATCATCAGTTCCTTCGCTTTGCAAGCGTAGCCCGGGCAACGCGCGACACCGGCTCGCGGCCGAGCTGCGCATTGATCCAGGCCGCCGTGTCGACCAGCTTGTCGAGGTGGATGCCGGTGTCGTATCCCATGCCGTGCAGCAGATAGACGACGTCCTCGGTGGCCACGTTGCCGGTGGCGCCCTTGGCATAGGGGCAGCCGCCGAGCCCGCCCACCGAGGCGTCGAAGCAGCGCAGCCCGAACTGCAGCGACGCATGCGCGTTGGCCACCGCCATGCCCCAGGTGTCGTGGTAGTGCCCGGCAAGCCGATCGACCGGCACGCGCGCGGCCACGGCTTCGAGCATGCGCGTCACCGACGCCGGTGTGCCCACGCCGATGGTGTCGCCCAAGGAGATTTCGTAGCAGCCGATGTCGGCCAGGCGTTCGGACACCTCGGCCACCTTGGCCGGCGCAACGACGCCCTCGTAGGGGCAGGCGACGACGCAGGACACGTAGCCGCGCACCTTGACACCGGCATCGCGCGCCGCCGCCATCACCGGCAGGAAGCGGTCGATCGATTCGGCAATCGAGCAGTTGATGTTCTTCTTCGAGAAGGCTTCGGAGGCTGCGGCGAACACCGCCACATGGTCGGCGCCGGCCGCCAGCGCCGCCTCGAAGCCCTGCAGGTTGGGCGTCAGCACCGGGTAGCTGACGCCGGCACGGCGCTTGAGCGTGCGCATCAGCTCGGCATGGTCGCCCATCTGCGGCACCCACTTGGGCGACACGAAGGAGGTGGCCTCGATCTCGCGCAGCCCGGCGTCGGCCAGGCGCTCGATCAGCTCCAGCTTGGTGGCCAGCGGCACCACCTGCTTCTCGTTCTGCAGGCCGTCGCGCGGCCCCATCTCGACGATGCGGATCTGCGTCATTCCACCCCCTCGAAGTCGACCAGGTCGACGCCGTCGACCACCTGCTCGCCAACGCCATAGCGGAAGCCCTTGACGGTGCCGCGCTTGGGCGCGCTGATGGTGTGTTCCATCTTCATCGCTTCCAGCACCAGCAGCGGCGCGCCCTTGTCGACGCTGGCGCCTACCGCGGCGATGAGCGCAATCACCTTGCCCGGCATCGGTGCCTTCAGCCCGCCCGTGACATCCTCGCCCGAACCACCGGCATGCAGCGTGTCCACCAACACCAGCGGCCAGGCGCGGCCTTCGAAGAAGACATGGCGCCGTTCGCCGGCCACCACCACGGTGGCATTGACGCGGCGCTCGCCCAGCTGCGCGTGCAACTGGCCGTTGGCGCCGGCGCTGCCACGCACCCGCAGCGGCGGGCCGTCCAGCGCCATCTCGTGCCCACCGGGCACCACCTGCACCGACACCGTGCGCGCCACGTCGCCATGGCGCAGTGTGAGCTTGCGCGAGGCGCTGCCGTTGAGACGCCAGCCGTCGAGCATGCGCCACGGCGATTCGCGCTCGGGCGAGCGAGCGGCAGCGGCCGCCTCGCGCTGCAGTTCGGCCAATGTGGCCAGCAGCCACACCTCATCGGGCACGGCCGCCTTCTCGGGGAACAGGTTGGCCTGCTCGCGCTCGATCAGCGCGGTGTCCAGGTCGGCGTTCGCAAAGGACGGCACACCCACCAGCCGCGACAGGAACTCGATATTGTTGGCCACGCCGACCACGCGGTACTGCGCCAGCGCCTGGCGCATGCGCGCCAGCGCGGCCTCGCGCGTGCGGTCCCAGACGATGAGCTTGGCGATCATCGGGTCGTAGTGCGGCGTGATCGCATCGCCCTGCTCGACGCCGGTGTCCACGCGCACATGCTCGCTTTCGGCCGGCGGCGACAGGTGTAGCAGCTTGCCGGTGGACGGCAGAAAACCCTTGTCCGGGTCCTCGGCATAGATGCGCGCCTCGATCGCATGGCCATCGATGGCCAGCTGTTCCTGGCGCAGCGGCAGCGGCTCGCCGGCAGCCACGCGCAGTTGCCATTCCACCAGGTCCAGCCCGGTGATCATCTCGGTCACCGGGTGCTCGACCTGCAGCCGCGTGTTCATCTCCATGAAGTAGAAGCTGCCGTCCTGGTGGGCGATGAACTCCACCGTGCCGGCACCGACGTAGCCCACCGCCTTGGCGGCATCGACCGCCGCCTGGCCCATGGCGGCGCGGCGTTCGCGCGTCATGCCCGGCGCGGGCGCTTCTTCCAGCACCTTCTGGTGGCGGCGCTGCACCGAGCAGTCGCGCTCGAACAGGTAGACGCAATCGCCGTGGCTGTCGCCGAAGACCTGGATCTCGATGTGCCGCGGCCGCAGCACGTACTTCTCGACCAGCACATGCTGGTCGCCGAAGGCGTTCTTGGCTTCGCGCTGGCACGAGGCCAGGGCGGCCTCGAAGTCCTCGCACCTGTCGACGCGGCGCATGCCCTTGCCGCCACCACCGGCGCTGGCCTTGATCAGCACCGGATAGCCGATGCTCGCCGCCTGGTCGGCCAGGAAGGCTGGGTCCTGGTTGTCGCCGTGGTAGCCGGGCGTCAGCGGCACGCCGGCCTTGGCCATCAACGCCTTGGCGGCCGACTTGCTGCCCATCGCGCGGATGGCCGATGCCGGCGGGCCGATGAAGACGATGCCGGCCGCGGCGCAAGCCTCGGCGAACTGGTCGTTCTCCGACAGGAAGCCGTAGCCCGGGTGCACGGCCTGCGCGCCGGTGGCCTTGGCGGCGTCGAGGATCTTCTGCGCCACCAGGTAGGACTGGCGCGCCGACGGCGGGCCGATCAGCACCGCCTCGTCGGCCAGGCGCACATGGCGCGCATTGGCATCGGCCTCGGAGTACACCGCCACCGTGACGATGCCCATGCGCCGCGCCGTCTTGATCACTCGGCAGGCGATCTCGCCTCGATTGGCGATCAGGATCTTGGTGAACATCCGTTGTCTCCTCAATGCCGCCACACGCGCAACCCGCGATGCAGCTCGAAGGCATCGAAGTCACGATCGTCGTGCAGCAGCGCATAGTCGCGCTCGATGCAGAAAGCCGCCACCAGCACGTCGATCGCACTGCGCACCGTGTGGCCGCGGCCGCGCAGGTGGCGATAGTGCTCGGCTGCGGCCACGGCCAGCTCGGGGTCCATCGAACTCTCGATCGCCAGGCCCTGCATCAATTGGCGCGCAGTGCGCAGGTCGCGCTCCAGCCTGAAGCCACGCAACACCTCGAACAGCACCAGGTCGGGCACGACGATGCGCACCTCACCGTGGTCGAGCAGATGGGCCAGCAGATCGGCCGACGGTGCCTCGAAGCCATTGAAGAAGTCGATCCAGACCGACGAATCAACGACCAGCACGACGCGCTCCACGCCCGCCCGGCATCGGCGGGCTGGGTTCGTTGACCGCCAGCGGCGCGGTGGCCGCCGGCTTCGTCCAGTCGATGCCCTCGTCGCCCTGCCATTCGAGCTTGCCGCGCCACTTGAGGATCTCGCGGTACGCGGCCTGCCGCGCCAACAGCCGCAAACCGGCTTCGACGGCATCCTTCTTGGTCTTGAACGGGCCAGCCTTCATGGCCTCGGCCATCAAGGCATCGTCGATGTCGATATTCGTGCGCATGATGTGTATGAACTCAGAACATGAAGCACATCATACATCACATGCGGAACAAGCCGAACTTCGTCGCCGGAATCGGCGCATTCAGCGTGGCCGACAGCGACAGGCCGAGCATGCGCCGCGTCTGCGCCGGATCGACCACACCGTCGTCCCACAGCCGCGCGCTGGCGTAGTACGGGTGGCCCTGGTGCTCGTACTGCTGCAGGATCGGCGCCTTGAATGCCGCTTCCTCGTCGGCCGACCATTGGCCGCCCTTGGCCTCGATGCCTTCGCGCTTGACGGTGGACAGCACGCTGGCCGCCTGTTCGCCGCCCATCACGCTGATGCGCGCGTTGGGCCACATCCACAGGAAGCGCGGCGAGTAGGCCCGCCCGCACATGCCGTAGTTGCCGGCGCCGAAGCTGCCGCCGAGGATCAGCGTGAGCTTGGGCACCTGCGCGGTGGCCACCGCGGTGACCATCTTGGCGCCGTCCTTGGCGATGCCGGCGTTCTCGTACTTGCGTCCGACCATGAAGCCGGTGATGTTCTGCAGGAACAGCAGCGGCACGCCGCGCTGAGCGCACAGCTCGATGAAGTGCGCGCCCTTCTGCGCCGATTCACCGAACAGGATGCCGTTGTTGGCGACGATGCCCACCGGCATGCCGTGCAGCCGCGCGAAGCCGGTGACCAGCGTGGCGCCATAGCGCGCCTTGAACTCGTCGAAGCGCGAGCCGTCGACGACGCGCGCGATGATCTCGCGCACGTCATAGGGCTTGCGCGTGTCGGCGGGGATGATGCCGTAGATCTCCTGCGGGTCGTACAGCGGCTCCTCGCTGGGCTCCAGCGTCACCGTCTGCGGCTTGGCGCGGTTGAAGCTGGCGACGATGCGCCGCGCGATGAAGAGGGCGTGGCTGTCGTTCTCGGCCAGGTGGTCGGCCACGCCGGACAGGCGCGTGTGCACGTCGCCGCCGCCCAGATCCTCGGCGCTGACCACCTCGCCGGTGGCGGCCTTCACCAGCGGCGGGCCGCCCAGGAAGATGGTGCCCTGGTTGCGCACAATCACGGTCTCGTCGCTCATCGCCGGCACGTAGGCGCCGCCCGCGGTGCACGAGCCCATCACCACCGCCACCTGCGGGATGCCGGCGGCAGACATGTTGGCCTGGTTATAGAAGATGCGGCCGAAGTGGTCGCGGTCGGGGAAGACCTCGTCCTGCCGCGGCAGGAAGGCGCCGCCCGAATCGACCAGATAGATGCAC
>Ga0307505_10002837_pt1 | contig 11515 bp, 12 predicted proteins | sample 23_S_MG_FD_202183 | JGI IMG/M metagenome (GOLD analysis project Ga0307505, IMG submission 202183) | Soil microbial communities from Populus trichocarpa stands in riparian zone in the Pacific Northwest, United States - 23_S | ecosystem: Environmental > Terrestrial > Soil > Riparian zone > Trees...
GCATACCGCACCTGCCCCACCGGTGGCCGAATAGTCGGGAAGCCCGACGGACGCGACGAGCGTGACCTCTACGGTTGCCGGCCATCCTCACCATCCCCTGTACGTCAAGGGCGGCACACCGTTCGACGCGTTCGGCATCGACCTACCCCGCGCCGGCGTCCGCGCTGGTGGCAGCGGCAAGCGATCAGCGGCCGGTGCCGGGCAAGAGCCGGCGTGTGGGTCCTTCGAGCCGGGCGAGCGCGATCTCGAGCGCGGAGAGCCTGGCGTTGACTCCGACCAGCTCCTGGTCCACGCCGTCGAACCGCTTGTCGATCCGCTTGTCGGCCGCGTCGAACCGTCTGTCGATGAGCTTCCAGAACCAGGCGAGAACGCCTCCGACGCCGCCCACGATGGTGATCGCCGCGACGAAGATCGCGACGATGACGCCGGCCACATCTGCAGACACCTGCACCCTCCCATTCTGCCCCGCCGCCGGCAGGCTCCGCCAGGAAGACGCCAGAGACGCCAGAGACGGCAGCGACCAGCTGTCGGAATCTGTGGATGCAGCGCACGCAGCGGCACCCTGGGGAGGAGAGAACGTCGTCGCCCGGTAGCTTCGTCACACCTCGAGATCACGGATGCCGCGAGCGCGGGCATCGAGGCCGCTGACCCCAGAGAAGCTGCCCGCGTGAGGTCGGATGACTGTGGATCCTTTCGTAGGCCCGCGCGAGGGCGCGGGTGTAGCGTCGATGGCGTGGCGAGACGCGTCCGAGTGAAGCCGGGTATGGCGATCTACTACGCGGCAGAGATGTTGTTGTTCGCGTTCGTCTTCTACGGCGTCACTCTATGGATCTACGACGTCCTCGCCGACCGCGACCCACTGCGGACGTATCTGTGGAACATCGCCCTGATCGCCCTCGTCCTTCTGATTGAACAAGTCACGACCTCAACGATCCACACCCGAGAGTCGATCGAACGTTCCAGCCGGAGCTCGTGGGGAAAGATGCGCCTCGGATACATGATCGCCTTCGGGCTGATGTCCGTGAAACCGGCCCTGTACCTGTTCTACCTCGTCGCACTGGTGGTCTCGCGCATCTCGGCGTTGGAGCCCACTGCGTTCAGCCCCTACCTCGCGACGTACCTCAGCTCCATCGAGGGCAGTCTCCTCCTCCTCGTCGTCTTCGATAAGCTCGTCGATGTCGTGAAAAAGGACTACACCATCACCGCAGAGCTGACATCCCTTGCCGCGCGCGCACTTCGCAGCCGACCCGATTCACCGCCCACGCCCCACGAAACAACCGACCGGCCAAGGTAACGAGAGCGTGTTTCCCATATGGCGTAGCCAGGTGAGTACCGCGCTGATGGTGACGGCCGCGCGGTAGGTGATCGCGAGCTTGTCGTAGCGGGTGGCGAGGCCGCCGATTCTTTACGCATTGCTGAGCGGGTACGGCGCGCTTCGCGTTGACAGACGGATGCCGGCGTGCGCATGCTCCTCTATGGGGAACGGTAGCCACCTGCCACTTTGCTCGCTGGGGGAACGATGACTGGAGGTCCGCCACCAGCCGCGCCACCGCCCGGCTGGTATGCCGACTCGCTGCACAGCACGAGGACGCGATGGTGGGATGGGTCCGCCTGGACCGATCACTACCTGGCTCCGACGGAGCCGTTGTCGATCGCGCCCTCCGACCACGAGCCCGGTTCGCAGTCGGCATCGCCGGTGACTAACGACCCGCCGCTCTCGCGCGCGGCACGGAGGCGGAGCCAAGAGGTGGCAGCATCCGGATCCGAAACCTCGCCGCCAGCCGAGGCCACCCCGCCGACGCCAGACTCCGCGAGGCCGGCGCAGCCCCAGACCCAGCCGCCGCCTCCCGTGACCGCAGCGGTGCCACCGACGAGCGAACCCGAGGTGCCCACCTCGGCGGCCCCAGTTCCGTCTGAGGCGCGACCGGACCTGCCCGAGCCGTCCGTGCCCTCCGAGCACGATGCGGAGCCGTTCCCCGACCAGATCACGGGCCGCGGCCGACGGTTCGAGGACGACCGCCCGCTGCCACCGGTCACGTACCGGCCCCCGCCGCCTTCGGCCGGGTATCGTCCGCACCCGGGTGCATACGTCGACGGGCGGCGCGCGACCCTCATGCCGCTGCCGAAGAACGGTCCAGCGAAGGCATCGCTGATCCTCATCGTGAGCAGCCTCATCAGCGCCGCCTCCGCGTTCTGGTGGCTGGCCTCCGCGAACCCCGCGCTCGCGGATCTCGTGAACCTCGTATCGATCGCTCTGCTCGTGGCCGCGTTCATCCTCGCGATCGTCGGTGTGGTCGTGGCAGTGGGTCGCCCGACGAAGATGGGCCTGTCGGTGTTCGCGCTGGTGGCCTCGTCGTTTCTCCTCATCGGCGTGGTTGTCCTCATCGGACGGGGGCTCGCCTTGGCCTGATCCGGCACCGAGTCACAGCCCGGATCGCTGAGCTCGCCCCCGCTCTCCGAATGTCGAGATGACGGATGCCGTCAGGGCCGGAATCACGTCCGCTCTCGAGCAACTCGTAGCCCAGGCAGCCAGAGCACCCGAACGGCCGTGCACAGTCGCTTACAGCGGCCCGAGCACAGCCAGACTGTCAAAGAGACGGAAGACCGTCAGCGCGAGCGCCGTCGTCGAGAACACGAGTGCGAAGACCGATTCGCGATTTCTTGTCGGGCGACGGATGGAGATCGTCAGCCCTCCCATCGCGAGCACGAGCGCTCCGAGGATCGTTGCGATGCTGAGCAGTCCCCGCATGTTGAGGATGCTGTTGCCCTCCATGGCGGAAGGTTTGATGCCGCGAAGAAGAGGAGCACCATCGCGAACGCCTCGTGCGATCATGTCTGCGTGAACCCGGTGCGTTTCGTCTTTACCACTTTCGTCAAGCAGTATCGCCCGCTGAGTTCGGTGTTGGCCGAGCGCGTGGCTCCATTGGACATGGCGCTGACCAAACCCACCACGGTCGCGGCTCTCGACGAGTTCGTCGCCGACGGACTTGAGCCGATCATGCGCGACGTGCGCGTACCGACTCCGGAACTTGGTGACCCGCGCGCGATCCCGGCTAAGGAACAAGACTGGGCCCGCACACAGGACGGGGGTCGCGTGCGGGTGAGCCGTCACTACGTGGCGTTCGAGGTTCGCGGCGACGCCGAACTGCTCTCCTGCTGGCCCGACGAATCAGACGATCTTGAGCCGGTGGATTCGCCAGCTTGGCCCGCCGCCGGCCTCACGATCGACAACCGCGACGAGATATGGATGCTGGAACTCGTACACGAGGACGCGCGCCCAGGCGTCTGGGGGCTTTACACCTACTTCGACCTGACTCCAGACGAGGAGGCCGCGGTCGACGCGGGCGAAATCGACCTAGTCTCGATCGTCGCCGAACGCCGTGCGCGGGTTGATCCAATCGTCGCACGCATCCGGGAGCAGGTCGATGAGTTTTACAACACCACGCTTCCGCAGCGAGTGACCGATATTGTCGCCAACAAGCGGAAGGAGTTCGCGGCGCGGGAGGGCGTGACGGCGAGTCTGCGTTTTCCTCAGGAGTGGAAGCTTCTGCCACTCCGGCTCGAGGATGCTACGACGGACGTTGCGGCGCGCACTGCCCAGGCGACGCAAGACCTGGTCGTGCCGTTCACACCGCGACTTGCGGCAGTCAGTTTTCGCGATCTCCAGCGGACGATCCGGCTCTGGACGGATGCGGTCGAGCGCTACCCGCGGTCGTTCGGTGTTTTGGGAGAGGATCGAATCAGCGACCTCCTCGCCGCGACGTTGAATGCCACGATGCCGGGTGCGCACCGCGAGGTGTACAGCCGCGGAGGCAAGTCCGACATCTTCGTTCATGCGGATGTACTGGCGGAGGGCAGTGGGGCCGCCCGTGTCTTCATCGCCGAGGCAAAGTGGGCGACGGATGACAAGACTGTGCGCGAGGCCCTCGACCCTCAACTCTTCGGGTACCTCACCGCGACCGATACGGCGGCTGTCCTCCTGTTGCTCCTGGACCAGCAAGGTCGCGATACCGCGATCGCTCGCTATAGCCAAGTGCTGGCCGGAGTCATTGGGTTCGTCCGCGAAGAGAAGTCGGCTGTAGACGGCTGGCCCATCTACGTGTACGAGCACGAGTACCGCACGGTGCGCGTTTGTCTGGCGTGGGTGAGCCTGCCTGAGACGACCAAGGACAAACGGTAAGCCCGCTCTACCTCAGTCGCAGCTCGCGCCGCTGCGGATGAAGTCCGTTGCTGATTGCGTCTGGCTGAGCGGACTCAAGCGCGACGCGCTCGATCTTGAGCCTTATCGGCGTGATTGTCCTCTTCGGGCGAGGCCTCGCCTTGGCCTGACCCGCACCGAGTCACGGTCCGGATCGCTGAGCTCGCCCGCGCTCTCCCGAATCTCGAGATGACGGATGCCGCGAGGGCAGGTATCACGTCCGATCTCGAGGAGCTCGCATCCCAGGTCGCGGAGCATCCGAACGACCGTGCACAGTCACCTACAGCGGCCCGAGCACAGCCAGTTGGTCAAAGAGACGGAAGACCGTCAGCGCGAGCGCCGCCGTCGAGAACACGAGAGCGAAGACCGATTCGCGCTTTCTTGTCGGGCGACGGATGGAGATCACCAGCCCTGCGATCGCGAGCACAAACGCCGCGATCATCGTTGCGATGCTGAGCAGTCCCAGCATGTTGAGGATGCTGAGTGCCGTCCATGGCGGAAGGTTTGATGCCGCGAAGAAGAGGAGCACCACAGCGAACCCCAGCAGCAGATTGATGAGGATCAAGATGAGGGATGCCTTTGCCGGCCCATTCTTCGAGGTCGGCGGCGCCGCGTATCGCGGCGTCTGCGAGGAGGTGGCGGCGAAGGTCGGAGTACTTGTGGGGAGCGCTGGCTGGACATGCTCAGTCCAACGAGTACCGTCCCACCACCGGGTCATGTCGGTCGAGCGATCGTGGAGCCATTCCGCGGGAGGGCCGGATGGTGTCGAGTCAGTCATATCTTCCTGTTCATGCAGAGCCGGCCCTGGCTACTGGCGAGACAGGATCGACGGGCTGTTGCACGACGACGATGCCGTCGGAGCTCAGCGCGCGTCGGAGCACCCGACAATTTCGTAGAGCGATGCGTCGCCCACTCGTTCTACGAGATTGACCGTCGAAGACTGGCCCAGTCCTTCAAGCCCCGGATAGACGGGCGCGCGTGGCAGTTTCCCTATCGGCGATTGGAAGTCGAGTACCCACCTGACGCCGAGGGCATTCGCGGCGAGGCATGCGGGATCCTGGGGCACCGCGCTCGACAGACCCTCCAAGATCGCTAGCGTTTCGGCGCTCCGGTGGCCATTGATATGCGGCAGAAGTACGCGGTGACCAGTGAGCGCGTATGCGAAGCTCGACCCGCTGAGCGGATCGCCCACGATGACGTCACCATCCGAAACGATGTCCGCGGCGCGCGCAATCACTTCCCGCTCATCCTCGCCGAGTGCAACGACCGAGACGAAGGCGCTGTCGGTGGGTAGAAAGATTGCGCGCGTATTGGCTACGACGGCTCTGGAGGCGCCACCGTTTGCGATGACGACCAGCCCGATCACGCAGAGCGCGACCACGGTCGGGCGCAGCCAGCTGACGGTCGGTTGGCGTCGGTCGAGCCACCCATCGATCGCTCTCCAAACGACCGTAGTGCCGAATGCAGCGAGAGGGACCGCGGTGGCCGGCGCAAGGGCAGCAAGGCGGCTTCCATCCGTGTACCAGGGACCTGTGATCAGCAGCCGCCAGAACTCGTCGGCGCCTGCGGCGACGACGTACAAAGCAAGTGAGGTGAGCCAGATTCCTACCGCAGCAAAGCCATTCGCTGTCGCTAAGCGAAGTGCGGCGATTGCACCGCAGATGGTCAATAGCGCGAGTGGAATGGCCAGCGGCCGGCCCCCCATCGACATCGTGAGCGCTTCGCCGATTGCCTGTCCCGCCGTCCCGGATGCTGGCGAGTCAGTTCTACCCGAGGGTCGGACGAAGACGATTAGCGCGAGGACACCGAGACAATAGGCGACCAACGACAGTACAACGACCCGCCGGGACGAGTTCGTCAGGCTCTGCCTCCAGACGCGCAGGGCGGTGACGATTGCGACGGGAATCGAGAAAACCGCGATTGCGATCGCGCTCGACGGATGGGCGCCGAGGATCCCGGGAATCGAAAGCGCGAGGAGCACGACCGCACCATCCCTGCTCAAGCTTCGCTGGGCGCCGCCGCCGATTTCGATCACGATCGCGAGCGCGACAGGCACCAGAGCGATCGAGAGGACCAGTGGGTAGGCCCCGATGTGGCCAATCAGCAGGAGAGGGTATGCGCCGAACGCCGTTGAAAGAATGCCTGTCGCTAGAGTGAGCACCGTTCCGCCCCCGAAGAGCGTCCGGGTCAACGCGATCGCGCCAATTGGCCAGATGAAGCAAGCCACCACGAGGAGTGCGGCGTTGGCGCTGATCGGGATCGAGGCGCCAGACAACTGGACGATGAGCGCACCCAGGGCATGCCACGCGCTTGGGTAGGGAGAGTTCCCCGCAGGCGCGCTCAACCTGGCGACCGCGAACGGCGAGGCGTCCCCGCCGTCGAGGACTGCCCTGATGGCATTGAGGTGGAAGACATTGTCGAACGCCTGCGCGAACAGGTCGGGCGCCCCCACCGCGTACACGACCTTGATCCCCATGAACACGGCGGCGACAACAATCGCCGACACTGTGATCCACATCGACGTTCGCGAGGCGGCCGGAGCCGGCCGAGGCCTTAGCCCGGCGATGCGCCAAGTGAGTAGCCAAAGGCAGCCGGACATCGGTGCGGCGATGAGAAGTACAACCCAGAACGACCACGACAGACCGATCCATGGTCCGATCAGAGACGCAACGACGATCGCAGACATACCGAGCAGCGGCGTGGTGGCCGCGAGCCAGAGACCCCGCAATCGGAGGCCGAGCGCGACGAGGACGCCCGGGAGTCCTACAACGAGCGTCGCCGCCAGCACGGCAAGCGTAAGGTCGATCCAAGGCATTCAGGCAATCACTCCACCAGCGCGCGTGGTCCTGCCAGCGGGGTCGGGCGCCACCGTCGTCCGCGGGTGGCAACCACTGAGCCACGTGGAGTTGAGCATATTGGACCGATCACGCTGGACCGCCCCTGTCCGAGCCCGGCGGGGCGACGATAGCGAACCTTTGGCTCATCCTTGGGGAAACATGCGCTGGTCCGATGACAACCTTCTGCGACATCTTTCATCATTGACGTCAGGAGGGGAACACGCCGCGCGTGTGCTCACCGATTCCAATCTGGGGAGAGCGGCTACGACGGAGAGTCGCAGCCTGCCGGTCGAACCAGAGTTCAGTCGAAGTCCGAACTAAAGGGAGTGCACGCACATGCGTACCACCATCAAGAATTACATCGAGGCCGAGAAGATCCGTCGCGAGGAGAACGGCGAAGAGGGGTTCTCGCTCATCGAGCTCATCATCGTCGTTGTGATCCTCGGCATCCTCGCCGCCATCGCCATCCCGATCTTCCTCAACATCGCGGACGATGCCGCACAGAACGCCGCCGACGCGGCTGCCGGCAACGCGGCCTCGCAGTGGGCTGCGCAGCTGGCTAAGGGGGGCACCGCGCCGAACCTGAATAACTTCGTGTCCCAGGGTTGGGTCGTCGCCCCCGCGCCCAGCAACAACATCGACAGCTTCTGCGTGACTCTGACGAGCTCAGACACCGGCAAGGTTGGCACGTCCGGCCCCGGCTGCTAACCAGGTAGACTCGTTGGCGTCCAGGGCTTCAACGCGCTGGGCGCCAACGTCTGCCACCTGGGGAGGGGGCGAAGTGCATCCGCGGTCGCGTGACGACGGCTTCAGCCTCGTCGAGGTCATCATCGCGATGTTTCTCCTCGCGCTGATCGCCGTCGCTCTCCTTCCCGCGCTCGTTGACGGGACTCGCTACTCGTCAGGGCAATCCGCCGTCGCCACGGCCACTCGACACCTCCACGCGCTCGTCGAAGACGCGCGCGCCAACCCCACATGCGGGAACCTGACTGCGATCGCAGCGGAGGACGACTTCAATGTCGGTACCGAGCGACCGCTGATCAGCAAGGGGACGGTGACCAACTGTGTCGCAAAAGGTGCCGCCACACTTCGACTTGTAGCGGTGGATGCGCACGGGGACAGGGTCGCGAGCGTGGAAGCGCTCATCTATATCAAGCCCGCACCATGACCGCGCGATCTCGCGAGCGGCAAGTCGATGACGCGGGCGTGTCGCTCGTTGAACTCATCATCTACGCGCTCGTCGCGAGCATCGTTGTCGGTGCGGCGGCGCTGATCCTCGTCAACTCATGGATCACGCAGCGCAATGTTACTGGTATGACCGAGGCCACCAACCGCGGCCAGACGATGAGCTCGACGATCGAGCGCGCGATGCACAACGCACTAGATTTCGACGTCTCGCTCGACGGAACGACGCTCCGCGTGCGTACATCGCTCGACGACGACCTGAGATGTCAGGGATTCTATATCTCCGGCGGTTCGGCCAGGTGGGCGATGGCCGATCAGGATCTGCCAGTGGGCGCGGGCTCGTGGACGGTGTGGCAGAGAGATGTCGTTCAGCGTGGGTCGACCGCTTACTTCATTCCGGGTTCGGGGAGCATCACGTACACTTTCGATATCGAGACCGCCTCGGCACCCGTTCGATTCGAGGGGAGAGCCGCGGCCCGGTCCGCGCTGTCTGGGGAGAGTGCACCATGCTGGTGATGCAGCGGTATGTGAAACTGCGACGTGGGGATGACTCCGGGGCAGTCCTGGTGACGGTAGTCGTGGTGATGCTCGTCGGTTTCGTCGTCGCGACGATGGTGGCCGCATCCGTTCTCTTCACGATTCAGGCGAACGCGGAGAACACAGACGTCACCCAAGCGTTCATCTCTGCAGAATCGGGGCGCGACGCCGCAGTCAAAGAGTTAGCAGGAACCTGCGACGAGACGGACTTCACCGGATCTGCTCCGGATTTTGTCAGCGCTATCTATCTCGCTGAGGGTGCCGAGCCGAGTTCCGCCGACGGTCTCCCCAAGGGCTGTCCGACCGAGCAAACCGATTACGTCGTCATCCGGTCCACTGGCACAGCCGACGGCGTGAGTACGACCATCGAATCGGTGTATCTGTGGGACCGCACCTTCGAGCAGCAGGCTGGCGGCGTACTCGCGTACTTCGCGGGAGGAGTCACCTCCACAGTCTCGAACTACACCGGTGATCTCGTCGTTCGCTCCGGCAATTACACCTGCAACAACGACGGAACCATCAACGGCGATCTCTACGTCGTCGAAGGCAACATGTCTTTGAGCAAGGACTGTACGATCAACGGCTCCGCCTACGTCTTCGGAACAGCGAAGAGCAACTCGCAGTCCGCGAAGGTCACGGGTCTCCTCAAGACCGGCGGTGACGTTGAGTTCACATCGAACGGTAACTCGCAGGTGGGCTCGCCGGCAGTTGCACCTGCCACAGGTCCGGGCACCGGCGGTATTGAGTCGAGCGGAAACATCAACCTCACAGGCAACTCCGGCGCGGGCCGAGCCTACGGCATCATCAGGACCAACAAGGCGTTCTCCAAGTCGGGCAACTGGACGGTGTCAGGCACACCCGAGCAGGGCCCGACAGTGACCATTCCCGACTTCGACCCAGCGCTCAGCGTCGTTAAAAAGCTCACCGCATGGATCGACCTGGACGGATCGTCGCTGTGGAATGCGTTGCCCCCCTCAGCCACCAACCCGCCGGCAACAAATGTGTGCACGATGACCGCTGCGCAGCTCACGACCCTGCTCAGCACCGCGAGCTCGGACAGGACCATCATCGACTACCGGCTGTGCACGGGGTTCGGGAACCACGTGTACGTCACCATTAACTCCGTGACAGTGCGGCGGGATGTCGTGTTCATCTTTCCTGCCACCAAGCGGATGGACGTCAGCTTCTCGGGGAACGTTGTGGGATCCCACCAGTTGGTATTCATCCACGAGGACGGCGACCGGGACGACCGGCTCAACGGCGAAACCAAGCCGACGTGTAAGAGCACGATCGGCAATGACAAGATCGACATCCCGAATTCCGCCTCCGTTACCGCGAAGCTCATGTTCTACACACCCTGCGGGATGACAGGTAACGTGAGAGCTGCGTTCACAGGACAGCTGTACACGAATGAATCATCGATCAACTTCGGAAACGGCGCCTCGTACACCTGCGCGGTGATGAGCTGGCCCGATGCCTTTGAGAAGCTTGGCTGCAAGCTGAAGGGCGAGGGCGAGGACGTTGTACTGGAGACGGTGCTGGTGCAACGACTTGGTGGCTTGATCTACCAAAGTGAGACGCAGTAGTGCAGGCAATTCCGCTCACGCTCATCATTATCGGAATTGCTGCACTGCTCGGACTCGTCATCGGTTCATTTCTGAACGTCGTGGTCTATCGCTATTCGAACCAGATCTCGTTGCTTCGCGAGAGTCGTTGCCCCAACTGCGACGTCCCCGTCAAGCCCTGGCAGAACGTGCCCGTGGTGTCATGGATCCTTCTGCGGGGGCAGTGTGCCTCATGCGGTTCGCCGATATCAGTCCGGTACCCAATCGTCGAGCTGTCGACCGGTTTGGCGTTTGCGGCGGTCACATGGTGGTCCCTTGGAGGAGGCGCCACCCATGGGGACACGGCCGTGTGGCCCGTCTTGGTCGTCACGATCGCGTTTCTCTACCTAGCCGCAGTGTGCATTGTTCTCACGCTGATCGACCTCGATACGCGCCGTTTGCCGAACGCTATCGTGCTGCCTTCTTACATCGTCGGTGGGGTGCTTCTGACCATTGCTGCTGCGCTCACGGGTGACTGGTGGTCGCTCGCCCGCGGAATCGCCGGCATGGCGATCCTGTACGCCTTCTTCCAACTGCTCCGCGTTATCCGCCCAGGCGGTATGGGCGGGGGGGACGTGAAGTTGGCTGGAGTACTCGGTCTGTTTCTCGGATGGCTCGGCTGGGGTGCACTCGCAGTTGGCGCGTTCGCGGCTTTTCTCTACGGCGGCGTATTCGGTTTGGCGTTGATCGCTTCTAGACGCGCGGGCCGTAAGACTGCTATCCCGTTCGGGCCATGGATGATCCTCGGTGCATGGACGGGAATCTTCGCGGGCGAGAGGCTCGCGAACTGGTATCTGACGCTCTACCTGGCGAACTAGGAGGTTGGCATGGCGAAAACAGTCGTCGGTCTGGAGATAACCGAGGAGAGCGTGCGGGGCGCGGAGATCGTGTTGGGGCGAGTTCCGCAACTGGCGGCTTACGGAGAGGTCCTGTTGCCTCCAGATGTCGCGAAGGACTCCGAAGTGCTCGACCCCGGCGCGGTTGCGGTCGCACTGCGTCAACTGTGGACCGGGGCACGTTTCAAGGCAAAGCGCGTCACACTGGGCGTTGCGAGCCGCCGTATTCTGGTCCGGGAGTACACAACTCAATCGATGCGGCCAGATCTCTTGCGCGATGCGCTGCCGTATCAAGTCCAGGACCTGCTGCCGGTTCCT
>Ga0307505_10002838_pt1 | contig 11508 bp, 11 predicted proteins | sample 23_S_MG_FD_202183 | JGI IMG/M metagenome (GOLD analysis project Ga0307505, IMG submission 202183) | Soil microbial communities from Populus trichocarpa stands in riparian zone in the Pacific Northwest, United States - 23_S | ecosystem: Environmental > Terrestrial > Soil > Riparian zone > Trees...
TACGGCGGTGGCCGCCAAGGTGTGCGGCGGCCGCTGCTCAGCGGCGGCACCTCACCAGGCGAATGTCCCGGTGATCGGCATTGGAATGGGCATCAGCAGGAAGTCTGTGAACCGGCCAGGCACCGTGCTTCCCTTGAACGACTGCCAGGCCAAGGTCGTCAAATCGTATGCCTGCAACCAGCATTCGTAGTTCGCCTGCTGGCCGGCAGGATTTTGAAGTTCCAGAGGGTGGATAGTGATGACGAGGCGGGCAGTACGGACGACTTCGCCCTGCGACACCGGGAACTCCGCCACGACCGTTCGTTTACCCCGCGGATCGGTTTTGTTCATGGTGATTGCCTGGCTACTGAGCATGCAGCTCACGCTCACCTTGGAGATTGTGCTCGGCAGGTGTGTCAGGTTCAGGGGAAGCTCGAATGCGACCTCGATCGGTGCCTGTTGCGCGGCTGCCGTCGCCATGACGGCCATCGCAGCGAGAGCAGTCATCGCGGTACGGGCGACGGGAACACTCATGTCTCTCTCCTCAGGGTGCCGGGCCGACGCCCGTGAAACCAGCGAGCGCGACCGTGCGCGAGGCGATTGGCCCCGCCTGGCTTGCCGAGACGATGCCTGCAAAACCGGCGACCGTGATGGTGCGTGAGAGCGCGTTGGGCTGTGGCGGTGGCGGCGGCAGTTGCGCTGCCGCCCTCGCGGCCGCGACGGTGAACGCGTCGGTGGACGAGCCCCAGCGCTGCGACGTGACGCCGTATCGCTGCGACCCCGGATATTCCTTGGGCGCGGGCGCGCGACGTACCGTGATCAGCCCGCCCTTCGCGGCGTCGATCAAGCCCGTGTGAACTGCCGCGACGCAGATCGTCGAGTCGCGGGTGTACACGTCTGTGCCCCAGATCGCCTTGCCCGCGTCGCCCTCGCGCGGGCAATTCACGACGATCGGGTCCGTATAGTCGTCGGGTATCCCGTTCCAGACGGTCTTCCACGAGATGCTGCCGGGCTCGCCGCCCTGCACGAAACTGTAGGAGTAACCCCACGCGCCGTAGTCGTGGCTCGCGATGCCGTTACGGTCCGAACCCTTGAACGACTTTTCGCCGCTGCCGATCAGGAGCGTGACGAGGCCGGCGCGGCCAGGCTTCAGTACGCCGGCATGAATGGCGGCGGCGCAGATTGCGGAGTCGTCCGTGTACGTGTCGGTGCCGTAGAGCTTGGCCTTGCTGCCGTCGCTTGCGGGGCACACGAAGCTGAGCGCCTGGCCCGCCTGCGCGCGGAATGCGCCGGCGTTCTGCGTAGGCGCGAGGCCGAAGTAGGTCTGCGCATGGGCGGCCTGTGCGAATGCGAGTGCAAGGACGACAAGCCCCGGACCCAGGCCCATAACGGCGTGCGGAGGCATGCTGCGTGTGCGCCTCATCCGTTCAAAAGCTGGCACGACGTCCATCGTGCGTGTGGGTGCATCGACATATCCCCTTGTCGTTGATGATGATTGCTACTGCGCAAGCGCCGCGGTCACGGTCTTCGTCGCCACCTGCTCGGCGAGTGGGCCGAGGAGGTCCTGGCCGTTTTCCTCCGCCTTCGCCTTCAGCGTCTCCTCGAGAGGGGCCTTCGCGCCGCCCACGGTGACGAACTGGTAGGTGACCGAGATCTCGTCGCGGGCTTTCACGCTGCCCGCCTGGGCCTGCGACAGGCTCGCGATGGCCTCCTGCTGGGCCGACTGCATGGCGGCTGCCGAGATCGCCTGCGTGGCGACGCCTGCGATCATGGCGCTGCTCGCGCCGCCCATCGCCCCGAGCCCTGGCAGCATGCTCGCTGCCGGACCGAGCATGCCGAACATGCTGCCCATGCCCTTGCCGGCCTTCTTCTGCTCTACGCTCGTGTACAGCACGTGCGTGCAGCTCTGGGCCTGCGCCTCGGCGTCGATCTGCGCGGCGATCTTTGCCTGAAGCGGCACGACTTCGAGCCGCGGTCCCGACATGTAGCTGATCAGGAGCTGGCGAACGGGCTCGCCGACGTCCTGGCCGGAATTGCCCTGGCCGAGCTGCGCCTTCGGCAAGACGATGCCGATGCGCGCGGCCGGCGTGACGCTCGTATCCTGGGCTAGGCCGGCGGACGCGAGCAGCGTGGCCGTGACAAACAGTGTGAGGGCGATCGACTGGCGTGCCATGGTCGTTCTCCGGTTGTGGGGTCCCTGTGACATAGCGCGCAAGGCGGGGGAAAACCGGCTCAGGGTTCCGGTATCAGGGAATGGTGACCGTCAGGGACTCCTGGAACAGCGGTCCGCTCGGCGTGAAGATCTGCCGGCTGCCGCTGCGCGACGGCATGGTCAGCGGTGTTTCCATCAGCTTGAGCGTGCTTCTGGCGGGCGAGGTGACCTCGGAGTGCTGCCCGTCGCAGATCCAGTAAGCGGTCAGGTCATCGCCGAACATGGCCAATCCCAGCTTCATCGTTCCGGTCGTTGCGTCCACCGTCGCGTTGATGCGCCAGGTCTCGGTCTGGCTGCCCTGGCCGGCGCATCGCGGCGTGATGTGCCCGACGGCAAGCTGGCGGACGACCTGCGTCTCACCGCGGAATTCCCCGGGCAGGGTTGGGAATGGGTCCAGCTTCAACTCGAAGCGGACCGTGCCGTCGTAGAGCGGCCGGCCAAGGCGGGCCTGCGGTGTGTCCCGGCGTGACAGCAGGCGGTGCTCGATCACGAGCTTGAGGCCGTCCAGGGCGCGCCACTCGCCGGTGGCGGTCCCGGCTCGGGACAAGGCGGTGACATCGAAGCCCCGCGACGAACGACGCTCCTGCGGCGCCGTGTACTTGAATGTCACCACGCCATCGTCGGGCGCCCGCGTCTCGCGCGGCGACACCTGCGCCCCGTTGAGGCCGCTGGCCTCCAGCGTCGCCTTGCCGACGGCGGACTGGTCGAGGAAGCTCCGAAGCCATATGCGCACCTCAACCTCCTCGCCCGGTGCGACTTCACGCGTGTTGCTCGGCGGGTCGAAGGCGAACTCGACGCACTGGTTGGGCTTGAGCCACCCGAGCTCCGCCTCCACGTAGGTCACGCTGGCAAACAAGATTGCGATCGCGGTAGCCAGATCGCCTGTTGCCAGGACCGCTCGGCGGATCGCTTCCCACTCGGGCTCGCCCGAGCGGCTTACCGGGATGCGTTGCGGCGTCGGCAGGCGTATGCGCTCGGTCGGTGCACCATCGCGCTCGCGCGTGATCTCGCCATCGACGATATCGATGTGCCGGAGAATTCCGTCGTCTCCCACCTCGCCCTCGAGCTCTGCCACGTAGCGATTGCTGAAATGCGTGCGGCGCGTTTCGCCCTCGTCGGTATTGACTTCGTCAACGGTCATGCTGTGCTCAAACGTGCCAACAGCCTTCCCCGCGGCCGTCGGGCATTTCTTCGCAAGCGAGCCGATCACCATCACGAAAGTCCGCGAGTTGCCATCGGTCTCGGGCGTGATGCCGACGCGCGTCTCACGGTCGGTCTTCTTCCACCCGACCGAGTCGGCCGGCGGATTCGTGGAGGTGTGACACCTCGTGACCTCGTAGCCGCCCTCCGAGACCGACGGGCACGCCTGGGCGTGGGCGGCGCAGCCGACGACGGCCAAACCGGCCGCGAGGAGAAATTTCAGGAATGTGTCGTGGACGGGGTTCATGCAGGCAGCCCCCTGATCGCCGCAAAAAGGCGGCTCCCGTCAGCTAGCGCGCAAGGCGGGGGAAAACCGGCTCAGCCGGCAGCAGGCACCGCACAGCCGCGCTTCACGATCCCGTCAAAGCGCGGGTCGGTGCGCAGGGGCGCGAGGTTCGGCGCGACCCGGGCGTACACCATCATGAAGTCGTGCTCGCTGCAGGCCCGTTCGAGCAGTTCGAGGGCCTGTTCGGTATTCCCCGTCTGCGCGTGTATTTCCGCGAACTCGAATGGCTGGAACCCTTCAGTTTGCGATTCCTCGATCTCCTGGGTCAGCCGGTTCTGCCAGTAGGTGCGGGGATCCGTGGCAGCGGCGGCGGCGGCAAGCGCAGGCGTTTCGCGGTGGTCGAGACCAAGGAGCCGGCGCCGGTCCTGCCGTGCCTCGATCGCCTCCCGATAGAGCCCCAGCTGATCGCAGGCGCGCTTGAGGTATTCATAAGCTTCGGGAAAGTTCGGGTCCAGCGCGATGACTTCGAGCGCCTTGGCGCGGGCGCGATCGTAGCCCCCGGCCATGTAGAGGATATTGGCCTCGACGGAATTGACGATCAGCGACAGCGGGTCGACGGACAGGGCGCGCCTGATTTCCGCGAGGGCCTCCTCATGCCGCCCCATCGCGGAAAGGTGCTCGGCGTACCACTGGTGGCCCGTGGAGTACTGCGGATTGGACTCCAGCACCCGCCGGTATTCGCGCTCAGCGCCCCGGAAATCCCATTCGTAGAACTGCCGCAAGTAGGCGAGGGATATTTGTGCCTCGGGCAGGTCCGGATCGATCTTCAACGCCCTAGATACGGCGGCTCGGGCCTGCGCATACGTGTCCGTGGCCGGGAGGACGTGATACTCGGTCAGCAGCCCGTAGGAGTCCGCGAGGCCTGCATAGGCGCGGGCGAACTGCGGATCCCGGGCGACGGCCTGACTGAAGTACTCGACGCTCGTCGACAACGCATCGGGCGTGCGCTTGTTCCAGAAGTAGCGGCCTTTCAGGTATGCGTCGTAGGCGCGCGGGTCCCGCGAATCGGCGCGCGACGCAGCGGCTCGACCGTCGTCCGGAAGCTGGAATCGCAGGCTCGTCGCGATCTGCTGCGCGAGGTCTGCCTGGAGCGCCTGCAAGTCGGTCGCGGGGCGATCATAGCGCTCCCCCCAGATGACCCGTCGGTCCCGCGTGTCGACGAGCTCAGCCGACACTGACAGGTTCGACCCGCGCTGCACGACTCGCCCGGTGAGGATCGAGGTCACGCCCAACTCGCGCCAGATGCGCTCGGGATCGCCGCCGGCACCCTTGTATCGAAATGCCGAGTCCCGCGCGATCACCTTGAGCTGCGGCGCTTTCGAGAGACGGTTGATGATGTCGTCGGCGAGGCCTTCCGAAAGGTAGTCGACGTCCGGCTGGCCGCCGACGTTGTCGAAGGGCAGTACGGCGATGCTCTGCGGCTCGACGGGCGCGGCGTCGTTGTGATCGAGCTGCGCCTTGACGACCAGGGCCGTGCCCGCCACGGTGAGAAGGGCGCCCGCCGCGAGCGCCAGACGCATTCGAGGCCGCGACAGGCGCCGCCGGGGCCTGCGGGCGGTCACCGGGATACCGTCGAGGTAACGCCCGATATCCTCGGCGAACGCGCGCACGGATGCATAGCGTTGCGGCGGTGCCTTGGCGAGGGCCGTGAGCACGATTGCGTCGAGCTCGGGCGGTGCCTTGCCCGGCGGCGCCGGGATCTCGTCGCAGACGATGCGCTCGACTTCGCGGGTCGAGCGCCCTTCCAGTTCGTAGGGGGGGCGTCCCGCCACGAGCTCATACAGGATCACGCCCAGGGAGTAGACGTCGCTCAGCGACGTCAGCGGCTCCCCGCGCAGCTGTTCCGGGCTCGCGTAGCGCGGCGTCATCGCGTGCGCGAGCAGCGTCGCTTCCTTGGTGTGCGCGTCGTCGCCGATGGCGAGGAGCTTGGCGATGCCGAAGTCGAGGAGCTTCGGCGTGCCGTTCCTGGTGACCAGGATGTTGCCGGGCTTGAGGTCGCGGTGGACGATGCGCTGCCCGTGGGCAAGATGGACGGCGGCGCAGACCGGAAGAAAGAGCCTCAGCCGCTCCGGGACCGAAAGTTCATGCTCGCGGCAATACTTGTCGATCGGCAGGCCGTCGACGTACTCCATGACGAAGTACGGGCGCCCGTCCTGGGTTGTGCCGCCGTCGAGCAGGGCGACGACGTTCGGGTGCTCGAGGTTCGCGAGTATCTGCCGCTCCCGGCGGAAGCGCTGCAGGATCGCGTCGGAATCCATGCCGCGCTTGATCAGCTTGATGGCAACGCGCTTGTCGTAGGCGTCGTCCGCCCGCGCGGCGAGGTAGGCCGTGCCCATGCCGCCGCGACCGATCTCGGCGAGCACGCGGTACGCGCCGATGCGCTCGCCGACGACGGGGTCCCGCAGGTCGTCGCCCTCGCCGATCAGCGCCAGTACGTCCGAGCGCCTGACGGAAGGCGACTCGTAGAGATCGGCCGCCCGGGTCGCAGACTCGACGAGCGACAGGGCTTCGTGCAGCAGGTTCCGGTCGGCACCGCAACGCGAGGCGATGTAACCCGCACGCTCGGGTTCCGGCAGCTCCAGCGCGTCGGCGACCAGCGCCTTCACTCGGGGCCATTCGTCGCGGTTCATGTCGTTTCCGGGGCGGTGCCGCTACGGCGACTCGCGTTGCAGCTCGCGGTGCAGCCAGCCCTTTGCGACCGCCCATTCGCGCTTGACGGTCGCCGGCGAGACGCCCATGACGGCAGCCGCTTCCTCGATGCTGAGCCCGCCGAAGAAGCGCAGCTCGACGAGCTTTCCCTGCTCGGGGTCCAGCGCTTCCAGGCGCTCGAGCGCATGGTGGACCGCCTCGAAGTCGACTTCGCCTTCCTGCGCTACGCCGGCGTCCTCCGCCGCAATCGCCACTTCGAGGTCCACGCGCTGGATGCCTCCGCCGCGCTTCGCGGCATTGCGCCGGCGCGCGTGGTCGACGAGCACGCGGCGCATCATTTCCGAGGCGATGCCGAAGAACTGCGAGCGGCTCTCCCAGTTGACCTGGGTCTGGTCGACCAGGCGCAGGAAGGCCTCGTGCACGAGGGCGGTGCGCTGGAGCGTGTGCTCGCCACGCTCGCGGTTGAGGTGACGCCGAGCCATCGAGCGGAGCTCCTCGTAGACGAGGGGGGTGAGGGCTGCCAACGCAGTCTCGTCTCCCGCGCGCCAGCGCAGCAGCAGATGTGTGACCTCCCCCGCAGGGACCTCGCTGTCCATGGCGGCCCTCTTGTACAGAGCCATGATAGCGCGGCCGCAGGCCGGGTCAGGCGGGCGGCTTGCGCTCGTACCCGAGCTTCTCGCAGCGCGCGAGGTAATGCGCCCACTTCGCGTCCTGCTGCTCGCCCAGTTCGCGCAGGTACGCCCAGGTATAGAGGCCGGTGTTATGACCGTCGTCGAAGTGCAGCCGCACGGCATAGACGCCGACCGGCTCGACCTGCACGACCCTGACGCTCTCCTTCGCGAGCTCGAGCTTGCCCTCGCCGCCACCGTGTCCCCGCACCTCGGCCGAGGGGGAGTAGACGCGCAGGTATTCGAAGGGCAGGGCGTGTTGCGAGCCGTCCGGCCAGTCGACCACAACGACGCGGCTCTTGGACCTGACCGTGATGCCGGTGGGCGCCTGCATCAGAGTATGTAGCGCGAGAGGTCCTCGTCCTTCGCGAGCGCGCCGAGATGGCGGTCGACGAAGGCTGCGTCCACCTCGATCGTCGTGCCGGCGCGATCCGCGGCCTCGAAGGATGCCTGCTCGAGCAGCCGCTCCATGACCGTGTGCAGCCGGCGTGCGCCGATGTTCTCGGTCTTCTCGTTGACCGACCAGGCGATCTCGGCGATGCGGCGAATGCCGTCCTTCGCGAACTTCACGGTGACGCCCTCGGTGCCAAGGAGCGCCGTGTACTGCTCGCACAGCGAGGCGTCGGGCTCGGAAAGTATTCGCTCGAAGTCGTCGGTCGACAGCGGGTCAAGTTCGACGCGGATCGGCAGGCGGCCCTGAAGCTCGGGGATCAGGTCCGAGGGCTTCGCCATGTGGAAGGCGCCCGAGGCGATGAACAGCACGTGGTCGGTCTTCACCATGCCGTGCTTGGTGCTGACGGTGCAGCCCTCGACCAGCGGCAGCAGGTCCCTCTGCACGCCTTCGCGCGAGACGTCCGCGCCCATGGTCTCGGTGCGGCGGCAGATCTTGTCGATCTCGTCGATGAAGACGATGCCGTTCTGCTCGGCGTTCGCGAGCGCGCGGGCCTTGAGTTCCTCCTCGTTCACCAGGTTCGCGGCTTCCTCGTCCGTGAGCGCCTTGAGCGCCTCGCGGATGCGGAGCTTGCGGGTCTTCGTGCGGCCGCCACCCATGCCCTGGAACACCTGCTGGAGCTGCTGGGTCATTTCCTCCATGCCGGGCGGGCCCATGATCTCGAGGCCGACGGGCATGGCGCGCAACTCGATCTCGACCTCGCGGTCGTCGAGCTTGCCCTCGCGCAGCATCTTGCGGAACTTCTGGCGGGTCTCGTCGCCGTTCTGCAGCTTGGGCAGCAGCACGTCGAGGATCCGTTCCTCGGCCGCATCGATCGCGCGCGGGCGAACCTTCGCCATCTCTTCCTCGCGCGTCAGCTTGACCGAGACGTCCACCAGCTCCTTGACGATCGAGTCCACCTCGCGGCCGACGTAGCCGACCTCGGTGAACTTGGTCGCCTCGACCTTGATGAAGGGCGCGCGCGCGAGCTTCGCGAGGCGGCGCGCGATCTCGGTCTTGCCGACGCCCGTCGGCCCGATCATGAGGATGTTCTTGGGCGTGATTTCCTGGCGCAGCGGCTCGGCGACCTGCATCCGCCGCCAGCGGTTGCGCAGTGCAATGGCGACCGAACGCTTGGCCGCCGACTGGCCGACGATGTGCTTGTCCAGCTCCTGGACGATCTCGCGGGGCGTCATGGTCTCCATGATCAACTCGCCTGGAGTTCGTCGATGACGAAATTGCGATTCGTGTAGATGCAGATCCCGGCCGCGATGCCGAGCGAGCGCTCGACGACTTCGCGGGCGGGGAGCTCGGTGCTGGCGACGAGCGCGCGCGCCGCAGCGAGCGCAAACGGCCCGCCGGAGCCGACGGCCATGACGGCGTCTTCCGGCTCGATCACGTCGCCGTTGCCGGAGATGATGAAGGAGGTCTGTGGGTCGGCGACCAGCAGCAGCGCCTCGAGCCGCCGTAGTGCGCGATCCGTGCGCCAGTCCTTGGCCAGTTCGATCGCTGCGCGCGTGAGGTTGCCGTACTTCTCCAGCTTGCCCTCGAAGCGCTCGAAGAGCGTGAAGGCGTCCGCCGTGCCGCCGGCGAAGCCGGCGAGCACCTTGTCGCCATAGAGCCGGCGCACCTTGCGCGCGTTGCCTTTCATGATGGTGTTGCCGACGGTCACCTGGCCGTCGCCGCCCATGGCGACGGCGCCGCCGCGGCGCACCGAGAGGATCGTCGTGCCGTGCGGTTGAGACGGAGAAAAGATCGTGGGATCAGTCATTTGCGCCTTTTGGCCCGGGGATGGGATTCGTCGTAGATGCGGGCCAGGTGCGCGAAATCAAGGTGCGTGTAGACCTGCGTCGTGCTGATGTCTGCGTGCCCGAGGAGTTCCTGCACGCCGCGCAGGTCGCGGCTCGACTCGAGCAGGTGGGTCGCGAAGGAGTGGCGCAGGAGGTGCGGGTGCACCGGAACGTTGAGATCGGACGTGAGCGACCAGCGCCCGATCCGCTTCTGGATCGCGCGTCCGCCCAGTCGTCGTCCGCCCTGCCCGACGAACAGCGCCCCGGTCGCGTCCTTCGCAAGCGACCTGCGATCGCCCAACCAGATTCGCAGCGCCTTCACCGCCTTGCTGCCGACGGGCAGCACGCGGGCCTTGGCGCCCTTGCCGAGCACGCGCACCGTGCGGTCGGCGAGGTCGAGGTCGGCGACGTCGAGCCCGGCGAGTTCGGCGAGCCGCAGGCCCGAGGAATACAGCAGTTCCAGCATGGCGAGGTCGCGGCGTCCAAGAGGGCCGTCCGGATTGCGCGCCAGCAGGCTCGCCACCTGGTCGACATCGAGCGTCTTGGGCAGCCTCTTCGCGGCTTTCGGCGCGCGGATGTCGGCCGCCGGGTTCGAGTCGACCACCTGCTCGCGGATGAGGTAATTGAAGAAGCCGCGCAAGGCCGAGAGCCGCCGCTGGACGCTTCGCGGCCCGAGGCCGTCACGGTGTTCGCGCGCGGCGAATGTGCGGATGTGGAAATTGTCGAGTTGCTTCCAGCCGGTGATGTTTTCCGCCGCGCAGAACACCACGAGGGAGTCGAGGTCGCGCCGGTAGGCGGATTCCGTGTGGGGCGAGAGCCGGCGCTCGGTCCTGAGGTGGGCCAGGTAGCGCCCGATCCAGGCGGCTGCCTTCGCTTGCATCAGTCCCGCGACAGCGCCGCGGCGATCAGCTCCCCGATATGCGCGAGGAAATCCGTGCTCATCGTCGGGTTGAAGCGCTGGGCGTCGTGCGAGCCGCAGGCGAGGAGGCCGAGGCTGCCCTTGTCGCCGAGCGGCACGAGCGCAACCGAGCCGACTTCGGCGGCATCGGCGCCGAACAGGAACTCGCGCTGCGAATCCCGGAGCTGGCCGCAGCGCGGCTTGCAGGCGGCGAAAAGCGTCTCGAAGGAGCGCAGCGCCGGCAACTCGGCCGGGACGACCCGCAGGAACCTGCTTTCGACGAGGCCGGCCGGCGCATGAACGGCGGTCAGCACCAGGATCGACTGGCCGGCGCCGAAATCCTCGCGCAGCGTCGCCTCGATCGCCGCGACCACGGCGGCCTGGTCGCGTGCGGCGATAAGCCGGCGCGCCATCGCGAGCACGCGGCTGCCGAGCACGTCGTTCTCGCGCGCGACGTCCACGAAGTCCTTGACCTTGCGCTCGAGCTGGCGATTGCGCTCGCGCAGGACCTCGACCTGTCGCTCGAGCAGGGAGACCGTGGTAGCGCCGCCGCGCGCATCGGGCAGCCGGATCTTCTCGAGCAGCTGCGCGTGGCGATCGAAGAACTCGGGCGTGACGGCCAGGTAGGAAGCGACGGCCGCCTCGTCGATCTCGGCGATCTCGACGCCGCGCACGGGTCTTGTCGTCATGGCTTCACTTCTCCCTCGAATGCACGTTCCGCGGGCCCCGTCATCCAGATCGGCTCGCCGGGTCCCTTCCATTGTATGTCGAGCCGGCCGCCCGGCAGGTCCACTTGCACGTTTTCGTCGAGCAGGCCGTGCCGGCGGCCGACGGCGACTGCCGCGCAGGCGCCGGTGCCGCAGGCGCGGGTCTCGCCCGTGCCGCGCTCGTGGACCCTGAGCCGGATGTGGCCGCGATCGACGACTTCCATGAAACCGACGTTGGTCCGCTTCGGGAAGCGCGGGTGGTGCTCGATCGCGGGCCCGAGGCGCGCGACGGGCGCGTCGGCGACGGCCGGGACGCGAATCACCGCGTGCGGGTTGCCGATCGACACGGCGCCGATCTCGACCTCGCTCGCGCCTACGATGAGCGGGTAGACATAAGCCTCGCCGCTCGCCTCGAAGGGCAGCGTCGCCGGGTCGAAGTCGGGCACCCCCATGGCAACCGACACCTGCTCGTCCTGCATCCGGGTCTGCACCAGGCCGCCCGGGCTGTCGAGCACGATCTCGCCCCCGGCTGCGCCCGCACGCTCGCGCAGGAAGCGCGCGATGCAGCGCGCCCCGTTGCCGCACTGCTCGACCTCGCGGCCGTCGGCGTTGAAGATCCGGTAGTACACGGCGGTTCCCGGGCGACGGGGTGGCTCGAGCATGAGGGCCTGGTCGAAGCCGATGCCGGT